>JAABUN010005468.1_pt1 | contig 15741 bp, 16 predicted proteins | sample 5559311 | NCBI WGS metagenome assembly JAABUN01 (sample SAMN10711877, study PRJNA513370) | rock metagenome | isolation source: Antarctica rocks | place: Antarctica: Victoria Land, Siegfried Peak sud
TGCACGATCGCATCGCTTCCGGTTGGTTTAGTCGGTTTTCGCGCCATTAATTCGCCTATAGCCGCGCGGTTTCGTTGCCTGATGTCGAGATATCGGCAGTTCACGTCCCCAACTGCGTAACTCCTACCACTGTTCCGCGAGAAGTTGCTGTTCGCACTGATCTACCGTGCGAAGGCGGCCGCGGCCTTGAAGCGGCCGGCACCTGACTGAGGCCCGGGACGTGGGCGTCGCCCTGACGCGCGACTTCCCGCAGGACGCGGCGTTCCGGGCGGACGTGACGACCGTCGAGGGGTTACTCGGCAAGCTGGCGGGGCCGCCCCCCGAGCTGGCCCCGCCGCCCCGACCCACCGCGCGCACGAACTGGTAGCCCGCTTACCGGCCAGGTGCTGCAATACGAACAGAAGTTGGGAGTGCCGGTTTCGATCGAGCTGGGGGTCTGATCTCGACTTATGCAATTTCGGGTGAGCGGGCCGGTACGATGGCGGGCGCTCGCCGCCCCGGCCCCGGACACCCGCCATGACCCTGCCGCCCGAGGCTCGCCCGCTCCTGCACGCCCTCGCCCCGCACTGCACCAAGCCGGCCCTCGCCCGCCTCGTCACCCTGCTCGGCGCGGCCATCCTGACCCCCGGCACCGGACCGTCGTCAACCTGCGGAGGACCGCCGGCCCGCCCGCCCCCGGCCATGACGGCAGTTACCGGCGGGTTCCGTCCGCGGCCGAGTGGCCCGGCCGGGCGGTCGGCTGCCCCCTCGCCCGGCTACTCCCTGACCGGCTCGCGCCGGCCGGCTGCTGCGCCTGGTGGTCGGCCGCTCCCCCGAGCGCGAAGGCGCGCTGGCGGCGGGCCGCGGCGAGTCGAGGCGGCGACCGGCCCCGGGCAGTGGTCCAAGGGCGGGGACGGCCTGGTGCCGACCCGCTGGGTGTCCGTGGGGGACGCCGCCGGCCCCCGCCGCGGCGAGCACCTGTTCGTGACGGCCGACGGGCTGACGGCCGACGCGGTCGTGCCGGCGTACAGCGGCCGGCGGCCGATCGCGACGACGTTTCCAGCATGCCGTTCGTGTACCGGCCTGGGGGCGGCCGGCGGCCGGGGCCGGAACACCGTCACCCGGGCCGCCCCGGGCCGGCTCGGGGCGTACTCGGCGGTGGCGATCCCGTGCCACGACCCGCCGGCGGCGAAGCGGACCGGCGTGGCGCGGCGGGCCGGGAAGGACGCGGTCACGTTCTCGGCCGCTCGGCCTGCGGTCAGCCGGTGGCTCCGGACGGAGGCGGTCTTCCCACAGGCCGGGGCCGGCGCGGCTCACGCACAACTCCCGGAGCCAGTCCGGGAACTCCTGCTGGCCAGCCTGGCCCGGCCCCCTGATCCGCACAAGTCGAGCTCACACCGCCAGGCCGTCGAAGTCGAGGGGCCGGCGGCAGAGTGTCAGGTTGATCCCGACGGCGACCGGGTGGGCCAGCACCTTGCGGATGACCCCGTGGGAGAGGAGCCACAGATCCCGGACCCACGTCGCGAGGCGAACGTCAGCGGCCCGGCGTCGCCCGGGCGTGCAGCCGGAACCCGTAGCACGTCCCCCGCTGGGTGTGCTCGTGCCCGAACGCCGCGTCCCCCTTGAGCCGGCGGCGGAACTTCGCCCGGCCGAACCGCCAGTCCTCGACCGGCAGGCGGTCGACCAGCCCGACCGGCTCCCGGTCGGCCGGTCGGCTCGGTGGCTGTGGACCGGCTTCTTGACGGCGTACAGGTCGGCGGCCGGGCGCGCGAACGTGGTCCGGTGGACCCGGCCGAGGTTCGGGAACTCGGCGCATCGTGCCGGCGGAAGTGGGCAACGATGCCCTTGTCGTGGTCGAGGCCCAGGAAATCGTCGACCAGTTCGACGGCGGCGACCTCGGCGTCGGTGGGGGCCGGGGCGAACCCGCGGCTGCGGAGCCGGGCCGGGGCCGGTTGGCGGCCCAGGTCGCCGGCCCGGACGAACACGCGCGGGATCAACTCGTCGAGGGGCGCGGCGGGACCTCCGGGGCCGAAGTGTCATAACTCCAGCCTACCGGACCCGCCATGCCCTCCAAATAAGTTGCACACGGCGTGAACCGGACGCTGCGGTCGGTCGGGGCGGCATCATTGCTTTCGGAGACTACAAGCTCACCGATGCGGCCCGGCATGTGAGTGGGGTCATTAGCCCGAACCCGGCCGCAAGCCCACCCTCAGGGGGCTAACGCCCTCCGCTCGCCGACCCGCTTCTACTTCACCCGGCCGCCCGGCAGCTTGCCGAGGTTGTCGAACAGCCGCACCAGCGAGTTCATCAGCTTCTTGAAGTCGCCTTCGTGCAGGCTCTCGTTCGGGGCGTGGGCGTTCGACGCCGGGTCTTCGATGCCGAGCAACAGGGCCGGGGCACCGCCGAACAGTTCCGCGAGCGGGCCGACGAACCCGATCGACCCGCCACTCCCCGTGGCCACCGGGTCGCGGCCGAACCCGACCCGCAGGGCGGCCAGGGCCGACTCGAAGGCCGGGCCGTTCGGGTCGGTCATCCACCACTTGACGCTGCCGCCGGCCTTGACCGTCACCTGCGCCCCCCACGGCGTGTCGTGCTTCAGGAACGCTTCGAGCGCCGCGGCCACCTGCGCCGGGTCTTGGTCCGGGACGATGCGGCAACTGACGATCGCCTCGGCTTTGGGGAGCACCTGGTTCGACACCCCCTTGATGGAACTCGCCTCCTGGGCCACGACCGTGACGGCGGGTTTGCGCCAGGTCTGCTCGTAGACGCTCGTCCCCTTCGCGGTGGCGTACCGTGCCCCCGGCACCACCCCGACCTCGTTGCGGAACTTGGCGTCGTCCCACGGCAGCGCCTCGAACGCCCGGCGTTCGGCGTCGGTCAGCGGCCGGACGGTGTCGTACAGGCCGGGGACGTTGACCGGGCCGTCGTTCCAGTAGAGCCGGCCGAGGATGGCGTTCAGGGCGATCGCGGCGTCCGGCAGTGCCCCGCCGGCCATGCCGCTGTGGACGGGGATGGCGGCGGTCCGCACCTCGACGTGGAGTTGGACGATGCCGCGGAGCGAGTACGTGATGCACGGCAGGCCGACTTCGATGTTCTCAGTGTCGCACACCACGATCACGTCCGACTTGATCTTGTCGCGGTAGGTGTCGAAGAAACGCATGAGGTTCTTCGACCCGATCTCCTCCTCGCCCTCGACGAGCATCTTGACGTTGACCGGCAACTGGTTCGAGGTCTTGCGGTAGGCGGCGACGGCCCCGAGCAGGGCGCTGATGGCGGCCTTGTCGTCGGCCGAGCCGCGGGCGAACAGCCGGCCGTCGCGGCGGGTCAGCTTCCACGGGTCCGACTTCCACTGCTCGACGTAGTTGACCGGCTGCACGTCGTGGTGGGCGTACAGGAACACCGTCGGCTTGTCCGGCCCGGCTTCGAGCCACTCGCCGTAGGCGTAAGGGAGGGACTGGCCGACCTTCAGCACGTCGACGTTGGTCAGTCCGGCGTCCCGCATCTGGTCGCAGGTGAGTTTGGCCGTCCGCTCGATCTCGGCGACGTGTTCGCCGTCGGTCGAGATGCTCGGGATGGCGACCAGGTCGGCCAGCCCGCGGACGACGCCTTCGTGGTTCTTAGCCAGCCAGTCGAGTGCGGCGTTCATGGGCGAATCCCGTCGGGGTGGGGGCGGCAAGGGGTTCCCCCACCATACCGGACAGGCGGGGTTCAGTAAACCCGCCGGGGGGAGTGGCACCGGGCCGCCGCGGCTGGTACGATCGGCGATACCTTCCTTCGGACGGAGCGTGCCGTGATCGCCTTGGTGTTCGCCCTGACGGTCGCCCCCGCGCCGCCCGCCCCGGCCGCCGAGTTGACGGCGATGGTCGCCGCCCAGCAGGCCGCGTGGAACGCCGGCTGGCTCGACGACTTCCTGACGCCGTACCTCGACGGCCCGGACCTGCGCTTCTACTCCGGCGGCACGATCACCCGCGGCAAGGAGGCCGTCGCCGCCCGCTACCGCAAGAACTACCGGGCCGACGGCAAGGAGATGGGGTCACTCGCCTTCGACGCCGTCGAGACCGACCTGTTCGGCCCGGACGCCGGCCTGGTCCGCGGCAAGTGGGCGGTGACGACCAAAGCCGGTACGGTGGGCGGGTTATTCACGCTCATCTGTAAGAAGACGCCGGCCGGGTGGCGGATCGTCCACGACCACACGTCGAAGGCCGACCCGGAACCGAAGAAGCCGTAACCCCTCCCCGGAGTCCTCAATGCCCCCGATCGACCGCCGCACGTTCCTGGCCGCCGCCGCCGGCGTCGTGGCCCTGCCGTCCCTCGCTGGCGCCCGACCGGCCCCGAAGTTCAAGCTCGGGCTGGTGACGTACAACGTCGCCAAGGACTGGGACTTGCCGACCCTGTTGCGCAACTGCCACGCGGCCGGGGTCGCTGCGGTCGAGTGCCGCACCACCCACAAGCACGGCGTCGAGCCGGCGTTGAAGGCCGACGCCCGGGCCGACGTGAAAAAGCAGTTCGCCGACGCCGGGGTCGTGTTCTGGGGCTGCGGCAGCACCTGCGAGTTCCACAGCCCGGACCCGGCGGTGGTGGCCAAGAACGTCGAGGAGTGCAAGCGGTTCCTGGCCCTGACGAAAGACCTCGGCGGCAAGGGCGTCAAGGTCCGGCCGAACGGGGTGGCCAAGGGGCAGACGGTCGAGCAGGCGTGCGACCAGATCGGCACGGCCCTGCAACAGTGCGGCAACGCGGCGGCCGACCTGGGCCTCGAAGTCTGGGTCGAGGTCCACGGCAACGTGACGCAGGTTCCGGCGAACATGAAGCGGGTCATGACCGCGTGCGGGCACAAGTCGGTCGGGGTGACCTGGAACTCGAACCCGACCGACCTGATGAATGGGTCGCTCGACGAGGGGTTCCGGCTGCTCGCCCCGCACATCAAGTCGTGCCACATCAACGACCTGGGCGGCAAGTATCCGTACCGCGACCTGTTCGCCAAGCTCGCGGGCATCGGCTACGACCGCTACACCTTGTGCGAGGTCGGCACGGCGGTCCCGGCCGACAAGGGGGCGGCGTGGCTGGCGGACTACAAGGCGACGTGGGCGGGGCTGCGGCCGGGGTGACGCCACAAGAACCCCGACCGCAAGGGAGGGTCAGCGCCCGCCCAGTACGGGTGACTCCGAAGCGGGTTCAGGCAAATCGTTCGGGACGAGCGCCGACCCTCCCTTACGGTCGGGGCTCTGAAAGGACCCCGGCATTCACCACCCACTCCGCCGGCGGCCGGCCGCCGCCCAGGAACGTGGCAATCGCCTCGGCCGGTACCCGGGCCATGTCGTCCCGGCTGCGCAGGTCGACGCCGGCCGTGTGGGCGGTCAGCACCACGTTCGGCAGTTGCGTCAGCGGTTTGGCCCCCGGCGGCTCGCGCTCGAACACATCCAGGCCGGCCCCGGCCAACTGGCCCGTCGAGAGGGCCGCGTGCAGGTCGGTCTCGTCCACCACCTCGCCGCGGGCGCAATTGATCAGGAAGGCCGTCGGCTTCATCCGCGCGAGCGTAGCGGCCCGGATCATCCGGCGCGTGTCGGCCGTCAAGGGGACGTGCAGCGTCACATAATCGGATTGCGCTAACAGTTCACCCAGCGGGACGAAGGGAATGCCATGGGCTGCGGCGAACGCCGCGTCCGGGGCCGGGTCGGTGGCGACGACGTGCATCCCGAAGGCGAGGGCGCGCGTCGCAGTCGCCTTCCCGGTCCGGCCGAGGCCGACGACGCCGAGGGTCTTGCCCCGGACGGGCTGATAGGCGACGCGCGGCCAGTGCCCCTGCTGAATCTGCGTGTGCTGATGGATCAGCCGCTTGGCGAGGGCGAGGATGAGCATGAGGGCCGTCTCGCCGACGGCCTCGTGGTTGGTGCCGGGGGCGTAGGTGACGAGTACGCCGTGGTCGGTCGCTGCGGCCACGTCGACCCCGTCGTACCCGACGCCGGCGCGGGCGATCATTCTCAGGCCCCGCGCGGCCGCAACGGCGATCACCCGCCGGGTGTACGGCTCGGACCCGGCCAGGCTCGCCGTGCAGCCGGGGAGCGTGGCGAGCAATTCGGCCTCGGTCATCTGCGCCGGCCGGGGCGGGTAGACCAGGTCGCACCCGGCGGCCCGGAGGGTCGGACCGTAGACCGGCTCGATGTCGGGCAGGTGGCTGGGGGCGATCAAGACGCGAGGGCGACTCATGCGGGGATTGTAGCAGCCCCCCGAACCCGCCGGCCGCCCGAGTGTCCGTCCCCCGATGCCGCCCGCGACTGTCCCGGTTTTGCCCCGGGCGCGGCGGCGGGCCGGGCGGGGAGGCGCAAAATGCCGGCGGCGGGTTGAAATCCCGAGGCCGGCGTCCGATGATGCAGTAGGTGCGGGTCGGCCGCATGTGCCCCGCGTCGATCGGAACCCCCGAAACCTGTTTTGGCCCCGGAGGCTGCCACGAGAACGCCCGCAGTCGTTGCCCGCGTTCGGTCCCAGCCGTCCCGGCGGTCGCACCCTGAGGGAGGTCTCTTGAGCCGCATCGCCACCCTGCCGGATACCACCACCCCGGCCGCCCGCGTCCCCCTCCCGTCCGGCCTGCTCCGGGCCTGCCTGGCCGCCAAGACCGCCGCCGACAACAAGGGGCAGGACATCCGCGTCCTCGACCTCCGCGGCCTGACCCCGATGTTCGACTTCTTCGTCCTGGCCACGGGCGCGAGTCGCCGGCAGGTGCATACCATCGTGGAGGAGATCGACGACGCCCTGCGGGCCGTCGGCGACGACCGCATGGGGGTCGAGGGGTACGACTCGAGCAAGTGGGTGGTCCAGGACTATGGCGACGTGGTGGCGCATGTGTTCGACGGCGACACCCGCGACTACTACAAGCTCGAAGACCTGTGGGCCGACGCCAAGGTCATCGACTGGGTAGACGAACTCGACGGGGTCGATGACGAGGACGCGGGCGACGAGGCCGAAGCGGTCTAGAGTGATGTGACACCCCCAAAAGCCCAGGGACGAACGTCCCTGGGCCTTTCCGTTGGGTGCGACCCGAGGGGCCGGCGATGAGCCTGCTGGACGACGTACGCGACCTGTTCGACCCCGTCCTGGCCCGGCACGAGCCGGACGCCGACCGCCGCGCGCAGTTGCTCGCCCTCGTCCGCCCGGCCACCGACGCCCGCCACGGCGACTACCAGGCCAACTTCGCCATGCCGCTGGCCAAACAGGCCGGCCGCAAGCCGCAGGAACTGGCCGCCGCGATCGTCGCCGGGCTGCCCGCGAAGGACCTGATCGCGTCGGCCGCCGTCGCCGGGCCGGGGTTCATCAACCTGACGCTCGCCACCGCGTCCCTCGCCGGCCGGGTGCAGACCCTCGCCGCCGACCCGCGGCTGGGTGTCGTCCCGGTCGCGGTGCCGAAGACGTTCGTCATCGACTACAGCGGCCCGAACGTGGCCAAGCCGCTGCACGTCGGGCACCTGCGCAGCACCGTCATCGGCGACGCGCTGGTGCGCATCCTGCGTGCCCTCGGGCACACCGTCATCGGCGACAACCACCTGGGCGACTGGGGCACCCAGTTCGGCATCCTGATCTACGGCTACAAGCACCACCGCGACGAGGCGGCGTATCAGGCCGACCCGGTGCGGGAACTGGCCCGGCTGTACGTCGCCGTGCGGCAGATGTTCGCCAAGAAGGAGAGCGACGACGCCCCGCCGCCGGACGACCCGGTCCAGAACGCCTGCCGGCTCGAAACCGCGAAGCTGCACGCCGGGGACGCGAAGAACGTCCGGCTCTGGCACCAGTTCATGCCGGCGTGCCTCGACATGTTGAGGCCCATTTACGCCCGGCTCGGGGTGGCGATCGATTACGCCCACGGCGAGAGCTTCTACCACCCGATGCTCCCCGGCGTCGTCGCCGACCTGGTCGAGCGTGGGTTGGCCGTCGAGAGCAACGGGGCGCTGGTGGTGCCGAACGCCAAGGGACTCGTGCCGACGACGCCGGAGGAACAAAAGAGCGAGGAGCCGCCGGCCCTCATCCGCAAGCGGGACGGGGCGTACACGTACACCACGACCGACCTGGCGACGGTCAAGTACCGGGCCGAGACGTGGCGGCCGGACGCGCTCCTGTACGTCGTGGACGCGCGGCAGGGGCTGCACTTCAAGACGGTGTTCGCCAACGCCCGGCGGTGGGGGCACGGCGACATCCATTACGAACACGTCGCGTTCGGGTCGATCCTGGGCCTCGACCGCAAGCCGCTGCGGACGCGGGACGGCGAGGTGTACGAACTCGAAACCCTCCTGGACGAGTCGGTGGCCGGGGCCGCGGCGCGGTACGAGGAGAGCCGGGCCGAACGGGCCGGGTTCGGCCACGAGTTGCCCGAGTTGTCCGACGCCGAGAAGCGTGACGTGGCCGAGGTCATCGGGATCGGGTCGGTCAAATACGCCGACTTGAACTGTCACCGGACGACCGATTACATTTTCAACCTCGACCGGATGCTCGCCAAGGAAGGCAACACGGCGACGTACATGCAGTACGCCTACGCCCGCTGCCGGGCCATCTTCCGCAAAGGCGATGTTGCCGAAGCCCCTTTCCGTGACGGCTCGACACCGGTGACGCTCGACCACCCGGCCGAGCGAGCGTTGGCGCTGGCGCTGTTGCGATTGCCCGAAGCGCTCGCGTCCGCCGCCGCCGACCTGACGCCGCACCTGGTCACGGCCTACCTGTGGGACGTGGCCAAGTCTTTCAACGTGTTCTTCGACTCGTGTCACGTGTTGCAAGCCGAAACCGAGGCGTTGAGGGCCAGCCGCCTACAATTGGTCGACCTGAGCGGCCGGGTGATCCGCCACGCCCTCGACCTACTCGGCATCCGCACCGTCGAGCAGATGTAGTCCCACGACCCTTGCCCGTAGCCTCTTGACCCGGTGAGCCTGTCATGTTCGTCGATCGCGTCGAGTTGTTCGTCAAGGGTGGCGACGGCGGCCGGGGGATGGTGTCGTTCCGTCGGGAGAAGTACGTCCCCCGCGGCGGCCCCGACGGCGGCGACGGCGGCGACGGCGGGTCGGTCATCATCCGGGCCTGCGAGAACGCCGACAATTTGGCCCCGTTGGTCCAGAAGAAGTTCTGGAAGGCCCGGCCCGGCGACCCGGGCGGCGGTGCCCGGTGCGCCGGCCGGGACGCCCCCGACGTGATCATCCCCGTCCCGCCGGGGACCATCGTCCGCGACCGGGAGCGGGGGAACGTCCTCAAGGACTTGGTTGCCATCGGCGACGAGGTGACCGTCGGCAAGGGCGGCAAGGGCGGCCGGGGCAACCGCTACTTCGCCACCAGCACCAACCGCGCCCCACGCGAATTCGAGCCGGGCGGCGAGGGCGAGGAGCGCTGGCTGGCGCTGGAGTTGAAGATCATCGCCGACGCCGGGCTGATCGGCCTGCCGAACGCCGGCAAGTCGACGCTCCTGTCGCGGCTCAGCCGGGCGACGCCGCAGATCGCCGACTACCCGTTCACGACCAAGCACCCGAACCTCGGCATCGTCAGCCTCGGCGGCGACTCGACGGTGGTATTGGCCGACCTGCCGGGGCTGATCGAGGGGGCCAGCCAGGGTGTGGGCCTCGGCCACGAGTTCTTGCGGCACGTCGAGCGGACGCGGGTCTTGATCCACCTGCTCGAACCGTTCCCGACCGACGGGTCCGACCCCCTGGTGAACTACCAGACGATCCGCAACGAGTTGAAGTTGTACAGCGAAGCGCTGGCCGACAAGCCGGAGGTCGTCTGCGTCAGCAAGGCCGAGCTGACCGGGGCGGACGACCTCCGGCACCGGCTGGAAACCGAGTTGTGCCGCGAGGTGCATCTGATTTCGAGCGTCACCGGGGCCGGCCTGGCCGGGGTCGTCGGCCGGACGACGCAACTCGTCGCGGAGTTGAAGGCGGCGGAGGCGAAGGCCGCGCCGAAGCGGACCGAGTTCGCGGCCGAGAAGGCGGTACGGACGGGGCCGGTTGAGGTGGTCGAAGTCGGAGCCGGGGTTCTTGTTCCTATTCCCTCCCCCCTTGTGGGGGAGGATTAGGGTGGGGGGTGGGCGGCCATTGTGAGCGGGCGTCGAAGCGCTTCGGAGTCGATCGTACTGGGCCAGTGACCCCCACCCAAACCCTCCCCCACAAGGGGGGAGGGGACAGGATAAGCGACTGCCTACAGGTATTGAGATGTGACCCTCCTGCTCGCGGACATTGGCAACACCCGGACCAAGGTGGCCGTCGCCGGCCGGCCGCCGCGCATCGTCGTCCGCGACCCGGCCCACGCCCCGGATTCGTGGCTCGATGTACTCGCCGCCGAGCCGACGCCGTGGCGGTGGGCAGTGGCCGGCGTCCACCCGGCGCGCGTCGAAGCACTCGCGGTCTGGGCCGGCAGACGCGGTGAGGAATGCGTCGTCATCCGGCACCACTCGCAACTCCCGGTCTTGATTCGCGGCCCCGACCCGGAGCAGGTCGGCATCGACCGGCTGCTCGACTGCTGCGGGGCCAACGTCCAGCGGCGGCACGACGCACCGGCCCTGGTCATCGACGCGGGGACGGCGATCGTAGTCAACTCCGTGGCCAGCGACGGCGCTTTCCTCGGCGGGGCGATCATGCCCGGCGTCTCGACACTGTTCGCAACCCTGCACCGGGCGACCGCCAAGCTGCCGTTGGTCGATCCCGGCGAGTTCGCCTGCCCCCCCCTCCTCACGCCCATCAAGACCCAGGACGCTGTCTACGCCGGCTGCTTCCACGCCGTCGTCGGGGGCGTCGAGTCGCTGGTCCGGGCGGCCCTGTTCGACCTGGTCGGCGACGCCGGCCGCCCCCCGGACCGGGTCGAAGTGTTCGTCACCGGCGGCGACGGCGAACGGCTCGCGAGCGCCGTCGTGTGGCCCGACGGAGCCGCCGTCCACGTCGTCGAAACCCTCACCCTCGAAGGGCTGCAACTCGCCGCGGGGTTCCGCGCATGACCGGCCCCAAGCTCGCCGTCCTGACCCCACCGGGGGCCGGGGCCATCGCCGTCGTCGCCGTCGCCGGGGCCGGAGCGTTCGACCTGGCCGCCCCCCTGCTCCGCCGGCCGGCCGGTAAGACCGTGCCCGCGTCGGCGATGCCGTCGGCGTTCTGGTTCGGCACCCTCGGGGACGGCGTCGGCGACGAGGTCGTCCTGTCCCTCGTCCGCACCGGCCCCGAGCCGTGGGTCGAGGTCCACTGCCACGGCGGCCGGCGGGTCGTCCGGTGGGTCGTCGACTTGCTCGTCGGCCGCGGGGCGGTGGAGGTTCCGCCGTCCGAGTTGCCGCACCGGGGCGGCCCCGACACCGACGCCCGGGCACTCGGCCTACTCACCCGGGCCACGACGACCCGGGCGGCGGCGGTCCTGCTCGACCAGTACCACGGCGCGTTCCGCCGGGCCTGCGATGGCCTGGCCCACGCCTGGGACGACGCGGCGTTTGGGCGGCTAATTGCCCTCGGCCCGGTCGGCCGACACCTGGTGACGCCGTGGTCGGTCGTCGTGGCCGGGCCGCCGAACGTCGGCAAGAGTTCGCTCGTCAATGCGTTGGCCGGCTATCACCGCAGCGTCGTCGCCCCGGCCGCCGGGACCACCCGCGACGTGGTCACCACCGCCGTCGCCTTCGCCGGCTGGCCGGTCGAACTGGCGGACACGGCCGGGCTGCGGGCGACCGCCGAGGAGTTGGAGGCGCTCGGGATCGAACGGGCGCGGGCTGTGCTGGCCGGGGCCGACGCGGTGATCTGGGTGCTCGACGCGACCGACCCGGACCCGGTCTGGCCGACGGCCGCCGACGCCCTGCCGGCCGGGCGGGTGATCGTCGTGGCGAACAAGACCGACCGGCCGCCGGCGTGGCCCGTTCCCGACGGCGTGCGCGGCGTGTCGGCGGTCGCGGGCGACGGCATCGCCGGGCTGGCGGCGGCCGTCGCGCACCTGCTCGTGCCCGACCCGCCCCGGCCCGGGGAGGCGGTGCCGTTCACGCCGGCGTTGGTGGACGCGCTGACAAATGTAACCGATGCCACCGGCATAGCCACCCTCACCGGCCGGACCGACACGCCTACTATTGCCTGACGGGACCGATCGGCCGGCAGTCTGACGCCGTCCGGGCCGGCCGGCCGATACGATACGGCGGCCACCCCGACCCCAGCGAGTATCCCGGCGTGCCCACTTCGACCGCTCACCATCACCGGTTCGTCCTGGCGGCCGCCGCCGTCCTGGCCGCGTGCGGCCCGGCCGTGGCCCTTCCGGACGTGTTGGGGTTCCGGTCGCGCTACGAGATCGAGCAGTTGAACCGGCAGATGGCCGGCCGGGTGGCCGACTACACGGACAACCACGGGGTCGACCGCCGCATCTACTCGCCGGCCCTCCAGAGCAAGCGGGACGCCTACGTCTATTTGCCGCCGGGGTACGACGGGGTCAAGCGGTTCCCGGTCATGCTGTTCCTGCACGGGCTGGGGCAGGACGAGAAGATCTTCCTCGACGTGGTCCCGAAGTTCGACGACGCCATCCGGGGTGGGACGTGCCCGCCGATGGTCATCGTGGTGCCGGACGGGACGGTCAGCGGGTCGCCGCGGGCGACCGAGGCGGGCAGCTTCTACATCAACTCCAAGGCCGGCCGGTTCGGCGACTACATCGCACAGGACGTGTGGCCGTGGGCACTGCGGACGTTCGCCGTAAGGCCGGAACGGGACGCCCACGTCATCGCCGGGGCGTCGATGGGCGGGTTCGGGGCGTTCAACGTGGGGTTCAAGCAACGCGATCAGTTCGGCCACATCGCCGGGGTGCTGCCGCCGCTGAACCTCCGCTACGGCGACTGCTACGGCCGGTACCTCCGCGACTACGACCCGGACTGCTTCGCCCTCCGCCCGATCGAGCGGCGGAACGAGGTCGTCGGCGTCTTCTACGGGGTGCTGCCGATTCGGTCCCGGCGGATGCTCGACCCGATCGTCGGCAAGGATTTCTCGACGGCCACCCCGTTCATTTCCCGGGAGAACCCCTACGAGATGCTGGCCGCGTATGACATCCGGCCGGACGAGTTCGGCCTGTTCATCGGGTACGGCAAGAGGGACGAGTTCAACATCGCCGCCGAGGTCGAATCCTTCCTGGCCGAAGCCGCCCGGCGGAACATCTTCCCGACGACGATCGTCCTGCCGGAGGGCCGGCACAACGTCAAGGGGGCGACGGACCTGATCCCCGCGCTCAACCAGTGGCTGCTGCCCCGGCTCGGGCCGTACACCCCGGCCGGGTTCGTGCCGCCGACGCGGAACGTGTACGTCCGGCCGACGGTCGCCGTCCGGCCGCTCGCCGGTGTCACGCTCGCGGGGTGGGAGTCGCCCGCCTCGCCGCCAACGCTGCCGTAGTCAGTCCGGGGGGTGATTCCGACACTAGCAATGTGCCGGCCGGCCGACGGGTGCGGGGCCGACTCGCCGGCCGCGACCGGAATCAGCGTGGCGACGAAGCGTTCCGGGTTCAGGCTCCGCACCTCGGTGACCCGGCGGCCGGCAATGCCGTTGTCGAACAGCCGGATCACCCGCGTCGGCTTATCGCCGGGCACGACATCGCCGAACAGGGCGGCCGCCGGCTGGGCGTAGACGCTCCCTACGATCCGCGGGATGACGACCTCGATGACCCCGACCGGGTGGGCCGGGTCGTTGCTGGTGAAGCCGACGCTCACCGTCTGCGGACTGCCGACCTTGGCCGCGGCCGACACCCGGACGGCCAGGGCCGCCCGGTCGCCGGGGGCGACTTCGACCGCTTCCACCCGGCGGAACTCGCCGCCCCGTTCGACCTCGATGCCGGCACACGCGCAACTGGTGGCGAACCCCTGCAACCGGAGGACCGACGCCCCGTGATTGGCGACTTCGAACCGCCCGACGGCCAGGCGGCCGAACGGCTGGTCGCCGAGGTCGATCGCCGGCGGGTAGTCGAGGACCGGCGGCCCCGCCGATCGGCGGGCCGCCGGCCCAGTCACCCGTGTTCCGCGGCCGGCCGAGCCTGTGGCGGATGATGAAGCACCTCGAAGACCTGAAGCCCGCCGCGGAAGCCGGCGGGGCGGCCGACTGGAACCAGTCCGTCCGGGCGTTCACCCGCCGGGCGACGGGGCGGGGGGTGGCGGTGGTCGTGTCGGACTTCATGGACAAGGGCGGGTACGAGGACGGCCTGGGCTACCTGGCCGCCCGCAATTTGGACGTGTACGCGGTTCAGGTGCTGGCCGACGAGGAGATCGCCCCGCCATACGCCGGCGACTTGAAACTGACCGACCTCGAGGATGGGGACGAGGCCGAGGTGACGATCAGCGCCCCGCTGATGGCCCGCTACCAGCAGACGCTCGCCGCCTTTCGCGGCGGGCTGAACCAGTTCTGCACGAAGCGGGGGATGACGTACCTGTTCACGAGCAACCAGGTGCCGTTCGAGAAGTTGGTGCTGGGGTATCTGCGGACGCGGGGGCTGGTGCGGTAGGGGCACGTATCGGTACAATGGCCCCGACAGGTCGAGCCAACGGGGATGACTGATGACCATCGAGCAACTGCGGACGGCCCGGGAGGCGAACCCGTTCCGCCCCTTCACGATCCACTTGGCGGACGGCCGATCGCACCGGGTGCCCCACCGAGACTACCTATCGATGTCGCCCACTGGACGGACCGTGATCGTTTACCAATCCGGCGAGGCGTTCAGCATCCTCGACCTGCTCTTGGTGACGGAGCTGACAATAGACGCGCCAGCGGGGCAAGCGGCCGGCGACGGAAGCGCCTAGCCCCGCCCTTGCAGGCGGGACGGGCGGATGAGCTGGATCGTGCGGTGGCAGACCTTCGCATCAGGTTGCGTCATGCCGATTATGCTCAACACGGTTCTGCGTGAAGCCGGTCTCTTGCCGGGTGATGTTCGCCTCCTTCGCCACAAGGACAAGCGCGCCACGAAGGGCCGCAGCCCGTATGAACTCTGGCGGGACAACCGACCCCTGTTTGAGCTGTACCAGTCGAGCCAGAGTATCGAGAATCGGAAGAAGCTATCGGCCCCCTACTGGGCCGTATTCATCGTGAACCTCAAAGACGAGACGATGTTCGGCGGCGTCTACCAGGTCAAATACCGCGGGCTGTGGGAGCAGGACTCGCCCATGCCGTCCGTCGACGGTGGCATCCATAAGGCCGGTTGTTGGGACGGCTACGATCTCACCTTGGACGAGGCGATGGGCGACCTGATCGGCAAATTGTTCATCGACTGGGGTGCGGGAGCCATCGCGTACATCCAATACGCTGAACGGAACGACAAGCCTATCACGGAGTTGCGGGCGGCCTTCCAAGAGGAGGCATTCCCGGGGTTTCTGAATTTCATCGAGCCGCTGTCGAAGCTCGATAAACTGCCCAAAAGCTGGGAGACAGTCCTCCGGGCGTCGCGGGGAGTCTACTTGCTCACCTGCCCGAGGACGAAGGAGCATTATGTCGGCTCGGCGACCGGCGAGGCGGGTTTTTGGGGGCGGTGGCAGAACTACGTGCAAACGGGGCACGGCGGAAACTTGGGTCTGAAAAGCCGCGACCCGAGCGACTATCAGGTTTCGATCTTGGAGGTCGCGGGTACGTCGGCTACCGCTGACGACATCCTGACGATGGAAGGCCGCTGGCAATCGAAACTACAAAGTTTGAAGATGGTAGGAGTTACGCAGTTGGCCGCCGTTTCGCCTTGCGCGCGGGAGTCGGGGCCGGTAGCGTGGGCGGCATGAACGCGCCGCGGGTCTCGGACGAGGACTACATCCAGTTCCTCATCGCCACCCCGTCC
>JAABUN010005470.1_pt1 | contig 15737 bp, 9 predicted proteins | sample 5559311 | NCBI WGS metagenome assembly JAABUN01 (sample SAMN10711877, study PRJNA513370) | rock metagenome | isolation source: Antarctica rocks | place: Antarctica: Victoria Land, Siegfried Peak sud
CCAACCACAACCTCACCACCCCCCCTCCCCTCACCGCCCTCAAAACCCCAACATGCTACCCCCCCGGCCACCGCTCCCCCCCCGCCTCCCTCCTCCTCTGCTTCGAAATCATCGCCACCCTCGCCCGCACCCGCGACTACTCCACCCGCCGACTCTGGCGCCTTAACCCCACAGCCGGCCAAGCCGTCCACGTCCGCATGGGGCAGTGCAATATGCAGGTTATCGACGGCGCGCACGAGGATTGGTTTAGTGTGGAGGATGTGGTGGGGGTTATGGAGGTTGTGTTGGGGGTTTGTCAGGAGGGTGGGGAGGGGGGCAGATGGGGGTTGGGAGGTGGGGGTTTGTGGTTAGGGTTGTTGGGGTTGAGGGAGGGAGGGAGGAGGGATGAGGGGTGTTACGTGCGTGGGTATGTGGGTTTGGTAAGAGGGATAGTGGTGGTGGTAGGTTTCAATCAATGAGGGTGTAGATGTATAGATGTTTCCAATAACCTAACCCAAACCAATATCATTTCAATCCTTCCATAGAGAAGAGCGGGCGTGTAAATCCCAAACCATAACCCAGATTACTCTCTAGAGATCCAAACAGCGAGAGTTGAAGCAACGTGTGAGTTCTCGAGGCAGATGTGAGTGGTAATCAGGGACATGGGGAGAAGACGAAACCAGAATGAGTACCGTTCCAGCTGGGAAATCAATCTAGACTAGCTTCCTCCTCATCTTCCGATGCAAAAGCTGAGTGCAATTCTCCGACCTAGACTTTCAAAGACGCGCCATGTCATCCTCCAACTAAGACTTGTATTGATCATGACGGCGTCCCACTCACTCATTCATAAGGCGCCTCCACGACCTCGCGCAGGTTTCCATAAGGCGAGTGACTTGATGTCAGGCGTTATGAATGCAAGATAAGTGTGGTTCGAGGCATACTTAATCGGTTGACGTAGAGGTTCTGTTGGGTAAAAGGCGGATGACGCGTATTCTATACGATCCATCCCGTATCTAGCAATAGCCTTCCTTAATGGTACTATATCATCCCTGACTTTCATCCATACCTACCACCCTCTCAAGAAACCGGGACAGAGCCCTTAATCTTTACTACAAGAAACAAATCACAGAACGGTACATACATAGTGCCGTCCCTATGACCTTCTCTTGATTCGTACTCCTCGCTATGCATTTATAAAACATTTTGAATGATAGAAGGCGGAAGTATATACATATATGCAGGAAATCTCATCTATATGCATCCCAGGACCCCAAACGCTAAAATGCTAGCAAATGCAAAGAAAAACGCGGCTGGTATCCCATGCGGAGAACATGTAAGCGCACTGGAAGAAGCTTGCGCCGACGTGGTGGGCCTGTGTCCATCACTTAGCGTCGATATCGCACTGGGACTGGAACTCGCGCTTGTGCTTTCGGTAGCTGGAGTCGACGTCATCTCTGCTGTGTTGGAAGTCGTGCTCTGACTAGTGCGCTGAAATGCAACGGTGCTACTTCCAACCACCAAACCGCTGCCCGAAGCCTCTAAACTAACCAGCGTCCCTTGGATGGTGATACCAGACCCCCCTGCCGAAAGCGTGGTACCAACGATCGAGAAGCCGGTTGGATTGGGTGCGATGACTTCGCTGCCAATCGTAATAGCGTTTGGTGTAGTTGCCTGTGTAGGTAATGCGAGCGTGCTGCTACCCATCACCAATCCTGCACCGGAGGCTTGCAGGCTGACGAATGTCCCAGCGACTGTTACGCCAGGTCCACCAGCTGAGATGGTAGTTCCTGCTATTGCAAACGCAGAGGGATTGGGCGTGAAGATTTGATTTCCTATCGTAATAGGCGTTGGTGACTCGGCAGCAGGGGCGGAAGCTGCGAATGCGAATGCGCTACCTCCGACGACTAATCCTGCCCCTGACGGCTGCAAGCTGATCGGTGTTCCTGCAATCGTGATTCCAGGCCCACCAGCCGATATGGTAGTTCCATCTATTGCAAAAGCAGAAGGGTTGGCTGTGTAAATATGGGCCATTGGCGGTGCATTTGCTGCAGATCCACTAGCTTGAAATGGGGACCCTTCGATCGCCATTGCTGGGAGATTTGTGGAGAGGATTTGGCTTGCTGGAAGGCTGATGGGGACACCGGACACTGTGATTGCGGCGCCTCCAGGAACGAGAGTCTGACCAGCGATGAGAAATGGTGATCCTTGCTGAGGTGCTCCCGGTGTGAGTTTCTGGCTTGGAATATTGGTATCAGGCGATGCTCGGCTCAGAGTCATAGCTTGATCTCCAATAAACACAACTGGAGCTTTGGAGCCGCCTGCTATGCCAGGTTGTAAGGGTACCGTAGCGCCGTCTACGATGAGTGAGAGAGGGGTTGCCACAATTGGTGCGAAAATGTGGGTAGTGCCGTCTACGATAGCTTTGCTACTATCGATAGATACTGCAACTCCAGCGACGGTGGTTTGATCACCTAGCGCGAGCGTCTGGCTGGCGACTACCAAGCCGCCGTTCGGCATCCGCTGAGCCGTATTTGCTCCTACCAAGAGAGGCGTTGGTGTTTTAGCCGCCATTGGTGGAAATGCATGGTTGGTACCATCAATAACGACATTGTCACTACCCACAGACACCACCGCTCCTGACACGATAGCTTGACTGCCTCGGGCTATTGTCGAGCCTGCTACCAGTACGGCGTTGTTTGATACCTTTTGAAAGGGACTTCCACCAGCCATGACTGATGAGGGACTGCCATTTACCACGGTTTCGATAGCTTTGGGCTCCGAATTGGGTACATCTGGATTCTTGACGGGTGAAGCAGTAGAACCAGGAATGTAACCAAAGGCACTTGCGATCTGTGCGCCAAGACCCTGTTGTTGGACCGGATTTGCCGCGATGGGGGTTGAATTCTGATCTGGACTCTCCTGTGGTAGGGCGTTCGTCGGAGGCGAGACTGGACTGACAGTAGCTATAATTGAAGCGCGACCCGTCCTATGGACATCGTTTGCGGGGAGGCCACCGTCCCTTGACCCATCTTTGCCTGTAGATCTGTCACTTGTGGGTGAGGTATTGCTGGGCGGGTTGTTGTTGATTGGCGGATCTTCGAGTACCGGGTCATTCATTGGAGGATGGTTACTTGGAGGGTTACTGTTGTTGTTTGTCGAACCTTGCCTGCTTGGGTCGTTCTTCGATGGGGTTTTGTTCGAAGGGTCATCCTTGAACTTAGAAGTCTTGGATGGCTCATTATTTGAAGGCTCTTTCATAATTTGTGGATCATTGTTGCTGGGCGGATCATTGGTGAAAGGATGGACACTCAAGGATAGTACCGTCTCAGCCTTCGGTGCCTCAACATTCTGCGAATTAGATTGCTGCGAATTCTGTTGATTACCAGACCCCGAGGACGCCTTGGGATCAGCTGCTGGAGTGGGGTCTACCAGATTCACAATTGATTTTGGCGAGTTCAGTGTGCCACCTATAGGTTCTTTAGCACTTGGTGTTGGCGTAGCAGGAGCGTCGGTGGGTGTGATATGCGCTGCAGGAGCTGCAGCGGGCGACGAAGATGAAACGGGATCCATGGCCGTTGCTGGACCTAGGGTATGAGGAGGATCCAGGGCTCCGATAATGTTTGTCAGAGTACACAGCTTCCAGGTAGGTACCAATAGGGTCACATCTTGAGGATAGGAGAACATCGGTGATGCTGCTATAACGTAATCCGTTTCGGAGGCAGGGGTCCAGTCCGGACCGTGACCAGGCATCACACAATGACTGAGGAGGGAGTTCGGTGGTGGATATTGCAACTGCGTGTAATTTATAGCTTCGAACGCCGCGTACCAATGAAAGCAGATGGAGGTCGACAATTGTTCTGGCCTGTACGCAACAGTGGTGTTGTAGATTTCCCCCGTAGCGTCTACACCAAGACGAGTTAGAAATGTAGCGGCATGTATTTTCTCGTACACAACATAGACGGATGGTGAGGTGCTAAAGGGGTGATTAGCTCAGTCATGAATAGATAGAAGAGCATCGTTTTTACAACGTAAAGTCGTCAGACACCGTAGTGTACGGTACAATTGCTGCTCCATCGGAAGTATTATGGATGACTGGTTTCTGGTCGTCGACGGGCCAAAATAGTATGCGGACGCGCGACGATTTAATACGACAGCCGTTACCGCATTCCGGAGGAGGTAGAGAGCCCGAGTAAACGCTATGCGTAATAGAATAACCACTGTAAGTCGTATTGCCACCCTGAGGAAGAGTAAAGCTGAACGGAGGTACCGTTTCGATGGATGGGAACACCGATTTTTGATACGCTAAACATGTGCATGGAAACTGCCCACCACTATCCGAACAATTGCCTCCACCAGACCCCGAGCTTCTTATCGTAGAACCAAGATCATTGATGCCTCTGGTTCCATTCAATGAGACTGGGTAAGGAGCCGCAGATATATGCTTAGAGACTACTTCGAACGCCATATCTTATTAGTCGAATGTATCAACAACTTTCTTGCCGAAGCAGCTGATGACTTGATGATTATATGCTCCATGAGACAGGCGCATGTGTAGTGCAATATCTCATCCCAAGGTAGCTAGTAACGCAGATCACTTACGAGTACTGGCGTAAAGTCCTGCAATATAATTTGACAGCACAAGCGATACAAAGACACTGCGTACGGTGAACGCCATAAAAACTCAACTATGCTCGGCTGAGATCTCATATGCGAATGGTTAAAGAGCGGAGGAAGCAAACAGATTGAGAGATGGAGGCACGGCACAATTTGAGCCATGGCTTGCCGCCCTAGAAAGATCTAAGAGTAAGATGCTGGACTTAGTCCAATTGTATAGTGTAGGATTTCGAAGGATTCCTAATTTAGGAAACAACAGCGCGTCCTCGCAGTTTCTTGGCGCGTTGAATCGAGGTAGCCAATCACAACGGACGACTTGGCGCCGTGAATGTTTCATCGCCGTTTATCTGAGTCGGCGCATGTGCGTGAGTGACGATAGGTCGTTCATGCATAAGGGCTGCATTAGTGCTTGATGTAGATGGACATGGACATGAAAATATATATCATGGTATACGTACCTTCATTGTATCCCTTCTCATGATCTCAAAATCTCGCATGTGAATATTTGCTTCTGACTTTCATGGCGTCTATCCGAAGACATCCAGACGAGCTGATGATGAGGAAATCTCTGACAGAACATATAAGACAACGACGTGTAAGAAGGAATCCACTGAGCCATGTTCAAAGGCGAAAGAAAAGAAGCGGCTTAGATTGATGAACTCGAATTTCTCAAGTCCACATCGTCAATCGACGATGGTAAATAAGTATACACAGAGAAGAATATGAGAAACATCTCCGTCAAGAAGCTGATGACATATCATCAAAGAAGTGAACAAACATCCTCCGTTCCATGCAAACTGCCCAGCAATAATGATCACATGCTCCGAATCCACGTATGATAAATCTCATCAAACATCTTCGATTGACAATTCTGCTCACATGGTGGGCATGGTGGCGTAGAACTTGGCGAGATCCGAAGGTGATCCATCAGGATTGAGGAATGTAGCGTAACCGTCCTTGTTGCCAACCGCAGGTGGGAGATAGCCATATCGGTAGACTTCGGGGTTATTCTCCAACCAAGGCACGATCTCTTTCAAAAAAGCGATCTGTTCATCGCTGGTGCCCCCGCCCTGGATATTGTCAACCCAGAGAGGAAGGCTGTATGGCTGGGTAGCGTTGACGATCGCGTTGTTGACGGCATTCTTGAATCCCTGCACATTACTCAGGTCGGCTTTGTATATCCAATGAAGTGAGATAAAACCGAGTTCGCAAGGCGGATCATTCTTTTTACAGCCTTTGAGAAATTCTACGAGGTAATCGGAGTCAAGTTTACCCTGCAAAACCCCAGGGGCGCCGATCTTGACCCCTTTGACTGCGTATGGCTGCATCCATTTCATCCAATTGCTAACGGCAGTTGCCGGTTCCTGGTGCAAGTCGGCATTGTCGGTCTCTGGCTCCCCAAAGCTGAACATGAATTTGTCACCCTTCCCGTACTCTTGAGCGCCCCACTTGGCCCAATCGTCGACTGATTTCAGACCATACATCTGCGGAATGAATTCTATGCTTGAGTTGAGGTTGGGTGGGGGAGCGGAGAAAAAGTTGCCCAACCATTTGATCTTGTCTGTATAGCCGTTGACATACTGGGTCAAATGATCTGCCTCAGTCCCTGCGGGGCCATCTACAAAAGCGATACCACGCTTGGTCCCTGGGACACCACCAGTGACAGGTGCTGCGGGACTGCCAGCGGCAGCGGACGCAGTGGATGCAGCAACGAACGATGGTGAAACTGGTACAGGCTGAGGCGAGAGTCCGATAGGCGACGCAGACACGGATTGCACAGGAGCCACGTTGGAAGCAACAGGTGCAGATGAAGCGGCTTGAGTTGACACTGGTGCTTGAGACGTCTTGGGTACTGCCGTCGACGAGAAGACGGCAGGCGTGACGGAGGATACCGGCGGAGCAGAAGTTTCCAAAGCTTCCGGTGCTGATGATGCTGACGCAATGGCGGCCGAGGAGGAAGACACCACCGAAGCAGGTTGAACAGGAGATTCAGCTGGTGCGCCACCACTGCCACCAACAGTGACGGTGACGGTGGGATTGTATGTGACGGTGACAGGAGCACCGCAGCTGCCAGCTCCAGAATCAATGGCAGCAGTTGCAGATAGGGCCGGTGCTCCACCAGTAGCCGAGGCAGGGACGGTCTGGTAGATGGTATTGTGAAGAGTTGTGTATAGGGTGTTGGTGTTGATGAGAGCAGATCCTGCATCACTACCCGCCGCACTCGAAGTCGCATTGTTCAAGCCGAACGGTCCTCCAGTGCCGCTTGGGAATGGAGCACCAGAGACAGTGCCTGACTTGTGTGGCTTATGTGCATGTTTGAAGCCGTGACCGTGGCCGTTGTTGATGCTGGGCAGTGCCAGAGCGGAGGGCAGGAGGAGGACCGCAAGGGTGATCATGGGATACTGCATATTGAGTGAGGTACGAGAGTATCTGGTAGAGTGTTGTGAGTGGACTGAGGTGATGGCTGAGGTATGGTGAAGTGGTACGAGTGCTGTGGATGCTGCCAACCAGGGCTTCGACGGATTGATGCCGTTCAATGAGTGTGGTGGTCAACTAGGACCGTGCGAAAGTAATGAGCGACTGTTCTGTCAAAGAACGACTCTCAATTGATGAAAGAGAGAAAGTGGGCGACGACGGTGGTGAAGAAGAAGAAGGAGAAGAACGGATTGGGAAGTTGAAAGGATGTGAGAGATGAAGAAGGATGTGCCATTGACTAGACTACTTCCAGCTCAGAATACCGCGATAACGCTCTAAGGTACAAGGGTAATTTACAGACAAGAAGTGGATTCGCATTTGGACGTCTGTCACTTCTCAAGATGGAGAGCGCTCATCTTCACATCCACATTGCAGGGTCGGCACATCTCTATGTTTTGTTTCATGCCACCATGGCACAGACATCTCAGCCTGATAGGAAGCAGGAAGCCGCCCACAATCTGACCTTGCATCCCCTTCATGTGTTCTTCAGGGGTTGCGTGGTTGCATACAGAATATTCAGCGTTCAGGGGGAATCGTAATTCGCCATGCGCTGCGACTCATTTGATATGGACCAGTCTAGATGTTGCGGCCCGCTCCGTCGCTATTCTTGCTCGGGAATGGAGATGCTTGAAGATCTGCTAGGGAAAATCGGGTTGCAGCGCTGATTGACCGAGACATGAAACACACTAGATCAATTGACGCTAGACTGGGCAATCCGAAACCCAGGCCTTCGTCAGCGGGGTACAGTACTGAACTCCACTTCGTAAATTACTGCCGGATTCCTATCTGCCCCTGAGATGTCTTGTATAGTCCGAGCGGGTACTATGTGTGAGATATCTGACAAGACGAGGACTCGCTAGTAGCTGTGATAGTAGCTGTGATAGATCATATCAACGTATTGTGATTTCAGACGCCTACAAGGCCATGCAAAGCAGGTAGCCCTTACAGCCTGCGACCATCCGTCAAGTGTAATCATGGTTAGCGAGGTACGTATATATTGGCATTGCGGCATAAAGAGGCGCTCCAATGATTTTGCCGCAAGTCGATTGGTGCATAGAACTTCATACCAAAGCAAAGACCGAAATGCACGATCTTGGTTCTCAATCAGGTCATGGGATGCGTGAGCGCTGAGCGATGTCTAGCGTAAAGGCAATGGAGAATTAAGGAAGACTTGACGTGGGTTGCATTGTCGTCATTCCTCTTGGATCGATCAATGCCGCGCTGTATCTATCTTATGCCGCTCGAGGACCACGACAGAATTGTTGAATCCTGACACGGTCCCGATGAGCTGAATCGTTGATTGATAAAGAACTGCTGCCTGGTTATTGATCGACTCATTCATGTCTGTGTATTGCATGAAATCGGCTCACAGTAAAAGTACGTAACTTGGTGCAATTCTTGATCGCAGTCGTTTCGACTTTCCTCTCATATCAAAACAGAATTAAGTGCGATAGGACGATGCCATCTGGCTTTCGACAGAATCATACAAGTTACGGTAGAGTCACCATTCTTGTATTTTCCACCGGCGGAGCTTGCCTTCTATCCTATCAATGCGTTTCGATCCATTCATCAAGGCGAAGGGGTTACCCGGTTAACATGAACGGCCGTTGACACTTATCGAATGATGCATTTCTTCCATTTTCACATTCATCCGATGGAACTGTCTTGAAGTATCTGTGCTTCCTTTAAATACAGCCCTGCCACACTGCGTAATTTCAAGGACCATGCAACACCTCCGCATTCATCATGTGCGGCTTTCACAATTAGGTCTTTTTCTAGGGGCAGTCATATGTCGCCCCGTCAGTCTCAAGGTACTTTAGTAAGGGCCGCAGCTCTCTTTTGGCTGCGGTAATGATAATCCAGTAGCCAAAAATCAATAGTGGGCTTGGGAATACCACAAATCACCGTTTCAATATGATAGTATGCCGAAATCTCCGACAGAGCTTGAGTATTAGATTTCACGATTGCTTCAACTTAGCTGCCCTATACATCAATGACTTAGAGGACCAGGCGGGTGCCAAGACGCTAGCTCCGAAAGAGCGCGCTAGCGGTCTTGTATGTTGTAGAGCACGGGCACGCTTCACCTTCGCCGTCGTGCTACTTTCGAACGCTTGTTCCGCTTGCACTTTGTGTGCATCTTCAGAAGGGACGAGTACTCCTCGATACAACTCCAAGGGCCCCCAGATCCATGAATACTTCGGAGCAAGGTTGGGAGCGCGCCCCACACAAGCTCGTCACATCTTCGCAACCTATTCTACATACAGCCTGACCCCAAAGAGCCGCGAGCATTGTCGCAAGGGCCGACCCTGCTATTATAATTGGTATCGCCATCCATCAAGTACACCTGCACTAGCTCTAGTACTGACAGTTGGCAGGAAGGGCTGGTTGTCCCCATAGCCTCGGGAAGGCTCACCTCGCCTGTCCACTTCCTCTACATCCTCCATATCTTCACAATAGCTTCCTCCAGACGATCGCTAGCGGAAATACCCTGAGAGCTGCGTGATCGGGACCTGGGGCGGCGAGAAAGCCTACGACAAGCGATATATTTGTGCTGCATCACTTGAAGTTCACGATAAGGCTCCACATCTACTGCGACGAGATTGGACATCTGCGATACTTGATGTGGGAAGTCTGATCTATGAAGACTGTAGAGGATAAGTGACAGGTCGAAGCGTCCGCAGAAAGCTACGAGCTTACACAAAAGAGCATCGTGTGAGGAAAAGCCCATGATCGTTCAAGGAGGTGGCAGACGCTGTCAAAAGGAGCATTCTCGAAGGTTGTTTTGGAATCAGGATGACTACGCACAAAGAACATCGTTCGGGAGGAACGCCGAGGATTGTGCATGCTGGTTGCTGCAAAGAGGAGGGAGCCCAACAGAGAGCTAGTGTTGAGAAATGAGAAGACTTGACAGACAAGGGACACAACTTTGTGCGATACAATGAAATCGAGTATGCTTTGGGGCGTTGTGGAATTACTGGTGAAATGCCCTGTGCGCCATAACGTACGGTACAGCTCATCGGCTGTGTGATGGCGCCTTTTGTCGATACGAACTGGGGTATAAATATTATTTGGCGGGCCACTTAGCTCTCTCAGCTCCGCAAGCGACCTCAATGTTGCCCGACCCGCCGAGAGCCCTTCCCCAAATCCATCCGACAACGAAAATACCTCACAGCCTTGCAACAACACCAATGATCTCCTATCTAAATCCAACTCCATCGCCCCTCTAAGCCGACTCAGCGGCGTTCACAATTTCGTCAGCAACACGCTCGCAAATGAGTCCAACATCATAGCATACTCCGATCAGCCTCGGTGAGCGATTATGTCGCCACCCACGGCTATGAACAGCCGCCGAATGATACCCAAAGCACTACTGAGGTGCAGGGGTCGGAAACGCAAGCTGCGATAACCTGACCTAGATACACAAGAGGACTGTTACGAATATCTGTGTTTTGCAGGTACTTCTCAATCAGACCTCTAAGCATATCCATTGGGTGGAGGAGGTCATGGTCCGCAGCATTTGCCAGGTAAAGAATTGAGCTTAGGCGTGCGATATCAATGGCATGGTCATACTCCTAGACGCTCGCGTCCCTTGTTCTGCTTGTTCCTCCTTTGCTAGGTGGGCTTTCCATGGCTGTACGCGAACATCGCCGGCCCGAAGCGATACACATTCCACGAGAGTTGTTGTATGAGGATTAGAGTATTGCCAGATACGGGCCTCTAGCCCTATGCATACTAGGTCTTGGCTATGGAATGCAAACTGAATTCTCTACTCTTTGGTGCAATGATCGCAGCGGGTGCAAGAATCACGAATGTTTCAATTGGAATTCGGAACATGTGATAGCGCTACTAACGAGCAGTGCCAAAAGCCGTGATGATGACACTGGGCCTTGCCCCCTGGAAGAACGTTGATCGATGACAACTCTTTCGATCGATCTGCCATCAAAAGCTAGCATATAATGGTGACAACTAGATCTTTGATGGATCTCTTTGTTGAGATCTAATAAACCCTTGACATCAAGGTCAAGGGTAAAGACTCGCTTTGTGCTTAGGAAAAACGAGGCCTCAACACCTATACACGTCTCTTTGTACCTCAAATAATGTAATAGCGATCCCTTCTGAACCGTTCCTGAAAGTCAACAGCTTTGATACATTCATTCTGGGCACGCAAACTCTTAAACCATTACCTAATTCCATCAACCTATCGATCTGACCGCACAGTAACATCATGGCTTCACCACTGACAGATATCGCGCAGCCTTCTTTCGGCTCACCGGACAATGATACGTTAGCCTCACCGACCGCGTCACTTCATGGTTCGGTACGAACAACTTCCTCGCACTCTTCCCAGGTGCAAAGAGCTCAGTGGGATCAGGAAGATCAGGAAGCGGAAGCAGTATTGACCCAGCAAGTCGAGCAGCTCTGCCAAATCCTATGGCCTGCGCCAGATACTTTCAAGCAGCGATTCGCAAGCAGTCAGATTGGAGCTAGTCTACGAGCAAACAGGATCTTCCAATATTTCATACCTGCGCTACAACTACCAGTCATCGAGCGTCTTAAAGGCGGTGACCTCAATCATATTACCAGGATAACCTTACCCACATCATACTCCCAAAAAGATCGTCATCTTATTCTCCGAGTACCGCGCTGGAACCAAAAGCGGCTCGATCGTGAAGTCGCCACATTAGAGTATGTCCGTCAGAAAACGTTGATACCGGTCGCCACAGTTGCACGAACAGATTTCAGCTGTAATAACCCTTTCGAAAAGCCATATGTGCTTCAGCATCAGGTCTTCGGAAGGGATCTGAATACAATGTGGAACAATCTGAACCATGCTCAGAGATGCACCGTCGCAACTGAGCTAGGCCGTGTATTTCGAAAACTCCTTTCTCTGCAGGCTCCCGTCTCCGGCGTCATCGAAAAAGCATCGGAGAACGCAGAGAATGCTCACAGCTTTCGTATCGTTCCATTTGACCTAGACATAGATCTAGACGAGATTACAGATGAGACTAAGGAGAAAATCAAACTCGACATGCCAGTCCCTCGGGCTCCCCAAACGACTCTGGATGTGTTCAGGTCTCAATTTGGACGCTGGAAAGCAGTTGCGCTCGCACACAGCTGCGGCGAAGTGAATACCGAAGTCGAACTGTTGGACAGCATGCTCAAGGCAGTAAATGAGATGAACGACTTAGGTCTCTTCGACGAGAATTCGAACTGTCTCTGTCACGTGGATCTGCACCAAGGCAACATTATGGCTAGGATTCAGTCTGATAATTCACTGGAGATAGCAGCTATCCTTGACTGGGACGAAGCCGTCTTCGCGCCGAACTTCGTCTGCTGTCATCCACCCGCTTGGTTATGGGGCTACGAATATGCTGACCAGGTCGACGAGGACGATTCGCTCCCATGGCCATATGAGCTAGCAGGAGCTAATGAAGTCCCTTCTACATTGGAGCAACAGGAACTCAAGCGGCTATTCGAGGAGAGTGCTGGACCAGAATACTCGCGTCTAGCATATGATGAGCTTTACCGACTTTGCAGGGGATTGTTTAGGATTGCAAAGGATGGGCTAGAAGGCAATAGCCAATTTGATGCCGCGGAACGAATTCTCAAGGAATGGGAAGTTCTTCGTCAGTCATTGACAACGAACTAGAAAGAGGTAGGAAGGCCCTAAGTGTCCTCTAATAACGTCGGCTGATATTTACAGCCCAAGCTTAGCAATCTCTCAAGCTATATTCGTCTCTTTTGGTCGTCCCACGAATATATTGTATGATTGACCTAGAACATCTACGTGTCTCTGCTTTAATCACGTCTGCTTTTCAGCCATGAATATGGCATGTTGATGCCAGTGATTTATTAATGCGTTCATGGATGTCTAACTCTTATATATGTAGTAAGCACTCCAAGTCTACTCTAAGACATATTGATATCATCACTCAGGTACTTGAGCGAAGCACTCAGAGCAACATTTTCATCTGGTATGGTCTTGATCTCGTCGGAATCACTAGGAGGGTCGCTAACTCCGACTAAAATGAATGAACACGTCTGACATTTCCCTCGCGGGATAGTCCTGGTCGCCGCTTGATTATGGAGAAGCGTTGATTTCGTATTCTTTGTTTACCCTTGAGACTATCTTCTCTAACAATGAAAGCTGGCTTTCGTCATGTTGGCTGCAGGTTCTACAATACCTATTATCGTAAGATGGACGTTATCCAGAGCACAATACCATTGTCGTGGTAACACATACCCACAACGTCTTTGTCTACTCCTCCTTTTCATTAAGCAGTATACACAACACCCATCTCCTTGACACCATGTCATCTACTACATAATCGCTTCCCTAGACTCTGTTCCAACCCCACCAAGCTTCCATCCTCACACTCACGACTCACAACTCATCATCAAACCAAAGCCTCCAGACTCATCAACAGAAACAAAATCTCCGTTTACGAAAGTATGGCCGGAGGTACCACTCACCACTGCAAGAAACAGCGCCTAGGAAACTGCCGTCAAGGAAAGGGTTTGGACGGGAAACCAATCTGCAAAACGCATCAGGTCAGCTGTAAACAAATCACGCACGATGGGACTGTGTGTAAGAAGAAACGACAGGCTGATGAGAAGTGCAGGGCTTGTGGCGTGTGAAGAGCTTACGAGTTGGGAGTAATTGGTGCAACCTCTCGACTTTACTTACAAAGTTAGCGACTTTGTGCATTGGTTTTATGGGCTTATAAGGTGCGTGCTAGATTAATTGAAAAAAATACTGTCTATATTTTCTATGTATAAACAAACCGTCTGCCTCACCAAGTCAAATCAAAAAGATAACAAGATTGTAGACTTCGCAGCTTTAAACCCCTGATTGTTAATGGTATACACCAATCAGAACTTAATATCGTCCCAAGAGCTGTGCTACAGGCGCAATTCGACCTTCATTATCAGTATATTTAGCGTGTACAGTTTCAATGCGATTGGCCTGCTGCAACACCATGACCCCGACCCCACGCTTTAGTAGTACATGGTAGATGTACCTTACTTATAGAATCTGTCATATCTTCTACCTATATAAATGGATTTCTATAATTTTTAGAGTATTAGATACTATAGATAAATATATATCTTTTAGCCTACTTAGATATATATTATAAGTGTTAATTATCTAGTAGTAATATAAAGATATCTTCTTACTATAAATTATATAATATTATAATATCTTAAGGTTTAACTACTAAGTAATATATATTATATAATAGAACTTTTCTTTTTCCTTTCTACCTATTCTATTTATATTATTACTCTTTTATACGCGTCTTATACTTTTTTATTCTTCTTTATACTAATCTATATATCTATATATAGATATTATAATATACTTATACTAGAAAATACCTGTAAAAATTCAATATTTTTACGTTAGAAAATTACCCCTACTACCTAGCATTTAGTAGGTAATATAAATAGTAGGGTTTTTAGCCTGTAAATATAATAGTATTAGCTTATATACTAATACACTAATTTAGATAATTCTAATAGTATTCTATACCTAATAATAAGACGGATATTTCCCCTTATTTAAACTAATATTAGATATATTAGTAGGTAGATATTAGATATATTAGTAGGTAAGGTAAATAGTAGGGAGCCTATTAGATATATTAGTAGGTAGTTAGCTTATAAACTATATAGCGATATAGATTATTCTAATAGTATTACCTACCTAGTAATAAAGCGGATATTTCCCTCTATTTAAACTAATAGTAAATATATTAGTAGGTAAGGTAAATAGTAGGAAGTATATTAGATATATTAGCCTGTAAATACGATAGTATTAGCTTATAAACTTATATAGTAATATAATTTATTCTAATAGTATTATATACCTAGTAATAAGATAGATATTTCCCCCTATTTAAACTAATAGTAGATATATTAATAGGTATTATTATAGAATAAGTAAAATATAAATAATACTAGGATTTTTATTATTTATAATTTATATTCTAGCCGTTAGTATATAGAATTTAGTAGGTAAATCTATTTATTCTAAAATATCTTTTAAACTACTCCTCTAATTTTCATTATTTTTAAAGTATTAGATAGTTAAAAGTAAGTTATATAACTCTACTTAAATAGAAAATATTATAAAGTATTAATATATAGGTAGATAGAATACAAAGAAAGTTAGGACTTTTAATATTTACTAATATTAGTACTAGTTCTAGAGGGGTAATTAGGGTACTTATTAACTAATTAATAAGTTATAATAAGCTTAGGGTCTATTAGTAAACTAGGAAACCTGTAAAATATAAAAATATACTTATTATATATATATAACTAATACGCTTATATATTAGCCCTAGAGCTTATTATAATACCTCTAATTACTATAAGCTACTATTTATACCTCTATAATACTAAAAGCGCGCTTAGTTTTCTAATTATTTATTAGGGTATATAAACTAGATATTACAATTTAGATAATATTTATAAAAAAGGTTTATTAAATATTATAGCTAATATTTATACTACCTACTTAGTATTTAATAAATATACCTTTCTTAGAATTAGTACTATTATTATTATAATTATATTAGGTAGTATTATTACTATATCTACCTATCTTATATACTCCTTTAATAGCGCCGTTTATACTATTATTATAAGTAGTATTATTATTA
>JAABUN010005471.1_pt1 | contig 15718 bp, 11 predicted proteins | sample 5559311 | NCBI WGS metagenome assembly JAABUN01 (sample SAMN10711877, study PRJNA513370) | rock metagenome | isolation source: Antarctica rocks | place: Antarctica: Victoria Land, Siegfried Peak sud
GCGGCTTCTCGTCGGGCCTGTGAGAGCGGTAGTAGAAACTGCTGCGCGGCAGGGACAAGGCCTGGCATAGAGCGGCCACAGGCCAGGCAGGGTTGGAATCGTGAAGGGTTTTCACAACCTGTTTCCTCCGTTCTGGTTCAAGAGACTGGACGCCTTTTTTAGGATGTCGTTCTCCAGGGTGGCGCGGCCTAGCGCGCGCTCCAGTTCGCCGACGCGGGCGGCTTGGACGCAGCTTTGCGGGTCGGTCTGGAAGGCAGCGGCGGCGTTCTTGAGAAAGGCGTTTTTCCACTGCGCGAGCAGGTTCTCAGAGAGTTGATGTTCACGGCATAGTTCGGCCTGCGTCTTGAGACCGGTCAACAGAGACAGGACAACCTCGGCCTTGAACTCGGCGGTAAAGGCGCGGCGCTTGCGGGAAGTGGTGGGCATGGGTTCGCTTTCTTGGGCGGCATGATACCCCGTCAACGAACAACGGGGCTGTCCAGAAATGCGAACGGACTACAGGCTTGGGGCCGAACAGGTGAGGCTGGCGCTGAACGGCGGCTGGTACCTGTGTTGCTATGCCATCATCTCTGCGGGACTTGCGACGCGGCGGCCGCAACGTCCAGGGCACCGATGGCGCGGCGCAACCGGTCGCCCGCGACGTTGTACTCGTAAGATGCCTGAACCACGTTGACTTCCGCCCGCCCGCGGCTCGCCAGCGCGTCCAGCGCCTCGACCAGAACGCTGCGGCCCGCGTCGTAACGGGCGCGCGCGGCGCGGTACTCGTCCTGGGCGGCGCTGAGGGCGGTTCGGGCCGTCTGGATGTTCTGCTCGGCGGCGAGCAGGGTCAGGTACCCGGCGTTCACCTCCTGGGCGATCTGAAGCGCCACGCGTTCCTGCTCCTGTTCCTGCTGGCGCCGCTGGGCATCGGCCCCCTGGACGCGGGCCCGCTCGCCGCCCCCGGTGTACAGCGGGATCGAGGCGGCCAAGCCGTAGGTGACGCCCCCCGAAGCCCGCTCGCCCCCCATCTTCACTACATCCCCCATGGCGAACAGGTTCACCTGAGGACGGTAGCCACCCTGGATCGCCGCCGATACGGCACGCGCCGCCGCGATCCGTTGCCGGGCGGTTTGCAGCTCCGGGCGCTGCTGTTCGGCGCGGCGCAGCAGGGCCACCAGGTCGGCGGGAAGGGACGGGTCCACGGCGGTGGCCGTCGTTCCCGCCGTGAGGTGGGCAAGAAGGTCTTTGCTGGGCTGGTGGTCCAAAGCGTCCGCCGAAAGTTCGAGGCGCGAGGCGAGGCTGACGCCCAGCACCGTTTTGAGTTGCGACACGGCGATCAGCGCGTCGCGTTGGGCATTCGTCACCGCCTGCTGGCTCGCGGCGACCTCGGCTTGGTCGCGGGACACGTAGTAGGCGGGGATTTGCTGCTGCTCCAGCCGGGCGCGGTCAACCCGCAGCCGCTCCTCGTTTTCCCGCAGCCGGGTGCGCGCCACCTCGACCAGCGCCTGGCGCAGCAACACGTCGCGGTAAGCGACACGGGTCAGGAGCGCCAATTCGTCCCCTTGTGCCCGAAGGTTGGCCTCAGACGCCCCCTGCTGCGCCGCCGCCTGCCGCACGAGCGCCTGGAGCCGTCCGGCCGTGTAGAGCGGAAACATGACCATCAGGTTCTGGTCGGCGTAGGCCCCGCGCGGCAAGCCCATGATCATGCGCGCGACGGGAAGTTGCGGGCTTTCGACGATGTTGGCGATGCTCCCGCCGGACACGAACGTGTTGGCCGACACCATGGGCCGGGTCTCGGCACGCGCCGCCGCCAGTTGCGCGACGGCGGCCTCCACCTCGGCGACCGCGCCGCGCACGACGGGGCTTTCCCGCCGGGCGATCGCCACGGCCTCGTCGAGCGTAAGCCGCTGATTCACCACGGGGCGCCCTGCGAGGAGCAGGCGCTCCAGGGTGCCGCCGGTAGTCGTCGGCGGCGGGGTTGCCGGCGGACGGGGTGTCTGCGCCCTCAGTGGGCCGACCGCGAAACCGAACCAAAGGGTGAGTAAAAAGACCTTGTTCATGGGTGTGCTGCTGTGTCGCTGTTGTGTTGTCGTGGGGCGGCAGCGGGCCGGGCGAACCGCCGCGCCCACGCCTGCTCCGCCTGTTTCCTTTGAGCAGGTATGAGCACGTCGGCGGCCTCGTCCCACCAGGCGCGGCGGGCGTCGGCGAGTTGCCGGGAAAGTTCGGAAACGGGCCGCGCGCGCTCTTGCAACCCTTCCAGGGTGCCGCCGCTCCGGGCCGCCGCCGTCTCCTGTTCGAATTGGGCGGTGGCGCGGGCGAGGGCGGCGCGCAGGGTTTGAGTGTCACGCTGCCAGCGCGCGTGCAGTGCGCGAAGCCGCGCGTCCTGCGTTCGGTTCAGGCCGAGCGTATTCTGCCGGGCCAACAGCCAGTCCGGGTCGGGCGCGCTGAGCAGCGGGGCGTCCGCCGCACGGTTATCCGCCCGCGTCCGCTCGATGCGCGGCGGGGACTGCTCACCGCGCGGCCGTGGGGGTGACTGCTGCCGCCACACCCACACACTGGCGGCGACGGCCAGCAGCAATCCCGGCCCGACGCGAAACCAGCGCCGCCCTAAGACCGGGATGCGGCCCCGCGACGGTGCAACCCCGCCGACGCGGGGCGGGATCGCTTGAGTTTGGCGCTTTGCCATGGTCGCTCCTTCGCCCGGCCGCTACTTAACGACGACCTTGCCCTTGAACATCTTCATGCCGCAGGTAAAGGCATACGTGCCCGACTTCTTGGGCGTGAAGGCCACGACGACCGGCTTGTTCAGGGGCAGCGCCTTGGTGACTTTGTAGTCGGGCAGGAGCACCGAGGTGGCGCAGGTCGCGTCGGTCGTGCGCACAAACGTAACGCGCGCGGGAACGCCACTTTTGAGCGTCAGACTCGCGGGCTGGTAGCCCTTTTCCGTCACGAGAACGCGCGCCGTTTGCACGGCCGCCTTCGTGGGAGCGCCCTTCTGCTGCGCCTGTGCCGCCGAGCCAGCGGTCAGCGTGAGGGCGGCGACGAGGAGGGTCGCCGCGCCGGTCACCAAGGATGCTTGCTTCTGCATAGTTTTTGCTTTCTTCGGGAGGTTGGTTTTGCGCTGCCCCGTCCCGAGCCGGGGTAGCGGTTTCGTTCGCGCGTGTACCATTCACGGGCGCGGTGATGGTGTCGTGGGCTGCGCCACGACGGGAACGGGGGTCGCCACCCCCTCGCGGGGCTGGGCATGACCCTCGCCGCCCGCTCCGTCGCCGTCCTCACCGGACTCCGTTACCTTCCACGCGTACTCGCGGTTCAGGAACGTGCGGTTGAGCCAGCGCGTGAAGTCGTCTACGTACGTGTGCATGATCGGGATGTCGAAGAGCGAGAGGATTGTGCCGATCAGGAGGCCGCCCACTACCGCGGTCGCGAGCGGCTGGTACGGGTCCAGACCGGTCCGGGGCGCGATGGCGATCGGCAGCATGACGACGAGCGCGATGCCCGCGGTCATCAGGATGGGCCGGAGCCGGTCCGGGCACGCCCGGAGGATGGCCTCGTCGCGCGGCACCCCCCGGTCGCGGTACTTCATGATCAGGTCAATGATGAGCACCGCCGTGGTGATGTCCATGCCGGTCAGCACGATGATGCCTAAAATCGACACGGTCGAGAACGCCTGATGGGCGATAAAGAGGGCGAGGAACACCCCGGCGAGTTCGAGGGGGAGGCTTGCCACCATTTGCAGGGGCTGCAAAAAGCCCCGGAACTGGATGACGAGCACCAGGTACATCAGAACGAGCGCGAGGGCGAGACCACCGATCAGGCGGCGGAACGAGTCCATCATCTGGGTCATGTCGCCCCGCATCTCCATGCCGTAGCCCGGCGGGAAGTTGATCGGCGCAATGCCGAGCGCCTTATTGCCGCCGTAGGTATTGGCGACCAGGTTCATCACCACGTCCATCGAGGGCAGGTTGCCGATCCGATAGTAACCCGTGATGCCCACCACGCGCCTGAGGCCCTCGTGCTCGATGACCGTCGGCGACGATCCCCGCACGATGGCGGCGACCGACTTGAGCGAAATGCGCCGCCCGTCCGGGGTGGTGATGTACAGGTTTTCCAGGTCCTGCGGCGTTTGCCGGTCCACCGCGTCGTAGCGCACCAGGATCGTGTTTTGCCGGAGGTTGGGCAGCCGGTAAAACTCGTTCGTCAGGCCACCACGGAGCGCGTAGTACGCCTGCTGCGAGATGGACTCGGGCGACAGTCCCACCTCGGCGGCGCGCTGCGGGTCCACGCGCACCGTGTAGTCCGGCACGCCCAGCGTCCAGGTCTTGCCGGGCTGGAACATTTCCGGCATCTTTTCGGCCGCGCGGAGCGCCTCGGTCCCTAACCGGTCGAGTTCTTTAAGGTCCGGGCCGTAAATGTTGACGTGGACGGGGGCCGCCGCGGTCGCCATGACGTCGGATCCCATCTCCTTGATTTGCAGCCGCCGAATATCCGGAATGGTGGCGAGCACTTCCTTGTGGACGGCGTCCATGACCGCGAAGATGGTGCGCTTCCTTGTGTCCTTGTCACTAAAGGTGAGCATGAGCGACGCCCCGTTCACCTGGGGCATCTGGTAGCCCGTGTAAAACGGCGTCCACGACTCGAACATGGACTCGGCCCCCACCTCGATGCTCGCCTTTTCGAGTTCGGGATGCCCCAGCAGGATCTTCTCGAGCCGCGTTACCGCCTGCTCGGTTCCGGCAAAGGACGTGCCCGGCTGCATTTCCAGGAATCCGATCGCCTGGCCCGTGTCGGCGAGCGGCATCATCTCCGAGCCGATGAAGTAGTAAAAGGTGAAGCCCGCGATCAGGGTTGCGCCGACGCGGGCAAGATTGGCGAAGCGGTGCCGGAGCATCCAGGCGATGGTGCGCGCGTAGCCTTTTTCCATCCGGTCCAGCCCGCGCTGGAACGGGTCCAGCACGACGTACAGCCAGCGCAGCACCGGGTGCTTTCGGTCGGCCTCGCGCGCCTCTTCGTGCCGCAGCAGGTTCGCGCACAAGAGCGCGGTCAGCGTGAACGACACGAGCATGGAGGCGAGCAGGCCGAAGATGAGGGGCCAGACGAGTTCCACGAACATGAGCTGCACGATCCCGCCCGAAAACAGGAGCGGGGTGAGCGCCAGCACCATCATGATCGTGGACGCGATAACGGCCAGGCGCACCTCGGCGATGCCATCAATCGTCGCCGTCTTGGGGTCCTTACCCATGCGCAGGTGCCGCTCGACGGCGTGGATGTCGATGATCGAGTCGTCCACGAGCCGCCCGATGGACAGCAGCAGGCCGATCAGCGTGCCGCTGTTGAACGTCATGTGGAAGGGGAGCATCAGCAGGACCGCGAGCGCGAGCGACGTGGGCAGCGTGATCATCGCGATGACCGTGCCGCGCCATTCGCCCAGGAAAAAGATCACCGCGATCCCCGTCAGCACGACGGCCAGGCCCAGTTCGTGCCACACGTTCTCGAACAAGATGTCCACGAAGTGGGCGTTGTCGTAGGCCGTCTCAAAGGTGAGGCCGGGGTTTTCGCGCTCCATCTGCCGCACGACGCTCATCACGGCGGGAACGACCTGGGCGCTGCTGGCGCCGGGGTTCTGGATGACGGACACCTCGATGGACGGGAGGACCACGCCAGGCGTGCCCTTGTCGTGCTTCAGGTAGCGATACGCGCTGCGCCGCTCAAAGTGCGTGTCTACCACCTTAGCCACGTCGCGCACGTAGACGACGCGCGGCGAGCGCACCGCGCTGCCCGCGCCCGCCACCACCGGCGCGGGAGCCGTTGCCTCGGCCCCGCCCCCCATACCGCCGCCCCCCATACCGCCCTCGGCGGACGCCACGGACGGCGTCGTAGCGGCGGATGCCCCCGAAGAGACGCTCGTGATGGGGTAGGCAAGAACGTCTTCGGGGCCGAGCGCGCGGCTGTCCACCCGGACAATTGCCTCCTGTGTCCCCGAGGTGAGGATGCCTCCCGGCCGGGTGACATTGAAGCGGTCAATGGCGTTCCGAACATCGAGGATCGAGAAACCGTATGCGGCCAATTTGTCACGGTCTACGACCACCTGCATCTGCCGCCGGTAGCCGCCGAATGGCACGACCGAGTACACGTTCGCCACGCCCTTCAAGCGGCTGATGACCGTGTTGTCGGCGAACTCGCGCACCCGGACCGGGTCCCACCCCTGTTGGGGGTCACCCCGCAGCGACAGCGACAGGACGGGCAGGTTCAACGGGTCAATCGGCACGACGAACGAGGGCTTCAGGTTCGCGCCGGTCACCGGCAGGTTGGCCTGCGTGACGTTCATCAGGGACTGCACATTGACAAGCGCCCGCTGCATATTCGTGCCGTACGGAAACTCCAGCGTCACGATGGAAAACCCGTCCTGGGAGTTGGAGCGGATGTAGCGCAACCCCTGGATGTTGACCATCTGCTCCTCGATGGACTTGGAGATGTACAGTTCCATCTCCTGGGCCGACAGGCCGGGCATCATGGTGACGACGCCGACCAGCGGGGACTCGACGTAGGGCGCGAAGCGGCGCGGAATGATCCCAGAAATCGCCATCCACGCGAGCCACAGCACGGCGGCGTAAAAGGCGATGATCGCGTACGGGTGCTCGATGGACCAGCGGTGGATCAGGTGCAGCGGGTTCAGATGCTGCGTCGCGAGCCGCGCGGGCGGCGCGCCGCCGCCATGTCCGTTTCCGCGGGAAGAAGGGGGGTTCATCGCACCACCACCTTTCCCTTGAGCATGTTCATGCCGCAGGTGAAGGCGATCTCACCCGCAGCCTTCGGCGTGAATTCCACCGCGACCGGTTGGTTCAGCGGCAGGGCCTTTTTGATGTGGTAATCGGGGAAGATGACTTCGGTTCCGCAGGTCGCGTCGGTTTTACGCGTGAACAGGAGGCGGGCGGGGACGCCGGCTTTGAGCGTCAGGCTCGCAGGCTCGTAGCCCTGTTCGGTCACGGCCACGCTGGCGGATTGAACCTGGCCTTTGCCGCCTGGGCTGGCTGTGCCGCTGCTGTTGCCCGGCATTCCTTCCCTGCCTTTCATCCCCGCCATGTTCGCCATACCGGGCATGTTCGCCATGCCGCTACTGCCCGCCGGAGCGCTGGCGGTCGTGGCGGCCGCGCTCCCGGCGGCCGCGACCGTGTCACCGCTTCGCAGGGACTGGTAGCCGGATACGATCACCTGCTGCCCCTCTTCAAGGCCGGAGCGAACAGCGATGTTTTTGCCGTTGCTCGTCCCCGTACGAACCTTAACCTGGCGTGCGGTGAACTGACCGTCTGTTCCCGCCGGCTCCGCCACCCACACGTACGCGGCCTCCTCAGTGGCGAGTACGCCGCCCTCGACCGGCGTGCCGCGCCGCTGAACGGCCTGGCTCGGTACAAACAGCGTGTCTTCCGGACGGCCGGTCGTAATCTCCATCACGACGTACTCGCCGGGCAGGAATCGCTCGTTCCGGTTGGGAACCACGGCCTCGACCACGCCGGTCCGCGCCTGCGGGTCCACGGCCGGAGCGACGGAAGTCACCCGCGCCCGCAGCACGGGCTTGCCGGTCCTGTCCTGGTCCCGGAGGATCACGGAATTTCCTACCCGCACCCGCGCCCGGTCCGAATCGGCCACGTTGGCCTGCAAGCGGATCGGGCTGATCTGGGCCACACGCAGGATCGCCTGCCCGGGGTTGACAAGTACGCCCGGACTGATGACCCGCTGGGTGACCACCCCGTCAATGCGCGAGCGAATTTCCGAAAAGCCGCGCGTTGTGGTGGCAGCCTGGGCGGCGGCGCGGGCCTGGCTGACGCCGCTTTGCGCCTGGGCGATGCGCTGCCGCGCGGTGTTCGCGACCGCCCGGGTCTGGCGCACATGCGCGTGGTGGGCCATGAGATCGGACTGGGCCTGCCCGACTTTCGCCTCGGCGCTCCGGATCAGGGCGTTTGTTTTGCGCACGGCGGACTGAGCCGCCCGTACCTGGGCCGCCACCTGGCTGATCTTGGCCTGGGCCTGCCGAACCTTGGCGTCCGCGGTCTGCGCCTGGGCCTGCTCACGCTGGAACTCCTCGCCCGAGACCGCCCCGGCCTTGAGCAGCGCCTGCGTCCGCGCGATCTGCTGCTGCCAGTACGCCTGGTCCGCCCGGGCCGCTTCAAGCCCCGCCTCGGCGTCCGCCACCTGGGTTTGCATGGCGGAAAGGTCCGCCTGGGCGTTGGTGCGCTCCTCGCGGGCGGCGGTCAGGCTCGCCCGCGCCTCGGCAACGGCGCCCTGGCGGCCGGAGAGTTCCGCGAGCGCCTGGCCGACGGCCTCCTTCGCCTGCTCGGCTTCGGCCCGCGCCACGCCCACGCCCTGGGTCGCCTGCGCCGCCGCCGCCTGACGTTCCGCCACCTGCGGCGCGATCTCGCTCAGGTCGAGGCGGGCCAGCAGTTGCCCGCGCCGGACCCGGTCGCCGGGGTAGACGGACAGGTCCGTGATGACGCCGCGGACGCGCGGGTAAACGTCCTGCTCCGTGTAGCCGACCGCCTGGCCGGTGTAGCGCACGGTGCTCGCTAGCGTGCCGCGCTTGACCAGGGCGAGTTCTACGGGCAGTACGCCGGGCGGCGCGGGCGTGTTCATCTCCATCCCCTGGGCCTCAACGGGGGTCATCGAGCCGGGACGGCGCTGGGTATTCACCGCCCAGACCGCGCCCGCGAGCATAACACCGAGCAGCAGCAGCCCGCCGAGCACCTGGCGGTTAAAGACGCCGTGCCAATGCACCCGCTGGCCTGTTCGCCGGACGCGGTAAAGCACGAAAAGAACGGCGAGCAGCCCGATGAGCCAGGGGAGCAGCGAGGGGAGCGAGAAACCGCCGCCGCCCGAGGTGGCCGTGTTCTGCCCGGTCTGGATTTTGATAACGCCCGTGGCCACGCCCTGAGGGCCGGAGATCGTAACCGTGCTCTGGTAAGCGCCCCCCATCGGAAAGGTAGCCGGGACGGTGTAGACGCCGGGTTTGCCGGTCTGGGGAACGGCGGGCAGTTCCTTCTCGCCCATGTTCATGCCGGTCATCCCGGTGAGGACGCGCACGCTCGCCCCGTCCACCGGTTCGCCCGCGCGGTCGGTGATCGTGAGGACGAGGTTCGCCTTGCCGACGGGGATGACGGCGGGGTCCGAGGTCACTTCGACGGCGTACGGACCTACCGTTGCCGCCACCCCGGCGAAGGCGACGGGGGCAGCGGTCGTAACAGCCGCGGCAGCAACAACAGCGGCGAACCACGCAAGCGTTTTTTTAGCGAAGAGGTTCACAGAAACTTTCCTGACAGCGCAGAGGAAGCGCGCGTGGGGGTTCCGGCCCTGCGTCGTTCGCGCTAAATGAGATGCGAGACGACGGGGGACGAGACGACGCCGCCACGCTCGCCGACAAAAGGGCGAACGCGGCTCAAGCCACGCTCCTGCGAAAGGGGCGCGGCTGTGTCAGGAAAGGAAGGGCGGGGCACGGGAGGGGGCGGAACGAGGCGGCGGCCCACGCGGGGCATATACGCGCGCGATGGGGGCGCGGGGAGCCGGCTCGTTGAGGGGCGGCACGAACAGCACCGGCGGAACGGGAAGCCAGGCTACCAGGAAGGGGGCAACGGTTGTGGCGACCGCGGGCGTGTGGGGCTGCTCCGGTGCCTGACGCAAGTCGCAGCACCCGGGGCTGGTGAGCGCGAGCCTGTTAGTTCCGTCGGAGGAAGCGACGGAAACCACCGCACAGCACGATCTGGGGGCGGCGGCAGCGGCGACGGGGGCCATCGGGGCACCGGTCATGCGGCAGACGAGCGAGGGAGCCGCCGGGACCGCAAGCAGTCCGGCCAGAAGGCAGAGCGCCGTACACAGGGATAAGGCCCGCCGCATCATCATGCGCCTCATGTCAGACAATTGTACCGCAGGCTGCGTGGTGAACGTTCCGACGGCGCTGGGCAAGAAGTTGAAATGTAGCGTGACAATGTGTCACTTGTTCACAATCAACCTGTAGGCCGCCCGACAAAGCGGAGCAAACTGAGTCTTTTGAAAACGATTACCCACAGTATCGCCACACCGCGTTATACGATTAATCCCGGACCTACCATTGCTGTGTCCGGTTAGGGTATACCCTAACCGGACGTCAGGCACATGCCCTTAAAACGCGTCAGAATAGGGTCGGTTGGGGCATTTCTGGACCGTTGCCAGTTAGGGCCATAGTCTCCAACTGGTCACATTCTCGCCGAAGTCAGCAGACTGCCCGCCCGAGACTACCCGCCCGCTCACCACATACGGCTGGCGATGTTCTTCTCCTCGGCGCCCACGGCGTCGGCGTAGATCGCGGTCGTGGATAGTTGCGCGTGCCCCAGCCACTTCTGCACCAGGTTGAGCGGGATGCCGGCGCTCACGGCCGCCACCCCGAAGCCGTGGCGCAGCCCCTTGGGAGAGACGTGCGGACCCTCGCCCAACTCGGCCGCCTCCATCACCTCCTTGACGCGCCGCCACGCGGTCGTGCGCTCCCAACCCCAGATCAACTCCTTGCGGCCTCGACCCCGTTGCCGCTCGCGCAGGTCATGCACCAGGTCGAGCGCGTCCAGGTACGCAGGCGGCACGGGCACGGCCCGGTACACGCCGCGCCTTCGTTTCTTCAGTGACTCGAAGATGACCGCCCCGCCCGAAAATTCCACCCGGTCTACGCTCAGTTCCAGCCCCTCGGAGATGCGGCAGCCCGTGTAGTAGAGCAGGGCGCAGAAGGTACGCACCTCCCGTGGCCCGCGCTGTTCGGCCGCCTTGAGGAAGGCTTTACGCTCTGTCTCATTGAGGTACTTACGATTGCCCGCGCCGTCAAACAACTCGCCCGCCATCGTTCCCTGCACGCCCCTTTCCCAACGTCTCCAAAGGCCGCAAAAAGCGCCCCGAAGAGGCGCTTGCAACGCCTGCCGCGACAAGTGTTGCAGAAACCGGCCCAAAGAAGCGACCCGCAGGCCGCCGTTACCCAAGTTCACGAAGCGAGCATACCCCGGACCGGCCTCGGCCTGCAACAGAATTGGTAATTCTGTTGCAACGGCTTTAGTAGCGCCTGATAGAAATCGTTATCGGTCGCCAGTTTCAACCCGCACCGGCCCGAATAGCCGCCTCTGCTGGGCCCTCGACGATCCCGCAAACTGCCATTTCACGCCGTTATCGCGTCGGCGCGGCGCCTTCGTCACTCGCGTTGTCTGCTGCTGGTACCCACGACTGCGCCGAGCGTCGCGCCGTAAACCCAGTGGGCGAGCAACATGGTTGCGGGGCGGCCGTTCCTGTCGCGCTCTGGCGGGGGCAGAATCCCCAGGGCCGGTATCCAGCCCTTGTAACTGACAGCCCAAACCAGGCTGCCGAAAACGACGCCATGCACAGTGGCGGGGATCGGGAGACGCAGGCGTCGGTGCAGCAATGCGAAAACTGCCCCGCTCGCCGCGCCGAATCCGAAATGGGCGAGCATAGCCAGCGCGTCCTGCGTTGCCCGGGATCGGTCCATCATCCCAGCGGCGTCGAGGGCTGCCTCGGCGATGTCTTCGGGCGGCTGGCGGGGCAGGAGGCCGGTTTTCTCACCAGCCAGCACTACCGCGCTCATGGTCGCGGTCCCGGCAACGCCGCCGATGGCCCCATCGCGCAGGGCTTGTAAATCATGCTGCATGGTGCTCTCCGAGCGCGCCCTTGAAGTGAACCATTGAGGTGCGCTTACGAAACGGAAAATAGCGACGTTTAACTCTTTCCCTGCCGTACTTCCTCAGCAACCCTCTCCATTAGATCCATCACGTCAACCGGTGTCATGCTGTGTCCACTTGGGCCAGACCGTAACCGACCCCGTTGCTACGGGCCATGGGCGATCGAAGGTTGCAATAGGTTCGTCACGTGCCCTCAAGCCACGGTGGCGTTGCGGGCACCCGGTCCTGCTCAATGACGAGCGTTGTCCCGGACGCGTCCGTCAGCAGATGTACACGGTCCGCGCTCTTCAACATCAGCCAAAAGCCGTGGCCGAAGCCGGCGCCGGAGGTAAATCCGCGCTCAATCGCCCGGTGGATCTGGTCCCACGCAATACCGGGTCCGGTGTCATGCACCCAAACTTGCAGCGTGGCGGCAACAGCGCTGGCGTGTGTTCCACCCGTGCTGTTATCGCCGCCACGATCCCGGTGAATCCGGCTGACGCCGCCGCCCGCATGGACAACCGCGTTCATCGCTGCTTCGTGGGCCGCTGTCATGAGGTCGAACGCCCGCTCCGCAGGCCAGTTTTCCTCCTCGGTGACGGCGAGCACCTGCTGACGCAGGCGCCGCAGTGCGGGGGGCGAGAGTTCCACGGCGTCGCAGGCTGGGTCGAGCGCGGTGGGTAGATCGCGGGACGTCTCGTATAGGTGGAGCCGGCCCTCGGTCACGGAAGCCAGCACGTCACGCAGGAAGCGGCGCTGCTGGGCCACCATGGCCTCGCGCGCCAACTCGGCCTGCTTGCGCTCCTCGATGTCCTCGGTGGAACCGTACCAGCGCACGATCTGCCCGCTGCGCTCATCCCGGCGCGGGAACGCCCGCGAGCGCATCCACCGGTAGGTGCCGTCCGCCAGCCGAATGCGGTGCTCGATGTCGTAGGGCGCGCCCGTTTCCACGGAGCGCGTCCAAGCCTCGGCTATGCGCGGCAGATCCTCGGGATGGGGAACGCGGGGCCAGCCGGCCCCGAGCGCCTGTTCTCGTGAAAGGCCGGTCAGGTCCAGCCACCGCTGGCTGAAGTCCGAGATTGCTCCGTCCGGGTCCGCCGTCCAGGGCAACTGTGGGTTGAGCTCGACGGTGTAGCGGTAATGGTCCTGGCTTTCGCGCAGAGCGGTTACGTCCCGCAGGACCAATACCGCGCCGAGCGGCGAACCCTCGGCTGAGACGAGCGGGGTGGCCGTTCCCTGAGCGACGACCTCACTGCCGTCCGGGCGCTGGATACGCCACAGGGCGTCGCGCACCGTTTCGCGCCGCAGCAGCGCCCGGGCAAGGGGCAATTCCTCCGGCGGGTAAGGATCTCCTGCCAGGGTGAGAAGGTGATACGTATCCGACCACTGGCTCAGGGGAACTCCCAGATCGGCAACGCCGTGCAGCCGGTTCGCCGCTTCGTTCACGAACGTGATCCGTCCCGAAGCGTCGGCAATGATCACGCCCTCACCGACCTGCTCCAGAACCACCGCGCGCAGAGTGGTGGCTGCTTGGACATCCGCGTTGGTCTGGCCGTCAGGCGCGTGAAGCACGGTTTTCCTCCGCGTGAACTTCGTCCGCCGCCGCGGTGGCCTGAACGACGCCGACCAAAAGGGCAATGTCGTCGCGTACCCCGCCGCGCGCGTAGGCGTCCACGCCTTGAATCAGGCACGACGTAGCGGCTTGGGCTGTTGCCCCGTCGCTACCGCGAAGCGTGGCGCAGCACGCACCCAACAGCGTAGACACCCCGGCTATTGCCAGGAGTTCCTTGCGGTTTGGGCCTGCCTCAGTCAGCCCATCCGTGAACAAGGCCAGCACGTCGCCCGGCGACAAAACGACGGTGCGCTCCTCGTAGCCGTTTACCTCCGTAAAGCCGCCAAGCACCGGGCCGGTGGTGCAAAGTTCCTCCACTTGTCCCGTCGCCCGTCGCCAAACCAGGCCCGGCTCCTGGCCGCAGTTCACGTATGTCAGGGTGTGCGTGTTCTGGTCGTATAACGCGACAAACAGGGTGGCAAAGCCCGTGAGCAGATGGTGCTCCACCAGCGTATGGTTAAGCGTTGTGACCGCCTGCGCGAGCGTTGTTCCCGAGGCGTAAACGGCGTAGCGCAGCATGTTGCGCACGATCGCCACCTCGCTGGCCGCTGCCAGCCCCTTACCCGACAGGTCCGCGACGACAAGGGCCGTGCAGCCCTTGTCGAAGGGGAAAACATCGTAAAAGTCGCCGCCCACGCCCGCTTCCTGGAGCGCGGGTTGGTAATACCCTTCCAGCGCCAGGCCCGGCAGATCGGGCGCGGCGGGCGGCTGAAGGGCGGCCTGCAGCGTTTGCGCGATGTTGCGCTCGCGTTGCTGCACACGCGCGCTTTCCAGCGCCGTGCGCACCAGCGTGGCCACGGACTCCACAAACGCCACTTCTTCGGGCGTCCAGGCGCGGGGTCCGTTTGTCATTGCCACGCGCAGGGAAGCCATCACCGATCCGTTGCTGTCGGAAAGGACAACCCCCATGAAGGAACGAATTTGGCGTCGTTCCAAGGAGGCTCGGGTGCCGGCCGAAAGCGCGGCACTCGTGGCCACATCGTCGTGAACCACGGTCCTGCGGCCCGCCGGGTACAGGTCTTGGTACACGTCCGAGTTGGCGCGCAACGCATACTCCCCCGCCATTGAAGATAGATCGGGCCGGTGCCAATCGCGCCCGATACGGAACACACCGCGAACGGGATCGTAGGTGTTGAAGTAGCAACGGTCCGCCCCAATTGCCTCGCCCAAGAGCGCCACGGCTGCTGCCTGTACCTCCTCGGGGTCGTGCGTGCCACGTATTGCTGCCCCGATGCGGTTCAGCAGCGCTTCGCGTTCCACGCGGGCACGCAGTTCCTGTTCAGTGCGCCGACGCTCGGTCACGTCCATGGCGACACCCACCACACGCGCGCGACGCGCTGCTGACTGGTCTTGCTGCTCCTGCGGCGCTGAGGCCTCCTGAATCGCTGACTCCGCACTCGGGAGCGGCGCGACGTACACACGCTCCTCGAACCAGCGCACCTGACCGTTTTTATCCCGGCAGCCGAACTCCGCGTTGTAACTGGGCTGACCGGTCTGAAGCACCTCGTCCCAGGCTGCATCGGTGAGGGCTTGGCCCTCCGGCAAGCGGTGTCGGTACCACGCCTCGGTGTAGCGCTCGCCCGGCAGCAACTCTAATGGCATGAATGCCTGGGCCGCCGCAAGGTCAAGCACGTCCGTTTCCCAGTCGAACCGGCCTTCCCCGCGCTGGATCAGCGTTCCGTGCCACAACAGACAACGGGCGTGCGCGGCGAGGTACTGCAACTCGGTGAGCAGCAGATCGCGTTCGTCTACGGTGCGTTTTTGCGCGGATAGGTCGCGGAACATTTTGCAGAACCCACGCAAATGGCCCGCGTCGTCGCGAAGCGCAGTCAAGACACCGCTCGCCCAGAACCGGGAGCCGTCTTTGCGCCCATGCCAGCGCTCGTCCTCGGCACGCCCTGTGTGGGCAGCCTTCGCGGCCTCGTTCTCGGGCGCGCCTGCCGCCCGGTCTTCGGGGAGGAAAATCACGTCGGCGCTGTGGCCGACGATCTCGGCTGCGCTGTACCCGAGGATGCGCTCCGCGCCCGTGCTCCAGGTCACCACCCGGCGTTCAGGATCGAGGAAAAAGATGGCGTAATCGCGGACGGATTCGAGGAAAAGGCGGAGTTGTTCCCCGGCGTCGTTGAACGGAGATGGAGGAGTGTTCAAAGTCCTGGCTCGGCTGCGGAGTCATCGTGGAACAAGGGGGGAGGTGTGTCCTGAGTGGTCTGGTCTTCGGTGGTCTGAGTCCCTCTTCGGCGTGCCATGTTAGGCTCAGGTTCGGCCCGAAGCCAGGCTGTCCCTGCTCAGCCCTTTCTGGTCGTGCCCCTCCGACTAGTGCTTTCCTAACTTGATTATTTAATTTTGTTCTTTGACAATCGGATACAACCGCTTCAACTTGATGCGGGCATCATCGGTCGTGAACTGCCAGTCAATACGCGTGCAGGCTGCGTTGCGCTGCTGCTCCCACGCG
>JAABUN010005472.1_pt1 | contig 15718 bp, 10 predicted proteins | sample 5559311 | NCBI WGS metagenome assembly JAABUN01 (sample SAMN10711877, study PRJNA513370) | rock metagenome | isolation source: Antarctica rocks | place: Antarctica: Victoria Land, Siegfried Peak sud
CACCGGCCGGCCGAACAGCGCCTCGGGATGGTGCACCAGGTAGGTGTCGAGCGGGTCGTCGGAGGCGACGAGTACGGCGAGTGCCGGTCGCCCGCCGCGGCCAGCCCTGCCGGCCTGCTGCCACACCGAGGCCACCCGGCCGGGAAAGCCCGCGATCACCACCGCGTCGAGGCCGGCCACGTCGACACCCAACTCCAGGGCTGAGGTGGCGGCCAGCCCGAGCAGGTCTCCCCGCTGCAGGGCCGCCTCGAGCGCCCGCCGCTCCTCGGGGAGGTAACCCGCCCGGTACGCCGCCACCCGGTGGGCCAGCTCGGGTGCCGCCTCGAGCAGCGCCCGTCGGGCGGCCAGCGCCATCGCCTCGGCCGCGCGGCGGGAGCGGACGAAGGCCAGCGTGCGGGATCCGTCGACGATCAGGTCGGCGAGCAGGTCGGCCGCCTCGGCCACCGCGGACCGGCGTACCGGTCCACCGGACCCGTCGGCGATGTCGAGCAGGGGCGGTTCCCAGAGGGCGAAGTCCGCGGCCGCCCGCGGCGCGGCGTCTTCGGTCACCGCGTCCACGGGTACCCCAACCAGCCGGCCGGCGGAGGTGGCCGGGTCCGACACGGTGGCGGAGGCGAGCACGAAGGTAGGGCTCGAACCGTAGTGCTCACACAGCCGCCGCAGCCGCCGGATCACCTGGGCCACGTGCGAGCCGAACATCCCCCGGTAGCCGTGGCACTCGTCTACCACGACGTACCGCAGCCGGCGCAGGTAGGTCGCCCAGCGGGCGTGGCCCGGCAGCAGGCCCCGGTGCAGCATGTCCGGGTTGGTCAACACGAGATTGGCGTGCGCGCGCACCCAGTCCCGCTCAGCCGACGGGGTGTCGCCGTCAAAGGTGGCGACCCGCACCGCTGTCAGGTCGAGCCGGCGTACGGCGCGGAGCTGGTCGGCCGCGAGCGCTTTGGTCGGGGCCAGGTAGAGCGCGGTCGAGGCGTCCCCCTCCACGAGGCCTGCCAGCACCGGCAGCAGGTAGCCAAGGGACTTTCCGGAGGCGGTGCCGGTGGCCAGCACGACAGAGCGCCCGGCCGCGGCCAGCTCGGCCGCCGCCACCTGGTGCTCCCACGGCGCCGGGATGCCGGCCAGCGTCAGCCGATCGATGATCACCGGCGGCACCCAGACCGGCCACTCCGCCGTGCGGCCGGGCCGGGCCGGTACCGACTCGACGTGGGTGAGCCGGCTGCGCCGGCCCGGGTCGCGGAGCAGCCGACCGAGCGGCGTACCGCTGGCGGTGAACTCCGGTCGGGCGGCCGGTGCGATGGAGGTCGGCACGGGTTCCAAGTCTGGCACCGGCGTCCGACATCGCGGCGGCGCCGAACCCCGTGCATGATTAGATCTAGCCGCAACCAGCCGGTAACCGGCTACGCCGCTGGAGGAGAAGCGTGGACCTGTCCCTGTCGACCAGGACCGAGGGCGACCGCACCATCGTGGTCGTCGGCGGCGAGATCGACGTCTACACCGCCCCCAAGCTGCGTGAACAGCTGATCGACCTGGTCTCCGCCGGGAGCTATCACCTCGTCGTCGACATGGAGAGCGTCGACTTCCTGGACTCGACCGGGCTCGGCGTGCTGGTGGGAGGGCTCAAGCGGGTCCGAGCCCACGACGGCTCGCTCCGGCTGGTCTGTACCCAGGAGCGCATTCTCAAGATCTTCCGGATCACCGGCCTGACCAAGGTATTCCCGATCCACTCCTCGGTAGCGGAAGCGGTTGCCGCGACCGACTGACCGGGGCTACCCGGGGCAGTTGAAGCCGTGCCGGAAGGCCGCACAGGCCGCCGCGGTGCCCCCATCCCGTACACTCGCCCCGCCGGGCGGCTCATCATTCCGATGTAACGGCTTGTCGCCGTGCCCGGCTGCCGTGGTGCAGCCCGGTCCCGCCGATGTCTGCACCGGGCCATGGCGCTGATCAAGGAGGATGCATGCCCGGGGTCACCCTCGTCGCCGCGGGGCCGGCCACCCATGTCGGCGGCGGCGACTACGCGCTCGTCGTCGTCGTCGCCGCGGTAGCCGTACTGGCGCTCTTCGTCGCCCTGGGCCTGGTACGTGAGGTGCTCGCGGCCAGCGAGGGCAGCGCGAAGATGGTGGAGATCGCCCGTGCCATCCAGGTCGGGGCAGAGGCCTACCTGCGCCGGCAGTTCCTCACCCTCTCCGCCTTCGTCGTCGGGGTGTTCTTCGTCCTGCTGCTACTACCGGCGCACAACGGGGACGTCCGGATCGGGCGCTCGGTGGCCTTCGTGGTGGGCGCCGTCTTCTCCGGGCTGGTCGGCTTCGTGGGCATGAGCCTGGCGGTGCGCGGCAACGTCCGGGTGGCCGCCGCCGCCCAGTCCGCCGGCATCAAGCGGGCGCTGCGGATCGCCTTCCGCACCGGCGGGGTCGCCGGCATGTTCACCGTGGGGCTCGGCCTGCTCGGGGCCGCCGGCGTCGTGCTCATCTACAACGACAACGCGCCGGAGGTGCTCGAGGGGTTCGGCCTGGGCGGGGCGCTGCTGGCGATGTTCATGCGAGTCGGCGGCGGCATCTTCACCAAGGCCGCCGACGTCGGCGCCGACCTGGTCGGCAAGGTCGAGCAGGGCATCCCCGAGGACGACCCGCGCAACGCCGCCACCATCGCCGACAACGTCGGTGACAACGTGGGTGACTGCGCCGGCATGGCCGCCGACCTCTTCGAGTCCTACGCGGTGACCCTGGTCGCAGCGCTGATCCTGGGTAAGGCCGCGTTCGGCTTCCACGGGCTGGTGTTCCCGCTCATCGTGCCGGCGATCGGAGTCCTCACCGCCATCATCGGCATCTTCGCGGTGGCCCCACGCGATCGCGACCGCAACGGCATGGCCGCCATCAACCGCGGCTTCTTCCTCTCCGCCGTCATCTCGGCCGTGCTGGTCGCGGTCGCGGCGTTCGCCTACCTGCCTTCGTCGTTCGAGGGCTTCCCCGGTGGGGTAGCGGCCGGCGCCAACGGCAACCCGAGGCTGATCGCGATCGGTGCGGTGCTGATCGGGCTGGTGCTGGCCAGCGCCATCCAGCTCCTCACCGGCTACTTCACCGAAACCACCCGCAAGCCGGTCAAGGACATCGCCCGGTCGTCGCTGACCGGCGCGGCCACGACGATCCTGGCGGGAATCTCGGTCGGCCTCGAGAGCGCGGTCTACTCGGCCCTGCTCATCGGCGCGGCGGTCTACGGCGCCTTCCTCCTGGGCGGCAGCTCGGTCGTCGTGGCGCTGTTCGCGGTCGCTCTGGCCGGTACCGGGCTGCTCACCACGGTCGGTGTCATCGTGTCGATGGACACCTACGGCCCGGTGTCGGACAACGCACACGGCATCGCCGAGATGTCCGGTGGCCTCGGTCACGAGGCGGACGAGATCATGGCCTCGCTCGACGCCGTGGGAAACACCACCAAGGCGATCACCAAGGGCATCGCGATCGCGACAGCGGTGCTGGCCGCCACCGCACTGTTCGGTTCCTTCCGTACGGCGGTCGAGGACGCGCTGCCGAGCAACCTGGCCGACTCGTTCTCGCTGTCGATCGACAAGCCGAACCTGCTGGTGGGCCTGATCATCGGCGCCGCGGTGGTCTTCTTGTTCTCCGGACTGGCGATCAACGCGGTTTCCCGGGCCGCCGGCCGGGTGGTCTTCGAGGTGCGTAAGCAGTTCCGCGAGCATCCGGGGATCATGGACTACACGGAGAAGCCCGACTACGGCCGGGTCGTCGACATCTGCACCCGTGACTCGCTGCGCGAGCTCGTGACCCCCGGCCTGCTGGCGATCCTCGCCCCGGTAGCGGTCGGATTCGGCCTCGGCTACGCGCCGTTGGGTGCCTTCCTGGCCGGCGCGATCGCGTCCGGCGTCCTGATGGCGGTGTTCCTGTCCAACTCCGGCGGCGCCTGGGACAACGCCAAGAAGCTCGTCGAGGAGGGCGTGCACGGCGGCAAGGGGTCCAAGGCGCACGAGGCCACGGTCATCGGGGACACGGTGGGCGACCCCTTCAAGGACACCGCCGGGCCGGCCCTGAACCCGCTGCTCAAGGTGATGAACCTGGTGGCGCTCTTGATCGCCCCGAGCGTGGTGCGCTACGCGACCGGCGCCGACAAGAACACCACGTTGCGGCTGCTCATCGCGCTGGGTGCAGCGGCTGTGATCGCGCTGGCGGTGCTCTACTCCAAGCGGCGCCCGGTTGCCGGTGCCGACGTGACCGAGGGCGCCCGGGTCGGCGTGGACCGGGTCACTGCCTGACGCCGGTGTCCGGGCAGCTGTCGTTCTTCTCGGCAGGTACCCGGCCACCGGCGTACGCCGACCTGGAAGGGCTGCTGGCCGGGCCCGGCCAGGTTGTACGCCGCGGTGCCACCGCACGGGTCAGCGTCCTACTCGTCGATCCGGCGGAATGGCGGGTGACCGCGCTGATCACGGAGCTGGCCGCGCTCGGACTGGCCGCAGAGGTCGGGTCGAGCGGCGGTCGCCGCGCCACCGTGGTGCGGACGCCGTTCGCGGCCGAGCTCACCCCGCTTGCGCAGCGGTGGACGGCCGGCGCGGCCAAGCGACCGCCGGCCGGTCTGCGCCTGGACGGCGCCCAGCTCCGCTGGTGGTGCCTGGCCGCCGGCCGGGCCGACGCGACCGGCTTCCTGCTGACCCTGGACCCGGCCGACGACCTCTCCTGGCCGGCGGTGGGTGCGGCGCTGGCCGGCGCCGGCGTGCCCGGGATCCTGCTCGGGCCGCGTGCCGACGGCCCGGCGTATCGGGTGCTGGGCGCCCGCCGGCTCACCAGGCTGCGCGAGCTGGTGGGTGCTCCGCCGGCCGGCTCCGGGCCGGCGGACTGGCCGGTGGGGGTGCGGCGCCCACAGTCCGCGCCGGGTCGCGGTTGACACCGCTGCCCCGACCGTGGCCACACTCGGCTTGACCCAGCCCCCGATCGCATGATGAGGAGAAGCGTGGCGACCGCTGGCGAGACCACCGACGGCCGGCGACGGCTGGTCGTCGTCGAGTCACCAGCCAAGGCCCGCACCATCGCGGGTTATCTGGGACCCGGCTACGTCGTCGAGTCGAGCATCGGTCACATTCGCGACCTCCCGCGCAGCGCCGCCGACGTGCCGGCGAGCCACAAGGGTCAGCCATGGGCGCGCCTGGGCGTCGATGTCGACCACGGTTTCACCCCGCTCTACGTCGTCAGCCCCGACAAGAAGAGCCAGGTGGCCAAGCTGAAGGCACTGCTCAAGGGAGCAGCGGAGCTCTACCTGGCCACGGACGAGGACCGGGAGGGCGAGGCCATCGCCTGGCACCTGCTCGAGGTGCTCGATCCCAAGGTTCCGGTGCGCCGGATGGTGTTCCACGAGATCACGGCGGCGGCCATCCGCTCGGCGGTCGAGTCGCCGCGGGAGTTGAACCGCTCACTGGTGGATGCCCAGGAGACCCGGCGCATCCTGGACCGGCTCTACGGCTACGAGGTCTCACCGGTGCTGTGGAAGAAGGTCATGCCCAAGCTGTCGGCCGGCCGGGTCCAGTCGGTAGCGACCCGGATACTGGTCGAGCGCGAGCGGGCCCGGATGGCTTTCCGCAGTGCCGGCTACTGGGACGTCGAGGGCCTCTTCGACTCCGGCCGCGAGCCGGCCGACCCGGCGGACCCCCGCACGTTGAGCGCCGCCCTGGTCGCGCTGGACGGGCAGCGGGTCGCCACCGGGCGGGACTTCGGCGACGACGGCGCGCTCCGGCCGGCAAGCGGGGCGCTGGTTCTGGACGAAGCCCGCGCCGGCTCGCTCGCGACCGGCCTGGGTGCCGCCGACTTCGCAGTCCGATCGGTGGAGCGCAGGCCCTACCGGCGGTCGCCGTACCCGCCGTTCATGACCTCGACCCTGCAGCAGGAAGCGGCCCGCAAGCTGCGCCTCACCAGCGCGACGGCGATGCGGGTGGCGCAGCGGCTGTACGAGAGCGGCTACATCACCTACATGCGCACCGACTCGACCACGCTGTCGGAGACGGCGCTGGCGGCGGCGAGGGAGTCCGCCCGCCGCCTCTACGGACCTCGGTACGTGCCCGACGCGCCGCGCCGTTACGAGAAGAAGGTGAAGAACGCCCAGGAGGCACATGAGGCGATCCGGCCCTCGGGCGACTCCTTCCGTACGCCGGCCGAGCTGGCCGGTTCCCTGTCCGGTGACGAGTTGCGGCTCTACGAGCTGATCTGGCAACGGACGGTGGCCAGCCAGATGGCCGATGCCACCGGCTCCTCGGTGTCGGTGCGGCTCGGAGCCACCGGGCCGGGCGGCGAGGACGCCGAGTTCGCGGCGGCCGGCAAGGTGATCGATTTTCCCGGCTTCCTGCGGGCCTACGTCGAGGGCAGCGACGATCCGGATGCCGACCTCGAGGACCGGGAGCGCCGGCTGCCGCCGGTGGCGGTCGGCGACCGGCTCAGCGCCACCAGCCTGCGGCCGCGTGGCCACACCACGTCGCCACCGGCCAGATTCACCGAGGCCAGCCTGGTCAAGCGGCTTGAGGAGTTGGGGGTCGGGCGTCCCTCGACGTACGCCGCGATCCTGGGCACCATCCAGGACCGCGGCTACGTGTTCAAGAAGGGCACCGCGCTGGTTCCCTCGTTCACTGCCTTTGCGGTCGTCGGGCTGCTCGAGCGGCACTTCGGGCGGCTGGTCGACTACGCGTTCACCGCCTCCCTCGAGGACGACCTCGACGCGATCGCGGCCGGCGAGGGGGACTCGACCGGCTGGCTCAGCCGGTTCTGGTTCGGCTCGCCCGACGGCCGCGAGGGCGGCATCGCCCGGGCCGGTGGCCTCAAGGCGATGGTTGGCGACCGGCTCGGCGAGATCGACGCCCGCGAGGTCAACTCCATCCCGATCGGAATCGACGACGATGGCAACGACATCGTGGTGCGGGTCGGCCGTTACGGGCCCTACCTGCAGCGCGGCGACGACCGCGTCAGCCTCCCCGAGGACGTTCTGCCGGACGAGCTGACCGTGTCGGCGGCGCAGGAGTTGCTGTCGGCGCCCAGCGGCGACCGGCTCCTGGGGACCGACCCGGCGACCGGTGCCGAGGTGCTGGCCAAGGCCGGTCGCTACGGCCCGTACGTCACCTCGGTGGGCACCGACGGCGACAGCTCCCGTACGGCGTCCCTGCTGTCGAGCATGTCACTCGAGACGGTCACGCTCGAGGAGGCTCTGCCGCTGCTCCGGCTGCCGCGGGTTCTCGGGCCGGACCCGGCCGACGGCGAAGAGGTGGTTGCCGGCAACGGTCGCTACGGGCCGTACGTCAAGAAGGGCGGCGACTTCCGCTCACTCACCAGCGAGGACCAGCTGTTCACCGTCTCGCTCGAGGAGGCGCTGGCTATCTTGGCCGCACCGAAGACCCGGCGCGGCCAGCGCACCGCCGCCACGCCGCTGCGCGATCTGGGCGCCGACCCGGTGACCGGCAAGCCGATGGTCATCCGCGAGGGGCGGTTCGGCCCCTACGTCACCGACGGCGAGACGAACGCCAGCTTGCGCAAGGGCGACGACATCGAGGGCCTCACGGACGAGCGGGGGGCCGAGCTGCTCGCCGAGCGGCGCGCCCGCGGTCCGGCGCAACCCAAGGCAAAGGCCAAGGCCCGGCGTACGGCGGCGGCGCGGAAGCCGCGTCCCGCCAAACGCATAGCGGGTTGAACACGGGCCACGGTTGACGGTGCCGCATTCGCCGACCGCTTGCCTCTCTCAGCCGGCAGCCGCCCGTCGGGCGGCCTCGAACGGCACCCGATCGAACACGATCCGGATGTGGGTGATCTTGTTGTCCTGCACGGTGAGGCATTCGGCACCGGGGGCGTTCCTGACCGGGATGGTTTCGGTGTCGTACATCAGCAGTGCGGTCTTATCGTCACCGAACGCGGCGATGAGGTTCGAGCCGGTGAGAATCTGCGCGAAGGGCCCCATGAACGCGCGGAACGCTTCAACACCTTCGACGCGTCCCGCCGGTGCGTCGCAGACGATGTCAGCGGCGACATGAGTCATGGCCTGGTCGAAGTCGTGGCTGGTCCAGGCCCGGTGGTACGCCAGAGCGGTGTCCAGGGCCAGGCTGCTCTTCGCTGTCATGGTGCTCCCTCCGAAGGGTGGTGATGGTCTCTGTAGTTGTTGAGACACTGCCCGCTGGCGAGACGGAACGGTCCCGGCCGGATGGATTCCCAGGAGGTCGAAACTCCCTGGAAGGAAGAGGAGGATGCGCCGGTGAGCCAGGCCGCGCTCGAGCGGGCGCGGGCAGGAGATTCCCAGGCCTTTCGTGAGGTCACCGCCCCGTACCTTCCCGAGCTGCAGCTGCACTGCTACCGGATGCTCGGATCGCTGACCGACGCCGAGGACGTCCTGCAGGAGACGTTGATCGCGTCCTGGCGCGGCCTGGCCGGTTTCCAGGGCCGCGTCTCGCTGCGTGCGTGGCTGTACCGGATCGCGACAAACCGGTGCCTGAACCTGCGTCGCGATACCAGGCGGCGGCGGCCACCCGAGCCGGCACCCCCTTTCGATCCGCCCGAACCCACCCGCCGTGGCGAACCCACCTGGTTGCAGCCTTACCCGGACACGCTGCTCGAGCAGATCCCGGACAGCGCACCGGGGCCGGATTCCCGCTTCCAGGCTCGCGAGGCTGTCGAGCTGGCGTTCATCGCGGGGCTGCAGCACGTTCCGCCACGTCAGGCGGCGATTCTGCTGCTGCGCGACGTGCTCGGCTACTCCACCGCAGAGGTCGCGGCCATGCTTGGAACCAGCCAGACCGCGATCAAGGGTGCTCTGCAACGCGCCCGTGCGTCACTCGACCGACACGGGTGCGACATGGACCGCGAGCGGACGCCGCTACCCGGCTCGGCACAGGAACGGGACCTTGCGCGTCGCTTCGCCGACGCATTCACCGCCGACGACATAGACGGCGTCATCGCCCTCCTGACCGACGACGCGTGGCTGGCCATGCCGCCCGCTCCCCACGAATACCACGGGTCGGCAGCGATCGCTGCCTTTCTCGCGGCCAGCGCCTCCTGGCGCCGGCCCCGTCGACTTCGGCTGATGCCCACCCGCGCCAACGGCCAGCCCGCGTTCGGCTGCTACGTCGCCGGTGCCGGGAAGCCGATCTGGCAGCCCACCGGACTGCTCGTTCTCACCGTCTCGGGGAACCGGATCAGCGCCATAACCCGCTTCCTCGACAAGGACCTGCCACGACGATTCGGACTCCCGGAAACGCTGGTCGATCCGTCGAATAGCACCTTGTAGAGTTCGTTCGAGCCGGTCGCTCCCCCTGTACGGCGGCCGACGGCCGCGTCCACGGGAGCTTGCATCGCCATGACGGGTGCGGAGCCAGCCGGCCGCTCGCCCGGCGCCGGTCCGGTCGACGCGGCGTCCAGCGGCGGGGCGCTGGCGGCCACCGAAGTGCCGGCCGTCGTGGCGGCGCCCCAAGAGCTGACCGACCTGCGCGGCGTACTGCAGATCGCGCCGTTCCGGCGGTTGTGGATCGCGCTGTCGGTGTCCAGCCTGGGCGACTGGCTCGGCCTGCTCGCCACCACCGCGCTGGCCGCGGAGCTGTCCACCGGCTTCGCCGCCCAGAACTACGCCATCGGGGGCGTGCTGTTCATCCGGCTGCTGCCGGCGGTGTTGCTCGGACCGCTGGCCGGTGCGATGGCCGATCGGCTGAACCGCCGGGTAACCATGGTGGTGGCCGACCTGATCAGGGCCGGCTTCTACATCTCCATCCCGATCGTCCGCTCGCTGATCTGGCTGCTGATCGCCTCGTTCGTGATCGAGTCGGTCAGCCTGTTCTGGATCCCTGCCAAGGAGGCGTCGGTACCCAACCTGCTGCCGCGCGAGCGGCTGCAGGCGGCGAACCAGGTCAGCCTGCTGACGACGTACGGCTCGGCTCCCGTCGCGGCCGCCGTCTTCTTCGTGCTGTCCCTGCTCAACAGCGTGCTGGCGGCAGGAATCGCGTTCTTCCGCACCAATTCCGTCGATCTGGCGCTCTACTTCGACGGGGTGACCTTTCTCTTCTCCGCCTACACGATCTTCCGGCTGCGCGAGATCGGGAGGGCCCGCCGGTCCAGTCCGGTGGCGGAGGGGGCGGTCGCCGAGCCCGGCGTGATCCGCTCGATCACCGAGGGGTGGCGGTTCGTCGGCAACACCCCGATGATCCGGGGGCTGGTGCTCGGCATCGTCGGTGCCTTCGCCGCCGGCGGCGCCGTCGTGGCGCTCGGCAAGCAGTTCACCGCCAATCTGGGCGGCGGGAATGCGGCGTACGGCGTGCTCTTCGGCTCGGTCTTCCTGGGGCTGGCCGGCGGGATGTTCGTCGGTCCGCGGCTGCTCGTGGACTTCAGCCGCCGGCGGCTGTTCGGACTGGCCATCCTCGGCGCGGGGATCTCGCTGTCGGTCAACGCGATCCTGCCGAACCTGGTGCTGGCGCTGGTCGCCGTCGTGCTGATCGGCGCCTTTGCCGGCATCGCGTGGGTGGTGGGGTACACGCTGCTCGGACTGGAGGTGGCCGACGACGTCCGTGGGCGGACCTTCGCCCTGGTGCAGTCCCTGGTGCGCATCGACCTGCTCGTGGTGCTCGCGCTCGCGCCGTTCGCCGCCGGCGCGATCGGCGTGCACGTCGCCCATCTGGGCCGGCTGAACATCCGGCTGGATGGCGTGTCGGTGGTGCTCTTCGTCGGCGGCCTGCTCGCAGCGGCCACCGGGTTCATGTCATACCGCCAGATGGACGACCGGCGGGGTGTGTCCCTTCGCTCGGACCTGATGGCCTCGCTGCGCCATGAGATGCCCTCGCAGCGCCCGCCGCGGGCACCCGGCGTGGGGTTGTTCGTTGCCTTCGAGGGTGGCGAGGGTGCGGGCAAGTCGACCCAGGTGCGGCTGCTCGACGACTGGCTGCGGGACCAGGGGTACGACGTGGTGGCCACCCGCGAGCCGGGTGCGACCGGGATCGGCTCCCGGTTGCGCGAGCTGCTGCTCACACCAACCGCCGCCGGCCCCTCACCGCGGACGGAGGCGCTGCTCTACGCCGCCGACCGGGCCGAGCACGTCGACACCGTGATCCGGCCGGCGCTGGACCGGGGGGCCGTCGTGGTATCCGACCGCTACGTCGACTCCTCGCTCGCCTACCAGGGCGCCGGGCGCCACCTGCCGGCCGGCGAGCTACGGCGGATCTCCCGATGGGCCTCCGGCGGGCTGGTCCCCGACCTCACGGTGCTGCTCGACGTGGCCCCCGAAGTCGGCCGGGCCCGCCGGCCGGAGCCCGCCGACCGGATCGAGGGTGAGCCCGCGGACTTCCATGATCGGGTACGGCGGGAGTTCGTCGCCCTGGCGGAGCGCGAGCCCAAGCGCTATCTCGTCGTCGACTCGGCGTTGCCGCCAGAATCCATCCATCAGCTGGTGCGCGACGGGCTCTCCGGCCGGCTGCCGGCTCCGCCCGTCCGCGCGGGGACCGGCGCGACCCCCCGTGGCTCCGGGGTGCTACCCACACCCCGCGCATGAGCGTCTTCGCCGAGCTGGTCGGCCAGGAGCCGGTCGTCGAGGTGCTGCGGGCGGCGGCGGCCGCCGCCGCCGTGGGTGGCCCCGGCATGACCCACGCCTGGCTCCTCACCGGTCCGCCGGGTTCAGGGCGCTCGGTCGCCGCGCGCGCCTTCGCCGCCGCGCTGGAGTGTCCGCGCGGCGGCTGCGCCGCCTGCGCCGCCTGCCACACGGTTGCGGCCGGCACCCACGCCGACGTGGACTTCGTCGTACCGGAGGGCCTGCACATCCTCGTGGAGGAAGCGCGGGACATCGTCCGTCGCTGCTCCTCGGCCCCGATGGTCGGTCCGTGGCGGGTCGTCGTCGTCGAGGACGCCGACCGGCTGGAGGAGCGCACCGCCAACACATTGCTCAAGATCCTCGAAGAGCCGCCGCCGCGCGGCGTTCTCGTGCTCTGCGCGCCGGCTGCCGACGACCTGCCGCCGACCATCCGATCGCGTTGCCGGCTGGTCGCGTTGCGGACGCCGCCGGCTGCGGCGGTCGCGGCGGTACTGGAGCGCCGCGACGGCGTCACCCCCGAGGTCGCCGCCTTCGCCGCTCGGGCGTCGCAGGGTCATGTCGGCCGGGCCCGCCGGCTGGCTCGTGACCCGGAGGCACAACGCCGCCGCCGGGAGGTGCTCGCGCTGCCGGCTGCAGTCGGTTCGGTGCCGGCGTGCTTCGTCGCCGCCGAGAACCTGGTCGCGGCCACCACGGAGGAGGCGACCGCGGCGACCGCACCGCGCGATGCGGCCGAGACCAGCGCGCTGCGGGAATCCCTCGGCGGCGGCGCCACCAGCACCGGCATCCGCACCGGCGCCGGCACAGGTAAGGGAATGCCGCGCGGCACCGCAGGGGCGATGAAGGGTCTGGAGCGGCGGCAGAAGTCGCGCGGCACCCGTAGCCAGCGCGACGCCCTGGACCGGGCGCTGGCCGACCTGGCCGCCTTCTACCGCGACGTACTGATGGTCCAGGTCGGGGCGGCCGTTCCGTTGATCAACGCAGACCTCCGCGAGGAGGTGTCCCGGCTGGCGGCTGCTTCGACGCCGGTGGCCACGCTGCGGCGGATCGAGGCGACCTTCACCTGCCGGACGGCTATCGACGCCAACGTGCCACCACTGCTGGCGGTGGAGGCGATGACCCTGCGGCTGCGGGCCGGCTGAATTGCCTGCTCCGGGCCTGGGTGGGGGGTAACCTGGCGTTCATGGGCAGCGCTTCAGCAGTGCTACCCAGCCGCCTTGGGAGAAGTTCGGGGCTGCTGCTCGCGGCGGCACTGATCGCGGCGTGCAGCGGTACGCCGTCCGCCGGCGGCCCGGACCGGAGTCCGGGCGGATCGGGGCCGGCTCCCTCGGCCACCGCCTCGGCGACGGCCGGCGCCACGGCCTCGCCGGCGTACTACCGGCAGCGGTTGGCCTGGAAGGCCTGTGACGGCGGCTTCTCCTGCGCAACGATGCGCGTCCCGCTCGACTACGCCCGGCCGACCGGCCGCCAGATCGGCATCGCGCTGATCCGGTTGCCGGCCTCGGGTCCAGGTGGCCGGATCGGTTCGCTGGTGATCAACCCGGGCGGTCCCGGCGGTTCCGGCGTCGACTACGGTCGCTATTCCAGGTACCTGTTCCCCGTGAAGGTCCGCGCCCGGTTCGACGTCGTGGGCTTCGATCCGCGCGGGGTGGCCCGCAGTACGCCGGTGCGCTGCCTGACCGACCCGGAGCTCGACGCCCTCGTCAGCACCCCGGCGGTGCCGCGTACGCCCGCCGAAACCGCGCGTCTGATCGCCGTGAGCAGGCATTTCGCGGCGGCCTGCCAAGCCAGGAACGGCGACCTGCTGGCACACGTCGGCACCCTCGACACGGCCCGCGATCTCGATGTGCTCCGGGCGGCGCTGGGCGATGCCAAGCTGACCTATCTGGGCAAGTCCTACGGCACCTATCTGGGGGCGAAGTACGCCGAGCTGTTCCCCGGCCGGATCCGGGCGCTGGTGCTGGACGGAGCCCTCGACCCGACGTTGGCCGGTGGCCAGCTCAACGCCGGGCAGGCGGTGGGCTTCGAGGCCAACCTGCGGAGTTTCCTGACGACCTGCGTGCGCGACGGCGGCTGTCCGCTCGGCTCCTCGCCGACCGCAGCTACGGCCGGGCTGGACTCCCTGCTCGCCACCATCGAGCGCTCGCCGCTCCCGGGCGGCGGTAACCGTCGGCTGGGTCCCGGGCCCGCGCTGTTCGGACTCGCCGCCGGCCTCTACAGCCCGGGGAACGGCTGGCCGCAGCTGGAGGCGGCTCTGGCCGCGGCCAAGCAGGGAGACGGCGCGAAGCTGCTCGCGTTGGCCGACTCGCTGGCCGACCGGGGACCGAACGGGCACTACAGCAACCAGTTGGAGGCCAACTCCGCGATCAACTGCATCGATCGGCCGTGGCCGGTGTCCCTGCCGGCCATCGCCGGCCAGGCCGCAGCGGCCGCCCGGACCGCCCCGCACTTCGGCGCCGGGCTGGCTTACAGCAGCCTGACCTGTGCTTACTGGCCGGTCCCCCCGGTGGAGCAGCCGCACCCGGTCCGCGCCGCCGGCGCGCCGCCGATCCTGGTCGTCGGCACCCGCGGGGATCCGGCGACGCCGTACATCTGGGCCCAGGCGCTGGCCCGCCAGCTGGAGTCAGGCGTGCTGGTTACCTTCGAGGGCGACGGGCACACGGCGTACGGAAAGGGCAGCGCGTGCGTCGATGACGCCGTCAACCGCTACCTGCTGGACCTGCGGCCGCCGGCTGGGGACACGGTCTGCCGCTGACCGAAGGTAGACTCGCCGCCGCTGCCCGGCCCGGTCCCCAGGTGGCATGCCGGAGTAGCTCAGTGGCAGAGCAATCGCCTCGTAAGCGATAGGTCGCGGGTTCAATCCCCGCCTCCGGCTCCGGAACCCACGTCGGCGCCGTGGAGGCGATCCCGAGACTCGGTGATCTCCCGCTCGGCATCGACCCGGCCGACCCAGGTGGCGCCTTCCACCGACTTGCCGGGCTCGAGGTCCTTGTAGGTCTCGAAGAAGTGCTGGATCTCCAGCCGGTCGAACTCCGGCATGTGTCGCAGGTCGCGCAGGTGTTCCATGCGGGGGTCCGCCGCGGGCACGCAGATCACCTTGTCGTCCGGGCCGGCCTCGTCCCGCATCCGGAACATCCCGATGGCCCGGCAGCGGATCAGGCAGCCGGGGAAGGTGGGCTCCTCCACCAGCACCAGCGCGTCCAGCGGGTCGCCGTCCTGACCGAGGGTGTCGTCGATGAAGCCGTAGTCGGCCGGGTAGCGGGTCGCCGTGAACAGCATCCGGTCCAGCCGGATGCGGCCGGTGTGATGGTCCATCTCGTACTTGTTGCGCTGACCCTTGGGGATTTCCACGGTCACGTCGAACTGCACGAGTCGCCCTCCAGGCGTTGTCCGAACCTGCCGTTAGTGTCGCCGACAGGGGTGGCGGACCGGGGAGGCGGTGAGGCCGGGTGCGGACGCGGCGGCCCCGACGGCCCGCCGCCGGTCTCACTGCCCTCGTGGGGGCCGCGACGGTGCTCGCAGTCGTCCTCGGGCTCGCGCGCGGGCTGACGGGAAACGAGTCGCCCGCCTCCCCTCCAGGGGCTGCGGCACCCACCCCGATCTCGGTGCCGGCAATCCTGCCGCTGCCGGTAGCCGTGGCCGGATCGGGTCCGGGTCCGGCCGGCCTGCGGGCAGCCTTGGCGGCCGCCCTGGGCGACCCCGCACTCGGGCGTGGGTCGGCCGCTGTGGTGGTTGACGCCGGCTCCGGTCGGGTGTTGCTGTCCACCGGGTCGAGCCGCCCCGTGCCGCCGGCCTCTACAGCAAAGATTCTCACCGCGGTGGCCGCGCTGGAGCGGCTCGGGCCGGGCACCAGGCTGGAGACCCGCGTCGTTCCGGGCGACGAGCCCGACTCGCTGGTGCTCGTGGGCGGCGGCGATCCGACGCTGGCCGGACCTGGCGCGCCGCCGTCCTACCCGCGATCCGCCCGGCTGGCCGACCTGGCCACCGGCGCGGCGCGGGAGCTGGTCGCCGCCGGCGTACGTCGGGTGCGGCTGGGGGTCGACGCCACCCTGTTCTCCGGCCCCGCCCTCGCCCCTGACTGGTCCCCGGGTTACCTCACCGCCGGCGATGTGGCCCGGGTGAGCGCACTGGCGGTCGACGGTGGCCGGCTGCGGCCTGGCGCCCGACCGCGCTCGCCGGAGCCGGCCCTCGC
>JAABUN010005473.1_pt1 | contig 15717 bp, 16 predicted proteins | sample 5559311 | NCBI WGS metagenome assembly JAABUN01 (sample SAMN10711877, study PRJNA513370) | rock metagenome | isolation source: Antarctica rocks | place: Antarctica: Victoria Land, Siegfried Peak sud
CCGAGGCGGAGTGCCTCAGCGGCAGCCCACGGGCCGGGCAGGAGTGCGACCGGCACCGACACGCCGTCGTAGTCCGCCCGCGCCGCTGCGATGACGAAGGACTCGTCCGGGTGCTCTCGGGCGAGCACGACGACGTCCGCCGTCGCGGCGAGCCAGCGCATGGCGCCGTCGCGCAGGGCCGCGAGACCGCCCGAAGCGAGGACAGCCATTCGATGAGGGAACGATGATCATCCGGCCGGTCCGCCGGGCTGTCCCACGGCACCGGGCGTCGTTGGTGCCGTGGAGCCCGAATTCGTCGCCGGCGAACAGCGAAGGCAGGCCCGGCAGCAGGAAAGCGAGGGCCAGTCCGACGGCGGGCCCGCCGTCGATCATTACGGTGCCGGCCCGCGCGGTGTCATGCGTGTTGAGCGCCGTCAGGTTCTGCGTTCGGACGCGCCAGGAGAACCCCGACGAGAGAGCCCTGTGCGTCCCGACGAGATCCTATCCACCGATGCGTGGCACTCCCGGCTCCGGTGTGCCGAAGAAGTTGATGCCCGCCGTCCCGCCGGTATCACGGGCTAGGGCGACGGCGGTGAAGCGGGAACGGCGTCGCGCGCCGGGCCTCCTGCCGGTCCGGTCCGCAGCCGCGGTGCCCAAGGGTGTCATGGTGGTCCTTCCCCGGCCGCGCGTCACTGCAGGGCCGGACAGAGCAGGAGTGAATACACCGACCCTAGGGATGCCGCTCCCCCGCCGTCAAGGAAACGGCAAAACTTTCACGAAAGCTTTCTCCGTCCTGCCGAGGCCTGCGCTAGATTGGGGCCATGACTCCGGAGATCCGTGGCGGGCGCCCGCGCCTGGACGATGTGGCTCGCACCGCAGGCGTCAGCGTCCCGACTGTCTCCCGCGTCCTCAACGGCAAGGGCGGTGCGTCGCAGGAGACCCGGAAAGCGGTCCTCGCCGCGATGGACAGCCTGGGATACGAGCGACCCGCTCGGGCCGCAGGCCGGTCGAAGGGCCAGATCGGCGTCGTCGTTCCGGACCTCGTGAACCCGATCTTCCCTGCCTTCGCCGGCGCCATCGCAGCCCTGCTGGCCCCGAACGACTACATCCCGGCGCTCTGCACCCTCCCCGGTGGCGGTATCACGGAGGACGAATACGTCGCTCTGATGCTGGACCAGGGCGTCAGCGGCATCATCTTCGTCTGCGCGGCCCACTCCGACGGCCGGGCGAGCATAGAGCGATACCGGCGCCTACGCGGCCGCGTCCCCTTCGTGCTGGTGAACGGAGCCAGGCCCGAGATCGACGCCCCCTCGGTTTCCAACGACGACGCCAGCGCGATCCGCACGGCCGTCCGGCACCTCGTGGCGCAGGGCCATCAGCGCGTTGGTTTCGCGACCGGCTCGGACCGTTTTATCCCGACCCGCCGCAAGCTGGAGGGCTTCCGCTCCGGCCTGGTCCAGTTCCTCGGCGAGGACGACGCGGACCCGCACATCGCCACGAGCATGTTCACCATCGAGGGCGGGCAGAGCGCGGCGAACGAACTCATCGACGCCGGCCACACCGGCATCGTCTGCGCTTCGGACGTCATGGGACTCGGCGCGATGCGGGCCGCCCGGACCCGCGGGCTGCGCATCCCGGAGGACATCTCCGTGGTGGGCTTCGACGACTCGCCGCTGATGGCTTTCACCGATCCGCCACTGACGACCCTTCGGCAGAATGTCGCGGCGATGGCCGAAGCCGCGGTGCACGCTCTGGTCACGGAACTCGCCGGGGACCGTGCCACCCGGACGGACATGCTGTTCCAGGCGGATCTCGTGGTGCGAGGTTCCACCGGCGCGGGGCCGGCTGTGCGCAGCGGCAGCTAGTGCACCGGAACAGTACAGTCGGATGCGACATCACCGGTGCGGCGAAGCCGACGGGCCGCGCCGTGCGGTGCTCGCGGCCCGGGTCAGATCGGGCCGCCAGACCACGAGCGCCTGACTGCGCGGAAGGGGACGCTGCCCACGGGCCAGCGTGACGACGTCGCCGGCAAGTCCCGCAGCGAAGACGCGGCTCGATTCGGACCGCACTCGGCGGGACGCCAACTCGGAGGACAGTTCGGTGACACGCGACTGCAGGGCAGCCACCTGGTTCTCGAGTTCGAGGATGCGCCGGATACCCTCCAGCGACACGCCCTCCTTCGACAGGCGCTGGATCTCACGGAGCGTGCTGACGTCCTTCTGGGAGTAGCGGCGCGCCCGGCCCGGCGCCCGGCTGGGTGTCACGAGGCCGAGTCGGTCATACTGCCGAAGCGTCTGCGGGTGCATGTCGGCGAGGTCGGCGGCCACCGAGATGACATAAAGAGGCAGTGCGTGGTCCATCGCGTACCTCCTTCCGGTGCCGGAGCTCCCGGCGGTTGATCGAATGTACCGTTACAACCGCGCCTTCGCGGCGAGGCCCGCGCGCGGGTCGGCGTCCCTCGTCGCATCCTGGAACCCCTCGATGGCCGCTTCCGCCTCCTTCGACAGATTCTGCGGAACGACGATGTCGATACTCACCAGCAGATCCCCGGACCCCTTCGAGGTCTTCACGCCCCGGCCCTTGAGACGCAGTGTCCTGCCCGACGGCGTCCCGGCCGGGATCCGCATCTTCACCATCTCGCCGGTGAGGGTGGGAACGTCGATCTGCGCCCCGAGGGCCGCTTCCGGAAAACTCACGGGAACGTGCACGCGGATGTTGTCGCCGTCGCGCTTGAAGAGCGGGTGCTCCTTCACGCTCACAGCGACCATCAGATCCCCCGGACCTGCCTGGCCGGGCTGGCCCTTGCCCTTCACCCGGACCTTCTGCCCGTCCCTGATCCCCGGCGGAATGCGAACGTCGATCTGCTCGCCCGAAGGTTCGCGCAGGCCGATGGTGGTCCCGTTGATGGATCCCGCGAAGGAGATGGACGTGCTGGCCGTCCGGTCGGCGCCCTTCCGGGGGCGGGTGGACTGGAAGCCGCCCGGGAAGGCACCGCCACCCATCCCTCCGCCACCGAACAGGTCGGCGAACTCGGGAGGAAGATCCGCGTTCGAGAAACCCGTCCGCGGGCGCGTCCCCCCGCTCTGTCCGAACAGATTGCCGAAGACGTCCTCGAAGCCCGCGTTGGCACCGGCGCCGCCACCGGTACCCCCCGCGGAGAACCGTGCGCCGCCACCCATCGCGCGGATGGCATCGTACTGCTGGCGCTGCTCCGGGTCGGACAGGACGGAGTACGCCTCCGAAAGATCCTTGAACATCCTCTCGGAGGCCGCCGCCCCCTGGTTCTGATCGGGGTGGTGCTTGCGGGCCAGCTTCCGGTACGACTTCTTGATATCCGCCTCGGATGCATCTTTGGAGACACCCAGGATCTTGTAGAAATCCTTGTCGACCCAATCCTGACTAGCCAATTGGCGTCTCCTCTCGTTGTTCTTCCAATGAAATAGCGAGTGACCGACGCGGGCCGGGCCGGTTCCCGAGGAAGGCGGCTTCACTATTCCAAGGGCCGCCAGGCCCGCAGGAATTTCGTTGCCGCCGTCCGGGTGCCGGCCCGGCACGCGGGACTTACTCCGGCACCGCCACGATGACCTGCGCTGCCCGAAGGACACGCTCGCCCTTGCGGTAGCCTGCCCGGAGGATCTGGCTGACGCTATCAGCCTGCACCTCCGCGCTCGGCTGCTGTATGAGCGCTTCGTGGATGTTCGGGTCGAAAGCCACGCCGACCTCATCGATGCGGGTGAGCTCGTATCCCCTGAGGACATTCTCGAGCTTGCCCGCGATCGCCGCGAACGGCCCATCGGCCAGGTCGCCGTGCTGACGCGCGGCGTCGATGTCATCCAGGACCGGCATCAGCGAGTTGATGACGCCGATGACCGCCTGGTCCCGGGCGACATCGCGGTCACGCTCGACCCGACGCCGATAGTTGACGTACTCGGCCTGCAGGCGCAGGAAGTCATCGCGGAGTTCCACGACGACGTCCACCGCCGGGTTGCTCTCGCCCTCGACACCTGCCTCGTTGAGGATGGCTTCAGCCTGGGCCAGAGCGTCCCCATCGATGGCGTCGGCCGCAGGCTCCGCGCCCGCCGCAGGGTCCTCCGCCGCCGGCGTGCCGGCGTCGTTCTGCTGCCCACGGACTTCGCCCGTCTCAGGGTCGATCTTCCGGTTGTCGCGGAAGCTGACCGGCTCTGGCTCGTGCTCTTCTTCATTTCCGTGGTGCGGCATGACTACTTCTTCTCGCTGGCGTCTTCGTCGACCACCTCGGCATCGACGATATCCTCGTCGGTGCCCTCGGAGGCTGACTGGTCATCGGCCGGAGCGCCGGAGGGCTGGCCGGCCTCCTGCTGGGCCGAGGCGTAGATCGCTTCGCCGAGTTTCGACTGGGAAGCCTGCAGCTTCTCGAAGGCTGACTTGACCTCGTCGTCGTTGTCCTGCGACTCGAGCGCCTTCTTCAGAGCGTCGACATCGGCCTGGACCTCGGCCTTGATCTCCTCGGGCAGCTTGTCCGCGTTGTCGGAGATCAGCTTGTCCACGGAGTAGGCCAGCTGTTCGGCGATGTTGCGGGTGTCGGCTGCTGCTCGGCGCGCCTTGTCCTCGGCGGCGTGCTCTTCAGCTTCGCGGACCATGCGGTCGATGTCTTCCTTCGACAGCGCGGTTCCACCGGTGATGGTCATCGACTGCTCGGCACCGGTGCCCTTGTCCTTGGCGGACACGTGCACGATGCCGTTGGCGTCGAGGTCGAAGGTCACCTCGACCTGGGGAACACCGCGGGGTGCAGGCGCTATCCCGGTCAGCTCGAAGGTGCCCAGCGGCTTGTTGTCGCGGGTGAACTCGCGCTCACCCTGGAAGACCTGGATCGCCACGGAGGGCTGGTTGTCGTCCGCGGTGGTGAAGGTCTCGCTGCGCTTGGTGGGGATGGCCGTATTGCGCTCGATGAGCTTGGTCATCATGCCGCCCTTGGTCTCGATGCCGAGGGACAGGGGCGTGACGTCGATGAGGAGGACATCCTTGCGCTCGCCCTTCAGGACGCCGGCCTGCAGTGCCGCGCCGACGGCGACGACCTCGTCCGGGTTGACGCCCTTGTTGGGCTCCTTGCCACCGGCGAGTTCCTTGACGAGCTCACCCACGGCGGGCATCCGGGTGGAACCACCCACCAGGACGATGTGGTCGATGTCCGTCAGCTTGATGCCGGCCTCGGAGATGACGTCATGGAAGGGCTTCTTGGTACGATCCAGCAGGTCCTTGGTGAGGTCCTGGAACTTCGCCCGTGACAGGTGCTCGTCGAGGTGGACCGGTCCGTCCGGCGTGACCGAGAGGTACTGCAGGGAGATGTTGGTGGAGGTGGCCGAGGACAGTTCCTTCTTGGCCTGCTCGGCTGCTTCCTTGAGGCGCTGCCGCGCGATCTTGTCCTTGGACAGGTCGGCGCCCTTGGCCTTCGCCTGCGCCAGCAGGTAGTCGACGACGCGCTGATCCCAGTCGTCTCCGCCGAGGCGGTTGTCACCGGCGGTTGCGCGGACCTGGATCGTGGAGAAGGCGTCCTCGTCCTTGCCGACCTCGAGGAGCGACACGTCGAACGTGCCGCCGCCGAGGTCGAACACGAGGATCAGCTCGTCTTCCTTGCCCTTGTCGAGTCCGTAGGCGAGGGCCGCGGCTGTCGGCTCGTTGACGATCCGCAGAACCTTCAGTCCCGCGATCTCGCCCGCTTCCTTGGTGGACTGACGCTCGGCGTCGTTGAAGTAGGCGGGCACGGTGATCACGGCGTCCGTGACCTTCTCGCCGAGGTAGCTCTCGGCGTCGGTCTTCAGCTTCTGCAGAATGCGCGCGGAGATTTCCTGCGCGGTGTACTTCTTGCCGTCGATCTCGAGGTTCCAGTCGGTGCCCATGTGCCGCTTGACCGACGCGATGGTGCGATCGACGTTGTTGACGGCCTGGCGTTTGGCGATCTCGCCGACCAGGACTTCGCCGGCCTTGGAGAACGCGACGATCGACGGCGTGGTGCGCGCGCCCTCCGCATTCGCGATGACGGTGGGCTCGCCGCCTTCGAGCACCGAGACGACCGAGTTGGTTGTTCCGAGGTCAATACCTACTGCACGTGACATGCAATTTCCTTTCGACTGCCCGGGATTTGCGAGGCGCTCATCCGCCGGGCGCGTGGATTGAGCGTTCTGCACTCAAGTGTAGGCCGGGGAAGTCGAAGATCAAAATGAAGTTGAGTCAGGAGGACTCAAGTTGTCCTCCTGTGCCGCAGCGCTTAGAGGCAGCGAGGCCTATAGGCGGGGTCGGCGGGGCTTTCAGTCTGCCCGAGCGCATGCAGAACAAGCTGGTGCACGGCTGGGTCGTTGGGCAGCTGGTCATGCTCGAAGGGATCGAGCGGGCAGAGGTCCTGAAGCGTGATATTCGTGACCCGATGGGCAGGGCCTTCGAGGAACTGGCTCTGGTAGGGCGTGACCACCTCGTCATATCGGGTGGATACCACCGTGTACGCCGGGCCTTTGACGACATCGCCGATTGAGTTCAGCTCCTGCATGAAGGGCGAGCCCGCGGCCTGGTCGTCACAGGCCGGGCAGAGGACGTTTTCGCGGCCGCCTGCCGTCAGGTCACCGGTGGCGGGGCTGATGACACCCTGCGTGCCGTGGTTCGATGGCGCAAGCCCCACGAGGTGATCCACCTTCTTCGCCCCGCCGAGGAACCCGAGGTAGTACCGCGGCATCATCCCACCCTGGCTGTGGCCCACGAGGGCCACCTTGCGCGCGCCGGTCGAGCCCAGCACCGCGTCGACGAATTGTCCGAGTTCGGCAGCGGATTCGCGTACCGGTCCTGTGGCAGGTATGCCGTTCGTGGTGCCGTAGTCCAGCGCGAAGACGCAGTAGCCCTCCTGCTTCAGCACCGGCGACAGTGTCGACCAGTTCTTGGCCATGCTTTCGAAGGTGCCGGGCACCAAAATAACGGGGTGGGGATGCTCCGCGGACGGCTTGCAGGACCAGTCATTGGCTCCTGGAGGCGAGAGTTCGGGAATGTCGGTCGAGGCGGCGGGAGCGGCGGCGAGCGTGCTGAGGACGACGGCAGCCGCGGCGATGAGCGACGGAATGTGGAACTTCACGGGGGAGTACTCCTTTGTATCGACCGGTTGTTTCCCCAGCTTCCAACGGTAGGGCACCGGCACAGCGGCGCGAGCAGAATGCACACACGTGCAGGGTACGACCCCCGGTGAGGGAAGCGTCGGGGCCCGATGAGGCTCCGGTCAGCCCATTCCTCTCGGGATGGATGTAAATCTGCTGGAGGGACCGTGTTCACCGGGCGTTAATGTTCACGGACTTCTATTGATTCCTGTCGGCGTCGTCGACCTCCCCTCACCCCGGCGGCCGTTCCCGCCTTTGGAAGGAATCATCATCGTGCAGAAGAGAACACTTCGTATTGCTGGTCCCGCTTCCCTGCTGACCGTCGCCCTACTGCTGACCGCGTGCGGCGGACAGCCCGAGGCCTCCACCGACGCCGGCGCCGGCGAGCAGGGCGGATCGGTTATTGCCGACGGTTCCTCCACCGTCGCACCCCTGACCTCCGCCGCGGCGGATCGGTTCCGCGACGTCGAGCCGGGCATCAACGTCACCGTCGCCACCTCGGGTACCGGCGGTGGCTTCCAGGCGTTCTGCGCCGGTGAGACCGACATCTCCAACGCCTCGCGTCAGATCAAGGAAGAGGAGATCGCCGACTGCGAGGCCAACGGCGTCGAATTCTCGGAGATCGTCATGGCCAACGACGGTCTGTCCGTCGTCGTGAATCCGGAGAACGACTGGGCGGAGTGCCTGACCGTCGAGCAGGTCGCCACCATCTGGGGACCGGACGCGGAAGGCGAGATCACGAACTGGAACCAGGTGGACCCGTCCTTCCCTGACCAGGCGCTCGGCCTCTACGGCGCCGGCACCGATTCGGGAACCTTCGACTACTTCACGGATGCCATCAACGGTGAGGAGGGCGCCATCCGCACCGACTACAGCCCCTCCGAGGACGACAACGTCACCGTGCAGGGTGTCGCCGGCGACGTCGGAGCCACCGGCTTCCTCGGCCTGTCCTACGTCGAGGAGAACCCCGACGCCCTGAAGGCAGTCGAGATCGACAGCGGCGAGGGCTGTGTCGCACCCACCCAGGAAACCGTGCAGGACGGCACGTACACGCCGCTGGGCCGGGAACTGTTCATCTACGTCGCCAACGACTCCTACACCGAGAAGCCCCAGGTGAAGACGTTCGTCGACTACTACGTGGAGAACTCGGCCGATATCGCCGAAGCGGCGCTGTTCATCCCCCTGACCGACGAGCAACTCACCACTGCCCAGGAAGAACTCGCGGCCGTCGGCTCCTAGTCCCAACCATTTCGGCACAACCGACCAGGAAATCAGCGGAATCCATGACACTTGTCAAAGAAACGGGCGGCCCGGCCCACGCTCCGGGCCGCCCGGCCGAGGCACAGTTCAAAGGGCGCACACGCTATGGCGAACTGGTCATCATCAGTATCCTGCGCGTCGCTGCGATCCTGACCGTCCTCACGACGATCGGGATCGTCCTCGCGTTGCTCATTCCAGCACTCGGTTTCTTCCAGCAGGTACCGGTCGCCGATTTCCTCTTCGGGGACCGGTGGGCACCGCGCTTCGCTGACGCATCCTTCGGCGTCCTCCCACTGATCACAGCGACCATCTGGACCACGTGCATCGCACTGCTCGTCGCGATCCCGATCGGCCTCGGCGCGGCGGTCCTGCTCTCCGAGTACGCCAAACCGGGGTTGCGGAAGATCCTCAAACCGATCCTGGAGATCCTCGCCGGCGTCCCGACCGTGGTCTACGGCTACTTCGCCCTGACCTTCGTGCAGGGGACGATCTTTCGGAACTGGTTGCAGCTCGAAACCGGGGCCTTCAGCGTCCTCGCCGCCGGTCTGGTCATGGGCGTCATGATCGTTCCGACCATCGCCTCGATCTCGGAGGACGCTATGAACGCCGTCCCGCAGGACCTGCGGCAGGGCTCGGCAGCCCTGGGCGCGAACAGGATGCAGACCAGTGTCCGCGTCGTGTTCCCCGCGGCGCTGTCCGGCATCGTCGCGGCGATCATCCTCGGTGTGTCGCGGGCAATCGGCGAGACCATGATCGTCGCCCTCGCGGCCGGGAACCAGGCCCGCCTCGTCGGCGGGCCGCTGGAGGAAGGTCAGACCATGACCGGATTCATCGCGAACGCGGCCCTTGGTGATTCACGCGTGGGGTCACTCGAGTACGACACGCTGTTCGCCGTCGGCCTGCTCCTGTTCCTCGTGACCCTGCTGGTCAATTTCGTCAGCATCAAATTCGTCCGCCGCTTCCGGCAGGAGTACTAGACCATGACCTCCGTGACCTCCGTCATCGATCGCGGCACGAAGCCGCTGGGGCACCGCCAGAAGAAGCTCAGCGGGGAGAAGACGCCGAGCGCCCTGATCTTCCTCGTCCTGATCTGGGCGTGCCTGGCGTTTTCCTTTTTGTTCCTGCTGATCCTCATTGTGACGACCATCATCGACGGCGCCGACAGATTCACCACCGGTCTGTTCACCGACTTTCCGGCTTCGTCTCCGGATCGGTCCGGGGCACGGCCTGCGATTATCGGCTCCGCCTGGGTCATCGGCACCACCGCCGTCCTGACTGTCCCCCTCGGCGTCGCAGCGGCTATCCACCTGGAGGAGTTCGCCGACAAGCGCAAGTGGTACAACCGGGTCATCGAGCTCAACGTGCAGAATCTCGCCGCCGTACCTGCGATCGTCTACGGCCTGCTGGCCTTGGCCGTGCTGTCCTTCATCGGCGTCCAGAACAAGAACATCGTCATCGGCGGCGCACTCGCGCTCGGCCTGCTGATCCTGCCGGTCATCATCATCTCCACCCGCGAGGCAATCCGCTCCGTTCCGCTGGAAATCCGGCAAGGATCCATGGCCCTGGGAGCGTCCAAGTGGCAGACCGTGTGGCGGCAGGTCCTGCCGGCGTCCATACCCGGCATCGCCACCGGATCGATTCTCGCGCTCTCCCGCGCCCTCGGCGAAGCGGCGCCCCTGCTGGTTCTGGGAGCCCTGGTGTTCCTCAGCTTCGACCCCAATGGCCTGCTTAGCGGGTTCACGACCATGCCCATCCAGATCTTCGACTGGACCAGCCGTCCTCAGGCGGGCTTCCAGGAGCTCGCCGCCGCGACCAGCATCCTCCTGCTGGGACTGCTGGTCATCATGAACGGCCTGGCCATCTTCATCCGCAATCGCTTCCAGACACGGTGGTAATCCTCATGACCGACCCGACTTTCACCCCCGCCACGAACCCCACCGGCACCTACACCGCCGCGGCGTCCTCCGCAGCAGTCAGTACGGACGATTCCCGGCGCCCCGCCGAGCCGGCCCCCGAGCCTCGTCCCGATGAGGCAGACCAGCTGCACCAGCAGCCGGGTATGCCCGGACACCGCCTGAGCAGGCGATCCAACGCACCGGTCCTGCCCGACCAGCCGGACGCGATCATCAGCTGCGAGGACGTGAACGTCTACTACGGGAGTTTCCGTGCAGTGAGCGGCGTGAACCTCGACTTCGGCGCCAACGAGATCACCGCCCTCATCGGCCCTTCCGGATGCGGCAAGTCCACTCTGCTGCGCAGTCTGAACCGGATGAACGACCTCGTTGTCGGCGCCCGGGTCGAAGGTCGGGTTTCCTTCCACGGAGCCGATATGTACGCCCCGGAGGTGGACGCGATCGAGGTGCGGCGCCGCATCGGCATGGTCTTCCAGAAACCGAACCCGTTCCCCAAGTCCATCTACGACAACGTGGCCTACGGCCCCCGGGTCACCGGCATGAGGGTCAGCAGCATGGATGACCTGGTGGAGGAGGCCCTGACCAAGGCAGCGCTGTGGGTCGAGGTGAAGGACAAGCTCAAGCAGTCCGCGTTCGGGCTCTCCGGTGGGCAGCAGCAGCGCCTCTGTATCGCCCGGACCATCGCGGTGAAGCCCGATGTCATCCTCATGGACGAGCCCTGCTCAGCCCTGGATCCGATTGCGACCGTGCGGATCGAGGACCTGATGCATGACCTGCGCAACGACTACTCGATCGTGATCGTCACGCACAACATGCAGCAGGCGGCCCGCGTCGCCGACCGCACGGCATTCTTCACCGCCCTCGCGGACGAGGGGTCCGGAGACCGCACCGGCGTCCTTGTCGAGTACGCCAAGACCAGCAAGATCTTTGAAGGCCCCGACGATCAGCGCACCGAGGATTACATCTCCGGCCGGTTTGGGTGACCCCTGTCGTGGCTGAGCGAGCCGACCAGGCACCGCAGCGGGTGCCCGGCCGTTCACCCTGGAGGTCCGGCATACGGTGGCCGTGCAGGGTCGCGACCGTCGCCTCCGCCGGGATCAGCGACCCGCTGGACCAGGGCGGACTGCTGCGGGTCGGCATCGACCTGCGCGTGTACCCTGACGCGCCGAGCACGCTGCTGGCGATCGGTGCGGAGCGCCCTCAGGTGGTTCTCGCGCCGACGGACATGGTTGGGCTCGACGTCGTCGACTTCACCGCCGTCGTCACCCGAGCAGCAGGGATCCCGGTGCTGGTCGGGGTCCTCTCTACCACCGGAAGTCAGATCAGTGCGTTCCACGCCCTCGAACGGGGAGCGCGCGGTATGACACCGCTACCCTTCAGCCCGCGGAGCCTCTCGACCGCCGTCGGGCAACTGGGGTTCCTCGAGACCGCCGACGCAGGAGAACTGCGCTGCGGAGTCCTGACGTTGAACGCGCAATCCCTGCGCGTGACCGTGGAGGACACCACCGTCCATCTGGCACCGAAGGAATTTGCGGTCCTGAGGCACCTCATGAGCGAATCTCCCCGGGTGGTGACCGTCGAAGAGATCGCGGCAGCAAACGGGGACACCCTCGGCGAGGACACCACACGCACCCGCCTGGCGATCATGCGAACCCGCAAGAAACTCTCCGAAGCCGCACCCCACCTGCCGGTGCTCATCGAGACCGTTCGCGGCCTCGGCTACCGCATGTCGTCGCCGGAACTCCCGTGCGCGGTGCCCGTCGGAAAACCGACCGTGACCAGGTGACGGGTTGAACAGCATCCCTCGCCATCTGCGGCGGCCTCGGTGCCACAGCTCGAGCCGGCGTCAACGCTCTCCGTGGGTGGTACGTCGCAGGATCCCCCGAGGTCGGTGCTGCAGACACCTGTCTCGGGAAGCTCCAGCTGCAGGCTGGCCGCGGCTTCGGTATCGCCGGCGATCGCGGCGACGACCGAGCGCACCTGCTCGTACCCGGTAGCGAGGAGAAAGGTAGGCGCGCGACCGTACGACTTCATCCCGACAAGATAGAAATCCTTTTCGGGGTGGGCGAGAATGGCCGCTCCGTGCGCGGGAACTGTTCCACAGGAATGGAACTCCGGGTCGATGAGCGGTCCGAGAGCCCTGGGAGCTTCCACCGCGGGGTCGAGGTCGAGCCGGAGTTCGCGCAGCATGTCCAGGTCCGGGCGGAATCCGGTGGCCGGGACCAGGGCGTCGACCTCGACGGTGCGCACCCCGTCGGGCGTCGCGGCCGTGACCGTCAGCCCGGTTGCCGTGGTGGCCAGATCGGTGATGGTGAAGGAGGTCATCAGGTCCACGACGCCGCCGCCGACGAGGGTCTTCAAGCGGCTGCCGAGGGCTCCGCGGGCGGGCAGGCCGTCCAGGTCACCGCCGCCGTAGAGCCGCTGGGCCGACCCGCCGCCTCGCACAACCCAGATGATGCGGGTTCCGGGCTCGTTCTTCGCAACCTGCCCGAGGTTGATCAGGGTGTTGGCGGCGGAATGTCCGGCGCCAACCACCATGACTGTCTTCCCGGCGAACCGCGCCCGCTCCGCCCCGACGACGTCGGGCAGGGCAGTGGTGATGAAGCCCGCGGACGCGTCCTCGCCTGGCGCGGGGAGCCCGGACTGACCGACGGGGTTCGGTTGGCCCCACGTACCGGAGGCGTCGATGACCGCTCTGACGAGGTGGTCCCGCACACCGTCTGGCCCGGCGACGCGAACCAGGAAGGGCTGCAGATCACGGTCCTTCGTGCGGGTCTTGTCCAGGCCGAGCCGGCTGACCGCCTGGACGGTGCTGTTGAAGCGCAGGCAACCGGCGACTGCGGGGACGCGGGCGAGCGGCTCGAGGTAGGACTCGACGAGTTCCCGGCCGAACGGCAGCGCGGTCTGCCGCGGTTCGGTCCACCCGGTGGGTTCGAGCAGTCGTCGGGCGGCAGGGTCGATGGCGTACCGCCAGGGTGAGAACAACCGGATGTGCGCCCACTGCCGAATAGCTGTGCCGACGCGGCCACCCTGCTCGAAGACGATCGGCGTCAGTCCGCGCTCCAGGAGGTGCGCGGCTGCGGCCAGTCCGATCGGTCCAGCGCCGATGACGCCGACCGGGAGATCGGCAAGGCCTGAACTGTCGGTGGCAGGAAAGGTGGCAGGAAAGGTGGCAGGAAAGGTGGCAGGAAGGGTGGTGTCAGGCATGTGCAGTCTCCTCGATGGTGCCGGTGATCGTGCTGGTGGTCGTGCCGGTCAGGAGGTTCAGGCTGGCAGGAGTTCGCTGATGAGCTGCTGGGATCCGGCCCTTGATCTCATCCCGGATGGGGCGCACCGACTCGACGCCCTTACCCGCCGGATCCGCAAGCACCCAGTCCTCGTAGCGCTTGCCGGGGAAGTACGGGCACTCGTCGCCGCAGCCCATGGTCACGACGACGTCGGACGCGCGGACCGCCTCGGTGGTGAGGATCTTCGGCGTTTCGGCCGTGATGTCGATACCCTCTTCCGCCATCGCCTCGACGGCGGCCGGGTTGACCTGGTCGGCAGGCTGGGAACCAGCGGACAGCACCTCGATGCGGCCCGCGGACAGATGGTTCAGATAGCCGGCGGCCATCTGCGACCGGCCGGCGTTGTGGACGCAGACGAACAGGACGGACGGCTTCTTCGCCTCAGCCGGATCGGTTCCGGCGTCGGGATTGCTGGGGGCGGTGTTCATGGGGCTCCTGATCAAAGCTGGTGGATGGTAACGGGAGAAGGGGTGGTCTCCGGTGCGCGCGGCGGAACGGCGATCGCGTCCGGCGAGGCGGGGAAGAACCGGTCCCGCGCCCAGAGGGCCGCATACACGAGGGCGACGAGGACGGGGACCTCGATGAGTGGACCGACGACTCCCGCCAGGGCCTGCCCCGACGTGACGCCGAACGTGGCGATTGCCACGGCGATCGCGAGTTCGAAGTTGTTTCCCGCCGCGGTGAAGGCCAGGGTCGTGGTGCGCGCATAGCCCAGCTTGATCGCCCGGCCAATGATCATGCCCGCAGCGAACACCACCAGGAAGTAAACCAGCAGCGGGAGCGCGATCCTCGCGACGTCCCAGGGGTTCGAGGTGATTTCATCACCCTGCAGGGCGAACAGCAGGGTGATGGTGAAGAGCAGTCCGTACAGCGCCCATGGCCCGAGCTTCGGCAGGAAGCGGCCCTCGTACCAGTCACGGCCCTTCGCCTTCTCACCGACGACACGGGTGAGGAACCCGGCCAGGAGCGGGATACCGAGGAAGACCAGGACGCTGGCCGTGATGGCCCAGAAGGAGAATTCCGCGCTGGTCGTGGGTAGACCGAGCAGCTCCGGCAGCCACTGGAGATACATCCAGCCAAGCGCTCCGAAAGCGAGGACCTGGAAGACGGAGTTGATGAACACCAGCACGGCCGCTGCTTCCCGGTCGCCGCAGGCGAGATCATTCCAGATCATGACCATGGCGATGCATCGTGCCAGGCCTACGATGATCAGACCCGTCCGATACTCGGGCAGGTCGGGCAGGAACACCCAGGCGAGGACGAACATCAGGGCCGGAGCGGCGAGCCAGTTCAGGATCAGCGACGCCACCATGAGCCTGCGGTCCCGGAGCACGGCCCTGGTCTCGCTATAGCGAACCTTCGCGAGCACGGGGTACATCATGACGAGCAGTCCGACGGCGATCGGCAGGGATACGTTCGCAACCTTCAGCGAGTCGAGCACGACGGCGAGGCCCGGTACCGACCGCCCTAGAAGCAGGCCCAGAATCATCGCCGCGACGATCCAGACGGGCAGGAAGCGGTCGAGGGTCGAGAGCCTGTTGCGGACGGCAGCATGTGCCGGATCCACCTGGGTACCGGACAGGGAATCGGTGCTCACCGTGCTCCTTCGGGCAGAGACGGCAAGCGCCCCGCGCTGGATAGACATTGATCAGTATCGATGCTAAGTATGGGGAGAGATATCGATAGTTGTCAATGTCGGGCATAATGGAAGCATGTCCGCGACCACTGATGCCCGACCGAGCCGTGCCGCAGCCGCTCCTGAGCGGGCGACCACCCGCTCCGATGCTGCCGCCAGGTGCTGCGTGCCCTCCGGCTCACCTGCCATGAGTGCAGCGCGCGCAGCGGATGTGGCGCGTCAGTTCAAGGCGATAGCGGATCCGAACCGGCTTCGGCTGGTATCCCTCATCAGTGCCAGCCAGGGCAGCGAGGCCTGCGTCTGCGATCTGACCGAGCCGCTGGGCCTCGGGCAGCCGACCGTGTCCCACCACCTGAAGATCCTTGTCGATGCCGGGATCCTGCACCGGGACAAGCGCGGGGTATGGGCGTACTACTCCCTCGTTCCCGGCGCCCTCGACGCCCTCGCCGGTGTCCTCGTCGAAGCGAAGTAGGCACACCCCAGGGAAAATGAGGGCAGCGGATCGGTCCGCGGGTCAGCAACCCTGAACG
>JAABUN010005474.1_pt1 | contig 15716 bp, 18 predicted proteins | sample 5559311 | NCBI WGS metagenome assembly JAABUN01 (sample SAMN10711877, study PRJNA513370) | rock metagenome | isolation source: Antarctica rocks | place: Antarctica: Victoria Land, Siegfried Peak sud
TTGGGCGGCAAGGCTGGTGACTGGCGTGTCACCGGACCGGAAGGCAACTCCTGGTCGGTGACGCCGGAGATCTTTGCCCAGACCTACACCCAGATCGAAGATGACCGTTGGCGCCGCACCGGCGAAGCAGTCGCCCGCGTGGCCGTGGAGGGCGAGGTGATCGAGTCACTGGAGGGCCCCCAGACCGCGCACCGGGGCGAATGGGTGATTAAGGGCACCGCTGGCGAGCTATGGGTCATCAGCGCCGAGCACTTCGCTCAGACCTATGCCCGCTGCCGACCGCCGCGGACAGCCCGCCGGAATCGGACCCCCTGAGCCAGACTGCCTGAACCAGACCGCCTGAGCCAGACCGCCTGAGCCAGACCGGTGAGTGCGGCCCTCCGGGGGCGGGCTCACGGGGTGGTTAATCCTCGGGTCTCGCCGCGAGGTGCGTCTACAGTGTCTGCGTGTCCGAATCAGCCCGACCCGACCGTAGGGCCGTTCCCTCACTTGATGACTTGCACACCCTCGGTCCCCTCCAGCAGCCGACTTACTCCGATCCCGCAGCGCTCAACGAGGCGATCACCAAGCTTCGGAAGCTGCCGCCGTTAGTGTTTGCCGGCGAATGTGACGATCTGCGGACGAAGATGGCCAGCGTGGCCGCCGGTGAAGCCTTCCTGCTTCAAGGCGGCGACTGCGCCGAGACCTTCGATGGCGTGACGGCAGCCAATATCCAGGGCAAACTGCGCACCCTGCTCTCGATGGCGGTGGTGCTGACCTACGCCGCCCAGGTCCCGATCATCAAGGTCGGCCGGATGGCCGGACAGTACGCCAAGCCCCGTAGTTCCGGCAACGAGACGCGTGCCGGGGTGACGCTGCCGGCGTACCGCGGCGACGCCGTCAACGGCTTCGAGTTCACCGAGCGCTCCCGCGAACCCGATCCGCAGCGGCTCGTCGAGGTCTACAACGCCTCCGCCGCCACCTTGAACCTAAGCCGCGCCTTCTTGACCGGTGGCTTTGCTCATCTCCGCAGCGTGCACAGCTGGAACGCCGACTTCGTGAAGAACTCCACCGTCGGCGTGCAGTACCAAAACCTCGCCGATGAGATCGATCGCGCGCTCGCATTCATGGTGGCCTGCGGGATCGACGAGAGCGTCTTCCGGACCGTGGACTTCTACTCCAGCCACGAGGCGCTGATCATGGAGTACGAGCACGCTTTGACTCGGATCGACTCGCGCACGTCCCAGCCGTACGACACGTCGGGTCACTTTCTGTGGATCGGTGAACGCACCCGGCAGCTGGATGGAGCGCACGTAGAGCTGCTGCGCCATGTCCGCAATCCGCTCGGGGTCAAGCTCGGCCCGACCACCACCGCCGACACCGCGCTCGAGCTGGCCGACCGGCTGGATCCCGATCACGAGCCCGGCCGGATCACCTTCATCACCCGGATGGGTGCTCATCAGGTCCGTGACATCCTGCCCGAGGTCGTGGCGAAGGTCACCGCCAGTGGTCGCCAGGTCGCGTGGGTCTGCGACCCCATGCACGGCAACACCTTCGAGGCTGCCAATGGTTATAAAACCCGGGCCTTCACCGACGTCATCGAGGAGCTGAACGGCTTCTTCGATGTCCACGAAGAGCTCGGAACCTGGCCCGGCGGCGTTCACGTCGAGCTCACCGGTGACGACGTCACGGAGTGCGTGGGCGGCAGCGACGACCTGGTCGAGGCCGACCTGGTCAACCGGTACGAGACGCTCTGCGACCCGCGGCTGAACCGCAACCAGTCCCTGGAACTCGCCTTTCTGGTGGCCGAGCGCCTGACCACCGGGCGTATTCGTCGGGCGAACCCCGTCCAGGCCTACGTGCCGCTCAGTTTTTGAGGCTTCGACGCGCGCCCTGAAGCCGGCGTTATTGTCGTCACTCCCAGCGAAACGAAAAGCGTGTTTCGCTCACCGCTCTCCAGTCGCCGGCGCGATCACAGACCCTCGGACGCGCATCGCTGTCTCTGAGAAGATACGGACGTGATTGATCTTCGCTCTGACACCCTGACTCGACCGACTGAGGGCATGCGGGCGGCGATGGCGGCGGCGCCGGTGGGGGATGACGTCTACGGCGAGGACCCGACCGTGATCGCGCTGGAGGAGCGGGTGGCCGGCGAGCTCGGCCACGAGGCGGGTCTGTTCTGCGCCACCGGATCGCTGGCCAACGTGCTGGGCGTCCGGCTGCTGGTGGAGCCCGGCCAGGAGGTGCTCTGCGATGTGCAGGCTCACATCGCCCGAGCGGAGATGGGCGCCCACGCGGCTCTGCATGGCTTGACGATGCGCACCTTCCCCAGCGAACGCGGCCGACTCGATCTTGATCAAGTCACCAAGATCATCTCTCCCAACGCGGGGCCGTATCTGGTCTCCACGGCGGCGGTGGCGGTGGAGAACACGCACAACTTCGGCGGTGGCACCATCCAAGGCCTTGGTCAACTGCGCGCCGTGGGGGAGCTCGTTCGTGCTCATGGAATTGGCTATCACCTCGACGGTGCCCGGCTGTGGAATGCCCACGTCGCCACGGGTGTAGCACTGTCGGACTATGGCCGGCTCTTCGACACCGTCAGTGTGTGCTTCTCCAAAGGTTTGGGGGCGCCGATCGGATCGGTGTTGGTGAGCAGCGCCGACCGGATCGCCCGGACCCGCGTGTGGCGCAAGCGGCTGGGCGGGGGTTGGCGTCAGGCCGGCCTCCTGGCGGCCGCCGCGTCGTACGCGCTTGATCATCATGTCGAGCGTCTGGCGGATGATCATGAAGCGGCCCGAACCCTCGCGCGTGCGGTGGCCAAGCGTGCGCCCGCGGCGGTCGATGAGTCCGGGATCGAGACCAACATCGTCGTGCTCCATACCGGCACGAAACCGGCCGGACCCCTCGCGGCGGCGGCCGCCGAGCAAGGGGTACGGGTGTCCGCGCTCGGCCCGCACATGATCAGGGCCGTCACCCATCTCGACGTGTCCACCGCTGACTGCCAGCGGGCGGGGCAGATCATCGGCGTACTGATCGGCTAGCCGCCGCCCCCCGGCCGGCGCTCGGCTCGCGGCTTCGAGGTGTTGACATATGCTTATATAGGAATATGATTTTCGCATGGCGCGCGCAACCACCACCTCCGATGCGTTCAACGCGGTGGCCGAACCTCGGCGTCGCGAGATCCTCCAGGTGCTGTCCATCGGCGAGCTCAGCGTCAACGAGCTCGTGGAAAAGATGCAGCTCGCTCAGCCGCAGGTGTCCAAGCACCTGCAGGTGCTGCGCCAGGTCGATCTCGTCCGCGTCCGTACGGTCGGACGGTCCCGGGTCTATCGGGTCAACGGACCCGCGCTGAAGCCGGTCCACGACTGGGTCGTCGGCTTCGAGCAGCACTGGAACGAGCGCTTCAACCGGCTGGACGACTACCTCGGCCAGCTGTCCCAACCCCTCACACCACCCCAGAAGGAGACCCCATCATGACCACACTCACGTCGCGCTACGGCAGCGCCGTCGTCACCACACCATCGGATCGCGAGATCCACATCACCCGCATCTTCGATGCCCCGGCCGCTGTCATCTTCGACGCTTGGACCACTCCCGAACATGTTCGGCAGTGGTGGGGAACGCCTGAGGCCCCGCTGGTCGTCTGCGACATCGACCATAAGGTCGGCGGCGAATGGCGCTACGTCGTCCGCTATCCCGACGGTACCGAGATCGGCTGGCACGGCACCTGTCTAGAGCTGGACCCCCCGCGCCGGATGGTCTCGACCGAGGTCTTCGAGGGTTTCCCCGACGCCGAGGCGGTCAACACGCTCACCCTGACCGACCATGGGGACGGCAGCACAATGCTTGCCGTCACCGTGCTGCACTCCAGCAAGGAGAACCGTGACGGCCACCTCGAGTCAGGGATGGAAGGTGGCCTGCAAATCGTGCTGGACCGCCTGGAGGACCTCGTCCGCCGCTGACCACGAGCGCGGTGTGGGTGAGCGCCGAGGTGGTTCGCCGTGCCCTACGGTGGTTCCATGCGCATCACCCATCTCGGCCATGCGGCCGTGCTCGCCGAGACCTCCCGAGCCAAGATCTTGATTGATCCGGGCAACTTCAGCGATGGCTGGCACGGACTCACCGACCTGGACGCGGTGTTGATCACTCACGCACACCCTGACCACCTCGATCCTGAAAACCTGCCGCGCCTGCTGGCCGCGAACCCCGGTGCGGTCGTTTACGCGGAGCCGTCGATCATCCAGCGGATCGCGGCCGGAGAGGTGCCCGACCTAGCGACCGCCTCGGCGCTGTCGAGCGGGGAGCAGGCGCAGATCGGCGATATCACCGTCGATGCGGTCGGCGGCGAGCACGCCGAGATCCACCGTGACATCCCGCGGATCGGCAACGTCGGCTTTGTTCTGCGCGCCGAAGGTGAACCCACGCTCTTTCACCCGGGAGACTCCTACGCCACCGCGGTGGCCGGCGTCGACATCCTGGCGATGCCGGCGTACGGTCCGTGGGGAGCGCTCAAGGAGACCATCGACTTCGTCAGGGCGGTCGGCGCGCTGGAAGGATTCCCGATTCACGACGAGCTGCTCGGCGACCGTGGTCGCAGCCTGATCTTCGACCGCATCAACGACATGACCGGCACCCGGTTGGTCGACCTGCGTGGCGGCGCCACCCACGAGTTCTGACCCCCCGCCCCAGCGGCTAGCGGGGATGGTGGGGATCGCTACCCGCAAAAGTTGACTCTAGGTGCGGGGGAGACGCCGGGATCAGGCGTGAACCGCGAACGGTTCGCCCATCTGGCATCACCTTTTGAGGGTTGTGAGAGGCGATGCATTGGCGGTGTCACTGGAGGTTCGCACTGGAGGCGCGAGCTCGACCAGATACATCGCGCCGAGGATGGCGACGCCACCGATTACCATCCGGACGGTGATCAGCTCACCACCTAGGGCCACCGCGAAGGCCGCGGCCCACACCGGCTCCATGGCCATGATGACGGCCGCCCGGGAAGCCTCGATATGGGCTTGAGCCCACGTTTGCAGGAACATCGCCAGGGCACCGGCCACCACCGCCAGGTAGATCACGATGACCCAGTCGCGGCCAGAGCCTGGCACCTGGATGCCGCCCGGAAGCGCGGCTACGGTGCACATCGCCGTGATCACCAGCATCTGTACCAGGGTGAGACTCATCGCCGTGGCCGCGGTGCTCAGCCGGCCCATGGCGATGATGTGGCCGGCGTAGATGATCGCCGAGGCAAAGGTGAGGAGCTCCCCGTAGCCGACGGAGAAGCCGTTCAACGAGAGCACGCCGAGTCCGATCGTGGCCAGACCGACCGCCACCCAGGTGCTACGGGCGATGGCCACCCGGAGGATCGCAGCGCTGAGCAGAGGCGTCGCCACGACGTAAAGGCCGGTGATGAAGCCGGCCACGCTGGCGGCGGTGTGCGCCAAGCCGAACGTCTGCAGGATCTGGGCGACCCCGTACAGCAGCCCCAGTGCGATTCCGCGGCGCAGCGTCGTTCTCGACATGCGCAGGTGCTTCCCCGCCACAAGGGCCAGGGCGGCCGCCGCGATCCCGAACCGTACGGCCAACAGATCGGCCACCGGGATGCGGGTTACCACGTCCTTGATCATGAAGAAGGTCGAACCCCAGGCGGCCGTCATCACCAGCAGAGCCGCGAACGCCCACGTGGAGGCGCGCAATCGCGGAGCAGGCATCAGACCACCCTAGGGCGATCGCCGGCCAGACACGGCACTACACCACGTAGAGGCTGATGGTCGAGCCCTGCGGAGCCTTGGTTCGCGCCGGCGGGTCGCTGTACACCACGAAGCCGAGGCCGAGGTAGTTGGTGGCCTGCTTGGTCGTGACGGTGAAACCGGCGTCAGTCATCACCTTGGTGGCAGCACGGATGCCCATGGCGCGGACGTTGGGCACGGTCACCATCACTGGTCCCAGTGAGTTCTTCAGCGTGATCGCGTCACCTTTGAGGCCGGCACCCTCATCCGGGGTCTGGCTGATGACCTTGCCGGCGGGCACGGTAGCGGAGTTGGCGCTCTCCACGGTGATCACAAATCCGAGCTTCTCCAGAGCCCGCTCGGCGTCCTTGGTGGTCTTACTCGTGTAGTTGGCGATCTTGATGGGCTTGGGGCCCCTGGAGACGGTGAGCTCCACTGCCGACTGTCTTTTCAGCGGTACGCCGGGAACGGGTGACGCTGTGAGCACGATGTCCTTGCCGACCGTTTCGCTGTAAGCCGCTTTGACGTCTCGAACTCTCAGGTTGGCTTGGACGATCGCGGACTCCGCGGCGGAGCGCGTCAGGCCCACCACGGTCGGCATCGTGAAGCGCTCCGGCCCCTTGGAGATGACCGCTTCAATCTGGGTGCCGTCGAGGACTCTGCTGCCCGCCACCGGATCGGTCGCAATGACGACACCCTTGGCGACCGATTCGCTGAAGGCGGAGTCGAAGCGGATGTCCAGCCCCACGGTGTCGGCCACGACGGTGGCCTCGTACTGGGTCAGGCTGGTGAGCGCCGGCGCCGTGGTGAAGCGACCAGCCGTGAGAAACCAGCCGGCGAGCGCCGCGACAGTGGTCAACAGCAGCACCAGGAGCAGGGCGATCCAGCCCCGGCGGCGGTTGCGGAGCTGTCGCTGGCGCTGGCCGGCCAGCCGCGCCGCCGAGAGCTCGTGCATCCGCGGCGGCACGGCGGGCGGAGGTGCGTCGCGGATGGTGGGCGGCGTGGGATGCGCCGTGGTGGCCGACCGGTACTGCGGCACCGGAGCCGCCCGCGGCGGCACGAGCTGCGTGGCCTCGAAGTCCTCCTGATCCGTCTTCGGTTCGCCAGAGGTCGAATCCAGATGAGCCCGGTTCATCACCGTAAGGTCCTGGGTCAGCTCTGGATCATCGGTGAGACCATCCCGCAGCGCCGCCCGGACCCGGCGGACCTGGGTCAGCATCACCTTCGCATCGTGCGGTCGCAGATCCGGCTCGCGGGCGGTGGCGCGGGCGATCAACGCGTCGAGGTACGGCGGGATCGGCCCGGCGGTGTGAAAGCTGGAGGGCGCCGGGACATCGCGATGGACGTGGGCGTACGCCACCTGGATGGGCGTCTCACCGGTGTGCGGTTTGTGACCGGTGAGCAACTCGAACAGCACCACGCCCGTGCTGTAGACGTCGGAGCGGGCATCAGCGTGGCCGGAGACGACCAGCTCGGGCGGCAGGTAGGAGACGGTCCCGATCAGCAGACCCTGGGTTGCAGTCGAGGTCTGGGAGGTGATCGCCTTGGCCAGCCCGAAGTCGGCCACCTTGATCTGACCGCGGTCGCTGATCAGCACGTTCTCCGGCTTGACGTCACGGTGCACCAGCCCGGCATCGTGAGCGCTGGCGAGGGCGCTGAGCACCGGCTCGATGATCTCAAGCGCGCGCAACGGCGTGACCGGCGCCTCCCGGCTGATCACGTCCCGCAAGGTGCATCCGGTGATGTACTCCATCACGATGTACGGACGGCAGTTGTCGTGGCCCTGGTCGAAGACCGAGACCACGCACGGATGGGACAGCCGAGCCGCCGCCCGAGCTTCGCGGTCGAACCTCCGGGCAAACGCGGCGTCGTCACCCAAGCCGACATGCATCACCTTGACCGCCACCGTACGCGTCAGCCGGGTGTCCACCGCCTGGTAGACGGTGGCCATACCCCCGCGGGCGAGCCTCGCCGTGATCTGGTAGCGACCATCAAGCAGGTGGCCGACCAGCGGGTCGCCAATGCTCGTCATGGTCACGCCTGCTCCAGAACACGGTGGGGAAGGAGGCCGTGCCGGCCTATGGGCCGAGTGTAGGAGCGGGTTGACGCCTTCGTGGCCAAGGCGCGCCGCCAGGCGGGGCGGAAATCGGGGCCCCAGCGGGTCCCGTGATCGATGTCAGTCGATGCGTCCATCCGGAGTCGAGGATGCCTTGGCGTAGCGGCGGACGGGAATCCGGCCTGCCCGACGAGCCAGCCGGCCGGCCTGCACCGCCAGTCGCATCGCCTGCGCCATCCGCTCGGGATGCTCAGCTCGGGTGACCGCGGAGGCCAGCAGAACCGCGTCACACCCCAGCTCCATCGCGAGCGCCGCCTCGGATGCGGTGCCGATTCCGGCGTCGAGAATGACGGGCACCTGGGCTGCCTCGACGATGAGCTCGATGTTGTGCGGATTACGGATGCCAAGGCCGGAGCCGATCGGAGCGCCGAGTGGCATCACGGCCGCACAGCCGGCGTCTTGGAGCTTGCGCGCCATCACCGGGTCGTCATTGGTGTACGGCAGCACGATGAATCCGTCCGCCACCAGGCGTTCGGCGGCGTCGAGGAGCTCGATGGGATCGGGCAGCAGCGTTATCTCGTCGGCGATCACCTCGAGCTTCACCCAGTGGGTCTCCAGCGCCTCGCGAGCCAGCTGGGCCACCAAGATCGCGTCCGCACTGGTGTAGCAGCCGGCGGTGTTGGGGAGCACGTCGATCTGATGCCGGTCCAAGATGTCCAGCACCGATCCGGGTGCGCTGGGGTCGATGCGCCGCATGGCCACGGTGGTCAGCTCGGTTCCCGAAGCCAGCAGCGCGGCTTCCATCACCTCCAGGCTCGGCGCCCCGCCGGTTCCCATAATGAGCCGGGAGCCGAACTCCCGCCCGGCGATGGTCAGCGGATCCGACCGGGTGCGTACCGCAGCCGGTTCAACCACCCTGCACCGCCGTCACGATCTCCACCCGGGCGCCACGCCGGAGCTCGGTATCGGCGTGCCGTCCCCGCGGCACCACGACGCCATCCACCGCAACCGCGATGCCGCGCGGTGCCGCTTCACCCGCCGGTACGTCCAAGACGTCCAGCAGGTGGACGGGCGGGGTGAACCGGCGTTCCTCCCCGTTCACCGAGATGCTCACCAGCTCGTTGGTACTCACGAAACGACTTCCTCTTCTCGGGCAAACCGTTCGGGGGTGAACGGTGCCGCCACCTCCGGCAGCCCATCACCAAGGACGAATCCGGCGATCACGTCCGCGGTGATGGGAGTCAGCAGGACGCCATTGCGGTAGTGGCCGGTGGCCAGCACGAGACCACCGACCCCACCCGGTCCGAGCAGCGGAGCGTTATCCGGCGTACCCGGTCGCCATCCCACCGAGGTTTCGGCGAGGGCGTACTCGGAGGTCATCGGGATCACGCTTCGGGCGTCACGTAGCAGCTCGTACACCCCACCGGCCGTGACCCGTCGATCGAACCCGAGCTCTTCGACAGTCGCGCCGACCACCACCTCGTGCCCGCCGGCCCGCGGGACCAGATAGACCTCGCCGCCCTTGCTGAAGGCTCGGACGGTCAGGCGCGGGCTTGGCAGTCGACCGGGATCAAGCCGTAGGATCTGGCCCTTGATGGGACGGACCGGAACCGGCGGTATGCCGGCGACCTTCGCGGCCCAAGCGCCATTGGCAAGCACGACTCGATCCGCGGCAATCGACCGCCCATCGGCCAGCACCACGCCGCGTACGGCGCCCTTGGCGCAGTCGATGGCGTGCACGAAGCCGGGCAGCTCATGGACGCCCGCGCGCCGACCAGCCTCGATCAGCGCCGCCCACAGCAGCCGGTTGTCGCAGCTCCAGTCCCCCTCGACCAGTAGTCCGGCGCGGATGGTGGGGGAGAGCAACGGCTCGTGGCGGCGGCACTCGCGGCTGGTCAGTCGTTGAGAACCGAGACCAAGGCGCTGTAGATAGTCCGCCAACACCGACAGGCGGGCGGCGTCGTCAGCGTGGTCGGCCACGGACAGGGTGGGGACCTGCCGCAGGCCCGCGCGTAGGCCGCTGGCCTCCTCCACCTCTCGGGCGAAGTCGTCGAAGAGCGCGATCGAGGCGAGGTTCAAGCGAAGCAGGGGGCCTTCGGTGAAGGTGGTCTCGGTGACCGGCGCCAGCATGCCGGCCGCCACCCTCGAAGCGGCGGCCGTGCGTTCGCCGGTGACCACGATCACCGACAGACCAGCCGTACGGAGTCGCCAGGCCACCGAGGTACCGATCAGCCCACCGCCGACCACCACCACATCGGCCCGCTGGGGCGCCGTGGACCTCATCACGTCCAGCCTTTCCTTCATCCGATTCAGCCTAGCCCGACGACCATTTCTCCCTCACACCAGTGATCGCCCGTCCCGGCCGAGGGTGACGCGGGCGCCGGAGCGGAGTCATCGTGTGTGCGAGGAGTTCATGAGCCGAACGCGAGAGCGCCCCTCTGACAAAAGGCGGCGCTAATGTGTGGGCGTGACCGCTTTGATGTCTTTGGACACTCGTCTCCGACTGGCTCGGCTGTATCTGTGCACCGATGCGCGTCAGGAACAAGGCGATCTGGCCGACTTCTTGGCGGCTGCATTCGCCGGCGGCGTCGATATCGTGCAGATCCGGCAGAAGGGGATGGATCCCGACGCCGAGCTCGCCGCGCTGGAGGTCGCGCGTACGGCGGCCCAGCGCTATCAGGGCGTTGTCTGCGTCAACGACTCCGCCGAGCTGGCGGGTCGTTTCGCCGCCGACATGCTCCATCTGGGCCAGTCCGACGAGCCGCCCAAGAAGGCCCGGCCGTTGCTGCACCAGTGGGCACTGATCGGCCGCTCCACCCACTCACCGAAGCAGGCCAAGAAGGCCGCCGCCGACCGCCACGCGGACTACTTCTGCGTCGGGCCGGTCTATGCCACCTCGACCAAGCCCGGCTACGAGCCGGTCGGGCTGGATCTCGTCCGCGAGGCCGCCAGCATCGCTCCCGTGGCCGACATCGCCGCCAAGCCGTGGTTCGCGATCGGCGGGATCACGGCGGACAACCTCGATGACGTCATCGCGGCGGGCGCCCGCCGGGTGTGTGTGGTGCAAGCGATCACGCGCGCCGCGAATCCCGAAGCTGCTGCCCAAACGTTGTCCGCACGGTTGAGTGAAGCGTGGCGCTCGGATCCAGCGATGGAGCGTTACAGCTTCGCCGCCGCCGGAGGAGCCGGTCAGACCCGGTGACACAGCGGGGCAAGATCGTGGGGGGCGTACTGGGCCTCCTCCTGCTCCTGGTGCTTGCCCTCATCCTCTTCGGCGGTGGGGTCGATCCCGGGCAGGGAACGCTGCGCTCGAGCAGCCCTACCGCCACCGCCCGGTCGAGCCCGACGCTGACGTCCACCCCCGCCAGCTCGGCATCGCCCCGTCCGCGACCTAGTGCCTCCGCTACCACCGGTACCCGCGATCCGGAGACGGGTTTGCGGTGGGCTGACCTTGATCAACTGCCGCGTGAAGCCGGGGAGACGGTCGAGCTCATCGGGCGGGGCGGACCGTTCCGGTACGGCCAGGACGGGGGCACCTTCGGCAACCGCGAGCGGATCCTGCCGCGGAAGTTGTCGGGCTACTACCGGGAGTACACCGTGCGGACGCCCGGATCCGAGGATCGCGGGGCGCGGCGGATTGTCACCGGCGATGATGATCGCCAGTTGTTCTACACCGGTGATCACTACGCCACGTTCGTCCGGATCCGCCGGTGAGCACACCGGTGGACCGGTCAGCGGCGAAGTTGATCAACGGTTCGCAGACGCCGGGGGTCTATCGGTTGATCAACGAACCAGCGCAGATCGCGACCGTGCTGAACGCCGCCGGCTGGGTGACCGCGACCCTGATGCCGGCGGCCAGCACCACTGACTTCTATCGCGAAATCGCTGTTGTGCTGAGCTTTCCTGACTATTTCGGTCACAACCTCGACGCCCTCGCGGACTGCCTGTCCGAGATCCACCGACCCACCGCGGTGATCTTGAGAGAGTGGACGACCTTGGCCACGGCCCGCCCCCGCCGTTGGCCCCTGATCCTGGCGGTGTTGGAGGAGCGTACGACGCAGCAGCCGCCGTTCGCGGTGATCTTGGCCTGAGCGCCGACCATCGGCCGATCCGTCCGTCGGTGGCTGTGACACGATCGCCGAGTGAGCGATCCCGTGGTTGATGCCGCAGCGGTCAACGCCGCCTGGTACGACGCCGTCTGTCGCGCATACGGCCTCCCAACCCGACGGACCGCCGACGCATGGACGGTTGCGCGGCGCTCGCCGGGAGGCTACCCCGATGCGGTCACCCTGTCGCGCGAGGCTGACGCCGCTGCGGTGCTGAGAGGGGTGGAGGGCGGGGCTGGTTGCTCGGTGAAGGACAGTTTCACGGTGCTGGATCTAGAGCTGTGGGGGTTCTACATGCTGTTCGAGGCGACCTGGATTCGAAGCCCGGCCGGCGAAGCCGGGTCGGCAACGACTTTTGACTGGCACGAGGTACAGACGCCGGCGGACCTCGAATTGTGGTCGGCGGGGCACGAACTCGACATCTTCCGACCTGCCTTGTTGGAGAGCGGCGACCTTCGCTTCTATGGCACCGGGCCGACCGGCGGGGCTGGTTTCGCACTCAATCGCAGTCGGGACGTCGTCGGCGTGTCCAACGTGTTCATCGGCTCCGCCGACGTGGTCTCCGTGTGGCCCGACCAGATCGCCGTCGCCGCGCAGACGTACCCGGGACTGGATCTCGTGGGCTACGAGCTTGGTGCGGACCTCGACGTAGCCCAAGCCCTCGGGTTCTCCAGCCTCGGGCCGCTTCGGGTCTGGATGCGCTGATCGAGCGGTGTGGGGGTCGGCGCTCGATCCTGGGCGGTAGGAGCGCCGGCTTGGCCGGATGTTGGTTCACCAGAAGCCACCCGCTTCGGGGAGATCAAACGGCGGTTCGACGCGCGTCTGCGATCAGGGCAAGTGTGTCGGTGTAGAAGGTGCGCTGGGCCGCGGTGTCACGGGCGGCGACGGACGGCTGTCGTGGTCGACCCCGCTCGACGTAGGTGCCCGAGGCAACGGTCGGGGTGTCGGTTACGAGACGCGCGAGTTGGCGGGCGGCCTGTCCTGGGGTCTGCACCGCCGGTATGACTAGGAGAAGGCGGAATATGGTGGCCCACAGAGCGCGCTGCACCAGTCCTGCGTCCCTGGCGAGGCCGGTGCCGGGCATGAGCCCAGGGTCGAACGCGGTGACCACGGTCGTCCCGGCCAGACGGCGGGACAGTTCGACCGCGGCGCGGACGTTCGCGAGCTTTGACGTGGCGTAACGGCGTCGCCCCTCACGTTCCTCTGACTCGTCAGCGGGCTGCCGCGGTAGGGGGTACGCGAGCTCCCTGACGCACGACTGTTCGAGGGGCGCAGGCATTCCGGTGCTCTGAGCGGGATCATGGACACCTGATGCGACCAACACGAGACGCGCTGGCGCACCGGTCGCGTGCATGAGCTCCTCGATTAACGCGACGTTCCCGATGTGATTGACCCCGAACGTCGTCTCGAAGCCGTCCGAAGTCGAGGAGCGTTGCAACACCTGGATGCCCGCGTTGCACACCAATGCATACAACGGCTGACCGCCGGTCAGCGTCGCCACCTCCGCCACGAAAGCGCGCACGGATTTGAGCGAGCCAAGATCGAGAGTCATCCCGTGAGCTCCCACACGGCGCGCCACGGCCTCCGCATCCGCCAGCGACCTCCCGGTCAAGATCACTTTGAATCTTCCATCGCGCGCGAGTACTTCTACCACCCGCCGGCCAAGTCCGCTCGTTCCACCAGTGACTACTACCAATTTGTCCATTTGTGCCATGTGACACAGTGTGCCATAAGTCCGGATCTGTCACAATAGTCGTATGGTGCAGACTCTGCGAGAAAGAAAGAAGGAGCGCACGCGCGACGCGCTGGTCACGGCGGGAATGCAGCTGTTCGCGGAGCGCGGCTTCCAATCCGTGACCGTGGCCGATATAGCAGCGCGGGCCGACATTGCACCACGAACTTTCCACCGCTATTTTCCGGACAAGGTCGAACTGTTGTTTGCCGGTGATCAGGAGCTTCGCGAGACTGTGCGATTGGCACTCCAGCAGGAGCCGCCGGGAGTCGACCCCGTCATGGTGGTACGGTCCGTGCTCACCGCTGTCGGCGAGCGCTTGGCGGGCAAGCACGCTGAACTGGTGATCCGGCACCAGCTACTTACGGAGGTTCCGGCGCTCCGGGATCGAGACCTCGCCAAACGGGCCGCGACCGAAGAGTTGGTGGCCGAGCACCTCGCTCAAAGGCTCGGCGTCGGCGTCGACCACGATGTGCGGCCCCGCTGGTGGGCTGGCGTCGCCTTCGCAACGTTCGCGGCCGGATACCAAACGTGGCTGGCCCAGGGGGGCGACCTGTCGGCACATCTCGATTCGGCCGCTCGCCTGCTCGATCACGACAAGACCGGGCCGCTCCCGTCACCTCGGTACGGGTAGCGAGTTCGAGGTGATTAGGGGGCGGCGTAACGCACGATCCTAGCCGCGCCGCCACGCTGCTACCAGGCCGGAAACACCAACTCACTGCCGTCCAGTCAGCAGCAGTCAGTCACCCGGGGTTGTGGAGGCCAGGAGACGGCGCGCTCGGCGTCCGAGGTCGCTCAAATCGACGCGCCCAGCGTCCGCGGCGGCGGCCAGCCGGGAGGCAAGATCTAATGCCTCGTCGACCAAGGGCGCGTTAGCCGCGGCTTCCTGGCCCATGTCGCGCAGAATCGTCCCTTCAGTGCGCGAGGCGATAATCGGGTCGGCTATGCCGTCGACCCATACCTTGGTCCGACGCCCATCGCCGCGCTCCTCACCGTGCAGCGGTTCGAGCGCGAAGATCCGGTCGGAGCGCGCGAACTTTCCGAAGCCCAACGAGACCATTCGCAATTCCGGAGCCATGACTTGATCATCGCAGCGCGCGCCGATCCCTGTCACGCTAACGCCGACGGTGGTCGGACCTGAGGTTGCATCGGCCAGAATCAGAGCTGACGACAGCGTGCGATCCTGCCGAGGAAGTGTGCGCGGGGCGCTTACCTAGCCCACTTACTGCCCCGAGGCGCCCGACATGTCAGGCATGGGATCGGACGCGCCTTTGCCATCACCGGAGTTCGTCATGGCCGCTAACGGACCGGCACCGTCCGTCTCGTCGTCCCGCCTGGCTGCCTCTGGATCGCTGGGATCGTCGACGCTTTCGTCAAGCCGCTGCATGCGGGGCAGGTCCGACTCGCCCGGCGTCCCACCAGCCGCTGCGTCCGGACCTACCGGCCCGCCCATGGCTTTTCCGCCAGTCATCTCACTCACGCGAACTCCTCTTTTCGTCGCCAAGCCGACACAGTCGGCCTGGTGCACCAAGTCTCGAGCAATCATCACAGAAGTGCTGGGGACTGGACGCGGCCGGCCCGGCACAATTCTCGCCCCGTCAAGTGGCACAGCCGTCGCCACTTCTTACAGTGCGTTGGTGCCGCGAGCTACCCCTTCGACGCGATGCGGACCATCGCGGGAATCGCTCCAGCCGCTCTACACGCGCCCGCTGACCGGACTTTCGCCACCGTTTCGACTCCGGTGCAGAGGCTGATGTCGATCACGGCGCCGTTCTTATGCGTCCTCCTAGTCTCAGACCTGCATCGGCAAGGGCGAAGTTCGCGCCGAAAGTACTGGCTGCCATGGCGCTGGCGGTCGTCATCGCCGTGTTCGGGGCGCTGGTCTGTGCGGTGGCCATCGCCGTTGCTTCGTCTGATGCCATTCAGGTACCGCTCTTTGGCTTCACGGCCCTGGGCGGCCGCCGATAACCCTGCGACCCCGCCCTCGGCCATGCCAGCGAACCAGTCGTGACCCTCGGCGGAGTAAGGGGCGAGGCCTGAGACGGCGACGACGGCGACGACCCGGTCTGGCAGCAACACGCCGCAGGCCAAAGCGTGCGCGCTGCCACCGGAGTGACCCA
>JAABUN010005475.1_pt1 | contig 15714 bp, 14 predicted proteins | sample 5559311 | NCBI WGS metagenome assembly JAABUN01 (sample SAMN10711877, study PRJNA513370) | rock metagenome | isolation source: Antarctica rocks | place: Antarctica: Victoria Land, Siegfried Peak sud
CGTCCATCACCTCGCTGCCGCGTCGACTCGCCACCTGGAAACCGTCACCGATCTCGACCCCCTTGATGGCCTGGATGCCCATCAGCGCGGCGGCGAGCCGGCCGTCGAGCCGGCGGTCCCAGTGCACGTGGCTGCCGAGACCGGGCGGGACCCCGTAGGCGAGGACCTCCACTACGCCGCCGAGCGTGTCGCCTTCCTGCTGCACCGCGTCGACCTCGGCGATCATGGCGTCGGATGTCGCCCGGTCGAACACGCGCACCGGGCTGGTGTCGATCGCGGGGAGGTCGGCCAGAACCGGCAGGGCAGTCCCCTCGGGCACGGTCACGCCGCCGATCCGCACCACGTGCGAGAAGACCTGCACGCCGTACGCCTGGGTCAGAAAGGCCTTGGCCACCGCGCCAAGTGCGACCCTCGCCGCGGTCTCCCTCGCGCTGGCCCGCTCGAGCACGGGGCGGGCGTCGTCGAAGCCGTACTTCTGCATACCGACGAGGTCGGCGTGCCCCGGCCGGGGACGGGTCAGCGGCGCATTGCGGGCCAGCCCCTCGAGCGCCTCGGGCTCGACCGGGTCGGCAGCCATCACAGTGGACCACTTGGGCCACTCGGTGTTGCCGATGCGGATGGCGACCGGGCCGCCCTGGGTGATCCCGTGCCTGACGCCGCCGAGGAATTCGACGTCATCTCGCTCGAAGGCCATGCGAGCGCCGCGACCGTGGCCCAGCCGGCGCCGGGCCATCTCGTCCGCGACGTCGGTGGTGGTGATCCGCACGCCTGCGGCCAGCCCCTCGATGACCCCCACGAGGGCAGGACCGTGGGACTCCCCTGCGGTCAGCCAGCGCAACATGGGGTCATTCTCCCAGACGCGGCTTCCTGCGCCGGAACAGCGGCGTTGAGCGCGGCACATGGTTCCAAACATCGCCGCAGACCACATCGCGGCATCGCCCATCCCACACGAACGACGCGGCCCCAGCACGAATGCTGAGGCCGCGCCGGCGTGCTGACCGCTACGGGATCACGACCTCCTGCTTCAGGTAGACCTCGAAGGGCGCGCTCTCCCCGACCCGGAGCACGGCCATCCAGCCGTCGCCGTGGGGCGCCAGATTGACCAGGAGCAGCTTGCCGGCGAACACGTCGCCCTTCTTCTGCGAGAACTCCTTGCCGTCCACCGCGAAGACGCCGACCGGTGGGTTGCTCGGCTTCACCGAGACGAACCTGACAGTGCTCTGCGCGGGCGCTGCCGGGGCCAGGGCGGTCGGCGGACCACCGTTGGTGACCACGATGACCTGGGCGGGAGCCGGGGGCGGGGGTGGCGGGGGGGGCGGCGGGGGGGGCGGCGGCTTGACCACGACGGGCGCTGCGACGGGCTGGACGTACAACGCCTTGAAGGGGTTGCGCCCCAAGGGGATGTCCGCCGGGGGCGGCAACGTCACTGCCTGCTCGGCGGGAGCGGCGGGCGCCTCGACGCGCGGAGTCCGCTTGCTCGGTGCGAAGGTGACCTCCTCGGACTCCTCCGTCCCGCTGCCGAGGAAGAAGAATGCGCCAGCAGCCAGCACCACCGCACCGAGTGCGCCGAACAGAACGAGATTGCGGCGGCTGTCCTGCTCCGCCTCGTCGGCGAGAGCCTCCGTCTCCGGGGAGCTCTCGTAACGGAAAGCAGACTCGGTCATCGTTCGTCTCCTACTTCGCCGGGGCGGCGGGCGGGGCGACCACAGGTGTCGCCGCGGGGCGGTTGACGGCCATGAAGACGGTGCCGTTGATGGTGGTAGTCAGCGATCGCCCGTCCTCGGGCGTGGCCTTGCTGTCCTTCGCGGCCGTCGGGCTCACCCCGGGGGCCAGCGTGAGGTCCATGACCCGCAGCGCACGGGGCAGGTTCTCGACCTCGGAGACGAACTGGGCGATGTCGAAGTAGTCGCCGACCACGTTCAGGGCGACCGGGATGGTGGCAAGCGAGCCGGCCGGTCCGGCGGCGCCGACTCCGGCCGCGGTCGGTCCAGCAGGGGCCGTGGGTGTGGTCGGTGTCGTCTGGGAGGTCGCCGACTCGGGAACCTGCGGCGCGGCTGGCGCGGCGACGACGACAGCGGCCGGTGCGCCAGGGGTGACCGACACGAAGTCGATGCCGGCTGACGTGCTGGCTGCAGTGAGGGCGCGAATCAGTGCCGGCAACGAGGGGTTGTCCGGGATCTTTGCCGCCACCTGAGCGAGCTCCGCTTGCTTGCTCGGCAGGTCCTTGGCCTGCGCGCGCAGCACCTGCAGCTGGGTCTCGAGCGTCGCGTTGGCAGAGACCTGGGCGGCCGCCTGCGTACGCAGTTCAGTGGCCTCGTCCTTCTTCGGCGAGATCACCAGGAACCAGCCGGCAGCGAGAAGGGCGAGCGAACCGGCCACCGTCAAGGCGACCCACTGCTGAAGCTTGTCCATGTCAGCCCCCAGCCGGAGTGGTGAAGCGACCGGACAGGGCGGCGGGCGTCATCGTGACCGTGCTGCTGAAGTTCACGGTGGCGCGTGTACCGATCAAGGCCTTGGTCGAGGAGGTGAAGTACGGGTTGGTGTAGCCCTTCTGCTTGGCCAGCGACTCGAGCCAGACAGCGACGTCGTCGTGCTTGAAGCCGACGCCGGTGAAGGTGACCTGTCCGATGCCCGGCTCGGTCGTGCCGAGCGCCGATGGCGTCGCTGCCTGCTTGAAGGTGACGTTCTGCAGCCAGACGTTCTCCGGCACGGTGAGGCTGAGGTCGTTGAGGTACTGCGAGAAGCGGACCTCCTCGCCCATGGCCTGGGTGAGCATCGCCTGGGCGGCGGCGGCCTGCGCGTACACCGACTGCACCTCTGCGTACTTCGCCGTCTCGGCTCTGAGCGCCGTGTTGGTGGTGTTGGCCGTCTCCAGCTCGGTGGTGGCGTCATTGACGCTGCCGACCGCGGCGAGGTAGAGCAGCGCGACGACGCCGACCGCAGCGAGCACACCGCCGCCGAGGGCGTACTGGATGCGACGAAATCGCACCCGCTCAGCGATCTCCGGGGGAAGCAGGTTGACCCGGGGCAGGACCGGCAGGCCGGAGCCCACCGCCTGCTTGCTCTCCTGGACGTGATCGGACAGGGTGCTCACGACGCCACCCCCAGGGCGAGCCCGACCGGCACGGTGACCATCGGCTCGACGTACGCGAGCTGCTCGTCGGTGAGGCCGGTCTTGCCGATCTTCAGCACGGACATGGGACGGGCGATCTCGACCGGCAGCCGGGTCGCCGTGGTCAGCCGCTCGACCAACCCGCCGAGGCGGGACCCGCCCCCCGAGAGCACAACGCGGCTGATCCGCGCACTGCCGGACTGGGCGAGGTAGTAGTCGAGCGAGCCGCGGACCTCCTCGACGAACGCCCCGCCGGTCGACTCGATGGCGCGGTTCGCGGGGTGCGCCTGCGCGCCGCCGGCGACGAGCGACAGGCCGGTCGTCTGCTTCACGGACTCGGCCTGCTCGGCAGCGACGCCGAGTCGCTCGGCGACGGCGTCGGTGATGTCCCCGCCGCCCATGAGCAGGATCCGCACGAACCGCGGGACGCCGCCCTGGTGGACCACGATGTTGGTGACGCTGGCGCCGACGTCGACGAGTGCTTCGGCCTCGACAGCGAAGCCGGGACTCGAGCTCACCTGTGCCCGCAGTACCGCGAATGAGGTGAGGTCGACCATGGTCGGCCGGAGTCCGGCCTGCTCGACGGCCGCGAGGGCGCTGGTGACCATCTCCCGGGAGGCCGCCACCAGCAGCACCCGCAGCATCCGGCCGCCGCCGTCACTGGTGAACTCCTCGAGCGGGTGGAAGTCCAGGATCGCCTGCTCCACCGGCATCGGGATGAAGTCCTGAGCCTGGAAAGACAGCGACTGGCGCAGCTCCTTGAGTGGCTGCCAGGGAAGGTCGACCTGGCGGACGACGACCTTCTGGTTGGCCACCCCCACGACGACCTTCTTGGTGCTGAACTTCGCCTGCGTCCACAGCTGCCGGATGGCGCCGGCCACGACGGCGATGTCCTCGACCTCGCCGTCCCGTACCGCGCCGACAGGCAGGGCCACCTGTCCGAAGCGCTCGAGCGTCGCCGAGCCCTTGCCCATCGTGACCTCGGCGGCGCGTACGCCGGAGGTCCCGATGTCCAGACCCACTACTGGTCGACCTGCCACTGCTCGTCCCCTCAGACAGCGGCCGTTCGACCGCGGAGGCCCGGTGGTGTCCCATCCGGTGTTCGAAGGACGCATCGGCCGTATCGACGGGAGGCTTGAGCGCGCAGAGTCACCGAGTCTGCGCCGTACGGCCCAATGAGGTTTGAATCGGCGCTGCCCCGCCCCTGCGGCCACCTGTTCCGGCCTCTACCGCCGGGCGCTGAGCGGCGCGAACGTGCGCGCGGACGTGCCCGACGACTCCAACGCGTGGTCGGCCGCCCTACGTCGGGTCCTGCCGGACGGTGCGGTCCTCAGCCACTGGGCTGACCTGTGGGCAATCGGTCTGGACGTGCTGCCGCGTGACAGAGCGCGTACGGACGTCCTCGATGTGACCGTTGGGCGCGGCCTGCACCGGCAGGCCCGGCCGGGGCTTCGGCCACACAGCGCGATCCTGCCGGACTTGTTGGGGACACCTGAGCACGTCTGATCCCCACAAGACGAAGATCGCCGGGAGCAGGGCAGGCAGGCAGGGCTCAGAGGCCGGTCGTCCCGAGGTAGGCCTGCGCGATCTCCTGGCCGGCGAGGATGGCGACCAGCACGCCGAGCAGCATGAAGGGCCCGAAGGGGACCGCGGTCTTGCGCCCGCCCTTGCGCACCAGGATCAGCAGGAATCCGAAGACTCCACCGAGGAAGAATCCGAGGAACAGCCCGACCGCCCAGGCTCCCCAGCCGATCCAGGCGGTGTAGAGGCCGAGTACGCCGGCGAGCTTGACGTCGCCGAAGCCCATGCCCGCGGGGTAGGCGAAGCACAGCCCGAAGTAGAGGGCGTACATGGCGGCGCCGCCGATCAACGCGCGCAGCGGGTCGCCGGAGTAGCTGCCGGCCAACGCTGCGGCCCCGAGCAGCACCGCAGCCGCCGGATAGCTGGGCAGCGTCAGCTTGTCGGGCAGCCGCTTGCAGTCGAGGTCGATGACCGCGAGGGCGAGGCCGACGGCGGCCAGGTAGAGGTAGGCCGGCAGCACCGGGTCGAGCCCGAAGCGAAGTGCCATCACGACGAACAGCGCCGCCGTGGCTAGCTCGACGAGCGGGTAGCGGGGACTGATGCGCTCCTGACAGGTGCGGCACTTGCCGCGCAGCAGCAACCATCCGGCGACGGGGATGTTGTCCCTGGGTCGGATCGGTGTCTGGCAGCCCGGGCAGGCCGACGGCGGGCGGACCACCGACTCGCCCTTGGGCACCCGGTGGATGACCACGTTGAGGAATGAGCCGATCAGCAGCCCGATCAGCGCCGATGCGGCCGCAAGCAGTCCCGTCACGCCGATACCCTATGGCGCGCTAGCGGTCGATCTCCCTGAAGCTCTTCTTCGTGACGCTGAGGATGGATCCGTTAGTGCTGCTCGCGGCGCAGTCGTTCAGACCCATCTGGCTGTTACCGCTGAAGGCCAGCTCCTTGGCGAACATGGTCCCGACGAGCTTCGCGCCACCACCGAAGTTCACCTCCCCGTCCGGGACGAAGAGGTTCCCGGTGTAGCTCGTGCTGGAGCCGAAGCTGACGGAGCCGTTCACGACCACCAGCAGGACGCTCGGATGCAGGTCTGTGCAGCTCGGGTCGTCTTGCCACGCGTACCCGTTGAACTGCGTGCCGAGGCTGATGCTCTGGTCCTCGACGTAGACGACGGGGTTGTAGCCGGGGTTCCCGGGGATCTTCGAGGCGGGCGGGATCGTGACGGCCTGACCCGCGGGGAACCACGTCCCGGCCGACTGCGCCTTCGCCTTGAGCAGCGCGTACTGGTCCTCCGTCAGCCCGCGCGGCAAGAAGCCGTAGGTCTCCTTGAGGACGTCCCGGCTGAACCTCGACCCCACGCTGGCGTAGTCACCCTTGCCTGCAGTCCGTGCGGCACAGGAACCGGTCGTGTACGGGCCGCCGAGCGCGCTTTGATCAGCCCAGTAGTCCCCAGGCCCGACCGGGGGGTTCTCGTGACAGTTGTTGGAGCGGTGCACCGCCTTCACGTCGCTGTTGCGCACACTGGTCAGGTCGCTGCTGCAGACGTTCGGGTTCGAGTCCGTGATGTAGGACGCGGAGTGCGCCCCGCTGGGGATGTTGTTGTACGGGTCGATGAACGTGCCACCCGGCCCCGCGATGAAGTTCAGGCCGTCCCGCTTGGCGATGCAGGATCCGGTGAAGTAGCTAATCTGCTGCAGCGTCACGTTGCCGTTGTTGACGGCCTTGCCGGCTGTGTAGACGCCGAGCGGGAAGTCGAAGGGCTTCACCTCCACCTCCTGCTCAACCGTCTTCTTCCCGGGATTCAAACCCGACGTTGTTCCCACGGACAGAATCCGGTAGGTCCCCTTTCGGATCAGGGGCGGCTGGTAGCGCTGGATCTCAGCAATGGTGACGATGGCACTTCCGCTCCCGTAGGTGAGCGTCTTCGGCGTTGAGACATTCCACTCCACCGTGCAGGTGCTACAGATCTGCCGTACGCCGTTTCCCCGCAGGTACGTGATGGCGCCTGCCACACCGGCCTCGGCGGCGCCCAGTGCGCCGGACGCGACGCGGTCCCTGCCGGCGTTGCCGAGGTTAGCGATCGACGTCTTCACCAGTGCCAGGCCCATGCCTGTCAGGATGAAGCCGACCAGGACGACAGTGAGCATGGCGACTCCCTGGTCGCCGCTCTGGCGGATTCGGTGCGTGCGCATCATCGCTCGGTTCCTGTCAGTAGGGCCGGTTGCGCAGGTCGACCTGCGTCCGGTAGGTCTGGCGGCGCTGCCCCTTGAACAGGGTGATCTCGACGGTGACGGCGTCGACGTAGTTCAGCTCGAGGTCGAGTTTCTTGTTCTTGTTCCCCTTGACGCCGGCCGGATCCGCATCCAGCTCCTCCCACGTCACCACGTTGTCCTTCGTACCGTCGACGGTGCCGTCGTACAGGAACTGGCGGCTGATAAAGCTGAGCTTGAAGGCCGTGACGTTGGCGGCGAGCACAGGCAGGGTCTGGCCGCCGGCCTGGAGCAGCACCCGCTGCCCGACCCGGTCGTACTTGTAGGTGATGACCTCGGGATCCGCCGCGAGCGGCTCGATCCCGTTGACGCCGTTGAAGTCCACCTCGAAGGTGAGAGAGCTGTCAGCATTCGCTTCGAAGACCGCGTACGCCGAGCTGTACGGGAAGGTGCCGGGGTTGGCGGCAGCCGTGATGGCCTTCGCCTCGCGCAGCTCTCGTGCCATGCGGTTCAGCAGGACGCGCGCTTCCTGGTTGACGTCCGTCGCATCCCGCGCGGTCTCCGTCACCCGCGCGTTCCCGATCACCGCCGTGAACGTGAAGAGGTTGAGAATCATGAACAGCGACGCCGCCACGAGGATCTCGACGAGGGTGAAGCCCTCATCCCGGCCGTCGCGCTGGTCGCCCCTGAGACAGCGCATCATCGGATGTCTCCGGCCAGGCAGGACGCGGCCCCGAGCTGCACACCGACGGTGGAGTCGGGGTCGGGGCGAAGCGGCTTGCTGTCAAAGCTGAAGACGCCGGGCACGTTGATGCTGGCGGCCGTTCCGTTGCCTGCCAGCACGGTGAACCCGTTGACCGCGGTGCTGCTGAGGCTCGACCAGGTCTGCACGTAGTCGGCCAGCCGCAGGACGGAGTCGGCGGCGTCGACGCCGACGATCGTCTGGAGGTCGACATTCGCCAGCGGGTCACTCGCGTTGGTCGAGCTGATCGTGATCGGCGTGCGGTACCCGTAGATCCTCGTCGAGGGATCGTACGTCCGGTGAGTCAGGGTCCCGGCGTAACTCAAGGTCACCTTCCCCGGGGGTGATGCCCCCGCGGCGCTGACGCAGCTCAGACTGAAGCTGCTCAGAGTCAGCTGGATCAACCCGTCAGGCGCCGTAGCGGTCGGCAGCAGCGCCACGGTCCCCTTGACGGCCCCGGTGAGTCCCGCTGTTGCCGAGTGGCTGGCCCCGCCGGCGCTGGTCACATGGCCCGAGGCCCGGACCGCGGCGCAGCTCGCGCCACAGCCGGCATCGGTAGAGATGACAGCAGGACCGAGGAGGCCGAGACGGCTCGTGGTGTCGGGCCGGTTGCTCGCGCGGAAGTAGCCGTTGCCGAGCCCGTTGCCCTGCAGGATGGCGTTGATCGGTGTGGTCTCCGTGCCCGCGACCGGCTGGCCGCCGTCGCTGCTCGCTGCGAGGGCAGTGACCGATGTCCCGCTGAAGGCAGCAACCTCCGAGGTCGAGATCAGCGACTTCGTCCCTACAGAAGCGACCGACAAGGTCATCGAAGGCGGAGCTGCCACAGAACCGTTCGCGCCGTCCTCGCGTGGCCCGTTGGCCACCGACGCAAAAGCTCCCTGGGCCTTTGCGCTCGACACTGCAGTCGTCGATAGGGAGCCGTCGAGGTTCAGAACACCCGCCTCGGCCAGGAGCTCCTGCGGGCCGGGCAGCACCCCCGCCACGCGGAGCATCGACAGCCGCGCCTGGAGCGTGACCAGCGGGAACTTGGCTGCGGCGTCGGCGATCTGGCTCTCAACGATGAAGCGCCGCTGCCTGCCGTCCGGCGCTGCCCAGAGGGTGGTGACACGCACGCTGATCGTGGGCGACGGGGGAAGACCGGTCGGCCCCGTGCTCGTCGACACGAAGACGGGAGCCGGCATCACGGTCGTGGCGGCGGACATGAACTGAGCGGTCACGCGCTGCGTGAACCCCACAGGTCCAGGTGCAGGGAAGACGCGCCGGTAGAAGGGGCCTGCTGCCGGGTCACCCTTGGCCGTGTCACGTGCCCCTGCAGCCGCGACGAACCCATCAGCCGCGGTCGAGCCGGCCGGTGCGCTCGAACTGGTGTAGTAGGTGTCGAGCAGGTCCGGGACCGAGGAGACGTTGGCATGCTGGAAGTAGGGCAGGTTCCGCATCCGCTCCAGGCGCTCCTGGTTGAGGTTCTTCGCGACGGTTTCGGTCCGACCGAGTGCCGTCGCGGTCAAGCTCGTCGTGATGAAACCGAGCGAAGCCACCGCGATGACCGCAAAGATGAGCATGGCAATCATCACCTCGACCAGCGAGAATCCCTCGTCCGCAGACGTGGGGCGCAGTCGCGCCAGGAGACGGGTGCGTAGATCAGGTCGACGAGACACGGCCAGTGAGCCCTTCCACGGTGATGACGTTCTGCTTAGAACGGCCCTCGAGAGCTACGACGACCTTGCCGGGGCTGGCGGTACCGCGGGCGTAGAAGTAGGCACTCGACGTCGAGGCGCCGTTCTTATCGGTGAAAGCCACCTGCTGCAGGAGGAGGGTGCCACCTTTGAGCGCGCTGATACTGCGCTGAACGTACGTCGAGCCATCAAACCGGAAGACCGTGAGCGTCTTCGCCGTGGCGTCGACGTCGACGCGGTACGTCGTCTCCTCGGCCGTGGCGCGCGTCTGAGCAGCGCGGAGGACGGAGACGACTTCTCGAGAGGCGGAAGCCCTCTCCTGGTTGGTCGCATAGTTCTTCCACGCGGGCGCAGCCATGCCAAGCAGGATTCCCAGGATCACCATCGCGACGGAGAGCTCGATCAGCGTGAACCCGTGGTCCGGCGCTTGCGCCTTTAGACGGCCAGCAGTCACAGCGTCTCCTCGTAAGGATCGGGTTGTTCAAGACTTCGGCGGATGCGGCTACCCGCTTGAGTGACGGCGAGAAGCGTTGTTGCTGAGGCTGAACACGCCGCAGGGGCGGTCCTCTGAGGACCGCCCCTGCGTGTTGCCGTGCTGTTGTGCTAGCAGCTATTGCCCTTCTTGAGCCCATTCGGACCCGCGCTCCAAGCGCTCGCGCCAGTGGAAGCGGCGGGCGTGACGGTGACGCAGTAGTTGGTCGTTCCGGTGACGGTCGGAACGTTGTCGACGGAAACCTTGACCACCGCGTTGTCAGTGCCCGCAGCCGTGGTCATGTGAAGCGCATAGTCCAGACCGGTAAGTGTCACAGCGGTCGGTCCCGTATTGTTGTTGCGGTCGATGCTCACGGCAGTGAGATCGCCGTCTACGGCCCCAGCGGCAATCTCTTTCGAGATGTTCGTAGCATCGGACTTGGCAGCCGTTTCCTTGGCCTTCTTCTTCTGGTTCAGGAAGGCGGGGATGGCGATGGCTGCGAGGATGCCGATGATGATCATGACGACGAGGAGCTCGATGAGGGTGAAGCCGGAGTCCTTGTTCTCAGCGGACTTGCGGATGCGAGCGAGCATGGTGGGTGTCCTCCAGGACGGGGATGTGAGCCGCGCGGGTTCTTCATCGGTCCTCACGCGGCTCCTCCGAGGAGGGGCCGGCCGAGGTAGCTGGGCTGGCCTGCAGGTGCAGGTCCCCTGGCTTTGCGACCCCGCCTCGCGGCGGGTTTGCCCTTGCTTGGCCTTGCGGCTCTATGACAACTAGTACTTCGGGGCGACCCCGTAGGTCCTTAAGCCGTTTCCTCGACGAGTTGCTGACATCACCCGTTCGGATGACCTCGGAAAGCGGAAGGACCCAGCACCCGGGGGCATTGGGCCTTCGCGGACAACTCTGCAACAGGTCAACTGATCACGTTCATGAGACTGAAGATCGGCATGTAGAGCGCCACGATCATCGCCCCGATGATGGCTCCGATCACCACGATCATGATCGGCTCGATGAGCGCGGTCAGCGCCTCGGTCGTCGCCTCGACCTCCTGGTCGTAGAACTCCGAGATCTTGTGCAGCATCGTGTCGAGCGCGCCGGTGTCCTCGCCGACAGCCATCATCTGCACCACCATCGGCGGGAAGACCGGATGGTTGGTGAGTGGCTGGGCCAGCGACTCACCGGTCCGTACGCTCTCCTGCACATCCCGGATAGCCCGCTCGAGGACGACGTTGCCGGTCGTGGACGCGACGATGTCGAGGCTCTGCAGGATCGGTACGCCGCTCTTCATCATCGTGCCCAGGTTCCGGGCGAAGCGGGCCAGCGCGATCTTCTGAAAGAGCTTTCCGAAGACCGGCACCTTGAGCTTGATCGGGTCGAGAACGTTGCGCACCCCGTCCTTGCGCTTGACCTTGGGCCACACGATCGTGAACGCGATGAGGCCGACAACGCCCAGCGGAGCGAAGATCTTCATCAGACCCGACAGGAAGACCAAGAATCTGGTCGGTGCCGGCAGCTGGCTGTCGAAGTCAGCGAACAGCCCGACAAAGACCGGGACGATGAACAGCAGCATCCCGACGACGGCAAGGATGGCGATCACGAAGACGACGACCGGGTAGGTCATCGCGGCCTTGACTTTGCCCTTGAGCTTGACTTCCGCCTCGTAGTTCTGCGCGATCTGCAGCAGCACCATGTCGAGGAAGCCACCCACCTCGCCGGCCTTAGTCATGTTGACCATCAGCGGCGGGAAGACAGCCGGGTGCTTCGACATGGAGGTCGACAACGAGTTGCCGCTCTCGATGTCGTCCCGGACGACCCCCAGGATCCGGGCGAGCTCCTTGTTCTCGGTCTGCTCGGTCAGGATGCTCAGCGCCCGGAGCAGCGACAGCCCCGAGTTGATCATGGTGGCGAACTGCCGGGAGAAGATGGCCAGGTCGCGCAGCTTCACCTTCTTCTTCCCGAACCCCGGGATGGAGATCTCTTTCCTGAGCCCCGCGTTGGACTGCGTGATGCTGACCGGCGCATAGCCCATCGTTTTGAGCTTGTTGGCGACCTGGGAAGGCGTCTCCGCATCGAGCTTGCCGGTCTTGATCTTCCCGGTCTTGTCGCGGACCTTGTACTCGAACGTCGCAGTAGCCATCAGTGCTCGCCTCTCACGCCCGGCCGCAAAGCCGGTTGAAGTCCTCGACGTGATGGCACTTCTCGAGCGCCGCGTCGTAGGTGATCCGCCCCTTCTTCACCAGGTCAGCCAGGTTGGCGTCCATGGTCGACATACCGTGCTTGGCGCCGGCCTGCAGCGCCGAGTAGATCTGGTGCGTCTTGCCCTCGCGTATCAGGTTGCGAATGGCCGGTGTTGCCACCATGACCTCTGCGGCGACGACGCGGCCCTTGCCGTCGGCAGTCTTCACCAGCTGCTGGCACACGACGCCCTGCAGGGCACCCGACAGCATGACCCGCACCTGCTGCTGTTGCGAGGGCGGGAAGACGTCGATGACGCGGTCGATGGTCTGCGCGGCGTCCTGGGTGTGCAGGGTCGCCATCACCAGGTGGCCGGTCTCGGCTGCGGTCAAGGCGATCTCGATCGTCTCGAGGTCGCGCATCTCGCCCACCAGAATGATGTCCGGGTCCTGGCGCAGCACGTGCTTGAGCGCGTTCTTGAACGACCAGGTGTCCTCGCCGACCTCGCGCTGGTTCACCAGGCACCCCTTGTGGCTGTGCAGGAACTCGATCGGGTCCTCGACCGTCATGATGTGGTCGCGCCGGTTTCGGTTCGCCAGGTCCACCACCGAGGCGAGCGTCGTGGACTTCCCGGACCCGGTCGGTCCGGTGACAAGAACGAATCCACGTGGCAGCATCGCGAAGTTGGCGACGGCCGGCGGCACGCCGAGATCCTCGAGTTTTTTGATCTCGAACGGGATGAGGCGGAACGCGGCGCCCACGGCGTCACGCTGCTTGTAGAGGTTGACGCGGAAGCGGGCCTTGCCGGGCAGCGAGTAGGCGAAGTCGAGCTCGAGCTCCTGCTCGAACTTCTCCCGCTGCTTCTGCGACATGATCGCGTACATCGTCTTCTGGACGACCTGCGGCGTGAGCACCGCGTAGTCCTCAAGCGGCGCGAGGTGCCCGTTCTGGCGCACCGTGGGGCGCGCACCGACCGCAAGGTGCAGGTCGGACGACTTGTGCTCCAGGACGTACAGCAGGAGGTTGGACAGGAAGGCCGCATCCTCGGTGGTGTCCTCGGCCCCGATTCGTACGGCCGCCTCCGCGGCCACCGCAGCGGTGTCCGCCGGGGCGGCCTGGACGGGCACCATCGGCGTGGGCGCGAGCGCCACCGACGGAGCCGAGACTGGAGCTGGTGCCGGTGCCGGGGCGGCAGCGGGCGGGGCTACCGCGGCGACGGCGGGCGCAAGTGCCGGGGCGGCGTACAGCGGCGCCGCGAGGGCAGGCGAGGAGGAGGCGATCATGGCCTCGGTCACGGCCGGTGGCGCGGGTGCTTCCTGCCGAGGCATGACTGTCGGCGCGGGTGGCGTCGGCGCGACAGGTGCCGGGGCGGGAGCGACCGGGGCAGCGACCGGCGCCGGCGCGGCGAAGGTCATCGCCGGCCGGGCGCTCAGCTCGGTCGGGGACTCGGCCGGCAACGGCGAAGCAGGCTTCCACTCCGGGTCCAGCGGGCTCGGCGCGGACGCCGCCCCGAAGTAGCCGTCCATCCAGGAGGTGTCCGGAGTCTGCGCGTCCACGGGCGGTCCTTCCTCGGCGCCGGGGCATCCGGCACTGTGCGTCCCAGCAGGCATCGGCCGACTGGAGCAGCCCCTTGAGGTCGGCCCGCACCGCCGTACGGCGTCGGTAACGCGCCGGGTGCCCGGCTATAAGAATGGCTATACTCAGGGGATGCCCAAGGTGATGGTCTCCTTCCCGGTCGACCTGCTCGCGGACCTGGATCGCGAGGCCGCTCGACGTGGCAGCAGCCGGAGTGCGCTGCTCGCCCTTGCCGCCCGGCGGGAGCTGCAGCAGCAAGACCCCGCGGCGGTCGATGCCGCTCTCGAACGGGCCAGGGACGCGATGCGGGCGGCGGGTCCGTTCGAATCCGCCCATCTCCTGCGGGCCGAGCGCGAGCGGTGACCCTGCTGGTCGACACCTCGGTGATCCTGAAGTGGTTTCACGAGGAGGGCGAGTCGGAGGTGGTGGAGTCCCGCGCTCTGCTGCGCGCCCAACGCATCGGCACGGAGCAGTTGTTGGTGCTCGACCTTGGTGCGTACGAGCTCGGCAATGTCCTACTGCGTCCACTGGGCCTGTCCGCCGCAGTGGTGACGCAGCAGCTCACTGTGTTGCGGGCGCTGTGCGGACCGCTGGTCCACCCGAGACCATCCTGGCATGATGCCGCGGCCCAACTCGGAGAGCGACACCGGCTGACGTACTACGACGCCAGCTGGGTGGCGGCGGCTCAGGCGCTGCAGTGTCCGCTCGTGAGCGCCGATCGTCGCCTTCTCTCGGCCGGCCTGGCGATCACCGCAACCCAGGCCGCTGGTGATCTCGGATGACCCTCAGACGACGACGCGCAGGATCTCCTCCATCGAGGTGTGCCCGGCGATGACCTTGGCCAGACCGTCATCGCGCAGGGTGACCATCCCCTCGGCCAGAGCCACCTTGGAGATGGTGAGCGCCGAGGCGTGCTCCACCGCCAACCGCTCGATGTCCTCGCTCACCGGCATCACCTCGTGCAGCGCAAGTCGTCCCTTGTATCCCGTCTTGGAGCAGGTCGTGCATCCGATCGGCCGGTAGAGGGTGGGTGGCGGCTCGTCCGGCGACCACGGAAAGCGCATCTCCACGAGCGTTTCGCGGGTGGGGACATACGCCTCCTTGCACTTGGCGCACAGCTTGCGAGCCAGCCGCTGGGCCAGGACGCAGTCCAGCGCAGACCCGACGAGGAACGGCTCGATGCCCATCTCGATGAGCCGGGTGATGGCCGACGGCGCGTCGTTGGTGTGCAGCGTCGTGAGCACGAGGTGGCCCGTCAGCGCTGCCTCGATGGCGATCTGCGCCGTCTCGTGGTCGCGCACCTCACCGAGCAGGACGATGTCGGGGTCCGAGCGCAGGATCGAGCGCAGGGCCGCAGCGAAGGTCAGTCCCGCCTTGACGTTGGTCTGCACCTGATTGATGCCGTCGAGGCGGTACTCCACCGGGTCCTCGACAGTGATGACGTTGACCTCGGGCTTGCTCACGATGTTCAACGTCGCGTACAGCGTCGTCGACTTGCCTGACCCGGTCGGACCGGTGACGAGGATCATCCCGTACGGCTTGGTGAAGCTCTTAGCGTAGATGTCGTAGTTGGCCTGGCCGAAGCCGAGGTCTGACAGCTTGAGCATGGCGGTGGAGTTGTCCAGGATGCGCATGACGATCTTCTCGCCCCACACAGTGGGCAGCGTGGCGACGCGCAGGTCGATCTTCTTGCCGTTGGAGTTGACCGACAGTCGGCCGTCCTGCGGGATCCGCCGCTCGGCGATGTTGATGTCGGCCATGATCTTGAGCCGGCTGGTGACCCCGGAGGTGATGCTCTTTGGTGAGCGCATCACCTCGTGCAGCACACCGTCGATGCGGAACCGGACCCGCAGGTCCTTCTCGGCGGGCTCAATGTGGATGTCGGAAGCACGATCATGGATGGCCTGGGTGATGAGCAGGTTGACGAACTTGACGATCGGCGCGTCCTCGACGATCTCCTTGACGTTCGAGAGGTCGTCCTCCTCGTCGTTCAAGTGCAGCGCCGAGGTCAGCTCGTCCATCTCGTCGTCGCCGCGGTGGTAGCGGTTGATCGCCGCGAGGACGTCCGCCTTGGTGGCGACGACCAGCCGTACCTCCATGCGCGTCATCGCCCGGATGTCGTCGACCGCGAAGACGTTCGCCGGGTCGGCCATCGCCACGACCAGCTTGCCGTCCTCGTAGCCGATGGGCAGCGCGTGGTGACGGCGGCAGACCGTTGCGGGGACTCGGGA
>JAABUN010005476.1_pt1 | contig 15712 bp, 14 predicted proteins | sample 5559311 | NCBI WGS metagenome assembly JAABUN01 (sample SAMN10711877, study PRJNA513370) | rock metagenome | isolation source: Antarctica rocks | place: Antarctica: Victoria Land, Siegfried Peak sud
CGCTCGTGACGACGTTCGCGGGCGCGGGCGTGGGCTGGTGGGCCAGCCGACGCGTCCTGCGGCCGCTCGGTGACGTGGCGAGTGCGGCCGGCATCATCGCCTCCGGCGACTTCACCGCCCGCGTCGACCGCGACCGCGATCCTGACCTCGACAAGCTGGCAGTCGCCTTCAACCAGATGGTCGACGAGGTGTCCGCCCGCTCCGAGACCGACCGCCGGTTCGCCGCCGACGTCAGCCACGAGCTGCGCTCGCCGCTGCAGACGCTGTCGGCGGCGACCAGCGTGCTGGACCGCCGGCGCGAGCAGCTCGACGACCGCAGCGCCGCGGCCGTCGTACTGCTCACCGACGAGGTGGCCCGATTCGAGTCGCTCGTCACCGACCTGCTGGAGCTCGCCAAGAGCGACCGGGCGGCCGAGCGCCGGCCCACCGACGTCGTCGCCCTGAGCCGCGCCGTTCTCGAGTCGCGACGTCTGGCGCCGACCATCCTGTCCGTGTCGGAGCCGGCGGTCGGCGAGCCGGCCGTGATGCTCGACATCGATCCGCGCCGCTACGAGCAGCTGCTGGTCAACCTGATCGACAACGCCGCCAAGCACGGCGGCGGAGTCGTGCGGATCGGGCTGTCGGTAGGGGACGACGCCTTGACGCTCGAGGTCGACGACGAGGGCCCCGGCGTCCCCGTCGAGGAGCGGGAGCTGGTCTTCGACCGGTTTGCGCGGGGCCGCACCGCGAGCGCCCGGGGGGGCAGCGAGGGCACCGGCCTGGGCCTGGCGCTCGTCCTGCAGCACGTCCAGGCCCACCGCGGGACCGTGCTCGTGACCGACCGGCCCGGCGGCGGGGCCCGCTTCCGCGTCACGCTGCCCGGCGACCGGTCGTGAGCGGACTGCGGGCACTGGTCCCCACCCTCGCGGCGATGGCCGTCGCCGGTCTGCTTGCCGGCTGCGGCATCCCCCGGGACGACGAGCCGCGCGCCCTCGACCCGGCGCGAGCCCCTGTCGGCGCGCTGCCGAGGGCCAGCAGCGTGCCGGAGCCGGTCGGCAACGACCGCGTCGCGCTCTACTTCATCCGGGACGGCCTGGTCGCGCCGGCCACCCGGCCGGTGCCGCAGTCCACCTCGGTGGAGCCGCTGCTGGAGCTGCTGTTCGCCGGACCGACCTCGACCGAGCAAGCGGCAGGGGCCAGCTCGCTCATCCCCGCCAGCCTGTCGGTCGTGAGCGTCCGGCAACAGGGGTCGACCGTCGTCGTGACGCTCGGTGGTTCGGAAGGCCTCGTACGCCCGCAGGTCCTCGCCTTCGCCCAGATCGTGGCCACCCTCACGCCCGACCGGGCCACAGGCGTGCGCTTCCGCCTGGAGGGCGCCGACCTCGCCGTGCCGCGCAGCGACGGATCGCTGACCGACGCGCCGGTCAGCCGGGCAGACTACGCCAGCCTGCTCGCCCCCGCGTAGCGTCGGTGCGGTGCCCGCCCCGATCCACGCCGACCTGCCGCGGCCGGAGCTTCGAGGGCGGCTCACGGCGGCCGAGGTGCAGGCCGTGCACACGCTGATCGAGCAGGCAACCGCCGAGGACGGAACCGCCCCGCTGTCCGAGCACGTCCTGCTGCACCTGCCTTCCGGCGGGGACGCCGAGGTCCGCAACCTGCTCGTCTCCGAAGGGGAATCCCTGCTGGCGTACGGCCATCTGGACGTCACCGACGCCATCGAAGGCTCCAGCGCCGAGCTCGTCGTCGCCCCGTCCGCCCGGGGTCGTGGGCTCGGGAAGGTGCTCGTCGAGGCGCTGCTCTCGCACAGTCCCGACGGTCGGCTGCGGCTGTGGGCACACGGTGACCTGCCGGCGGCGCGGCGGCTGGCCGAGTCGCTGGGCTTTCGCCGCAGCCGGGTGCTGTTTCAGATGCGCCGGCACCTGTCGGGGCCGGAGGCACCGCCTCTCCCCGAGGTGAGCCTGCCCCCCGGCGTTGCGCTGCGGACCTTCTCGGTCGGTACGGACGAGCAGGCCTGGACCCGGATCAACAACCGCGCGTTCGCCGACCACCCGGACCAGGGCGGCTGGGGCGTCGAGCAGGTGCGGCTCCGGGAGGGCGAGCCGTGGTTCGACCCGGCCGGCTTCTTCCTCGCCGAACGGGACGGGCGACTGGTCGGCTTCCACTGGACCAAGGTGCACGGCGGGCACGAGGCGCATGAGCACTTCGAGGACGACGTCGCCGCGCATGAGCACCCACCGCACCGCCATCCCGCCCATGAGCACCATGACCACCCGCCGATCGGGGAGGTCTACGTCGTCGGCGTGGACCCCGACGAGCAGGGCCAGGGGCTCGGCCCGGCGCTAACGGTCGCCGGGCTGCACAGCCTGCAGCAGCGGGGTCTCACGGAGGTGCTGCTCTACGTCGACGAGTCCAACGCCGCGGCGGTCCGGGTGTACGAGCGGCTGGGCTTCACCCGGCACGCCGTCGACGTGATGTACAGCCGCGGCTAAGAGCGGATGACCTCGAGGTGCGGAAACGGGGCTAGCGGCCGCCCTTCGGAGCGAACAACCGGGAGATCACCCGCGCCACCGCGTTCAACACCAAGACGATGATCATGAGAACCAGGGCTGCCGTCCACGCCCGCTCGATGCCGAACTCCGGCGGTACACCCGGCTGGGTGAAAGAGTAGAAGATGTAGATCGGCAGCGTCTCCATGCGACCGTCGAACGGGTCGGTGTTGAGGCTCTTGGACGTGCCGACGATGAGCAGCAGCGGGGCAGTCTCGCCGATGACCCGGGCGACAGCGATCGTGATGCCGGTCGCGATGCCGGCCGCCGCGACCGGCAGGACCACCTTGAGGATGGTGCGCCACTTGGGCACGCCGAGCGCGTACGACGCCTCACGCAGCTCAGCCGGAACCAGCTTGAGCATCTCCTCGGAGGCGCGGACGACGACCGGGGTCATCAGCACAGACAGCGCGACCGCCCCGCCGATGCCGAAGCGCACCCCGGGACCGAAGAAGATCACGAATAGGGCGTAGGCGAACAGCCCCGCCACGATCGAGGGGATGCCGGTCATGACGTCGACAAGGAAGGTGACCGAGCGCGCCAGGCGTCCGCGGCCATACTCCACGAGGTAGATGGCGGTCAGCAGTCCGATGGGGATGGAGATGAGCGAGGCGAGGGCAGTGATGATCAGCGTTCCGACGATCGCGTGCTGAGCGCCCCCACCGTCACCGATGACGTTGCGCATCGTCTCGGTGAAGAACTCAGCGTCGAGGCGGCTCGCCCCCTTGGTGGCCACCGTGTAGACGAGGGACACCAGTGGAACCATCGCGACGAGGAACGCGGCACTGACCAGCGTGGTGACCGTGCGGTCCGCGGCGCGCCGTTGGCCCTCCACGCGGCTCGACACCAGGTAGATGACGATGGTGAACAGCACGGCGGTCACGATCGCCGTGGTGACCGGTCCACCGCCCAGCACGGAGCGCAGGCCCAGCGCGAGGACGAGCGAAGCCGCACCGAGGGCGACAGGCACCCAGCCGGGCAACGGGCGGTAGACCTCCGGCAGGCTGTCGTCGGACGGTGTCGACGACGGCGTGGGGGCGGGCGGCGGCGCCGGCGCGGTCGTGGTCATCCCGAGGCTCCGTCGAACTCGGCGCGCCGAGCGAGCACGGCGCGGGCGGCGAAGTTGACCGCGAACGTGATGACGAACAGCACCAGCCCGGTGGCGATCAGGACGTTCACAGCAAGCCCGGTGGCCTCCGGGAACTGCGCCGCGATGTTCGCCGGGATCGTCTGTGGGTTGGCCTGGCCGATCAGGTTGACGGTGACGCTGCCCGACGCGGACAGGACCAGCAGCACGGCGATGGTCTCGCCGAGCGCCCGGCCAAGGCCCAGCATCGCGCCGGAGACCATGCCCGACTTGGCGTACGGCAGCACCGACATCTGGATCATCTCCCAGCGGGTGGCGCCCAGGGCCAGCGCGGCCTCCTCGTGCAGCGTCGGGGTCTGCAGGAAGACCTCGCGGTTGATGGCCGACATGATCGGCAGGATCATCACCGCCAGCACGATCGAGGCGGTGAGGATCGTGCGTCCGGTGGAGGAGCCCGGGCCGGCGAAGATCGGCAAGAAGCTGGCGTTCTCCCCGAGCCAGGCGTAGGTCGGCACGATGTACGGCGCGAGCACCAGGTAGCCCCACGCACCGTAGATCACGCTGGGGATGGCGGCGAGCAGGTCGATCAGGTAGCCCAGGCTCTGGGCCAGCCGACGGTTCGCGAAGTGCGAGATGAACAACGCGATGGCGATCGACAGCGGGCCAGCGATCAGCAGCGCGATCGTCGCCGAGAGCAACGTCCCGAAGACCAGCGGGCCGAGGTAGGACAGGAAGGGCTTGTTGCCGGGAAGTTCGTCGGCCGGCGCGCCGAGGACCGGCAGCGACTGGGTGACAAGGAAGACGGTGACCGCGGCAAGCACGACCAGGATGATCACTCCGGCACCGGTGGACAGCCCGGAGAAGACGCGATCCCCCAGCCGGGTCGGCGCGCCACCCCGGACGGCCGGCGGTGGGGACGAGACGGACGACGTGACTCCGGTCGTCGGGGTCGGTGTGCTCACCTCGAACCTCTCTGACGGCGGGTCGGACGGGGTCGGACGGTCCCGGTCGGGAGATGCCAGGGTCCGAGCGCCGACCGTAGTGGTCGACGCCCGGACCCGTTCAGCCTGGTGCGAAGGGCACTAGCCGATGGCCTCGATGGAGCTCTCCACCTCGGTGCGCAACTCATCGGAGATCGGGGCAGAGCCCGCGGCCGCTTCCGCCGCCTTCTGGCCGTCCTCGCTGGCGATGTAGGTGAGGAAGGCCTTCACCAGCTCGCCCTGCTTGGCGTCCTCGTACTTGGTGCAAGCCAGCGAGTAGCTCACGAGCACGATGGGGTACTCGCCGCTCTTGGTGGTGTCGCGGGCGAGCTTGATGACGATGTCGCCCTTCTCCCGCTCGGTGTCGCGGGGACTGCCGGCCACCACTGCGGCCGCGGCCTCCGGGGAGTACTCCACGAACTCGCTGCCGACGCCGACCGACACGGTGCCCAGGTCACCGACCTGGCTGGCGTCGGCGTAGCCGATGGCGCCCTTGCCGGCCTTGATGGCGGCGATGACGCCGGACGTGCCGTTCGCGGCCTCGCCGCCCGCCACCGGGAACACCCCGTCGGCCTCGTACGGCCAGTCGGCCCCGGCCGTCTCGGCGAGGTAGTCGGTGAAGTTCTCGGTCGTGCCCGAGTCGTCCGACCGGTTGACCGGTGTGATGGCCAGGTCCGGCAGCTTGGCGTCGGGGTTGTCAGCCTTCAGTGCCGGGTCGTTCCAATTCTTGATCTTCTGGTTGAAGATCATGGCGATCGTGTTCGGCTTCAGGTTCAGCGACTTGATGCCGTCCAGGTTGAACGCCACGGCGATCGGGCTGATGTAGAGCGGCAGGTCGACTGCGGTGCCACCGGGGCAGCGCTTGGCCGCTTCGGTGATCTCCTCGGGCTTGAGGGCGCGGTCCGAACCGGCGAAGTCCACACCGCCAGCGGTGAACTGCTCGCGACCGCCGCCGGAGCCCACCGGGTCGTAGTTGACGGTGACGTCCTCGTTCTTCTCCTGGAACCCGGCGATCCAGCCCTGCATGGCCGCCGACTGGGAGCTGGCACCCGCACCACTGATGGTGCCGGACAGCGACGACTTCGTGTCGCCACCGCCGCTGCTGCTGCTGGGGTCTGCGGAACCGGTGCCGGTGCTCTCGCCCGAACCACCGCAGGCGACAAGCGCGAGCGAACCGGCGGCGAACAGGGCCGCAATGCGGCTGGTGCGCTGGAGCGTCAAAGGATCCCTTTCGAGGTGTGCGGCTGAGGCAGATGGGGGTCTACCTGCAACGCTCCGGACAGCCCGGAGCGTGGCGTACGGCCATGAAGGTAGGCAGGTCAGGTGAAGCAACAGAACGCCTCGGGTGAACACACGGCGAACAGTTTCAGTCGTTTGAGGGTCGCGCAGACCCGCGTTGGGTGGACAGGACATGAACGAGCAGCCAGGTGAGCTGCGGTCCGTCAGGCCGGGAGCCGCCCGCCGGCATCTCGTCGTACCGTGTCGTCCGGACGTCGCAGCAACTCAACACACCCCCGTTCACCCCTGCGGTCCTGCGCGGACAGCAGGGCGCCGTACCCTCGCCCGTCGCAGTCCTTGTTCCTCCGTCCAGAACCGAAGGGGCCTCGTGGCCAAGCGCATCACCCTCGAACATATGAATGCCTACTACGGCAAGTTCAAGGCGATCGAGGACCTGTCGATGGTTATCGAAGAGCGGTCGATCACGGCGTTCATCGGCCCGTCCGGCTGCGGCAAGTCCACCGCCCTTCGCGCCATCAACCGCATGCACGAGGTCATCCCGGGGGCGCGGGTCGAGGGGCGCATCACGCTCGACGACGACGACATCTACGCCCCGGGAGTCGACCCGGTCGACGTGCGCCGCAAGGTCGGCATGGTCTTCCAACGACCCAACCCCTTCCCGACGATGTCGATCGCCGAGAACGTCGTGGCCGGGATGAAGCTCAACGGCCGGATCGCCAAAAAGGCCACCGAGGAGGTGGTGGAGACGTCCCTGCGCAGCGCGAACCTGTGGGAGGAGGTCAAGGACCGGCTGGACCGGCCGGGCGCAGGCCTGTCCGGTGGACAGCAGCAGCGGCTGTGCATCGCGCGCGCCATCGCCGTCAAGCCGCAGGTGCTGCTCATGGACGAGCCCTGCTCGGCGCTCGACCCGATCTCCACCCTTGCCATCGAGGACCTGATGGAGGAGCTCAAGAAGGACTACACGATCGTCATCGTGACCCACAACATGCAGCAGGCTGCGCGGGTCTCGGACCGCACCGGCTTCTTCACCATCGAGGGGACCGGCAAGCCCGGCAAGCTCGTCGAGATCGACGACACGACGAAGATCTTCAGCAACCCGGGCCAGAAGCGGACCGAGGACTACATCACCGGGCGCTTCGGTTAGCCCGTTTCACCTGGCCGGCGCGGCTGGCAGCGCTGCACCCGGGATCAGATCGGTGAGCAACCCGCGCACGCGCGCGTCGATGTCATCGACGATGCGGCGCACGACGTCGATCGGCTGGTCCTTCGGATCGTCGGTCGGCCAGTCCAGGTAGCGCTTGCCCGGGAAGACCGGGCAGGCTTCGCCGCACCCCATCGTGATGACGACGTCGCAGGCCTGCACCATCTCGTCGGTGAACGGCTTCGGGAACTCCTGGCTGACGTCCAGCCCCCGCTCGGTCAGCACCTCGGCCACCTCGGCGTGGATGCCATCACCGGGCGCGCTGCCGGCCGAGCGGACGGTGACGAGGTCCCGGCCGTAGTGCTCGAGCAGCAGCTTCGCGGCGACCGAACGCCCGGCGTTCTTGACGCAGGCGACGAGGATCTCGGGGCGATCGGACACGAGGGTCCCTTTCTAGCAGGGCCAGCGCACGCAACCGATCGGCGGCGAAGTGGCGGGTGAGGGCGGGTGAGGGCGGGAAGGTGGGTGGAGATGCGGCCGAGGATCGCCCGGGCGTCGAGCAGCCCGTTCACGGCGCGGCCGGTCCCCCATCAATCAGTCATCGTCTGGCCAGTTGAGGGACCACGACATCGGCCTCGGCGTCGGGGGCCGCGATCGCACGCGGGTACAGCACCGTCACGAGGGCGACGGCGAGTGCGAGGCCGGCGACCTGTGCGACGAGGTATGCGGGCATGCTGCCCGGCTCGATACCGGCGAACGTGTCGGTGAAGGCGCGCCCCACGGTCACGGCCGGGTTGGCGAAGCTGGTGCTGGAGGTGAAGAAGTATGCGGCGCCGATGTAGGCCCCGACGGCCGCCGGGGTGCGGGCCGCCTGGCCCGAGCGGGCGAGGCAGAAGATGACGAGCAGCAGGCCGGTCGTCGCCACGACCTCGGCCAGCCATAGATGGGCACCGCTTCTTTCCGTGGTGGACAGGGTCACCGGGCGAGAGGTCGAACATCAGGTTGGCGAGCACAGCGCCGGCGATGCCGCCGACGATCTGCGCCGAGGCATAGACCGGCACCTCGCGAAGCGGAAGGCCACCGGAGTGCCGGCCGAGCAGTGCGTCGGCGAGGGACACCACCGGGTTGAAGTGCGCGCCCGACACCGGGCCGAAGACGAGGATCAGGGTGAATAGGCCGACCGCCGTTGCTGCGGCGTTCTCGAGCAGCTGCAGGCCCACGTCGTCCGGGCTCAATGTCTGCGCAGCGATGCCCGACCCGACAACGACGGCGACGAGCAGCCCCGTCCCGAGCAGCTCGGCCAGGGCGCGCCGGGCCAGCTCCGGTCGGGCCGGCTCAGCGTGGGACATCAGCAGGGCCGTCGCTCTGGCTCGCTGTGGCTGGCCTGTGCCAGCTCGGCGAGCGTTGTCGCGGCCGTGTCGAGCGCCCCCGGCCGCAGCCGGTAGTAGGTGAAACGACCACAGGGGCTGCCCTCGACGACGCCGGCCTCGCGCAGCGCCTTGAGATGGTGCGAAACGAGCGGCTGCTTGAGACCGAGCTCGTGGACGAGGTGGCACGTACACAGCTGCTCGTCGCCGAGCAGTTGCACGATCCGCCAGCGGACCGGGTCGGCGAGCAGCGCGAGCACGTCGCCGGTGAGGGAGGACCACGCATCTACTGAGCCTGATGTCACGTGGCCAGCATCGCTGACCTGGAAGGTCATGCCAATCAATGCTGATGAGTCTGTACGACAGGATGCGCGGCGTGACCGAGTGATGTGGCACCAAGGCCGACTCCACCCCCACAACCTCACGTCCCCTGGCTCACCAACCGAACCGACCGGTCACCCCAACTCCTGCTGCTCGAATGAGCGGGTCAATCGCCCTGGCCGGCCGTGGGCGTGGGTCAGGCCGAGGCGGCGTGACGACTGACAGTCAAGGCCGCGATGGCCTGGGCCTTGACCGGGACGTCGGTGATGACGGTGTCGACGCCGAGGCTCGCCAGGCGGCGCAGGGCCCGGCTGCGGTTGACCGTCCACGCCGTGACGGCGACACCGCAGCTGTGCGCAGCGGCGACGCAGCCGGGTTCGGCGAGCAGTGCGCCGACGTGCGGGTGGATCTCGTCGTGGCCCGCCGCAAGGCCGTCTCGCAGGACGGCGGCTGCCCGTACGGTCGGACGCCCCAGCAAGGCCGTCCGGATACCCAGCTGCGCAGGCAGTTTCGCGCGTACCGCCGCCACGACCACGGGGGCGAAGGAGGACACGGTGACGTCGAGCGGCAGACCGGCCGCCCGCAGGACGGTGAGCCGCTCGACGATGGCGTCAGCGGTCCGCTCCACCGAGCCGGGCCCGGGCGGCGGCGCCTTGACCTCGAGCACGACCGGCCGGCCCGCCATCGCGGCAAGCATCCACTCGACGCGGGTGAGCGGCACCCCGCGGGCGTCCGCAGCAGCGCGCAGGTCGCCCCACGACGTGCTCGCGACGGGCAGGGGCAGGCCTGTGAGCCGAAGCAGGTCGGGGTCGTGGCAGACGACGAGCACGCTGTCGGCGGACAGCCGCAGGTCCACCTCGACGCCGTCGGCGCCGGCGCGCAGGCACGCCGCGACTGCGGGCACAGTGTTCTCGACACCGTTCCGGTCCGGCGCGCCGCGATGGGCGAGGATGCGCACGCCGCGACGATCCCCGCTGGACGTGGCCGGATGGCCCTTCGAAGATGGACGACACGAGAAGGGAGGACGTACAACGGCCTCTTGCGTACATGACAGAACGGCGCTAACTTAGCGGCGCTCAGTCACTTCCCTCGGGGGTTCGGATGTCTCGCCTCGGCCGTCTCCTCCTGCTCCGACGCCGGCTCGTCCTGCTGGCCACGGTGCTGTTCCTCGCCGTGGCAGGCACTCTCGGCGGTGGGGTGGCTGCCGAGCTGTCCGGCGGGGGCTTCGAGGACCCGCAGGCCGAGTCGACTCAGGCGGCCCGCATCCTCGAAGCACAGTTCGGCAGCGGCGCCCCGAACCTCGTGCTGCTGGTCACCGCCCCGGGCGGTGTCGAGGACCCGGCCGCCGTGGCCTCCGCAACCGAGCTCGTGGATCAGCTGGCCGCCGAGCCGGGCGTGACCCAGGTCGCCAGCTGGTGGACGTCGGGCCGGCCCGATGGCCTGCGGTCCCGCGACGGCGACAAGGCAGCCATCCTGGCCCGCCTGCCCGGGGCGGACGACGCCGCTGTGCAACGCGTCGAGGAGCTCGGCCCGCGCTTCGCAGGCGACTACGAGGGACTGGACGTCCAGGTCGGGGGACGAGCCCAGACGTTCGTCGAGGTGGCCGCCACCGTCGAGCAGGACATCATCCGGGCGGAGTCGGTCGCCATCCCGCTCACCATGGTGCTGCTCGTGCTGATCTTCGGCAGCGCCGTGGCCGCGAGCCTGCCACTGCTGATCGGCGTGCTGTCGATCCTCGGCACCTTCCTGACCCTGCACCTGCTGGTCGGGGTGACCGACGTGTCGGTCTACTCAGTCAATCTCGCGACCTCGCTCGGGCTCGGGCTCGGCATCGACTACGCGCTGTTCATGGTGACGCGCCACCGTGAGGAGCTAGCCCGCGGCCGCAGCGTCACCGACGCGGTGCTCACGACGATCTCGACCGCCGGCCGCACCGTGCTGTTCAGCGCCCTGACCGTCCTGCTCAGCCTGTCCGCGCTGCTGATCTTCCCGCTCTACTTCCTGCGGTCGTTTGCCTACGCCGGGATCGCCGCGGTGCTGTTCGCCGCCATCGGAGCGATCATCGTGCTGCCGGCCGCCCTCGGGGCGCTGGGCCACCGCGTCGACAGCCTCGACCTCCGCAAGCCGCTGCGGCGCATGCTGCGGCTGCCCGCCCCCAAGCCGGCCGGCCTCGACGACGGGCTCTGGAGCCGCATCGCACACCTGGTCATGCGCCGGCCGTGGCCTATCGCGACCGCCGTGGTGCTGCTGCTGCTGTTCGCCGCGACGCCGTTCAGCGCGGTCGCCTTCGGGTTGCCGGACGACCGGGTGCTGCCCCGAGACGCCAATGTCTCCGTGGTCGCCGAGACGTTGCGCCGGGAGTTTCCCGGCAACGAGTCGCTCGCGCTGTCGGTCGTCGCCCCGGTGACGTCGGCCAAGAGCGCACAGATCACGTCGTACGCCCTTCGGCTGTCCCGACTGGACGGCGTCGAGCGAGTCGACGCTGCCACCGGGTCGTTCGTCGACGGCCGACAGGTGGTGGCGGCCGGCCCGGCCAGCGCCCGCTTCGCGGCAGGGGGCGGCACCTTCCTGTCCGTCATCCCGTCGGTGGAGTCCTACAGCCCCGCGGGTGAACAGCTCGTCGAGGACGTCCGGGCGATCAGCTCGCCGCTCGGCAAGGTGCTGGTCGACGGCCAGGCCGCGGCGCTCGTCGACACCAAAGCTGCTCTGGGAAGAGATCTTCCGCTCGCGCTCGGCCTGATCATGGTGGCGACGTTCGTGCTGCTGTTCCTGTTCACCGGCAGCGTGGTCATCCCGATCAAGGCGCTGGCGCTCAACCTGCTCTCGCTGTGCGCGACCTTCGGCGCGATGGTGTGGATCTTCCAGCAAGGCAACCTCACCGGCCTGCTCGGTGACCCGGTCGTGACCGGGACGCTCGACACGACCATCCCGATCCTGATGTTCTGCGTGCTGTTCGGGCTGTCGATGGACTACGAGGTCTTTCTGCTCTCGCGCATCCGCGAGGTCTATCTCGCGACCGGCGACAACACCCGCGCGGTCGCTGTCGGGCTGCAGCGCACCGGCCGGATCGTGACGGCCGCTGCGGCGCTGCTCGCGATCGTGTTCATCGCCTTCCTGTCCAGTGACATCTCCTTCATCAAGCTGCTGGGCCTCGGGACGGCACTCGCGATCCTCGTCGACGCCACGCTGATCCGGGGGGCGCTCGTCCCGGCCTTCATGCGCCTCGCCGGGGACGCCAACTGGTGGGCGCCCGGCCCGCTGCGCCGGCTGCACGACCGGATCGGGCTGACCGAGAGCGGTCCGCACGACGGGCTTGCCAGTGCGGACGTCCGTGAGCCGGCGCGTGTCTGAGCCGCTCCGGCGACGCGCAGCCCGTGGCCGGGGCGCCGAGCTCCGAGGTCAGGTGCTCGCGGCCGCCATGGACCTGCTGGCCGAGACCGGTAACGAGCAAGCTGTCTCGGTACGCGCCGTCGCCCTCCGGGTGGGCGTGAGCGTGCCGAGCATCTACCTGCACTTCGCCGACAAGCAGGCGCTGCTCGACGCCGTCTGCGAGCAGGTTTTCGAGGCGCTGCACGTACGCCTGCAGGCGGCCAGTGAGGGGGCGGCCGATCCGTTCGCGGCGCTACGGGCGCAGGGCAACGCCTACGTGCACTTCGCGCTGGAGAACCCTGAGCACTACCGCATCGTCATGATGCTCAAGCACACGCCGACGGCGGAGGCAGCCGACCGGGCGATCGCGGGGGGCGCCTTCGGCCATCTCGTCGACTCGGTCCGGCAGTGCGCCGCGCTGGGCGTCTACACGAGCGACCCGGTCGAGGTGGCGCTCGGGCTGTGGGCGGCCGCGCACGGCGTCGCCGCCTTGCTGATCGCCAAGCCGTACTTCCCCTGGCCTGACGTCGACGGCTTCGTCGACCGGACGATCTGCATGGCGGGGCTGGGACTGGCCGTCGCCGAGCGGGTCCCCGGGGACGGTTCGCTGCCGCTGCCCGACCTCGTCGCCGCACTGAACTCGCTGCAGCGCTGAACGGGCCGGGCCGGCTGCCTGACCCTCAGGACGCCTGCAGCGCCGCGCGCATCCCGTCGAAGTCGAGCTCCGGCCTCGGCCACTGCGGGGCCATGGCCTGCAGGGTCTCGAGCAGCAGGTGGGACAGCGCCCAGTTGCGATACCACTTGCGGTCGGCCGGCACGACGTACCACGGCGCTATGTCGGTCGAGCACCGCTGCAGTGCGACCTCGTAGGCCTCCCGATAGGCCGCCCAGTGGGCCCGCTCGTCGATGTCGGCCGGGTTGACCTTCCAGTGCTTGGTCGGGTCGTCGAGCCGGGCCAGCAGGCGCTCCTTCTGCTCGTCGTAGGACAGGTGGAGCATCACCTTGAGCAGGTGGACTCCCTGGTCGGCGAGCCCGGCCTCCCATTCGTTGATGCGGTCGTAGCGCGTCTGCCATTCCGCGGGCGGTACGAGGTCGTGCACCCGCACGATCAGCACATCCTCGTAGTGGCTGCGGTCGAAGACCCCGATCAGGCCGGCTGCGGGCACGGCCTTGTTGATGCGCCAGAGGAAGTCGTGCTCGCGCTCCTGCGCGGTCGGCTTCCCGAAGCCGGTGATGCGTAGACCGACCGGGTTCATCTGCCGCGCAACGGACTTGACCGCACCTCCCTTGCCGCTGGTGTCCATGCCCTGGAGGACCAGCAGCAGGCGGCGGTCGCCGCCCATACGGCCCTCGGCAAACAACCGCTTCTGCAGGTCGGCCAGCTGGTCGCCGAGCTGTTCGAGCTCGGCCTTCGCGCCGCCCTTGCCGAGATCGGTGCCTGGGGTGGAGCGCGGGTCGATGGTGGACAGATCGACTGCACCGCTGCCCGGCTCGACGCGCAGCAGGTCGCCGATCGGAGGCACGGGGGTCACCCGGCCGGCGGGGCGGGGACGGACGGCGCCGGCGGAGCGGCCGGCGCGGCGGGCGGAGCGGCCGGCGCGGCGGGCGGGTCGGGTGCCGGGGCCGGCGGAGCGGGCAGCGGCGCCGGCGGCTCGGCCGGTGCCGGCGCTACGGGCGGCGGCCCGGCCGGCGCCGGCGCACCTGGCGGAGCGGAGACCGTGGGCCGCGCCCCTTGGAGCGCGGCGAGCAGGGGGGCTCCGTCGCGCACCGATTCGGCGGGAGGCGGCACCACCGTCACCGGTGTGCCGAAGTCGAACAGCTCCAGCGTGAACGAGGACAGCAGCGGTTGGCCGGAGGTCCGATCGGAGGGGGGCAGCTCGAGGCGCTGCATGAACTTCACCATCCGCCGCTGCTCGTCGAGGTAGGCGTCGAAGGGAACCCTCGGCAAGGCAGTCCTGCCGAGCGTCGTCTCGAGCGTGGTCCTCGCCGCCCCCTGGGCCTGCTCGATCGCCTGGGCTACGTCATAGTCGCCTGTGTAGTGGGTGGTCTCCACGCCCCGGACCGACTCCACCCCGACCTCCCTCACGTTGTCGAGGCCGGCGAGGGCCTGCAGCGAGGCGGTCGGGTCGGTGCTGCTGCCCAGCGACGTGCCGGCGACATCGCTGACCAGCAGCTTGAAGTACACGCCGGGCTGCTGCGACAACATGAGGAACAGGTCATTGGCGATCATGCGCTGCTCGATCATGCCGCCGGTCCCCGGTCCCCCGGGGCCGGGCACGTCGAAGGCGAGCTGCCCGGTGTTGGTGGCGTAGTCGTACGCCCCCTCGCTGGCGAACGTGACGGTCTGTGGGCCAATGGCTGTGGTGCTCGTCAGCGCGACCCGTGAGCTGCCTGTTCTTGCCGTCTCGAGAGCCGCGGACCGGACGATGTCCTGCGGCGTAGGGCCGGAGGCAGATTCAGCGCAGCCCGCGAGGAACGTCACGCCAAGGGCAGCGGCGGACAGCAGACGAACAGGTGAGGTGGTCCAGGACATGCTTCCAGTGTCACACCCGCGCGCATGGGTGACCCGCCGGGCGCAGCGGCGGGACTTCATCGCGAACGGGGAAGCAACGCCGCTAGCCTTGACGAGCCATCGAAGGCGTCTCGCTCTGCGAAGGAATGGCGCCAGTCGCGGAACATGGTCGAGGTCCGACGTCGGTGGCAATTGGAACAGCGAACCGAGCACTTGGCGATCTCCGCCTCGATGCGATCCCACGCGAAACACCAATCCACCAGCTTGCAGACCGACTCCTGCTTCAGACTCGGATCTTCATGGTCGAAGTCGAGCACCCGGACATCGGTTTCGCCACAGTCGACGCAAGGATGGTCAAGCAGGTATGCGCCAAGACGCTCCTGGTAGTCCTTCCTGATCCGCCTGGTGCGCGCCCTGACGTTCGCGATGTGCTCTCGCTTGTTCTCGACGTACCAGTTCCGAGAGCACTCTCTACACCGGGACTGCAGCCCGTCGGCAGCGGCGCTGCGGACATTGAAATTCGTCACGTCACGAACGAGTTGACATGTGCTGCAGCGCTTCTCAAGGTTAGCCATGCGACCATTGAACAGTCAACCACTGACATTTCGGAGTGGGCCGCCCGAGACTCGAACTCGGAACGAACGGGGTAAAAGCCCGCTGCTCTGCCAATTGAGCTAGCGGCCCGATTTCGTAGCCTAGGACCTCTCGGTCGTGAGCGCCAAGGCCGTTGGCCCGTACCGTTCGTCCATGCGCATCCTCCTGACCGGCGGCGCCGGCTTCATCGGCGGACACGTCGCGACGGGCCTGCTGGATCGCGGCCATGAGGTGCGGGTGCTCGATGCCCTGCTGCCGGCCGTCCACGCCGGCGACTGGCCGGATTCGCTCGACCCCCGCGCCGAGCGGACCCAGGCCGACGTTCGCGAACTGCCCGGCGCCGCCCTGGACGGCATTGACGCCGTCTGCCACCAGGCGGCGATGGTCGGGCTCGGCGTCGACCTGCAGGACCTGCCGGCCTACGTCGGTCACAACGACCTCGGCACCGCCGTGCTGCTCGCGGCGATGGACCGCGCCGGGATCGGGCGGCTGGTGCTCGCCAGCTCGATGGTGGTCTACGGCGAGGGCCGTTACCGGTGCGCCGAGCACGGCGACGTCCGGCCGGGCCCGCGCGCGC
>JAABUN010005477.1_pt1 | contig 15710 bp, 12 predicted proteins | sample 5559311 | NCBI WGS metagenome assembly JAABUN01 (sample SAMN10711877, study PRJNA513370) | rock metagenome | isolation source: Antarctica rocks | place: Antarctica: Victoria Land, Siegfried Peak sud
CGCAGTGTCGCGGCAGTTCTCCCCCCTCCCCCGTGGGGAGGGGGGCCGGGGGGGTGGGCTTCCCCCTCCCCGCAACCGCCACGCGAACAGGGCCACGAGCGTGCCGAACAGCGCGAGCGACGGGTACGCGAGGGCGACCGCGCCGTTTGTCCAGAAGGTGACGCTGACGAGCAGGAACAGGGCGGCGACCACGCCCGTAGCGCGGTCGAACAGGGCCGTGCCGAGCCGGTAGATCGCGGCGACCGCCCCCGCCGCCAAGAGCATCGCCACGACCACGAGGGCAGTATTCACGTCGGGGATAACGCGATGCAGCAGCCACCCCGCCGCCACGAACAGCGGGTAGCCGGGGGGGTGCGGGTGGTGCAGGCGCACGTCGTACCCCTGCACCCCTAGCGCGAAATTCGTCGCGTCCCAGTTGAAGGCGTAGCGCGAACGCACGGGCCAGCGCGTCGCCAGCGTCGCCAGCGCGAACGCCGCCGCAATCGCGGCGTCTACGAGCACCGAGTGCCGAGCAACGAGTGACGCGGGCAACTGCGCGGTATCGCTCGCTTGTGCCTTTGCCATCGCGTTCGTCCCCGTCCTCCTCGTAGGGGCGGTTCGTGAACCGCCCATCGCGCCGCACATTGGTGCTTGCCTTCGGGTGCGGTACCCATCGGGCAGGGCGGTTCACGAACCGCCCCTACGGACATGTTGTTACGCTTTCGAACCTTCGAGGGCTTGCAATGTGGCGCGGAGGCGGCGGTTCACGCGCTCCAGGCCGAGAACGTGCAGCGTGGTGCCGAGGTCGGGTGTGGCGACGCGACCGGACACGGCGATGCGCACGAGCATGAACGCGACGCGCTTCTTCGCGCCGAAAAGGGCATTCACGGTGTCGAGAGCACTGGTGAACGCCTCGTGGTCGTCCCATCGCACGCCGCTCAACGCCTCGAAAGCGGCTTCGAGCATCTTCGTCGCCTGTGCCTGCTCTCTGGCCTCCTTGCGCAGCAGGTCGAGCATCGCGGCGTCGGTGGGCGGGTCGCGGAAGAAATACTCCGTGAGATCGGGTACCTCGCCCAGTACCTTCGCCCGCTCCTTCTCTAACGCCAGCACATCGCGCATGTAGTCCGGCGCGTATTCCGCCGCCCGCACGCCCGCCTTTTCGAGGAAGGGCAGGCTGCGCTCCACGAACTCGTCGAGCGTGAGGACGTGGTTGATGTAGTGCGCATTCACGGAGAGCAGCTTGTCCATGTCCCACTTCGAGGGGGCGGGGCGGATGTCCGCCACACGGAAGCGCGTCGCCGCTTCTTCCTTCGTGAAGTACTCGATGTCGTCGCCGTAGGCCCAACCAAGCAGGCAGAGGTAGTTCACGAGAGCTTCCGGGAGCAGCCCCTGCTCGCGGTACTCCTGCACCGCCGTGCTCCCCTCGCGCTTGCTCAGTTTCTTGCCGTCTACCCCCGTGACGAGCGGCAGGTGACAAAAGAGCGGCTCCGCGACGCCGAAGGAGCGGAACAGGTGCGCGTGAATCGGCGTGCTCGGCAGCCACTCGTCGGCCCGCAACACGACGTTGCGGTTCATCAGGTGGTCGTCCACCACTTCGGCGAGGTGATACGTCGGGAAGCCGTCGCCCTTGAGCAGCACGGGATCGGCGGGTACGTCCTTGAATTGCCACGTGATCGTGCCGCGAATCTGGTCATGCACCGTGATCTCGCCCGAAAGCGGCAGTTTGAGGCGCACGGCGGGCTGACGACCATGCGCGGCGGCGTAGGCGTCGCGGCGGGCGTCGCGCTCCTCCGGCGTCAGGTCGCGGTGGGCGCGGAAGGGCGTGGCGGTGCTCGGTGTGGGGGGCGCACCGGGGGGCGGGGGCGGCTCGAAATCCTCGTAGGCGTCGCCGCTGTCGAGCAGCCGCCGTGCGTACTCGCCGTAGAGCGGCAACCGCTCGCTCTGCACGTACGGCCCCACCGGCCCGCCGACCTCCGGCCCCTCGTCCCACTGCAAGCCGAGCCAGCGCAGCCCGTCCTTGATCGAGTCGAGCGACCCTTCCTTGAGGCGCGTGCGGTCGGTGTCCTCGATGCGCAGGATGAATTGCCCGCCCGTGCTGCGTGCCGCCAGCCAGTTGAACAGGGCCGACCGCGCCCCGCCGACGTGCAGGTTGCCCGTGGGACTTGGGGGGAAACAGGAGCGGATCGCCCCGGCGGTGGACGTCTCATCCGTGGTGACAACGGTGACGGGGATATCGGTGAGCGCGGTGTCGGTCATGGTGCGCGGCCTCCCTGCGTGCGCGGTGCGCGGCGTGCGGCGTGGTGTGTCGGGCAAGGATACCATCTTAGCCGGTAGCCGGTAGCCGGTAGCCGTCAGCAAATGCAGTCCTCGCCGCAACCGACATTCCGCTACCGGCTACCGGCTACCGGCTCGTTCCTGTCTTTGACGGCTTGCCCCGCGCCTGCTATCCTTCCGGCGCGTGGGCGGCGCAGGGCTGCCCGCGTTTTTTGTCGCACTCGTCGCACCATATCTCGATCAGGTTCTCGATAGCTCAATGGGGAGGTTTCGCGCTGTGCGTATCCGTCCGTGGGTCACATTCGCCTTCATCATGGTAATCCTGCTGCTCGCGTCGTGGATCGCGGCACCGGGGTACAACCTGAACCTGTTCGATGTCAAGACGCGCACCGATACGAAGCTCGGTCTCGACTTGCGCGGCGGCGTGCGGGCGGTGTTGCAGGCCCGTCCCGCCCCCGGTCAGACCGTGGACGCCGATGTGCTGCGCGGCCTGCGCGACACCATCGAGCGGCGCGTGAACGGCCTCGGTGTCTCCGAGCCGAATGTGCAGACGCAGGGCAGCGACAAGATCGTCGTGGAACTTCCCGGCGTCGCCGACGCGGGGCAGGCCGTGAATGTCCTCAGCCAGACGGCACTATTGGAGTTCATCGGTGCGCCGCAACCGCTCCCGCCGGGAACCATCGTCACGACCACACGCGGCGGTCCTGAAAGCGTGGGTCTGAACCCGGACGGTTCGCCCCGGAGCAACACCAATCCCGTGGCCCCGCCCGCCGGGATGCTCACGGAAGGCACTGCCGCCGCAGGCACCGCCGCCGCCGCCATCGGTACCACCGCCAGCGGCACGGGAACAACGGTCGCAAGTACCGCCACGGCGGGCAGCAACGCGGCCACGGCGGCGATGGGGACGCCCGTGGGTGCGGCGGCAATCGGCGGCACGCCCGATCCGAATGTGCCGACGACCGCCGCGTTACCGATGGCCTCGCCCGTTGCGGGGGCCAGTGCCGCCACCGGGCCGGTGTACGAGACCGTTATCACGGGGGCCGAACTCGCGGACGCCTTTCCGCAGACCGACCAGACCGGGCAGCTCGTGGTGGGCTTCAAGCTCGACGGGGCTGCCGCGAACCGCTTCGGGGAGTACACGCAGGGCCACATCGGGCAGTACCTCGCCATCGTGGTGGACAAGCGCGTCATCAGCAGCCCGCGCCTCAACGGGCGCATTGACCAGAACGGGCAGATCGAGGGCATCCCGCGTGAAGAGGTACAGACCCTCGTGGTGCAGTTGAAGTCCGGTCGCCTCGCGGTGCCGCTCGACCTCATTCAGACGCAGACCGTCGGCCCGACGCTAGGGCAGGACTCGATCAACCGGAGCATTATCGCGGGGATCATCGGCCTCGCGTCGGTGGCCTTCTTCATGATCGTCTTCTACCGCCTGCCGGGGGTACTCGCGGTGCTGGCCCTCGCCATCTACTCGATCCTCACCTTCGCGCTCTTCAAGCTGTTCGGCATCGTGCTCACGCTGGCGGGCATCGCGGGCTTCATCCTCAGCATCGGTATGGCGGTGGACGCGAATGTGCTCATTTTCGCTCGGATGAAGGAGGAACTCCGGTCGGGCCGCAGCCTCCGCAATGCCATTGACGCCGGGTTCGACCACGCATGGCCGAGCATCCGCGACTCGAACGCCTCGACGATCATCACCTGCCTGATCCTCTACGTGTTTGGTGGCATCACCGGCACCACGGTGGTGCGCGGCTTCTCGCTCACGCTCCTGCTCGGCGTGATCGTCTCGCTCTTCTCCGCGATTACCGTGACCCGTACCTTGCTGCGGCTCCTCCTGTCGAGCCGCGCCATTACCCGCAACCGCTGGCTCTTTAACGCCGAGACGTTCGCGTCGCAAGCGCAACGGGCGCAACCCGCAACAGGGGATTAGTCGGCAGTCGGCAGTCGGCGGTCGGCGGTGATACGGAGGGATTTCGCGGTGGTGTGGCAACGGGCAGACGTAGCACGACGATGATTCGTTCTGCCGACTGCCGACTGCCGACCGCCGACTACTGTGGAGGCAACCGAACGTGCTCAATCTCGTGGAGCGGCGCAATCTCTGGTACCTCATCTCGCTCGCCCTGATCGTGCCGGGGCTGATCGCCTTCGCCCTGTTCGGGGTGCGGCTCGGCATTGACTTCACGGGTGGCACGGTGTGGGAGCTTCAGTTCCCGCGCACTGACCTGCAAACGCTCGAAGTGCGCCAGACGATCATCAACGCGAATGTGGTGGGGTCGGAAGACCCCCTCGTACAGATCGGCGGCGGCGAGCAGGCGAACACACAGACCGCGCTCATCCGCCTGCGCAACCTGCGCGAAGGCTCGCCACAGAAGGCACAGCTCGCGGAAGCCCTGCGGGCGCGGTACGGTGCCTTCACCGAACTGCGGCTGGAAAACGTCGGCCCCTCGGTGGGGCAGACGGTGAGCCGGAACTCGGTGTTTGCGGTGGCGGCGGCGAGCGTCGGCATCCTGCTCTACCTCGCCTACGCCTTCCGCAAGGTGAAGCGGCCCTTCCTGTACGGTATTTGCGCCATTGTCGCCATGCTCCATGACGTGCTGCTCGTGCTCGGCGTGTTCGCCATTCTGGGGCAACTCTTCGGCTACGAGATTGACGCCCTGTTCGTGACGGCCCTGCTCACCGTGATCGGCTTCTCGGTGCATGACACCATCGTGGTGTTCGACCGCATCCGCGAGAACCAGTTGCGCCGCCCCGCGATGGATTTCGCGCAGGTCGTCAATTACAGCCTCAATCAGACCTTCGTGCGCTCGATAAATACGTCGCTCACCGTGGTCTTCACGCTCCTTGCCCTGTCGCTGTTTGGCGGGGCCACGATACGCACCTTCGTGCTGGCACTGCTGATCGGCGTGTTGAGCGGCACATACTCCTCGATCTTCAACGCCAGCCAATTGCTCGTGTCGTGGGAGCGCGGCGACATCCAGCGGTGGTTCCGCTTCGGGCGGCGACGCACTGCTGGCCCGCGTCCTGCAAGCGCAGCGGGTGACTAGTCGAGTGCAGTAGGGCGGGTTTCGGCCTGCCGTGTTGAGTGGCAGGCCGAAGCCCGCCCTACTGCGGAACGGGACGCAGAAAAATGACCACCGCAGAACAGCGGATCGCACGAGCGGTCCGCCTCATGATTTATGTGAACCTGCTGCTCTTCGTGGGCAAAGTCGCGGTGGGGCTGTATACCGGGGCGGTGAGCATCCTCTCGGACGCCGCGAACTCCGGGCTGGACCTGCTTTTTTCCGGCGCGGTCTGGCTGGTACTCCACGTCGCCTATCGTCCCGCCGACGACTCGCACCCGTACGGACACGGCAAGGTGGAGACGCTCGCCAGTTTCGCGCAGGGGGTGCTGATCCTCATCGTGGCGGGCGGTCTCGTGTGGGAGTCGGTACGCTCGCTGCGCGAGGGGCCACGGGTAGCGGACGTGGAGTGGGGCATCGCTGCCGTGCTGGTGGCGGCGATCATTAGTGGTGTGATGTCGCGCCATCTGCTCCGCGTCGCCCGTACGGCATCGTCGCCCGCCCTCGAAGCGGCGGGGCTGGACATGGGTGCCGACGTGTTCGCCACGGTGGGTGTGTTCGCGGGCCTCGTCCTCGTGCGCATCACGGGGTGGGCGATCATTGACCCCATCGTTGGTCTCGGTGTCGCGGCAATCGTCGCGTGGAGCGGCGGGCGGGTCCTCGTCCGGGCGATCCGCGACCTCGTGGACGCGCAGTTGCCGCCGGACGAGATCGCGGTGATTCGCAATGTGCTGGACGCCCATGCCGACACCTTCCTCGAATACCACGCCCTACGCACGCGGCACGTCGGCGGCATTCACGCCGTGGACTTACACCTCGTGGTGCCGCGCACGATGAGCGTGGGCGAGGCGCACGATCTCTCGTCGCACCTCGAAGACGAGATCGCCGCCGCCCTGCCGCAGACCGATGTGACCATCCACATGGAGCCGGACGACGAGGCCGAAGGGCGTCGGCGTCGCGTCGCCTCCTGACGACGCAGCGAAGGACATGCCCTCCCCGCACCCCGGCGACTCGTTGGGGCGCGACTATTTGTGCCGTGAACGAAAATCTATATCGCAGCCCCTTGTGTGTCATGCTATGGTGTGCATAGCGGAGATTGCAAGCATACAAGGAACGAACGCCGCAGGCGGGGAACCGGGTGGGGCGATGCGTGGGTAACGAGACGCGGCACGGACGTGGACAGGTACGGGGCGATGGCTGTTCGTGCTGCTTGTGGTGGCCCTCGCGCTGCCCGCCCTGCCCGCGCAGTCGGTGGGGGCAGTGAATCGCGTCGTCACCAAACTCGACGACGACAACACGGCGGGAACGCTGCGGCGGGAAATTGCCACTGCCCTCCCAAACGACACGATCATTTTTCAATCGGGGCTGACGGGGGCAGTTCTGCTCGAAGGCGTACGCGGGCCGCTCGTGCTGTCGAAGAACGTGACGATACAGGGGCCGGGACGGGACCTGTTTTTCATTGACGGGGGCTGCACGACCTGCACACCGACTGGCCCACGGAACGATGGCGTTCGGGTCTTCACCGCGAACAGCAATGTGACGGCGACGATCAGTGGTGTGACGATCACCAAGGGGCGAACCAGCACTACCGACTTCAATGGCGGCGGTATCCGCAACGACGGCACGCTGACGGTGGTGAACAGCACGATCAGCGGCAACACCACGGGCGGTGGTGGCGTCGGCGGCAGCGGCGGTGCTGGCGGCGGCATCTCCAGTGGTGGCACGCTGACGGTGACGGGCAGCACGTTCAGCGGCAACACGGGCGGGCGCGGCGGCGGCGGCATCTACAACGAGAGTACGCTCGTCCTCGGCAACGACACGATCAGCGGCAACACCACCACGGGTGTCAGCGCGGGGGGCGGCATCCTCAGCGGCGGCACGCTCATTGTGCGCAACATCACGGTGGCACGGGCGGTGGCGGTATCCGGCCGGCGAGCGGTACGATAGATATCGGCAACTCCCTGCTCACGGGCAACACCTCCGGTACGGGAGGCGCGGACTATCACCAGAGCGGCACCGCTACCTCGGGCAATCAGGGATACAACTTCATCACGAGTACCGCCGGTTCGCCCCTCCCGCTCACCCCAGCGCGATCCACGGACATCCTCGGCAACACCATGCCGAGGCTTGGCCCGCTGACGGACAACGGCGGGGTCGTGACGCTGCCCGATGGTAGTCATCCGAAAACGCACGAGGTGCTGTCTGGTAGCCCCGCCTTCAACAAGGGCAACAACGCTTTCTGCGCCGACCCCCTCGTGGGCAACCGCGACCAGCGCGGCGTCGCCCGCCCGAACGGGAACGCCTGCGACATCGGGGCATACGAGGCGGTGCCGAACGCCGCCCCCGCGCCCCGCGCCCCGCCGCCGCTCCCGTGGGTCAGCCTGCGCCTGTCCCGATGGCACCGCGCCCTGCGGCACCGCCGATCTCGGCACCGCCGCCGCTCCCCGCCCCCATGTGGCGTTAGCGACGATCCGACGGGGGCGGCGGTAGTGCCGCCCCCATCAAGGTATCCCCCGGTCTCTGCCGTACGCTCCCCCGTCGCACCGACAATGCCGACCCGCCGTGACTTCGCGTGCGTTGCGGGAAGCCGTGCCGCAGTGGTACACTCCCGTCCGCTATGGCGCAAATCGCGGTGCGGATGCACAATGACGCGACCGAACCGGGGGTTCGGGGGGTGCGTGCGTGCGGCGGGTGGGTAAGTGTGATGGCCCCGGCGGTGGGGCATACGAGGGGGGTACGGCGTTGAACGGGTTAGTATGGACGGTACCCATTATCGGGCTACTAGCGATTGGCTACGCCGTCGTGCTCGCACGCGGGGTGCTGGCGAGCGACACCGGCACGGTGGAGATGCAGCGCATCTCGAACGCCATCCGCGAGGGGGCGCAGGCGTATCTCAGCCGCCAGTACCGCACGATCTACTCTATCGCGGCGGTGGTCGCGGTGGTGCTCGCGGTGCTGATCTACCTCATCACGAAGGCCGATCAGGACCCCGGACGGCGGGCGATCTTTACCTTCTTCGCCTTCCTCATCGGGGCGATCTTCTCCGGTCTCTCCGGCTTCATCGGCATGAATGTCGCGGTGTTGGCGAATATCCGCACGGCGGCAGGGGCGCAGCGCAGTCTCGCGGCGGCCCTCAATGCCGCGTTCCGGGCCGGGGCGGTCTCCGGCCTGCTCGTGGTCGCCCTCTCGCTGTTGGGCGTCTCGACGATGTTCGCCATCTTCTCCGCCATCCTCGGTGCTTCGGGCGTGGAGAATCCGCTCCGGGACGCCCCTTCGTACCTCGTCGGCTACGGCTTTGGGGCGTCGTTCGTGGCCCTGTTCGCGCAGCTCGGCGGCGGCATCTACACGAAGGCGGCGGATGTGGGGGCCGACCTCGTCGGCAAGGTCGAGGCGAACATCCCCGAAGACGATCCGCGCAACCCGGCGGTGATCGCCGACCTCGTGGGCGACAATGTGGGCGACTGCGCGGGGCGCGGGGCCGACCTGTTCGAGAGCACGGCGGCGGAGGTCGTCGGGGCGATGATCCTCGGCGTCGCCCTCGCCACCGTAAGCGGCAACAACGCCTTCATCTTCTTCCCGCTCGTCATCACCGCGTTCGGGCTGCTTGCCAGCATGATCGGCATCGCCTGTATGCAGCCGAACGAGCGCACCACGGACGCCTTGGCGATCATGAACCGGGGCTTCTTCATCACCACGGCGATCAGTGCCGTGTTCATGTTCATCGTCTGCTACCTGATGTTCAACGACGTGACGCGGGCCAATCAGGACGGCACTGTGGTGCGCGTGGGCGACAACTGGTGGCTGTTCGCCCTCGCGGGGCTGGTCGGTCTCGCCGCCGCCGTTGCCTTCGTGTACATCACGCAGTACTACACGGCGGGGTCGTGGCGCCCCGTGCGCGACATCGCGGAGAGCAGCCGCACGGGTGCCGCGACGAACATCATCAGCGGCCTCTCGGTCGGTTTCGAGAGCACCGCCGCCCCGACGGTTGCGATCTCGCTCGCCATCGGCGGCTCGTTCTACCTCGGCACGCTCGGGCGCGTCACGGGCAACACGCTGCAAGACGGCATCTTCGGTACCGCCTGCGCCACCGTGGGGATGCTGATGGTCGCCGGGTATATTCTGGCGATGGATACCTTCGGCCCGATCACCGACAACGCGGGCGGCATCGTCGAGATGAGCAACCAGCCCGAAAGCGTGCGCGACGTGACCGACGCCCTCGACAGCGTGGGCAACACCACGAAAGCCTTGACAAAGGGCTACGCGGTGGGGTCGGCGGCCCTTGCGGCCTTCCTGCTCTTCTCGGCCTATCTCGATGAGGTGGCGACCTTCCGGGGCTTCTCCCCCGGCACCGCCGGGTGGGACGCCACGCACCGCGTGGACATCGCGCAGCCGCAGGTCTTCATCGGGGCGTTCATGGGCCTGATGCTCGTGTTCCTGTTCTCGTCGCTCGCCATCAAGGCCGTGGGCCGCGCCGCGCAGGGGATGATCGCCGAGGTGCGCCGCCAGTGGCGCGAACGCCCCGGCATCATGGCAGGCACGGAACTGCCGGACTACGCCCGGTGCGTGGACATCTCGGTGCGTGCGGCCTTGCGTGAGATGATCCTGCCGGGGTCGCTCGCGGTGCTGCTGCCGGTGCTCGTCGGCCTCGTGCTGCGGGCCGAGGGCGCGGCGGGGATGCTGATCGTCGGCACGATGGGCGGCATCCTGATGGCGAATGTGATGAACAATGGCGGTGGGGCGTGGGACAACGCCAAGAAGTGGATCGAGGCCGGCAACCTGAAGGACGCGAACGGCAATGTCCTCGGTAAGCGCAGCGACCCGCACGCCGCCGCCGTGGTCGGCGATACCGTGGGCGATCCCTTCAAGGACACCGCCGGCCCCTCGCTGCACGTCCTCGTCAAGCTCCTCAGCACCGTGACGCTCGTGCTCGTGCCGCTCTTCATCTGAGCATCTGAGCACCTGAGCCTCGGCACCCGAAGCCAACGCCTCTTTCCGCTCCAACGGGAAGGGGCGTTGGCTTGTCCACCCGTGGGGCGCGGGGTATGCTGGAAGCATCACGAAAGGAGCCGCGCCGTGTCCCTCATCCAGACGCACGAGACGATGACCGCCGAGGAACGCGCCGACCTCATCGCCCGCCACATCAAACCCGACCCGTACCGTCCCGGTATCGCCCGTCACATTGTGCGTGGCAACGGCGTCGCTGTATGGGCAATTGTCAACACCTACGATGCGACGAACGGCGATCTCGAGTTAACCGCGTACGATCACTACGCTACCTCGGAGCAAGTGCGAGCGGTTCTCGCATTCTATACCGAACACGCGGAGGAGGTAGACGCCTTTCTCCAGGCACGCTGGCCTAGGTAGATGGCGGATTTCTACTTCGACCACAATCTGCACAGGCGCATCGCCACGGGACTGCGGACGGCAGGTCATGCGGTCGTTACTGCCCAAGAGTGGGGCTATGCGGAACTCGCAGACGACAGGCAATTGTGGGTGGCGACACGCGCACGGCGCATCCTGCTCACATACGACGACGATTTGCGGCGCATTCACCGCGAGTGGGGGAGACGAAAGGGCTTGCTCGGTGAGTTGCCGGAGCATCACGGCATTATTGTTGCCCCTGCGCCCCCTATTTGGAGGGCAGAACAGGCAGTGCGCGAAGTAGTCGTCCTTTTGGGGCAGCGGGCGTCGCTCGTGGGCGAGTGCTATGAGTGGGGCGGCGGCGGGACATGGGTGCGCGTAGAGCGGGGGAGTGGCGACGATGACGATGATGATGATGGACCATGACGCGGTATGCGCGTACGCGCAGGCGAAACCGGGCGCGACCGAGGATTACCCTTTCGGGCCGGAACACCGCGTGCTGAAAGTGGGCGGCAAGATGTTCGCGCTGTTCGGTGGCGCGAGCGCGAGCGCGAGCGCGGGCGAGAGCGGGCGCGTCTCGCTCAAGTGCGACCCGGAGCGCGTGCCGCTCCTGCGGGCAACCTACGCCGCGATCACCTTCGCCGCGTATATGGACAAGCGGCACTGGAACGCCGTCGTGTTCGACGGCAGCGTGCCGGACGACCTGCTGCGCGAACTCGTGGACGAGTCGTACGCCCTCGTGGTGAAGGGGTTACCCCGCCGCGTGCGCGAGACCCTGCCGCCGACTGACGCCTGATTCCTCACCCGTCGGCGGCTATTGCCTCGGCACTCGGCGCGGGGGCGGCGACGACGGTGCGGGGTTTGCGGGCCAGCAGCAGCACCGACGAGCCGAACGGCAGGCGCGGCACGCGGCGCAACAACCGCCGTTCCAGCCGCGTCACGGCGAGCAGGGCGGCATTCACGGGGGCCGGGGGCGGCGCGATGTCGGAGTGCGCCGAGGCGGCGTCGAGCGGCTTGCGGCGCGAGAGGCGGCGCACGAGCCACACGGCGGGGGTGGTCGTCATGTTCCAGTACGACAGCCGTTCCACCGCGAAGCCGTGCCGCTCCACCAACGCCCGCGCTTCCCGCGCTGTGTAGCGGCGGGCGGTGCGCACCGCGACATCGTGTTCGCCGCCCAGCGACCGGAACGCCGGGAGGTTGAGCACGAGCCGTCCCCCCGGTTTGAGGACGCGGTACAACTCGCGCAATGCCGCCCCCTCGATCTCCACCCCGGCGTCGCTGATTACGTCGAGCGACACGGCGATGTCGAACCGCTCGTCGGCGGCGGGGATGGCGGCGAGCGAGGCGCGGGCGACGCACCGGCAGCCGCGCCGGTGCCGCGTTACGCTCGCGGCGTGGGGCGCGAGGTCGAAGCCGAAGGCGACCCCGTGCGATTGGAGCCGTTCGAGCATCCCGCCCGTGCCGCACCCCGCGTCGAGCAGCGCGTACAACGGGCGCGGGCCGGAATGGGCGTCGATCAGGCCGAGCCAGTCCAGCACGTACTTGCGCAGCCCCACGTACCACCACAGCACCGTTTCGCTCTCGTACATCGCGTCGTGCTCGTCGTCTCGCCACGTAGCGGCGGGGGAGGAAGGTCCAAATTCCGAGTTCCGAGTTCCAAGCAAATGCCCCGTAAGCAGCCCGCGCAGCATCCCCACCTCCCGCGTTTGCCGCATTACTCGGAACTCGGAACTCGGAAGTCGGAACTTTCCGGCAACAGCCGGAGAATCCGGGGGGCGCGGGCGGCAACGGCGTCGGCGTTGGTGCCGAGGGGATGGAAGCGCACGCGCAACCACGGCGGCGTCTGGTCGGCGTAGTGGCGGCTGCGGATGCGCCCGCTCTCGCCGGTGATGTTGCAGGCGAGTGCGCCGTCGTCCGCCGTGGGCTTGGCGAGGTCCACGAGCAGGCGGAACGACGCTCCGTTGCGCACCGCGAACGGCTCCTTCAGCCCCCAGTAGGCGTTGTTCACGGTGTTGCAGTCGCCGCCGACCGGGTGCGGGCCGATGTTCAGGATCGGGCCGAGCCGCTTCGCGCCTTGCGCGATGGGGTGTTTGAAGGTGACGGTATGAATCTTCCCCCACTCCCATTCGGCGGGGTAGGGGCCGAGCGTTTCGGTGAGCCATGCCACGCCGTCCGCGAAGCAGGCGAGCAAGGTCGCCTCCCGCGTCGCGTCGGTGAACCAGCCGAGGTCGTCGCTGTGCAGGAGGCGGTCGGGCAACACCCAATGGGCCGCGCCGAGGAAGGTGCTCATCACGGCGTCGGTCAGGTCGTCGCTCTGGCGGGTTTGCAGCACGCGGCGCATCCACCGCTGGTAGAAGACATTCCAGATCGCGGCCCCGGCACTGTCGGCGTCGGCGTGACCGTCCCACGCCCGCAACAGTTCGAGCGCGAGGCTTTCCGATGCCGACCACGGGCGATCTGCACCATCGAGCGTCGCCAGCACGAGCGGGCGGAGCGGCTCGGCGTGCAGGTCGTAGACATCGGCCTGAATGCGGCGCATCTCCTCCAGTGTCAGGCCGTCGCGCCCGTCGAGCAACTGCCGGATGCGTCGCAGGCGATACGGGGCGACGTAGACACTCGGCAAGGGGTAGGGGTAGTCGGCGGGGGGGATGCGCGTGTTCGCCGTGACGATCCAGCCCTCCGGCGGGTCGGTCAGGTGCGGCGTCTCCGCGAAGGGGACGTAGCCCCGCCAGTCGTATTCGCCCCACCGCCCCGGCAACGGGCGCACGCCGCACCCCTCCGGGCGGATGGGGATGCGCCCCACGTATTGATAGCCGATGTGGCCCGCGTCGTCCGCGAACACGAGGTTGAGCGAGGGGTTGCCGATCTCGGCGCACGCAGCGCGGAACTCGTCCGCCGTGTCTGCAGTCATGAAATCGAGGAAGCCGCTGATCTCGTCCCACGACTCCTGCCCCACCCACCGGAGGGCGAGGGCGCGGCTCTCGCCCTTCGCGTCGCCCAGACCGGAGATCACCGGCCCGTGGCGCGTGACGAGGGTTTCGTGCGCCTCGGCGTCGCGCCGCCCTTTCACGGGGATCACGTCCACGAAGCGCTCGACCTCGGCCCACTCGTCGCCCACGCGATACGAGAGGCGGCGGTTCGGGTCGGTCTCGAACTCCTCCACGTAGACATCGCACTGCACCTGCATCGAGGCGGTGATGCCCCACGCGGCGTGGTCGTTGTGTCCGATGGCGATACCGGGCAGGCCAACGATGGTCGCGCCCGCCGCGTTCAGGCGCGGGGCGGTGAGGTGGCACTCGTACCAGATCGAGGGGAGTTGGAAGGCGAGGTGCGGGTCGTTGGCAAGCAAGGGCTTGCCGGATGCCGTGTGCGCCCCCGACACGACCCAGTTGTTCGAGCCGGGTTGCTCGCCGCCGAGGCCCGTGAGACCGCGCACCGTCTCCTGTACCCCCTCCATGCGCTCCCGCAACGCGCCGAAGGTGCCGCCCGATACCACGGCGTCGGTCGCAACGCTGTCGTCGCCGGTCATCACGAGGGCGGCCCATGCTTCGCCGACGGCCCCCGCCACGCGGTCGTGCAGGAGCATCTTGTCGAGGTAGCCGTTGAGCGACCAGCCCATCAGTTTCATGCTGGCGATGCTCGCGGCGGGTGTCCACGCCAACGGGCCGTAACGGGCGAACAGGAACTCCGGCAGGGGGCGCGACGACGCGATGTACGCATTGACGCCCGCCGCGAAGCCGTCGAGGGCGATCTTCGTGTCGCCCAACAGCCGCGCCGCCGCCGCCGTACTCGCCCGCCGCACGCCGAGCGTGAGCATGAACTTGTCGGTGTCCAGCCCCGGCTCGCCGATGGCGTCCGCGAGCCGTCCCATGCCGACGCGGTGCAGGATGTCCATCTGCCACAGGCGGTCTTCCGCCATCGCGTAGCCGAGGCCGAACATCACATCCGCGAGACTGTTGGCGCGGATGTGCGGGATGCCCACCTCGTCCCGGCGAATTTCAATCGGTTCGCGCACGCCCGCGAACGTCCGCACGCGCTCCGGGGGCGGGACACCGCGACGGGCGGCGGCAACGGCGGCGACGCCCGCGAGTGCCACGCCCGCCACCGCGATTTGCCTTCTGGTCGGCATTCTGGTTCGTTCCTTCCGCGCTGTGGTGCGGCGGGGTGTTGCCGCGCTCCCAAGTTCCCGTGCGGCACAGGGGAAGGGTACCGTGCGCGGGGCGGCGCGGCAAGGCGACGCCTATCGCTCGCAGGGCGTATGCGTTTTCACGAAATGCACCCAACCCCCCAACCCCCTTCCCTACGGGGAAGGGGGAGCAAGAGGGACCGATGCCGCGAATCCCCCTCTCCGTCTCGATTTCGCCGTGCGTCACCCCCTTCCCTGTGGGGAAGGCGGGTACCCTCTGGGCCGGGGGGATGGGCGCATTTCGGCTTCGGCATAGTCACCATCGCGGTGCGTCTCGTATGCGCACCAATACTCGTCGCCCGCTTTTCGCGCACGAGCGCACGCTCCCGTTCATTAGAGCAGTTCGCAAAGAAGTTGACGGCATCATGTGGCGCGGGCTTCAGCCCGTGATTCGTGCCGGTGCAAGAGAATCACGGGCTGAAGCCCACGCCACATGGGGAGCACCCCATCGATCATCGTGCAAATTGCTCCAAGGATCGCTGCACTCCAACGCGGCGCGTAGAGCGTCGCCATCGCGCCACGCATGAGAAAATCGCAGAGTACCATCGGAAAAAGAACATTCGCGTCCAGTACTGCCCGAAGCGTTGTCGCTTCCTCGCTCATGTTGGTGCCGCGTCGCTCTGCGCCTCGACGAGATCATATGCCCCCATGTCCTCACTCACTCGTGTGAGGAGAGCGATATGATACCGCACCCGTGCGGCCTCAGCCTCGTCGCTCACCGTGATCTGCACGGCAATCGCATGAAGCAAGGGGGTGACGCGGTAGGATAGGGCAACGAGCCGTTCTTGGTATCGGGAGGTTGCCATGCCTGCGTGTCCCACCAGTATCACGACCCATTTTGCCGCCCTCGCCGA
>JAABUN010005478.1_pt1 | contig 15709 bp, 15 predicted proteins | sample 5559311 | NCBI WGS metagenome assembly JAABUN01 (sample SAMN10711877, study PRJNA513370) | rock metagenome | isolation source: Antarctica rocks | place: Antarctica: Victoria Land, Siegfried Peak sud
CCAGAACGGTTCCACAACCGACCAACCACACCATCGCCGGCTGACCAGGTCGGCATCAACCTACCCAAAAAAACAGCCACACTCTGACCCTCGTGACTCCCCACAGCTTGACACTGAGCGCTAGTGGGAATTTCTGGTGCCTCGGGGGGAGGTGGGGAAGGGGGTGCGCGCTGACCTCAGCGGGCGTCGTGCTCCCCCGCCTCGGTGGCGCGGTCGATCTCCTGCAGCACACGGGCGTCGGCGATGGGGCGGAAGTGTCCCATGGTCTCGAGCTGCACATTGTGCGCACCCTGGAGGTAGCTGCCGCTCGGAATGTGCGGGTCGAATCGACCCCAGATCGAGGTGACGCGGTTGTTCAGATCGAGGTTGGCGCGAAGAGTCTGGAGCGTGTGATTGGTCGGGGAGAAAGCACGAACGCTTGGCAGTATGAAGAAGTTGGCGTAGATCGACCCGGAGAACGGGGTGTTGATGGTGACGAGGCGGCTGATCCGGAACCCGGCAGAAGGCATTGTCAGGACGTACTTGCCGATCAACCCGCCCTTGCTGTGGGCGACGACCACCACATCGGTCAGGTCGTGCTCCTCGAGATAACCCACCACGAGTTGCGCCATGGACTTGACCGTGCCGCGGTTGTAGCCGAGCTTCTGCACCACGTGAATCGGATGGCCGCCCGCGTGGAGGTGTTTGGCGACGGGCCGCATGAACTGCCACGTCTCGTAGATCCCGGGAATCAGCACCACCGGAAGCTTGCCCTCGATGCCGGCGGGAGGAGTCAGGTACTGCGCCGGATCGGCCCGGAGGATGAATCCGTGCACCTGCCAGAAGCCCACGTAGGCGTAATCCAGCATCCAGGCCCAGCCGCGCTTCAGGAGGTTCACCTTCTCCACGGTACCGACCCGCAAGCCCATGCGGGGTGCAGGTTAGCCCGGCCTTGTTATGAACTATTAACATTTACTGGTTCACTGGGTGCATGACCCAGACAGCCGTGACGCCGGAAGCACGCGACGCCCAGTGGTCCGCTGCCCTGCATGCCCACAACCGTCGCGTGACCCGCCAGCGCCTCGCCGTCCTGACCGCCGTCGAGCGTCTGCCGCACGCGACGGCCGACGCCGCCGCGACCGCTGTCCGCGCGGCCATCCCGAACATCACTGTGCAGTCCGTGTACGTGATCCTGGCCGACCTCACCGAGGTCGGACTTCTGCGCCGTATCGACACCCCCCATTCCCCCGCCCGGTACGAGACGCGCGTGGGCGACAATCACCACCACGCCATCTGCACGGGCTGCGGACGGATCGAGGACGTCGACTGCGCCGTAGGTCACGCGCCGTGCCTCACCCCCGAATGGACACCCGGCGCCCGCCGAATGACCATCCAAATTGCCGAAGTCCTTTATCAGGGCCTCTGCGACGACTGCCGCTCGGCGTCTCCCGACCACCCATCGTCTGAATCCTGAACAGAAGGAGCACTATGTCCGTGAACTTCAGCACCACCCAGTCCGGCGCGCCCGTCATCGATGACAGCAACTCGTCCGTACTGGGTTGCGACGGCGCCATTCCGCTGACCGACCATTACCTCATCGAGAAGCTGGCCCAGTTCAACCGGGAGCGTGTGCCCGAGCGCGTAGTCCACGCCAAGGGCGGCGGTGCCTTCGGCGTCTTCGAGACCACCGAGGACGTCAGCATGTACACCCGTGCCGCGCTCTTCCAGAAGGGCACCACTACCGAGACCCTCCTCCGCTTCTCCTCGGTCGCCGGCGAACAGGGCTCCCCCGACACGTGGCGCGACCCCCGCGGCTTCGCGCTGAAGTTCTACACCTCCGAGGGCAACTACGACCTCGTGGGCAACAACACCCCGGTGTTCTTCATCCGCGACGGCATCAAGTTCCCCGACTTCATCCACTCGCAGAAGCGCCTCCCCGGCACTAACCTGCGCGACGCCGACATGCAGTGGGATTTCTGGACGCTGAGCCCCGAGTCCGCGCACCAGGTGACCTGGCTGATGGGCGACCGTGGCCTGCCGAACTCCTGGCGCACCATGAACGGCTACGGCTCGCACGCCTACATGTGGATCAACGAGTCGAATGAAAAGTTCTGGGTGAAGTACCACTTCAAGTCCAACCAGGGCCACGAGGTGCTCTCCGTCGACGAGGCCGAGGCTTTGGCCGGATCGGACGCCGACCACCACCTGCGCGACCTCTCGGAGAACATCGCGAAGGGCAACCACCCGAGCTGGGACCTGAAGGTCCAGATCATGCCGTACGACGACGCGAAGAACTACCGCTTCAACCCGTTCGACCTGACGAAGGTCTGGCCGCAGGGCGACTACCCCCTGATCCCGGTCGGCACGCTGACACTGAACCGCAACCCGGAGAACTACTTCGCCCAGATTGAGCAGGCCACGTTCGCGCCGTCGAACTTCGTGCCCGGCATCGCCGCGAGCCCGGACCGCATGCTGCAGGCGCGCATCTTCTCCTACGCGGACGCGCACCGCTACCGCGTGGGTACCAACCACGCGCAGCTGCCGGTGAACATGCCGAAGAACGAGGTGCGGAACTACTCCAAGGACGGCGCCGCGCGCTACCGCTTCAACTCCGCCTCCACCCCGGTCTACGCACCGAATTCGGTGGGCGGACCCGCCGCGGATCCAGTGCAGTACGGCGCGCACGGCGGCTGGGAGAACGACGGCGACCTCGTCTACGCGGCGCACTCGCTGCACGCCGAGGATGACGATTTCGGCCAGGCCGGGACGCTCTACCGCGAGGTATTCGACGACGCCCAGCGTGCCCGATTCCTCGACACGATCACGGGCGCCGTCGGCGGGGTGCAGAGCGACGAGATCCGCGCACGGGCCATCCAGTACTGGGCCAACGTCGACGCAGAGCTCGGCGCGAAGCTCAGCGCCAACCTGGGCCGCGGCGACACGCCGGCCACGGAGTCGGAAGCCGCCCTGTACTGATCCGGGCATCAACTGCGCAGTAGCTGCACGAATAGCCCCCTTTTTCGTGCAGCTACTGCGCACTCGTGGGGCTGGTGCTGAGGGACCTGTCCTCGGCGTCGTAGTTGAACAGGCCCTCGAAGAAATCCGTCGGCTGCACCGACACGACGCCGCGAACCCGTGCCTCCGCGACCAGCCAGTCGACCGTCGGGCCGACGGTGGCGGCATAATCCCCGACCGGCGTGTACCCGAGTTCGTGGGCGCCGCTGAGGTCGAGGACGATCGGTGATCCGGCGTCCCACGGCGTGCGGCCGAGATCCGCCGGGCCCGTTGCGGGCACACCGACCTCACGCCAGGTGTGGCCGAGCCGAGCTGCGATCGTACGGCAGATCTGCGCCACGGACGGCGTATCGGGGTCCGCGCTGTTCAGGACGCGCAAGCCAGGGCGTGCCGCCACCGTCTCCACGAGCGCGGCAATGTTCACGGCTGCGCTCGTGTGGTCCACTGCGTCGGGGTGGCGCAGGAACACCACATTGCGCTCCTCGAGGATCCGGCGCACCACGTGCCACTCGCGCGCAGGCAGGGCACCGACACCGTGCACCTTCGAGGCCCGGATGACCGTGACCGGGTAGCCGGAGTCGAGGTAGGCCCGTTCCGCGGCGACCTTGTTCGATCCATAGCCGAGACGCGACCGGTAGTTGATATCGCTCGGCGCCATCACGGGATTGTCCTCGCGCACCGGCGCTTCGAAGCGCGGCGCATCCTCGGAATTGACGTGTCGTCCATCCGCGTCCACGTAGACCGCCTTGCTCGAGAGCATCACGGCAGACCCCACTCCGGTGAGGTGCGGCAGGACGCGTCGGACGTCGTCGCGCGTGAACGCGAGGCAATCCACTAGCAGATCCGCACCCGCCGAGAGGAGCTGCGCGACGCTACCGTCGTCGCGCCGGTCGAAGCCCGTGAAGAATGCACCGGCAGCGAGGAGGTCGGAGGGCATGCCCGCTTCTGAGCGTGCTCCGATCTGCACCTCCCATCCGCCCTGCAGCAGCCGCAGCGCAACAGCCCGCCCGATGACACCCGTTCCACCCATGATGATTGCCTTGGTCATCGGATGACCCTATCTGCTCGCCGCACGCCGCCGGATCGCTAGGCTGGAGCGATGCCGCCACTGCCCTGCGCCGAACTGCACCTGCATATCGAGGGGACCCTCGAACCGGAGCTCATTTTCCGGCTCGCCGAGCGGAACGGGATCAGACTCCCCTATACCGACACCACGGACCTCGCGGCCCGGTATGACTTCACGGATCTGCAATCCTTCCTCGACCTCTACTACGCCAACATGGATGTGCTGCGCACGGCGGAGGACTTCACGGAGATGACCCGGGCCTACCTCCGTCGCGCTGCAGCCGCGGGCGTGCGCCACGCTGAGATCATGCTGGATCCGCAGGCGCATCTCGCGCGCGGTGTCGCGCTTGAGACCTGCGTGAACGGTGTGGCCGCTGCGCTGGCGACCAGCGAGGCCGACGTCGGCATCAGCACGGTGCTCATCGCGGCTTTCCTGCGCGACCGGCCCGCCTCGGAAGCGCTGGCGGTGCTGCGGGATCTCATCAGCATGCAGGCGCCGATCGTCGGGATCGGACTCGACTCCGCGGAGGTGGGCTACCCGCCGTCGCTCTTCGCGGCGGTGTACGACGTCGCACGCGCCGCCGGACTGAAATGCATCGCGCACGCGGGGGAGGAAGGCCCACCGGCGTATATCTGGGAGGCGCTCGATGTCCTGCGCGTCGACAGGATCGACCACGGCATCCGGTGCCTGGAGGACGAGGTGCTGGTGGCACGGCTTGTGGAGGATCAGGTTCCGCTGACGGTGTGTCCCCTCTCGAACGTCCGGCTACGGGCGGTGGACACCCTCGACGAGCATCCGCTGCCGGAGATGCTCGCGCGCGGGCTGAAAGTGTCCGTGAACTCGGACGATCCCGCCTACTTCGGCGGCTACGTCGACGACAACTTCGCCGCTCTGGGCGAGACCTTCGCCCTGACAGTGAACCAGCGAGCAACACTCGCCGGGAACTCCATCCGGTCCGCCTTCGTCGACGAGGAACGGCGGGCCGTCCTGCTGGCCGAAGTGGAAGTCTGGCGCCGCACGGCTGACAGCAGCACCGCTTGGTGAGCGGCCCGCACCCCAGCGGCCCGGTGTCTACCGACGCGAAGGCCCGGATCGGGCTCGCTGCACTGCCGAACGGCTGACACAATGACGTGCATCGGGCCCGACGCCGATGCAGCCGTCAGGGGCCGACGCGCAGGCCATGGGACGGAGCAACGAGCTGGGAGACACATGTGGAGGCGCAGGATAATCCGCGGTTCACCGTGGAGCTGGAGCAGGGCACGCTGGTCCGAGTCTGCTGGGAGCCGCGCATTGTCATGGTCGGCTCGGACGGTGCGCTCCTGACCGCCGAGATCGACCGATCGCTGCCCGGTCGACGCGTCCACCTCCTCATGCTCCTCAACGGGATGACCGCGCTCAGCCAGACCGCGCTCGCCTATTTCGCCGATCGCGCGCCGCTATCCGCCGTCGGCCTCGTGGGACCCTCCGTGCTGGACCAGCCGCTGATCGAGCTGTACCTCGAGGTCTACCGCCCGCCCTTTCCCATGAGCTACTTCGACCACGAACACGAGACGCGCGCGTGGCTCGGCAATCAGCCCTCCCTCCCCCTGAAACCCTGCACGTAGGTTGGAGGGATGGGACTCAGGGAACAAGCTGGAGAACGACGGCGCCCGCAGGCTGGCATCACCGAGCGGTGGAAGCCGGGTGACACGGTCCTCTGGACGTACCTCCACCCGTGCTTTCCCGACCTGCGGGACGTATACCCGGTAACGGTCGTGAGCGACGACGAGCGGGGCCTCCCTGAGGGCGCGGGCTGGGACTTCGATCTGCGGGCAGGCGTCACGACGCCACCCGGGGTTCGCGCGTGAGCGACCGCTCCGGGCCGCGGATCCGGGCGGCCGTCTATGTCCTGCGGCATCGCGGCACGGGAACGGAGGTGCTGGTTTTCGACCATGTCGACTTCCCCGAGGCCGGCACGCAGATCCCCGGTGGTGGCGTGGAGCCCGGAGAGACGCTCGACGACGCCGCCCGCCGCGAGGTGCTCGAAGAGACGGGCCTGAGGTTGACCGCGGACGTCCGGGCGCTGGGCGTGAGCCACGGCGCACTCAACGGCATCGGGCTGCACCAGGTAACGGTCTTTTTCTCCGCGGAGAGCAACGAGCAGCGGGACTCCTGGGAGCATCGGGTGACGGGCAGCATCGAACCTGCCCTGCCCGGCGCGGACACAGGACTCCTCTTCCGATGTTCCTTCGTGCCGTTGTCCGCGGTCAGGGCTTCGGCCGCCAACTACCACTTCCAGTACGTGCACCTGGCCTACGGTCAACCGCTCGACGACGCGCCGCTCTAGACCGAGACCGGCTCCCGCTCCTTCTCCGCACGCAGGAGCTTCGCGCCCTCCACATCGGCATGCGGCAGGATGCGCCCGAGCCAGGCCGGCAGCCACCAGGCGTGCCTGCCCAGCAGGTGCATCGCGGCCGGGACCAGCGTCATACGGACCACGAAGGCATCGAGCAGCACACCGAAAGCGAGTCCGAACCCGATCGGCCGCACCATGGCGAGGTGTGAGAACACGAAGCCCGCGAACACGGACACCATGATGATCGCGGCGGCCGTGACGACCCGGGCACCGTGGCTGAAACCGATCCGCACCGCCGCTCGCGGCTGGTCTCCATGCACGTAGGCCTCCCGCATGCCCGAGACCAGGAACACCTGGTAGTCCATGGCGAGGCCGAAGAGCACCGCGATCAGGATGATCGGCAGGAAACTGAGAATCGGTCCCGGATTCGTGACACCGAACAGATCGCCGAACCAGCCCCACTGGTAGATGGCCACGGTGGCGCCGAAGCTCGCCAGCAGGGACAGCAGGAAGCCGGCCGTGGCGATGATGGGGACGAGGATCGAGCGAAAGACGAGCAGCAGCAGAATCAGCGAGAGCCCGACGACGATCCCGAGATAGAGCGGCAGCGCCTCCATCAGCTTGGCCGAGACGTCGATGTTCGCTGCCGTCTGCCCGGTGACCGCGATCGGAACGCCGGTCTGCTCCTCGAACTCGCTCGTGGAAGCACGGAGGTCCCGGACGAGGCTTTCGGTGGTCTCGCTGGCCGGACCCTCCTCCGGGATCACCTGGAAGATCGCGGTCCGCCCATCGTCGCTGACAGAGGCTGGAACAGACGCCGCGACGTCGGAAACCTCCCGAAGCAGGTCATTGACATCTAGCCGGAGGGCGGTGAGTTCTGCCGCATCCGCCGTCTCGGGGAGGGACGCGACGACGATCAGTGGGCCGTTCGTCCCGGCCCCGAATTTCTCCCCGATCGCACTGTAGGCCCGGAATGCGGTCGATTCGCTGGGCTCGGTGCCGCCGTCGGGCAGTCCCACGCGCAACTGTGCGGCCGGCACGGCGATCACGCCGAGGAGGACGACGCTAGCGAGGACCGTCAACACCGGCCTGCTGGTCACGAACCCGCCCCACCCTGTGCCCTTCGCCGCGCGCTCGTCGGCGGACGACATCCCGTTGCGGATCTCCGGAGCTGCTGCCGGGTACCCGTGTCCATGCGCCGCCCATCGGCGTCTGGAGATGATTCGCCCTCCCATCAGTGCCAGCAGGGCGGGCGTGAGGGTGAGCGCGACGAGCACCGAGACGGCAACGGTCCCGGCTGCGGACAACCCCATGATAGTCAGGAACGGCAGGCCGGGAACCGCCAGCGCGGCAAGGGCCACGACCACCGTGATGCCGGCGAACAGGACCGCGTTCCCCGCCGTACCGGTGGCCCGCGCGATGGATTCCTGCAGACCCATACCGCCCAGCAACTGCGTCCGATGCCGGTTCACGATGAACAGCGAGTAGTCGATGCCGACGGCGAGGCCGAGCATCAGGGCCAGGACCGGGGAAATGCTGTTCATCTCGACGAGACCGGACAGGGCGAAGGTGATGCCCACGCCGACCCCCACGCCCACGATGGCCATGAGGAGCGGCAGGCCGGCGGCGATCAGGGTGCCCAGCATGAGGACCAGGACGACGGCGGCGACGGCCAGTCCCACGGCCTCGGTGGCGCCGACGATCCCGGAGACATCCTCGACGATCTCCTTGCTGTAATCGGTCGTGACGCCCGCTGATGCGGCGACGGACGCCGCAGCCTGTACCCCGGAGCGCAGTTCCGGCGAGACACCGTTGATCTGCTGCTCGAACTGTACGCGGGCGACGGCGGTGCTGCCGTCCTCGGACAGGAGACTGACACTTGAGGATGCGTCCAGCTGTCGCTCCGCGAGGTCCAGCTCGGCACGGCCGGACTCCAATTGATCCCGGCTGGAGGCGAGGTCCGTCCGGCCGGCATCCAGCTGCGCCTGCCCCTGTGCGAGCTGCTGCTCGGTTGCTGCCGCCTGCTTCGGTGGCAGTTGCGCGCGGGCCTGCTCGAACTGCGCGCGCCGCTCGTCGAGCTGCGCCTGTTCCTGGGACAGCTGCTGCTCACCGGCACTCACCTGCTGCTCGCTCGCCTCCAGCTCGGCGCGCCCTTCCTCGATCTCCCGGCCTGCGGACGCAACCTGGTCGGCGACGTCGAATGGATCGACGACGGCCCGAACGCCGTCGAGCTTCGAGATCGCAGCCAGGGCTGACCGCACACCGTCGCGCTGCTCCGCAGTGAAGACGGCGCCGTCGTCGGTCGTGAACACCACCGTGCCGGTGCCGCCCACGGCCTCGGGCAGCTCCGCGCGCAGGCGGTCCGAGATCCGCTGGGACTCCGTCCCGGGGATCGTGAAGTTGTTCGTGAGGGTGCCGGAGAAGGCAACGGCAGCGCCACCGACGGCGAGCATGATGGCGAGCCATGCGGAGATGACCCACCACCGCTTCCGAAACGCGAATGAGCCGAGCCGGTAGAGCAGAAATGCCATGGGTGGTGTCCTAGCGGAGAGAAGTCGGCCTGGCAGCGGAGGCGAGCGGGGAGACGAGGGGTCTGGGGAAGGCTCCATCGGGCGACTCGGCGGTTGGGCCCGGGAAGCCGTCGCGCAGCATCGTGAGAGCGGCAAGGATGCGGGCTTCGAGTTCGGCGCCGGAGTCATCGCCTGACCGCGGGGTGCTTGCTGCCCAGTCCCGCATGGCGGCCTTCGTGCAGGACAGCACACTGCCCACGAGGGCGTTGAGGTAAAGATCCGACGCAGTGGGTCCAAGGCGTCCACGGAGGGCATCGACGATCCGCACTTCGGCCCTCTCCCAGGAGTGCAGTTGCGCGCGCAGCAAGTCAGGATTTACCTCGGCCATCCGGAAGAGCTCACCGTGCTGCGACAGGTCTTCCACCCGGGTGGTCTCCGTGAAGGACCTGATCATCACATCGAATAGCGGCTCGTCCTGCGGCATCCGCGCAAAGATCCCGATGGCGAGGCTGAGGAAGCCATCCGTGCGGGCGGTCAACGCGTCCTCGGCGCTGTGGAAATAGTTGAAGAAGGTACGGCGTGACACGCCAGCCCGCTCGGCGATCTGATCCACGGTGAAGGAGCCCGGCCCAACAGACCGGGCGAGGTCGAAGGCTGCGTCCGCGATGGCGTGGCGCGTGTCGATCTTGTTCTGTTCGCGGCGGCCCAGCGGCTCCGCGTTCATGATGTTCGGCACGGCCCCAGCTTAGAGGTGAAGTTGCACTCCGTGCAAGATCAGCGCGGCAGCCTGCAAACACATGACGGGCGTACTCTGGCCTAGGCATCACCCCCACGGCGAAGGCGGCTCCAGGAGGGCCATCACCCTTGGCTCAGGTCTCGACGTCTCGCTCCTGTTCCCGTTCCCGTTCCCGGGGACAATCCAGGAGCGCTACCTTGAGGAGAACCTGGCCGCGGACAGGCTGACAGTCAATGACGAAACCCGCAATTCACGGTCCGCTGTACTGTTGGATCATGGGATCGCACCACTCTCCGACGACGAACGCCGGCCGGGCACCCCTGGTGGGAGCGCTCGCCATCACACTCGCCGTGTTCATCCTGCAGGTGATCGGCGCCATCTGGACTGGCAGCCTTGCCCTGCTCTTCGACTCCGTGCATGTCCTCACCGACGCCGCTGGCCTTGCGATGGCCCTCGGAGCCGCCACGCTCGCCGTCCGGCCTGCGACGCCGCATCGGTCCTGGGGCTTCCGCCGGGCGGAGGTGATCGCAGCACTGCTGCAGGCCGCCTTCCTCCTGGCGGTGGGTGCCTACGTCCTGATCGAGGGGGTACGTCGCCTCATCAGCCCGGTGGACGTCGCCGCGCCGGAAATGATCGTGTTCGGCGTCGTCGGCCTCCTTGGCAACCTGGCGGCCCTGGCTCTCCTGTCACGACACCGTGCAGCGAGCTTCAACCTGAGGGCCGCGTTCCTGGAGGTGCTCAATGACGCCCTCGGCTCCGTTGCCGTCATCGTCGCAGCCGTCATCATCACGCTCACGGGCTGGATGCGGGCCGACGCCGTCGTGGCCCTTCTCATCGGCGCGCTGATCATCCCGCGGACCCTGAAGCTGCTGCGCGAGACCATCGACGTGCTGCTGGAGTCCACGCCTGCAGGAATCGACCTCCAGGAGGTGCGTGCACACATCGAACGGCTGCCGCAGGTACGCGACGTTCACGATCTGCACATCACGCAGATCGCCACCGGGCTGCCCGTCCTTACCGCGCACATCGTCGTCGACGACGATTGCTATCGCGACGGCACAGCCCACGCCGTGCTCGACCAACTGCAGGAGTGCGTGGGCCAGCACTTCGAGGTAGGCATAGACCACTGCACCTTCCAGATCGAGCCGCTGGGCCATATGCCGCACGAAACGGAGCTGACTCACTGATGCTGGAGACCCTGACCTCGACCTCGGTCCTGGAACGCGTCGGAACGGCCCTATCCGACCCGACGCGCGTGCGGATTCTGGTGGCGCTGCGGGACGCCCCGGCCTATCCGAGCGACCTTGCGGAGTCGCTGGGCGTCAGCCGCCAGAGCCTCTCCAACCATTTGTCCTGCCTGCGCGGATGCGGGCTGGTCGTGTCCGTCCCCGAGGGGCGCCGCGCACGCTATGAACTCGTGGACCCGAAGCTCGGTCACGCACTCACGGACCTCCTAGGCATCGTGCTCGCTGTGGACCCGGACCACGTCGGCCACGCCTGCGCAACGGAGTGACCGGCCCACAACGGCGAGGGGGCCCGGCGGTGGTGTCCACCGGGCTCCTCTACTATCGCTGTCGCCCTCACTCAGCCGATCAGCCGCGACCGGATGAGGAACCTCTTCCCCTCCGGCGCCTCGACGGAGAAACCGCTCCCCCGGCCAGGCACCACGTCCACGGTAAGGTGCGTGTGACGCCAGTACTCGAACTGCTCCCGCGACATCCAGAACTCGATGAGGCGAGTGCCGCCGCCGTCGTCCGGTGTGCCGCTGTTTGCGCGCCCCTCGGCACCCGCAGTGACGTCCAGGACGCCGAGCAACACGTCGGCCTCGGCGGTGATGAACTCCCCCGCGGGGTAGCACATCGGTGAGGAGCCGTCGCAGCACCCGCCGGATTGATGGAACATCAGCGGCCCATGGATGAGCCACAGCTTGTCCAGTAGTTCGACGGCGCTGTCCGTCAGGGCCACCCGGGAGAAGGTCTCTCCGGGGATGGTCACAGAGGCCTCGACGGTCATCGCATCTCCTAGAAGAATCCGAGCTTGGACTCCGAGTGGCTGACCAGGAGATTCTTGGTCTGCTGGTAGTGATCGAGCATCATGGCGTGGTTCTCGCGGCCGATACCGGAGGACTTGTACCCACCGAACGCCGCTCCCGCAGGGTACGCATGATAGTTGTTCACCCACACCCGGCCGGCCTGGATCTCGCGGCCCGCACGGTAGGCGACGTTCCCGTTTCTCGACCAGACACCGGCGCCGAGTCCGTACAGGGTGTCATTGGCGATCTCCATCGCCTCGGCGTAGTCGCCGAAGCGTGTCACCGACACCACGGGCCCGAAGATCTCCTCCTGGAAAACGCGCATATTGTTCGTGCCCTCGAACACGGTCGGCTTCACGTAGTAGCCCTCGGCGAAATCGCCGTCGAGCATGTTCCGTCCGCCGCCGATGAGCACCTTCGCGCCCTCCTGCGTGCCGATGTCCATGTAGGACAGGATCTTCTCGAGCTGGTCGTTCGAGGCCTGGGCGCCTACCTGCGTGTCTGTGTCGAGCGGGTTGCCCTGCACCATCTTCTCCACGCGGGCAATCGCATCGCCCATGAACGAGTCGTACACGGAGCTCTGCACGAGCGCGCGGGATGGGCAGGTACAGACCTCGCCCTGATTCAGCGCGAAGAGCGCGAAACCTTCGAGTGCCTTGTCGTAGAACGAATCGTTGCTGTCCGCGACATCGGAGAAAAAGACGTTGGGGCTCTTGCCGCCGAGCTCCAGCGTGACCGGGATCAGGTTCTGGCTCGCGTACTGGCTGATCAGGCGCCCGGTGGTCGTCTCGCCGGTGAAGGCGATCTTGCGAATCCGCTTGCTCGAAGCGAGCGGCTTGCCCGCCTCGACACCGAAGCCGTTGACTACGTTGATCACGCCGGCCGGCAGGATGTCGCTGATGAGCTCCATCAGCACAAGGATCGACGTCGGCGTCTGCTCCGCCGGCTTCAGCACGACGGCGTTGCCCGCTGCGATAGCGGGAGCGAGCTTCCACGTGGCCATCAGGATGGGGAAGTTCCAGGGGATGATCTGGCCGACGACGCCGAGCGGCTCGTGGTAGTGATACGCCGTCATGTCGTCGTCGAGCTGGGACAGTCGCCCCTCCTGCGATCGGATGGCACTTGCAAAATAGCGGAAGTGGTCGATGGCCAGGGGGATATCCGCAGCCAGCCCTTCGCGGACCGGCTTTCCGTTGTCCCAGGTCTCGGCGACCGCGAGCATTTCGAGGTTTTCCTCCATGCGGTCCGCGACGGTTGAGGACGGAGGCACGCTCGGCGACGGCGGTCTTGCCCCACGCGGTGGCCGCCTTGTGCGCGGCGTCCAGCGCGAGTTCGATGTCCTCCGCGGTACCGCGCGCGACCTCGCAGAAAGCTTTCCCTGTTACCGGGGAGATGTTCTCGAAGTACTGGCCCTTGATCGGCGGAGCCCACTCCCCACCGATCCAGTTCTCATACCTCGGCTTGAAACTGACCTTGGATCCATCCTGGCCAGGTTGGGCATAAACAGTCATCGTCAGACTCCTTCAACTCTGTGGACGCAGGACGTCATCGTCCCTGTTTCACAGCCTAGGAGGTCGATGGTTGCAACGACGTTGCACGCTCTGTCGTCCTGTCAGTTGTCCGGTCAGTTGCCCGGTCAGTCGTCCGGTCGGCGCCGGTGGCGGCCTGGTGCGTGACGAGGGCCGAGGTCAGCCCTGGCCCGGTTCCCTTGCGGGCTCGGTCTCTGTGGAGACCTCAGCCGGTGGCTGTCCCGGTGCAGGCATGACAGGCGCTCCGGGGCTGGCGTTGGACTCCGGGTCCTCGCACTCTGGCGCTTCGGGGTCTGTCGCCTCCGGATCGGTTTCGTCGGATGGGGCTGCTGCCGGGTCTGCAGGTAGAGTCGCGGCGGCTTCGTCCGGGTCTGCAGGTACAACTGCAGCAGTTGTTGGGTCTGCGTCCGGAGTCCCTGGCGTGGTCTTGGTCGCAGCCGACTGCACCGGCTCGGGCTCACCGGGACCGGGCACGACGGGACCGGGTTCGGCTCCGACTGGCGGCTCGTCGACCCCCGGCGAGGGCAGGTCCGTCTCGCATGACGTGTCCACCGGGGGTTCCGGCACGGGGTCAGGCTTCTTCTCCGGTGCGGGGGTCGGCGTCGGCGCAGGCTTCTTCTCCGGTCCCGGCGTCGGGGTCGGCGCAGGCTTCTTCTCCGGTCCCGGCGTCGGGGTCGGCGCAGGCGTCGGCGTCGGCTTCTTCTCCGGTCCCGGCGTCGGGGTCGGCGCAGGCGTCGGCGCAGGCTTCTTCTCCGGTCCCGGCGTGGGCGTCGGCGCAGGCGTCGGCGCAGGCTTCTTCTCCGGTCCCGGCGTGGGCGTCGGCGCAGGCTTCTTCTCCGGTCCCGGCGTCGGGGGAACGGGGTCGGGCTTCTTCTCCGGGGTCGGCGTGAGGGTCGGGGTGGGGGCGGGCTTCTCCTCCGGCACCGGGTCGGGCTTCTTCTCCGGGGTCGGCGGCACGGGGGCGGGCTTCCTCTCCGGCACCGGGTCAGGCTTCTTCTCCGGGGCCGGCGGCACCTGGGGCTTCTTCTCCGGGACGGGAGTCTTGTCCGAGACAGAAGATCGTGGCCCATCCGGGGTCAGCGGCACCTGGGGCTTCTTCTCCGGGACGGGCTTCACGACAGGCCGGGTTTTCGGCGCGTCGGAGGTCTTCTCCGGGACGGGCTTCGTCGAGGGGCGCCCGGCGTCGGCACTGGACGTGGAACCGCTCGGCGTCCGGACCGTGTCCGCGACCTCTTCAGCCGCGGGACCACCCACCGTCCCGGCAGCTCCTGCTGCGTCGGCAAACGGTGCCGACACCGGCGCATCGGCCAGCATTCCATCACGTGACTGGGCCGGCTGGTCGAATCTGGTGCTGGACTGCGCCCAGGCTGGCGCGTTGGACGGCCCCTCGCCGTCCGGCGAGTAGTCCTTCAGCTGACCCTTCTGCGCACCGCGTACTGTCGGCTCGAACTTCCAGTCCATCGGGTCCACATGCTCGCCATGGAGGATCGTCTCGAAGTGGAGGTGGCAACCGGTAGAGGAACCGGACGTGCCCACTTCAGCGATCGGTTCACCACCGTTCACCGTGTCACCGGCCGTGACGGAAATGCCCTGCAGGTGGTTGTAGGTGGTGATCAGCCCGTTGCCGTGGTCGACCTCGACGCGGTTGCCGCCTCCCCAGGGGTGCCACCCCACGGCGCGCACGGTCCCGGCGTCGGCCGCGTAGACCGGCGAACCGCAGGGGGCACCGTAGTCCTGACCGGTATGGAACTCGTCCGCTTCGCCGGTGATCGGGCTGGTGCGGAGACCGAAGGCCGATGTGGGCACGAGGTTGTCGAGGGGAGAGAAGAGCACACCGGCAGCTGGCCGGTTCGGCGCGGGAACAAGATCGCTCAAGGCGGTGGGGGCAATCTTGCCGGCGGGGGCTGCCTTGCCTACGGGGGCCGTAGCGCTGGCATCTAGGCCGTCCGCTGCGAGGGGCTGGTCGAGGAGCGAGGGACCAACTGTTCCGGTGGGCACAGTCCCGGCGGCGAGAAGGAAATCATCGAGCATGGACTGGCCGACGCCGTCCCGGACCAGCTGCGCTGACATCGCTGCCTCTGATTCCAGGGAGGGCGGCGTGATGCCCTGGAATCCGATGAAGCAGACCACCATCGCCAGACTGGCATTCATCCGCGTACGGGAGATTTTGGATGTCCGTTGCGGCATCTTCGACGCGCCCAGATGCTGCCCAGCCTGCTTCACGGAATCCCCTAATCGGTGTGGCTCGTCAGAAGGCTGACTGCGATACAGCTCGTCTCGCACTTCCATCAACCGACCTGCTCCACGGTAGCTCCATCAGGGACCCCGTGGGGACGAATTGTTGCAATCGGCTAACAAATTTTAGGAAAACCTGAGCTAACCGCAATACCGTTCAATTAGATCTTTACGGCGTCGTTCGGGAGCCGGTCTGGTTGTGGCCAGTGTCGGTGGCGGCATCGTTTGACGTGCCATTTGGTGTATTTGCGTTTGACCACGCGGGGGTTGGC
>JAABUN010005479.1_pt1 | contig 15708 bp, 14 predicted proteins | sample 5559311 | NCBI WGS metagenome assembly JAABUN01 (sample SAMN10711877, study PRJNA513370) | rock metagenome | isolation source: Antarctica rocks | place: Antarctica: Victoria Land, Siegfried Peak sud
CCTGTTGATAACGACGAAAGTATTTATTCCATTGAACTTCATCAAAACCTTTTTTATCGAGCTCAGCTTTTTTAGATTTCGGCATTAAACCATTTTACAGATTTAATGCCCTAAAGGGAATAAGTTGTGAAGATTTGTAAGACAGATCCAAATAATCTCAAACAATCAGTGTTCTGTTTCAAAGAGTTAGCATTCTAAAAAAAAAATCCACGCAAATTTCTCAAATCTATGTTCGCCTGCGTTCTATTCTTTTTAACAAAATGACAAACGAAAATTTACAACTTATCTACACTCTTTTGTGCGACGACGTGCGTCTAGAGATGGGCAATAAAATCTCGATGATGGGCGTTTTTCAAAATATAATGGTTGAAAAACTGCCGGTTTCGCTGATAAAGTTTGCTGTCGTCAATCATTGGCGCGGCGCGGGCATCCATCAAACCGAAGTGCGAATCGTTTCTCCTGACAAACACACGACAATCGTTACCTCGCAGCCGACGCACATCGAACTCGTCGAGGGCGGTTTCAGCGACAACGTCAGTTTTTTTGTCAATGTGGTTTTTCAGACGGCGGGAACTTATTGGATACAAACACTTGCCAATACGGCTTTGCTGGAAGAACTTCCGTTGATTGTAACTGAAGCGGGAATGGTAGCGGGAACGCAGACGGCGGAAGAAATCTCGGAAACGATCAATTAAATGATAACTGATAGGGGCTTTGTTGCATAAATAATTTGTTATTTTTCAATAGTTTAAGTAATCAATAAATGTCAAAGTAACGCCAAAACAGCAATTTTCTGGTTTTTGTATTTTCTAAACTCTTGAAAACAAATGAGTAATTTATGCAACAAAGCCACTGATAGGTGATAACTGATAAGTATGAATTTGCTTTTACTTATCAGTTATCACCTATCAGTTATCACTTTCAAGGTTATTGCCAGCCGATAAATCGCTGCGCTGCTCACTTCAACTTCCTTGCTTGCCGACGCGCCTTTTGCCAATGCCGTCACGCGAAATTTTGCCGCGCCTTCCGGCTGCCGAAAGGTAAATTCACCGCTTACGTTCGTATAAATGCTTCCGATTTTTTGGACTGACCCGTTTCCCGAAATGCGTTCGATTTTGACCTCAGCACCTGAAACGCTTCTGCCGTCCTCATTAAAAACACTGCCTTTGATGATAACCTGTGTGCCTTGGTCAACGGTTAAAATCAAGCGGTCTCCCAAATCGCTGACTTTCTTTTTCTTGACTTCGACATCGTATTTCAAACCCGAACTCAAACCGCTTTTGGTGAAAACGATGTTGTAAATTCCCGCTTTGAGATTTTCTAAAACAAATTTGCCGCCGTTGCCGGAAGTAACGGATTTTACGTCTTCGCCGTTTTGTCTGGCGGTTATCGTTACACCCGAAATACCGTCGCCGCGCATCGTGCGAACTTTGCCTTTAATGCCGCCCGTGTCTTGAGCAAAGGCAATAACACTTGAGAAAGCCGAAATCAAAATAAAAAAGATTGAAATTTTCACAAACTTCATAGTTTTAATTGATAAATGGTGAATGATGAATTTAGATTCCGAAAATTCATCATTCACCATTTATCATTTCTTATGCATTTGCGGTTTCCGTTTTTAACTCTTCACGAAATTGTTCCGCTACGTCATTGATGATGTTTTCGAGCGTGCGGGTTGGCTGATAACCGAATAAACGCTTGGCTTTTTCCAGGCTGGGAACGCGCCTTTGCATATCTTCAAAGCCTTCGCCGTAGGCTTCTTCATACGGAATATAGCGAATCTCGCTCGTGCTTCCGGTCATCTCGATAGATTTTTCGGCAAGTCCTTTTATCGAAACTTCTTCGGCGTTTCCGAGATTGACAACTTGACCAAAACATTCGGGTGTTTCAATTATTTTCGTTAAACCTTCAACCACATCTAAAACGTGACCGAAACAGCGCGATTGCGTGCCGTCGCCGTGAACAATCAGTGGTTCGTTTCTAATCGCGGATTTGACGAAATTCGGCACAACCATTCCATATTGCCCGGTCTGGCGCGGTCCGACCGTGTTAAAAAGTCTGACGACGACGACCGGCAATCGCGTTTCCTTCCAATGCGCCAAAGCTAAAAATTCGTCTAAAGTTTTCGCGCAGGCATAAGCCCAGCGATGTTTGTCGGTCGAGCCGGTCAGCAAATCGTCTTCTTCCCGAAAAGGAATAGACGCGCCTTTACCATAAACTTCGCTGGTCGAAGGAATAAGCACGCGCTTACGGTAACGTGAGCAAACTGCAAGCACGACATCCGTTCCGCGAAAAATCGTTTCAATTGTTTTGACCGGATGTTCCATAATCAATTTCACGCCGACCGCGCTTGCCATATGAAAAACGCGGTCGGTTTCACGAATCAGTTCTTCCATCAATTTTTCATTGAGAACCGTATCGATAATCAGGCGAAAGCCTTTTTGTCCTTCCAAATGCGCGACATTTTGATAACGACCTGTCGAGAGGTCGTCTATCACCGTAATTTCGTGTCCTTCACCCAAAAGTTTGTCGGCTAAATGCGAACCGACAAAGCCCGCGCCGCCCGTGATTAAAATTTTCATAAAGATTTTTCTTAAAATAGTATTTTTGTTACTGATTTTCCAAATTTTCCACTCGTTTCAAAATTGCTTTTGATACTTCTTTGAGTTGGCTGATTTCGTCTTGATTTCTTATTTGCGAGTCAATCAAAGCATTTATTTTGAATTCAAAATCCTGCCGCGATTCATTTAAAGCATGAAAATAATCTTCAAGCCTTTCATTATGGCTCACCAGCAAATCCTTCATAATTCCAATCGCATCTTCAATTTTCCCGACTCTACCTTCAAGACTCATAATTTTCTCCTACATCTGCGTAGTCAGGACGTTTTCTTGTTTTTCAATTCTCTCCGCAAAATATGCAGTCGTTTTCCGCAAACCTTCGGCAAGCGGAACGGTCGGCGACCAGTTGAAAAGTTTTTGGGCGCGTTCGATATTCGGCTGTCGCTGTTTCGGGTCGTCCTGCGGCAAGGGCAAGTATTTGATTTTTATGTCTTTACCGATTGCTTTAGAAACTTCCTGCGCCAATTCATTCATCGTAAATTCGCCCGGATTTCCGATATTGACCGGCGAATGAATCGTCTCGTCTTCCGTATTCATCAGGCGAATCAAGCCTTCGACCAAATCGTCAACGTAACAAAAAGAGCGCGTTTGCTCACCCGTGCCGTAGATAGTCAATTCTTCGCCACGCAACGCCTGAACGATAAAATTTGAAACCACGCGCCCGTCGTGTTCCATCATTTTCGGACCGTAAGTATTGAAAATACGAACAATGCGCGTGTCGACATTATTCTGGCGTTGATAATCCATAAATAAAGTTTCCGCAACGCGCTTGCCTTCGTCGTAACAACTGCGAGTTCCGATACAGTTGACGTTTCCCCAATAATCTTCGGTCTGCGGGTGAACAAGCGGGTCGCCGTAGACTTCGGAAGTCGAAGCCTGCAAAATCCGCGCTCCGACGCGCTTTGCCATCCCGAGCATATTTATCGCGCCCATCACGCTGGTTTTCACCGTTTTGACCGGATTGAATTGATAATGAACTGGCGAAGCCGGACACGCCATATTATAAATCTGCTCGACTTCCAGCAAAATCGGCTCGGTTACGTCGTGCCGGATTAGTTCAAAACGATGATTGTCAAGCAGATGCAGAACATTCCGGCGCGTGCCGGTAAAAAAGTTGTCGAGGCAAATAACATCATTGCCTTCGCCCAAAAGCCTTTCGCAAAGATGCGAGCCAATAAAACCCGCGCCGCCGGTAATTAAAATTCTCATAATTGTTTTTGCCACGAATTACACAAATATCACGAATTATTTTGTCTTTTTATTCGTGATATTCGTGTAATTCATGGCTAAATTATTTTAGATGCTTTTCAAAGAAATTCAAAATTCGCCTTTATTTGCCCGTCTCGTCTGACGGCAAAAAAGAAAAAATTATTCAAACCTAAATTAAAATTATTTGTGGACAATTTTCTTACATTAAAAATTTTGCAAAGCGGCAGTGCGAATCCTTTTCTTTTCGACTTCACTCGCGCGTTTGTATTCATAAATCGCGCTTTCCCAATCGCCATACATCACATTCGGCAAAACGATAAATTTCCTGCCGAACATCTCGCGCGTTTTATCGACTTCGGCAAATCTGTCGGCAACCGATTTTCGCTCAAACTGGCTCGATAAATCATTTAAATTATCGCCTATCAACAAAACGATGCGGTATTTTTCCATAATTTTCTGCCGCCGCGCTTCCTTGCCCGATTCGGTGGCGCGAACCAGCACGGTTTCATCCGAAGCGTCGGGAAAACCCGTTTGTTTTAGATTGTCAATCGTCGCCTGCCGGTGAATTTCGTCGCGGTTGGTAACGTAGAAAACCTTCACGCCTTTCCCGCTCGCATAAGTTAAAAATTCAGCCGCGCCGGGAATCGCTTTCGCCTTTCGCTGATTGACCCACTGCGTCCAAACGTCCGGCGTAAAAGGCAAGCGGTTGATAACTATAAACGCCTGGTGCGGCGAGTTATCTAAAACCGTTTCGTCAACGTCAACGACTACCGCCCGCGCCCTCTTTCTCTCGGCTTTCGGAAGTTTTTTCAAATTCTTTTTCTCAAAATCCGCATCGAGCTGCATCCGTGCCAGGTTAAACGCTTGATATGACAAAGCCCGATATTCCGCCGCTTTTTGCACGAACAAAATCGCTGCGACTTGATATTCGTTGTCGGCGGTTATCTGCTTTATCTGCTCGGGGGTTGCCTGCTGCGCCGTTGTGGAAACCGTCACGAAATATGTCGAAACAATCGAAGACGCAATAAGGGCGAATGTTAAAAGATATTTTTTTGTATTCATTGTTTTACTCAAACGATTTGCCTGAAAAGGCTTCAAGCGATTATAAATGAATTATGCCCGAAAAGACGAAACGAAACAAAGATTTTAAAAGTGATGCGGAAAAGGAAACCGTCGAATTACCAGCCGAACCGTGCGAAGCTATCGTCAAAGACACCTGGAGCGCAGACCAACAGGAGAAAAGTTATTATTACGATGACAGTTACGGTTACGAAATTTATAATCCCGACGAAGAAGACAGTGACGAAATAGAAAATGAGAACTGACAAATGAAAGTTGACAACTTTTTCGTTACATTTTTATTTCCATCTGTTTCGGTTGCGAAAATAATTTCTCGCGCTTTCCTGTTGCGCTTCAGAACGGGAATTTCCTTCGTAGAGCGACTTTTTATAACTTTCAGAATGTCGCTCACAAAAAATACCGCTGTCCGCTAAACTCGAACATTGATTGCCATTTTTCAAAGTTGCCGTGCAGCGCAGATACTTCTCGTGTTTCTTGAGTCTTTCTTCCCGTTGTTCAACCACTCGCGCAGTTTGTCGGGCTTTTTTCTTTTCTTCCAGCAATTCTTCCCAATTTGGATTTTCGGCTTTGAACGGACAAATTGATTCCCAGCGTCTTAAAATGTCCTGGTCGGTTTCGCCGCATAACGGGCAGCCGTCGAGATTTGTTTTCGTGCCGACGGCGTGGCTGTAAATTTTCTTCCAGTGCTGCCAGCACAAGCCTTCTTTCTGCGCGGGTTTTTCACATTTGTCGGAAGAGTGCCAATTATTCGCGTCAGACTCGCGGTATTTATAAACGCATTCGATTGTTTCTTCAAACTTGCCGCGAGCAACGGTAACTTTGCGGTTTGAATGCTGCGCGTATAATTCGTTGAGCCGCGTTTCGATTGCTTCTAAAATAGCCGTTTCCGCTTCGTCGCGCGTTTTGCCCGTCACCTTCACGCCGAGCAAATTCGGGCAGCGTCCGATGTAATTTTCTCCGTCTTTTTCGATGATTACGACTAGAACTTGCATGCTGATTTTTTAGCTAAAGATTAGCGGCTTTTTCTCCAATCAATTCCAACGCCGCTTGCTCGTCCTGCTCAATCGCCAACTCAACGCCGCGCTTCGCCAATTCGAGCAGGCGTTTCGACTCGTCTTTAAAAGTGAAACATTCTTGAATCATATTGCTGATTTGTTGCTGAAAGGTTTTATCAAGTAATGGTATTTGCAACTTAAAAATGTCGCCAGACGAAATGTTTGTTTGAACCGCGCCTGTCCCAATTCTTTCGAGTTGCATTCTTACAATTGGTGAATTGATTATCAAAGCTAATGCGTCCTCATTAAAATTTTCAACACTAAATCGCAAAATCCTTTGATTGATAATCGCTTTTGTTCCTTTGGGAACTTTGCAGCAGTTGCCAACAGTTCCAGACATAGATAAAAGTAAATCATTTTCTTTCACAACGTCTTTCGGACTTAATTTTGAGTCTTCAATTGGAATAGTTGCAACATTTGATAAATCTAATTCTCCCCTTTTTATATTGTTGATTCTTATTAAACTGATTCCGTTTTTCACATAAGAACCACTATCAAATGGAAAACCCGTTGAATAATTTGAAATTAGACTTCTCAAGTTTGTGGATTCGTGTGTTTTTAGAATTTTATCAAGTTCGTCGTATTTCAACTGAAAAAATTCCGCATCAAGCCTGCCCGAAAAAAGGAAACTTTCTTTGAACGATTTAACGGCGACGTTTTCGTTTGTCGGCTGCCAATCGCGCAAGCCGAGTTCGCCCAAAAGCAAACTTTCGGCTTCGGCGTATAACCGCTTGCTTTGTTCGAGTTTTTCGTGCGCCGCTTTGACGAGTTCTTCAATGCGCATTTGAAACTCGAAAGACAATTTAGCAATTTTCAGTTTTCTTATTCGGTAAATAAATAAGTTTAATTGAACATTTCCGGTTGATTCACGCAAAGTTTGAAAGCGTCCGTATTTGCCCAAAAGAAAGGTTGAAAGAAAGTGCGATAAATAACTTTCATTTGTTCTAATAATTCCGACGTGCCTGTCTGAATTAGCGGGCAGAATTGTTTCGTCAACAACGGCGCAATTTCCAATCGTTCCGACTGATGAAACAATTACATCTCCAACTTTCAAAGCTGTGCGTGTATTTTTTTCGTGTTGTTCTTTTAAGATGTGATAATTACTCGAAAGGTCAAAATAATTTTCTTTTGGCGACTTTGCCGAAATTAAATTGATGTTGCTTTCAAGACAGAAATCAATTGATTCGTGTATTCCGTCAGTAACAAAAGCAAAATCGCCGACATAATCAAAACCTTTGCTTTCCAAAACAGCTAATTTTTCTAAATTCGATTTGCTGAAATACTCGCTGTCAGTTCTAAAATCTTCGTTGTCGTGCAAAACTTCGCTTAATTTTAATTCGCTTATTTCCAGCCCGTTCAATAAAGTTTGATATTTCGTTTCATCAAACGGGCTTAGGCGAAAAAATCCGTTGCGAATGACAGCTTTTCTTTTTTGGCAAACTCGCGGAAGGCTTCGGCGATGCCGTCTTCGGTCAAGTTTTCGTGGTTGAAAAGGTCGTGTTCGACTATTTCGTGACCGTGCGCGTCGCGCAGCAGAAAGCCGTTGCGCGTCGCGTAAATCTTTTCGCCCGAATTGTCTTTGCCGGATTTGCGCTGCGTGGCAAAGAAAATGTTGTAGTCTTCCGTTCGCGGGCAATACGAATCGCCTTGCTGGTCGTTCCATTTCTGAACGAACAAAACGCTCGTTTTCGTTCCGGTATGCGGTTTGAAAGTGTTGCCGTGCAGACCGACGACGGCGAGAATCCGGCAGCGCGTCGCAACGAATTCCCGGATGCGTTTGTCTGACGAATTGTTAAATCTGCCCTGCGGCAAAACGATTGCCATTCGCCCGCCGTCTTTCAGAAAATCGAGATTGCGCTCGATAAACAAAATGTCGCGCCCGACCGCCGTTTCATATTTGCCGCTCGTCTTGCGGGCAAGCTCGTATTTGTGAATAATCCGCGATTCTTTGATGTCGCCGGCAAACGGCGGATTCGCCATCAGCACGTCAAACTCGAACGCTTTGTAACCGCTTTTGTCGGCGCGAAGTTTTTTGAGCTTCTTAAAACCTTCGTTGTAGGTGTCGTTCCAATCTTCGGTTTCGGCGGTTTCATCCCAACGCTCGGCATCGAGCGTGTTCAAATGCAAAACATTCGTCTGCCCGTCGCCCGCGATTAAGTTCAAAGTTCTGGCGACGCGCACGCTTTTCTCGTCAAAATCAATCGCAAAAACTTTATCGCGGACGTAATCTTCACAGCGCGGCGGTTTCTTTTCCGCCGTGAAAAGATGCGAAGCGGTCAAGCCTTCGTCTTCCAAAATTTTGCGCCAAACGTGAAAAATGCCGTGAACCGTAAAGCCCGAACTGCCCGCCGCCGTGTCAATCAAAAACTCGTCTTCCTTCGGGTCGAGCATTTTCACGCACATATCAATCACATAACGCGGCGTGAAATACTGACCTTTTTCGCCTTTCGACGATTTGTTGACGAGATATTCAAACGCTTCGTCTATGACTTCGAGATTCGAGTTGAAAAGTTTGTAATCCTGCAAAGAAGAAACGCAGACCGACAGATGCGAGCGCGAAAGATTGATTTTGTCTGAATCCGAAAAAACGCCTTCCCATTTGCCTTTGGCTTTGTCGAACAGCGTTTGAATCTTTTGGTTAAGCTCGGCTTCGGTTTGTCCGGTGTTGCGAAATTGGAGTTGGCGCGTTTCGGTGCGCGTGCTTTCGAGTTCGTCGTAAAGTTTGGTGAAAATCAACTTAAAAACTTCCTCGAAAACGTCCACGCCCGCGTTTGCCAAAACTTCGTCTTCCATTTCCTCGATGCGCTGCCGCAAAGATTTGCGTTCGGTCTGCTCGTTAAACTTTTTCACGAGGTCAGCCATCCGAAAATCTTCGCGCAAAACATCGGCGAGCGTTTCGGCTTGCGCGGGAATGTCGGTTAGCTCGACAAAATAATTCGGGTCTTTGCGGTGATAATAAGAAATCGCGCCGCCGTTCGTCCAAACGCCAATCGGCGCGCCCGTCGCGTGGCAATACGATTTTAACTGGTCTTTGCCGTCTTTCAGTTTCGGCTTTTTGAGTTCGATAATAATATACGCCGATTCCGGGTGGTCTTTGTCCCGAATCACGATGTCGGCGCGGCGCGTTTCCGCTCCGAATTTTACGGGAAACTCAACCGCGATGCGATTTTTCGCGTAGCCATAATTTTCCATCAAACGCCGCAAATAAAGCTGGCGCACGATTTCTTCGGGCTTGAGGCGAATATCGGTTTCGCGTATCAAACAGCGCACGTTGAAAATTGTTTTGCCGTTTATTTCCCGCATCGTGATGTTTGCGCCGAGCGTTTCGAGTTCGGCTTGCGTGAAAAGCGAAACGTCGTAATTTGAATCTTTGACAATTTGTATTAAATCCATTGCTTATGAAATTGATTGTGTTGAATTTGGAATCGGTGAAATTTTATAATACGGATTAACAATTGAAAATCAAAAGCCGATTAATTATTGTCCGCCTAACAGCGCAATATCTTCATCTTTGCCTTTCACCTTTTTTTACTTGTCAACCTCGTTTCACCGCGTCTATACTGAAAAAGGCATTTTTGCTTGTTTGAGGAGAAAATTTTGCAACCAAAAGTTCATCAAGGACTACTAACCGCCGCCGGATTTCGCTTTGCGATTGTCGTCGCGCGTTGGAATGATTTTTTGACATCTAAATTAACCGAAGGCGCGCTCGACGCGCTTGAAAGACTGGGCGCGGATGAAAGTATGGTCGAGATTTTCAAGGTTCCAGGTTCGCTTGAACTGCCTTTGACGGCAATGAAAGTTGCGCAGAGCGGAAAATTTGACGCGCTCATCTGCATTGGAACGGTGATTCGGGGTGAAACTCCGCATTTCGATTATGTGGCGGGCGAAGCGGCAAAAGGCGTTTCGCAGGCGGCAATGCAAACGGGCGTTCCGGTTTTATTTGGTGTTGTAACGGCAGACACGCTCGAACAAGCAATCAACCGCGCCGGTGTCAAAGCGGGAAACAAAGGATTTGAAGCGGCGATTTCGGCGGTTGAACTCGTTAATTTATACAAAACAATGGACGGCGGTGAAAATATCGGTAGAGAGAAAGTTTTTCCGCACGTCGTTTGAAAATCGAAGAAAAAGTATTATGGGAACACGGCGTAAAGCGCGTGAATGCGCTTTGCAGATGTTATTTGCAGCGGACGTTGCCAAAACGTCAGGCGACATTTTGACGCGCAATTATTGGGCAGAACTCGGCGAACAATCTTTTGACGAGGAAACGCGCAAGTTTGCCGATAGATTAGCGGTCGGAACTCTACGCGAGGTTGAAAAGATTGACCAGACGATTCGCACCCGCGCCGAACACTGGCGTATCGAGCGAATGGCGATTGTCGACCGCAATGTTTTGCGGATGGCGGTTTATGAATTTCTCTTCTCAGATACGCCGCACACCGTTATTATCAACGAAGCCTTAGAAATCGCCCGCCGGTTTTCCACCTTTGAAGCTACACAGTTTATCAATGGAATTCTCGATGCCATCAAACACGATTTGGAAAAAAATCCGGCTGACAATTCCGAACCATCCAGCGAAAAAACTCACGCTTCGACTTCTTAAACAATTTTTGAAACCGATTTTCGGTTTGAAATGAAAGTTTCAAAGTGCAGCTAACTGCAAAACTCAACATGCGAAAAAACTGCTCACTGCTTACCGCTCACTGCTCACTTATGTTTTAAGTCTTTTTGCGCTAAAATTATTTTTATTTCCTGCGAAAATCTGAGAGGTATAAATAAAGTGAGCGAAAAAACAGCCAACGTATCCGAATACATCACCGAAAATTTTGGCGCAAACGCCAACTACGTCGAAGGTTTATTGAGTCGTTACCAATCAGACCCGAATCTGGTTGATGAATCCTGGCGCACATATTTCAGCCAATTGCTCGATGGAAAGTCATCGCCTCAGAGCAACGGCGGACAAACTTCAGCAACTAAAACGCAAACCACAGATGTTTCGGCTTCAAATAAAAAAACAAATGAAGCGGCAGTTGTTGAAAATAAATCTGCAACGGTTACAACGCCCACACCTGCGAAAACGCAGCAACAGACTGCGATTGGCGCAGACACGCAAGCCAAACCGCTCGTCGGCGCGTCGAAAAAGATTGTCGAAAATATGGAACAAAGTCTGACTGTTCCAACCGCAACAAGCGTGCGCAGCATTCCCGTCAAGGTTTTGGAAGAAAATCGGCGGATTATTAACGAGCATCTGCAAAGTTCGGGACGCGGCAAAGTTTCATTTACACACTTGATTGCATGGGCGATTGTCAAAGCACTCAAAACCTATCCGCAATTGAACAACGGCTATGGTTTGGTTAATAATGCGCCGTCGCGTCTTGAAAACGCTAGTGTTAATCTCGGCATTGCGATTGATATTGAGAAAAAAGACGGCTCGCGCAACTTGCTCGTGCCGAACATCAAAAATTCAAACCAAATGAATTTTGCTGAATTTTTCGCCGCTTTCAACGAAACGGTCAAAAAAGCGCGTGACGGAAAGTTAACGATTGAAGATTTCCAAAGCACAACGATTTCGCTGACCAATCCGGGAACTCTCGGCACGGTTTCATCGAATCCGCGCCTGATGTCGGGACAAAGCGCGATAATTGCGACCGGCGCGATTGAATATCCGGCTGAATATCAAGCAATGACCGCCGCCGCGCTTTCACAACTCGGCATCAGCAAAACTATTACCTTGACTTCGACTTACGACCATCGCGTTATCCAGGGCGCAGAGAGCGGTTTGTTTCTGGCAAGAATTCACCAGTTTTTAATCGGACAGCACGAATTTTACACGGAAATTTTCGGCGATTTAGAAATAAATTATTCGCCGCTGCGGTGGGCTGAAGATTACAATCCGTCGCTGTTTGGCGGCGACCATTTCCGTCAGCAAACCGAAAAGCAAGCGAAGGTTTTGGAATTAATCAATGCCTATCGTATTCGCGGGCATTTGCTTGCTGATATTGACCCGCTCAATATGACTTCGCACCACGCGAGCGACCTCGATTTGGAAAACTTTAAACTTTCAATCTGGGATTTAGACCGGGAATTTATCACGGGCGGTTTACACGGCAAGGAAGTTTCCACGTTGAGAGAAATTCTCTGGGTTTTGCAGCGCGCTTATTGCGGCAAAGTCGGTATCGAATATCGTCATATTCAAAGCAAGGAAGAAAAAACTTGGATACGTGAACGCATTCGACAGCAATTTGTAGACACCGAACCAATTGTACCGGAAACACAGAAAGAATTACTTGAAAAACTCATTGAAGCTGAACAATTCGAGCAGTTTTTGCACAAAAAATATCTCGGTCAAAAACGATTTTCGCTCGAAGGCACGGAAACTATTATTCCGCTGCTCGACCAATTGATTGAAAACGCTTCGGAACGCGGTGTCGAAGAAGTTTTTATGGGAATGGCGCATCGCGGGCGTTTGAATGTTTTGTCGAACATCGTCGGCGACGCGGAAAAAGGCGATATGGCGGAGCGCATTTTTACCGTCTTTGAAGGCACTTCGCATCCGAGTTTTCCCGCCGATGAAGGCGACGTGAAATATCATCAAGGCGCAATAGGACGGCGAAAAACGAAAAACGGTAACGATGTCAAAATTATTCTTTCGTCCAATCCTTCACATTTAGAATTTGTTGACCCGGTTGTCGAAGGAATGGCGCGAGCCAGACAAGACGAACTTTTGGAAGACGCGGACGGCACGCGCGAAACTGTCTACGATAAAATTTTGCCCGTTCTGCTGCACGGCGACGCGGCTTTTGCCGGACAGGGAATCGTGATGGAAACATTACAGTTAGCCAATCTGCGCGGCTACCGCACCGGCGGCACGATTCATATTGTCATCAACAATCAAATCGGTTTTACGACAACACCTGAAGCGAGTCGTTCTTCGATTTATTCGACCGACGCGGCGCAAATTACTCAATTGCCAATTTTCCACATCAACGGCGACGACCCCGAAGCAGTTTATCGCGTAGTAAAAATCGCGCTTGAATATCGTCAGAAATTTGATAAAGATGTAGCACTCGATTTAGTCGGTTTTCGTCGTCTCGGACACAACGAAGGCGACGAGCCGAGCTACACGCAACCACTGATGTATGCCCGCGTCAAAGCGCATCCGGGCGTGCGCCATCTCTACGCGCAAAAACTCATTCGCGGCGGTATTATTACTGAGGAAGAATTAAAAGGAATGACCGACACGGTAGTTGCCAAATACGAAGATATTTTGCAGCGCGCCAAACAAATCGCCGTCAAAAAACCGAAACGCGCCGAGCTTCCCGCGCTCATCGCGGATGAAGACGGCTCAAACGTTTTGGAAACAGCAATTTCCAAAGAAAATTTGAAACAGGTTTCCGAAAAAATCTCGCTCGTTCCCGAAGGTTTTAACATCAATCCGAAAATGGTCGGGCAATTAGCGCGTCGCGCGAAAATGGGCGAAGGCGAAACGCCGATGGATTGGGGATTTGCCGAAGCGACTGCGTTCGGCTCGCTCGTTTTGGACGGAACGAGCGTTCGCTTGAGCGGTCAGGATTCGGGACGCGGAACTTTTTCGCACCGCCACGCGCTGATGTATGACACGAACAACGGCGCGGTTTGGTGTCCGCTCGCCGAGCTTCGACACGATAATTCGGACGCGAAATTTGAAGTTTTCGACAGTTCGCTGTCCGAATCGGGCGTTCTCGGTTTTGAATACGGTTATTCAATGCAAAATCCCAATGCGCTTGTAATGTGGGAAGCGCAGTTCGGCGATTTTTCAAACGGAGCGCAGGTCATTATTGACCAATACATTGCCGCGTCAGAAGACAAATGGCAGCAAAAATGCCGACTCGTAATGCTGCTTCCGCACGGCTACGAAGGTCAAGGACCTGAACACTCGTCAGCCAGACTCGAAAGATATTTGCAGCTTTGCGCGGAAAATAATTTGCAGGTTTGCTATCCGACAACTCCGGCGCAGTATTTTCATCTGCTTCGCAGGCAAGCCAAACAGGAAATTGTGCGTCCGCTCATCGTGATGACTCCAAAAAGTTTATTGCGACTTCCCGCCGCAAATTCTACAATCGAAGATTTAACAAATGGCGGTTTCAAGCCCGTAATTGATGACATTTCAATTACTAACAAAGCGGAAGTCAAACGAATTGTTTTGTGTAGCGGAAAAGTCTTTTATGATTTAGATTCGGCGCGTGAAAACGCAAGAGATTTGCGCGTGGCGATTGTTCGGCTCGAACAATTTTATCCATTTCCCGCGACGCGATTAAAAGAAATTTTCGCGTCTTACGAAAACGCGACGCAAATTTTCTGGACGCAGGAAGAGCCGCAAAATATGGGCGGCTGGACGTTTGTCGAGCCGCGTCTGCGCGAAATCAAAGGTAATTTGAGTTTGCGCTGCGTCAGCAGAACGGCTTCGGCTTCGCCTGCAACCGGAAGTTATGCGATTCACGAACTCGAACAACGAAAACTCGTGGACGATTCGCTTTTGAAGGAACACGCCGACGAAATCTCAAAGGCAAGCGAGCCGGAAGTTTCGGAAAAACTCGCACCGGCGGGCGCGTGAAAATGACTCTTTTTGAAACATATTTGCATAAGCAAAAAAATGAATCCGAAACAACGAATAGTCATATTAATTGCAGTAGTTCTTTTACTTTTAATTGAGTTGTTTCCTTCTTGGTTATATGAGGATTTACACACTTCTGCATAGTATTCTACTGGTTACATTTCATTTTTAATGTGAATCAATAGTGGAAAGAGCAGATAGACAAAAAGACGGCAAGATAGTTTCGATGGAAACTTTACTTATCAAACTGTATTGTCTAATCTGCCAATCTACGGTAACCAAAACGTTTTAAAACATTAACGACTCTCGAATTTCAAGCCGGTTTTTAAGCCGCGTCCGAGAGGATTTTGTGATAGTGCGTAACAGAATTTCCCGTTCGGCTGAAAACAAATTCCCAATCCGAATTTGCGGCGCGACTCCGTAAAATCGCTTCGATTGTCGGAGTGATTTCTAAATATCGAACCGCCTTTGTTAATGTGAAGCGCGTTTTTGTTCCGACGATTTGCAGCACTGAAGCGTCAAAATCAACCTGTTCCCGGCGCAAAGCTGTAATCTCGCTGATACGCACTCCGGTCATTAATGTCATTTGAAAGACTTGCCCGACTACGCGGCGTTTCTCCGCCATTTTTTGCGTTTCGTTCTCGCGTTGGACGGAAAGTAAGAACGTCAACAGCTTCATCACTTCGTCTTGCTTTATCAACCTTTCGCGGCGTGAACGAGAAACTTTCGGGCGCGGAATGCGCGGGCAAATCCAATTTTCGACTTCAGGGAAATCTTTGTGCGCCAAGTGCAGAGCCGACGCGATAATTGTTACTTCACGATTCACGCTTGCCGCTTGAACTTCTTTCGAGCGTGAATCAACATAAAGCCGAATGTGCGCGGTTGTTAGTTCGTTTAATTTCAGACGCGACGGAAGCATCAAAATCCATCTTTCCAAGACGGTCGTCGCCCTGACTTTTTCTTTTCGGTTTTCGATTCGTTCGAGCCGTTTTCGGCAAACGTCTGATACGAACGGAAATTCGCGCCGCGTTATACCAAGCTGCGTAAATAAGAGGATTTAATAGAATGGTAACCAATGATAATTGGTCATCCCTGATAAATACTGTTTCCGGGTTGATAAATCTTTCATTTCATCTATCAACACTTCTTGCATTT
>JAABUN010005480.1_pt1 | contig 15707 bp, 18 predicted proteins | sample 5559311 | NCBI WGS metagenome assembly JAABUN01 (sample SAMN10711877, study PRJNA513370) | rock metagenome | isolation source: Antarctica rocks | place: Antarctica: Victoria Land, Siegfried Peak sud
GCCAGCCTGTCCGGGACAACTCTACGCGGCGCTGGCGCGCCACTCGGTCACTTGGGGCGCTTGGCGCCGTACTTGGACCGGCTCTGCTTGCGATCCTTGACGCCCTGCGTGTCGAGCACGCCGCGCAGCACGTGGTAGCGCACACCCGGCAAGTCGCGCACGCGCCCGCCGCGAATCAGCACGACCGAATGCTCCTGCAGATTGTGGCCCTCACCCGGGATATAGGTGATGACCTCGCGCTGATTCGTCAGCCGCACCTTGGCGACCTTGCGCAGCGCCGAGTTCGGCTTCTTCGGAGTCGTCGTATAGACGCGAGTGCACACACCGCGTTTTTGCGGGTTCGCCTCCATCGCGGGAACCTTGGACTTGGCCTTTTGCGGTTCGCGGCCCTTGCGGACCAGCTGGTTGATCGTCGGCATGAAGCCTTCACCTTTCTCACGGTTACTTTGCCGCCGACCGCAAAGGAGAAGGCCCCGACGGCTGCAAAGCCGCGGGGCCGAAGCCACGCCGATGACAATGTTCAAGCGCTTGTCCGGCCCAGGGAGCCGGGAAACACTCGGTCGTCTTACCGGGAAACGGCGGGAGCGGTCAAGCGGCGCTCCGATCGCGTGGTGGCCAACCCCGGTGGTCGACATCGAGAGCTCAACGGCCCGACTTCACACCCCGCCCGGGCAGCAGCGGGGCCGCCACCAGCACCGCCGCACCCCCCACCATCCAGCCGCCCAGCACGTCGGTCGGCCAGTGCACCCCCAGCCAGGTGCGGCTCACCCCCACCAGCCCCGCCACCGCGACCGCCGGCACCCAGGGCCACCGCCCGCTCGCCAGCAGCGCCAGCGCGCCGACCAGCGCCGTCGTGTTGGCCGAGTGGCCGCTCGGAAACGCGTAAGTCGTGACGGAGTCGAGGTGAGGCAGCAGTGTCGGGCGCGCGAGCGAGAAGGCGTGCTTCAAGGCCGTGTTCAGCCCGGCCGCCCCGCCGATCAGCCCGGCCAGCCAGAGAGCGCGCCGCTCCTGCCCTCCGCCCACCAGGAACGCCGCCGTCCCGATCGCCACCGCCAGGCGCGGCGTCCAGTCGCCCGCCCAGGTCGCGGCCAGCATGATGGGCGTGACGGTGTGGGCCACCGCCGTCTGCACCGGGGCGATCTGGCGCAGGATCTGCTCGTCCAGCCCGACTCCACCCGCCCGGCGCACCAGGCCGATGACGACGACCGCGCCCAGCAGCACGGCCGCCGTCCCCCAGGACCGCGCGCGGGTCAGAAGTGGATCACCCGGTCGTAGGCATCGAGCACGCTCTCGTGCAGCGACTCGCTGATCGTCGGATGGGCGAACACCGTCTCCATCAGCTCGGCCTCCGTCGTCTCCAGTTGCCGCGCGACCACGAAGGTGCCGATCAGCTCGGTGACCTCGGCCCCGATCATGTGCGCGCCGAGCAGCTCGCCGGTGGCCGCGTCGAACACCGTCTTCACAAAGCCGTCCGCCTCGCCCAGCGCGATCGCCTTGCCGTTGCCGATCAGCGGGAACTGCCCGACCTTGACCTCGTGGCCGGTTTCGCGTGCGGCCGCCTCCGTCAGGCCGACGGACGCCACCTGCGGCCGAGCGTAGGTGCAGCCCGGGATGTTCCAGGTGGAAAAGGGATGGGGGTCGCCGCCGGCCAGCTTCTCCACCGCGACCACGCCCTCGTGGCTGGCCTTGTGCGCCAGCCAGGGCGCGCCGGTCACGTCGCCGATCGCGAGCACGCCTGGGACATTGGTGCGCCCGAACTCATCCACCACGATGTGGCCGCGATCGGTCGCGACGCCGAGCGCGTCGAGCCCGATGTCCTCGGTGTTCGGCACGATGCCGACGGCGATGATGGCCTGGGAGAAGCGGTGCTCCAGCGTCTGCCCGTCGTTCGTCCTGATCCGCGCGGTCACGCCGTCGGTGCCCGTGTCGAGCGCCTCGACCGACGCCTCGGTGTGGATGGTCATGCCGTCCTTGATCAGGCGCTTGAGCATGTGGGCGGAGATCGCCGCGTCCTCGACCGGCAGGATGCGGGGCAGCATCTCCACCACCGTGACGTCCGCGCCCATGTCGCGGTAGAAGGAGGCGAACTCGATCCCGATCGCGCCCGACCCGATGACCAGCAGGTCGGTCGGCATGACGGTGGGCACCATCGCGTGGCGATAGGTCCAGATGCGCTCCCCGTCGGCCGGCGCGAACGGCAGTTCGCGGGCGCGGGCACCGGTGGCGACCAGCACCGCCTTGGCGGCGAGCTCGGTGGTGCCGCCCTCCCCCTCGATCACCACTCGGTCGGCGGCGGCCAAGCGCGCGACGCCGTGATGCACGGCGATCTTGTTCTTCTTCATCAGAGACCGGACGCCCGCGTTTAGCTGCCCGGCCACCTTGCGCGAGCGGTCGACCACGGCGGCGATGTCGAACGTCGGTTGAGCGGCCCTGAGGCCGTACTGCTCCGCATGGGTCATCTGATGATAGACCTCGGCCGTGCGCAGCAGCGCCTTGGTCGGGATGCAGCCCCAATTGAGGCAGATCCCGCCCAGCTTCTCCCGCTCCACGATCGCGACGCTCAGGCCCAGCTGCGCGGCGCGGATGGCGGCGACATAGCCGCCGGGGCCGGAACCGATGATGACGAGGTCGAGGGGGTCAGGCATTTGAGCGCTCCTGCATCTTCTCACTAAAAGGATCGCGACGTGCTTGCTGCAACATAAAAGTCCAAGCGGCACCATAGATGGCACCGAAAATAAAAATGGGAACCGTCAGGCTCCAAAAGGTGGGTGTTCCGAAGGTCCACCCAACTTGCGGCACCTCCAACACTGCAAAAACGAAAGCCGCTGCAAGGCCAGTAGTTATCCCAACTACTTGAGCCAACCCAGATTTTGCTCTAATATTTGATCCAAACAACCAAGCTGCTGGAACTCCTAGGATTAGGAGAGCTGGTAATCCGACCACAACACCGATGAGAAAGGCAGCGGGCACAAGCCACCCCGCTGACCAGAAGCCACCATCTCCTGGCGCGAAGATACCGATGACGATCGTAAACAGGACTGAGCCAATCGCGCTGGCGAGCACTGAGGTGCCAATGGCGATGAGGATGAGGCTTCCCAATTTGCGCCAAGCCACATTTGCCCTCACGCCACCAGCGCCAGCGGCGTCTCGCACAAACGCTTGAACGCCCCCAGCAGCCTTGCCCCGTCCGCGCCGTCGATGGCGCGGTGATCGAAACTGCCGGTCACCGTCATCACCGTCGCCACCGCGAGAGCGCCGCCCGCGTCGACCACCGGGCGCTTCGCTCCCGCGCCGACCGCCAGGATCATGGCTTGCGGCGGGTTGATGACGGCGGCGAACTGTTCGATGCCCATCATGCCCATGTTGGAGATCGACGCGGTGCCGCCCTGATACTCCTCGGGCTTCAGCTTGCCCGCCTTCGCGCGGCCCGCAAGGTCGGTCATCGCCGTCGAGATCGCCGACAGCGAACGGCCGTCCGCGCCCTCCACGATCGGCGTGATCAGCCCGCCGTCGATGCTCACCGCCACCGCGATGTCGACTCGCGAGTAGCGGATCAGCCGGTCGCCCGCGAAACTGACGTTGCACTCCGGCACCTCAAGCAGCGCCTTGGCCAAAGCCTTGATGAGGAGGTCGTTGACCGACAGCTTGACGCCCGTCGGCTCAAGCGCCGCGTTGAGCTCACCGCGCAGCTTGAGCAGCGCATCCAGCCGCACGTCGAGCGTCAGGTAGATGTGCGGGATCGTCGCCTTGGCCTCGGTCAGCCGGCGCGCGATCGTCTTTCGCATATTCGAGAGCTTCTCGACCTCGTGCGGGATCGTGGTCTCGACCCGAGCGGCGGGAGCCGGGGCGGGTGTCGGAGCGGGATCCGGGGCCGCAGCGGCAGGCCGCTCCTTTGCCGCCTCCACATCCGCCTTCACGATGCGGCCGCGCGGGCCGGAGCCGGTGACGGCCGAGAGCTCGAGCCCCCGCTCCGCCGCCAGCCGCCGGGCGAGCGGGCTCGCCTTGATGCGCTCGCCCGAGGCCGGCTCCGCACTCGCCGGCTCCTCGGCGGCGCGCGCAGTGCCCTGCTCCGGCGGCAGGCCATGATCCTCCGCCTGCCCCCGCGTGCGTTCGGCCTGGGGATCGCCCGCGCCCTCGTCGCCCTGCTTGTTCGGATCGGTCGGGTCGGTGGAAGGCTCCTCCTCGAGCGTCGCGGCCTTCACTTCCCCACCGCCCGACGCCGCCGGCGCTTCCTGACCTCCAGAGGCGGCGGCCTCGGCCACGTCCTCGCCCTCCTCCGCCAGCACGGCGATTGCGGTGCCCACCTTCACGTCGTCCGTGCCGTCGGGCACCAGGATCCTGGCCAGCGTGCCCTCGTCGACCGCCTCGAACTCCATCGTCGCCTTGTCGGTCTCGATCTCGGCCAGGATGTCGCCGGCGGCCACCGTGTCGCCCTCCGCCTTCAACCAGCGGGTGAGCGACCCCTCTTCCATGGTGGGGGAGAGGGCGGGCATGGTGATCCGGATCGGCATGAGCCACCTTTGCGCGGTCGGGCCGCGCGGCTCAAGAGCTTGCGTGGAGCGCGTGGGCTGGCGCACAGCCGGGCGGGCAAGGGGACAAGCGGATGCGCACCTATCTGGTGGTGATCGACGAGACGGCGGAGGCGACCGTGGCGCTGCGCTTCGCCGCGCGCCGCGCCAGCCGCACCGGGGGTCAGGTGACGGTCGCCACCTTCCTGCCGCCGCGCGAATTCGTGCAGTGGGGCGCGGTGCAGGCGACCCTGGACGAAGAGGCGCGCGAGCGGGCGCACGCGCTCGTTCGTCGCGCGGCCGGCACCATGCTGGACACGCTCGGCGTGCGCGGGGCCGTGACGGTGGCTGAGGGCGATCCGATCGACGGCCTGCGCGCGCTGATTGCCGAGGGCGAGGTGACGGCGCTGGTGCTGGGCGCGGCCGCCGAGGGGCCGCCGGGTCCGCTCGTGCAGCACTTCGCCGGCCACGACATCGGCCGGCTGCCCTGCCCGGTGATGATCATCCCCGGCGGGCTGGACGAGGCGGCGATCGACCGGCTGAGCTGAGCTCTTCTCCACTCCCTTCCAAGGAGGGGTTGGGGCGGGTGGCGAGCGCAAGCGAGCCTCCTGTCGGCTCGGCAGCTCGCGCTGTCGCGCTCGCACCCACCCCCAGCCCCTCCCTGGAAGGGAGGGGAGCGTCAGGATGCGATTGCCTCCACCGCCACCTCGTTCTAGCCTTCCCACCATGAAGCGCCTCCTCCTCGCCACCGCCCTCCTCGCCACCCCGGCCTGCGCCCAGACGACCGACGCCGCGCGCCCGGTCGCCCTCGCTCAAGCAAGCGCCCCCGCGCCTTCGCCCGAACAACTCAAGGCCACCGTCGAGCGGCTGGTCGGCTTCGGCACCCGCCACACCTTGTCGACCACCACCGATCCGAACCGCGGCATCGGGGCGGCGCGCGACTGGACGGCGGCGGAGTTCGAGCGAATCTCACACGCGTGCGGCGGATGCCTGACCGTCGAACGGCCGCAGCGCACCTTCACCGGCCCGCGCGCGCCCGACGGCGTGATCGTGCAGGACGTGCTCGCCATCCAGCGCGGCACGGGCGACCCCAACCACGTCGTGATCGTCGCCGGCCACATCGATTCGCGCGTCACAGACGTGGCGGACTCGACCTCCGACGCGCCTGGCGCGAACGACGACGGCAGCGGCACCGCGCTCGTGATCGAGGCGGCGCGCACCTTGTCCAACGAGCGGTTCGCCGGCACGATCGTCTATGCCCTGCTGTCGGGCGAGGAGCAGGGGCTCTGGGGCGGCACCTTGTTGGCCGAGGAGGCGAAGCGCCGGGGCTGGCGCGTCGCCGCCATGCTCAACAACGACATCGTCGGCGGCACGCACGGGGTGGACGGGCGCACGGTCAGCGACCGGGTGCGCGTGTTCTCCGAAGGGATAGCGGCCGCCGACGGCGCGGACCCGGCCGTCCAGCGGGGCATCGGCGGCGAGGACGACAGCCCGTCGCGCGCGCTCGCCAAGGCGATCGGGCGGGTGGCCGAGGCGCGGTCCGACATCGGCATCGACGCCTTTCTGGTCCGGCGGCCCGACCGGTTCGGGCGCGGCGGCGACCATCTGCCGATGCTGGCAGCCGGCTACCCCGCCGTGCGCTTCTCCGCCGGGGTGGAGGATTACGACCACCAGCATCAGGATCTGCGTGTCGAAGACGGGAAAGCCTTTGGCGACACGGTGGACGCCATGGACTTCCCCTATCTCGCCCGGGTGACCGCCCTCAACCTGGCCGTCCTGCGCCGGCTCGCCACCGCACCGCCCGCGCCGGCGACGGTGACCCTGGGCGGGGCGGTGTCGAGCGACACGTCGGTGAGTTGGAGCGCGGTGCCCGGCGCCGCCGCCTACCGGGTCCGCTGGCGGCCGGCGGATACGCGCGAGTGGACGAACGCGCGCGACGTGGCGGCGGGGACCACAGCGGCGACGCTCACCGGTGTGATCGTCGACGACAATTTCGTGGGCGTCTCCGCGCTAGGCCCCGACGGGTCGGAAAGCCTGGTCACATTCGGGGCGTCACCCGTGCGGCGCTAGGCTCAGCGCGTCTCGTCGTCCGGTCCATACTCCTCGACGACCACCGTGGTGACGGTGGGGGCCGGCGTGGTGATGGTCGTGACGGTCGTGACGCCCGGAACCGAGCGGGTGCGCACGACCGGCACCGGGCTGCCGTAAGCACTCACCCGCTCGTCCGGAGGGCAGGCACCCAGCGGCGAGCGGTCGCGCGGATCGCCGTCTTGGAAGCAGCGGGGATCGTAGAAGCGGTCGCCCGGTCGCGCCGTCGTCTGCACCGGTGCCGAGTCGGCGGCGCGCCGGTCCCAGTCCATTCCGCGCCGCACCTCTCGCACCACGCCGTCCGCGTCGACCAGTGCGGCGTCGTCATAGGCGCGCACCCAGCGCAGGCCGATCGGAGCCGGCGGCAGGCCCCAGGCGCGCGTGTCCGCGACGGTGTAGGCGGGGCCGAGATAGACCGGGTCCAGGCGCACGCCGCGCTCCACGCTTCGGCCGGTGCCGGTCGGTTCGCCCACCGACGATAATCCCGGGTCGTCGCGGCGGAGCACCGGTCCCACGTCATCGCGCACCGGCTGAACTGCGGGCATCGGCCGCGCGACGGGCAACGGCTGGACGACGGGCTGCGACACGAAGACCGGCACCGATGTCGGCACGAAGATGGGCGGTGGGGCGACCGGAGGCGACATCGCAGGGGCGGGCACGACGCTCGGCGCGCCACCGGCAAACGGCGCGCCAGTGGACTGGGCGACGGCGGTCGAGCCAAAGGTCAGCAGCACACTCGTCAGCCCTCCCACACCCAGGCGAGCTCCGATCGTGCGGCGTGCGATGGTCATGGTCGGCCCCTGTGTTGCGGGGCCGCGCGTCGGAATGCGGCCCTGTTTGGTGAACGCCGCATATACCACTCCCGTTGCCCCCGCTCCAACCGAGCGCCGCCTGTCCCGGGATGGGGCGGTCAGACCCGCCCGGCGAGTGCCGCCACCAACGCCTCCGCCCCGCGCGCGTCGTCGGGCGAGAAGCGGTCGGGCTCCGAGCTGTCGAGGTCAAGCACGGCGGTCACCCGGCCCTCCGCCAGCACCGGCACCACCAGTTCCGACCGGGTCGCCGCGTCGCACGCGATGTGGCCCGCGAACGCGTGGACGTCGGCCACCCGTTGGGTCATGCCCGATGCGGCCGCCGCGCCGCACACGCCCTGGCCCCAGCCGATCCGCACGCAGGCCGGGCCACCGCCGAACGGGCCGAGCACCAGCTCGCCGCCCACAACCCGATACCAGCCGGCCCAGTTCACCCGCGGCAGGCCGGCGAACAGCAGTGCGGCCACATTCGCCATGTTGGCGATTCGGTCGGGCTCGCCTTCGGTGATGCCGAGCGCGGCGGAGCGGAGGTCGGCCCACAGCTCGGTGGTGGAGAGGTCGGGCGAGGGAGTGAAGGTGAACATGCTGGGCTACGCACTGCAACTATGGGGCTGACTCCCCCCTACTCCGTTCGCCCTGAGCTTGTCGAAGGGTTGTCCTCCTCCCGACGTCTCCCAAGAAGAAAGGGGCTTCGACAAGCTCAGCCCGAACGGGATTTGGGACGGGGTCGTAGATGTTCGCAAAAGCCGACCCCGAACGTCCCTCACTCCAGCGTCACCCTCCCCCGCCCGGCCTTGATCGAACCGCGCCGCACCTTGGTCTCGACGCGGCGCGCCTTGGCACCCCGCGAGGGCCGCGTCTTTACCCGGCGATCCGGCAGGTCGTGCGCCTCCGCGAGCAGCGTCGTCAGGCGCGCGCGCGCGTCCGCCCGGTTCGCCTCGCGCGTGCGCTGGGAGCGCGCCAGCACCAACAACTCGCCCGCCGCCGTCATCCGCGCGCCCGCCAAGGCCCTCAGCCGGCGAAACACCGGCGGCGACAGGCGCAGCGCGAACACGTCGAGGCGCAGCTGGCAGGCGGTCGCCACCTTGTTGGCGTGCTGCCCGCCCGGTCCGCTGCCCGCCAGGAACCGTTCGGTGAGCGCGTGTTCGGGGAGGTTCACGTCCGCCCGCCGTCATCCCCGCGCAGGCGGGGATCCATGCGCCGGTGATTGAGGATGGAACGAGCCTTGGGGCAACGAGCCTGCCGATCGACCCTCGCATGGATCCCCGCCTGCGCGGGGATGACGATGGAGGAGCTCGCCGCCTGCGCGGGGATGACGATGGAGAGGCTGGGCATCAGGGTTCGCCGTCCGGGGGCTGCCCGAGCTTTGGTGCGGCCACGTCCCCCCATCCCGCCGCGACGAACCGCTCGGGCAGCGGCGCGGTGGCGTCGACCGGTGGCTTGCCGTCGCGCGGGACCACCAGCCGGTGGGCGTGGAGGAGCAGCGGCGGCTCGCCCGGTCGGCCGGTGCCGTACACCGGGTCGCCGACGATCGGCAGGCCCAGGCCCTCGGCGGCGTGAACCCGCAGCTGGTGCGTGCGGCCCGTCTCTGGCCGAAAGGCGACGAGGGCGCGGCCGCCCTGCACCGCCACAACCTGCCAGTGGCTGACCGCCCGCTTGCCGGCCGGGTCGATCACCATGCGCCAGCCGCGCTCGGCCGAGCTGATCTTGGCGAGCGGGGCGTCGACCGTGCCCGCTTCGCCGTCCGGGACCCCGTCCAGCACGGCGAGATAATGCTTCTCGACCGCGCCCGCCTCCCACGTCGCCGCGAACCGCCGCGCGGCCTGGACGCTGCGCGCGAGCAGCAGGCAGCCCGAGGTGTCGCGATCCAGCCGGTGGATCAGCACGGGCAGCTTGGCGAAGTTCAGGCTGAGCGCGCGCAGGCGATTGTGCATGGAGAGCGAGCCGTCGCGCGGCGGATCCACCGGCAGCCCGGCCGGCTTGTCGACCACCACCGCCTCGCCATCAACCCACAGCAGCGCCAGGCCAGCCGCGCGCTCCGGATCTCGGGCGGGGTCGTCAGCTTTATTGTGCGTTGCAGCATTGGAAGGGGTGGCGGCGGTCACGACCACCATGCATATGCCCGCCCATGCCGCCCGCCGCCACCCCCCTCCCCCACGACCACCACCTTTCGCCCGCCGCCTTCACGCTCAGCCGGCGGGAGTTCGTGGCGATGATGGCGAGCCTGATGGCGCTGAACGCGCTGGCGATCGACACCATGCTGCCAGCCTTTCCGGTGATCCGCGACGCGCTGGGCATCGCCGACGCCAACGCGGTGCAGTTCATCATCTCGGTCTATCTGCTTGGTTCGGGCGTCGGCGCGCTCGCCTACGGGCCGCTGGCCGACCGTTATGGAAGGAAGCCGATCGTGATGGGCGCGGTCGCGGCCTATGCCGGCTTCTCCATCATGTGCGCCGCGTCGACGAGCTTTTCGTGGTTGCTGTGGGGGCGGCTGCTGCAGGGGCTGGCGGCGGCCGCGCTGGCGGTGGTGGTGGTGTCCATCATCCGCGACCGGTTCTCCGGCGACCGGATGGCGAGCCTGCTCAGCCTCATCTACATCATCTTCATGGCCGTGCCCGCCGTGGCACCGCTGATCGGGCAGGTGATCGCGGACCTCGCGGGCTGGCGCGCGATCTTCTACCTGCTGGCGGTCGTCGCGGGGGTCATGGCCGCGTGGGTCGCGATCCGCCTGCCGGAGACGCTGACGGCCGACAACACCGTACCGATCGACGGCAAATCCATCGTGCCGATGTGGACGGCGGTGATGACCAACCGGGTCGGCCTGCTCTACATCATCGGTGCGGGTACGATCATGGGCGCGCTGTTCGGCTTCATCAACTCAGCGCAGCAGATCGTGGGCGACGCGTTCGGCCGGCCGGACCTGTTCCCCTACACCTTCGCCGTCGTCGCGGGCGCGCTGGCGCTCGCCAACTTCACCAACAGCCGCATCGTCGAGAAATTCGGGGCCAGGCGGGTCAGCCACGCGGCGATGTTCGCCTTCATCGTGCTGTCGTGCGCGCAGATCGCCGCCGACCTGTGGGCACCGGGCAATCTGTGGCTGTTCGTCGTGCTCTTGAGCGTCAACATGAGCATGGTGGCGTTCATCGGGTCGAACTTCGGGTCGATCGCGATGCAGCCTTTCGCGCGCGGGGCCGGCGCCGCGTCGTCGTTCCAGACCTTTGTGCGAACCGTGCTGGCGGCGGGTCTGGGCGCGGTGATCGGGCAGCAGTTCGACGGCTCGCCGCTGCCGCTGTCGGTCAGCTTCCTGCTGGCCGGCCTCGCCTGCCTCGGGCTGGTGCTGGCGGCCGAGCGCGGGCGGCTGTTCAAGCGCCGCTCGGTGCCGCAGGCGATCTGAGACGGAGTTAGCGCACGTCGTCGAGCATTTCGTCCGACAGCTCGTCGCCGCTCAATACCGAGAACTCACCCGTCGCCTCCAGCACGACGGCGTCGACCTCGGCCTTCGTGTCCACGTCCGCCTCGCGCAGCTTGGCCCAGATGTCGGAGCGCGCGACCCGCGTCTCGGCCAGGGCCCGGTCGTCGAACTCGCCGTTCTTCAACAGCACGCGCGGGCGGTTGTCGATCAGATGCCGCACCGGCTCCCACCGCTGGCGCGCCCAGGCGATCGCCCATTGCGCCGCGAACAGCGCCGTCATGGCCGCGATCGCGCGCGCGAAGCCCGCCGGATCGCTCGAGGTGGCGGCACTCGCCAGCAGCGAGCCGGTGGCGACGGTCGCCACGAAGTCGAACGCGCTCATCTTGGCGAACGAGCGCAGGCCGACCACGCGGGCCAGCACCACCACCCAGGCGAGTGCGGCCACCACCCACACCGCGCCCTCGACGGCGGCGTTGGCGATGGCGGAGTCGAACGGGGTCACGTGAGGCTCACTGGGAAAGCTTCGCCGCCGTGTGCGCCACCCGCGCGCCCAGATAGCGCGCGCCGGCCAGATCGTTGGCGTGCGGGGTGCGCTTGCCGTCGCCGCCCGCGATCGTGGAGGCTCCGTAGGGGCTGCCGCCATGGACCTCGTCATTCTGCATCTGGCCCTGGAAGCCGTAGTCGAGGCCCACCAGCGTCATGCCCATGTGGAACAGGTTGGTCAGGATGGAGAACAGCGTCGTCTCCTGCCCGCCGTGCTGGCTGGCGGTCGAGGTGAAGGCCGCGCCCACTTTGCCCACCAGCGCACCCGACTGCCACAGCCCGCCGGTCTGGTCCCAGAACGCCGCCATCTGGCTGGTCATGCGGCCGTAGCGGGTCGGCGTGCCGACGACGATGGCGTCGTAGGAGGGCAGCTCGTCGACCGTGGCGACGGCGTGGGACTGGTCGTGCCGGAAGCCCGCGCTCTCGACGACCGCGTCGGGCGCGGTCTCCGGCACGCGGCGGACGGTGGCCTGCGCACCCTCGCCCCGCGCGCCCTCGGCGACCGCCTCGGCCAGGGCGGCGGTGTGGCCGTAGGAGGAGTAGTACAGGACGAGGACGTTGGTCATGCGAGTGAGGTGCCTTGCGTGATGAGGTGAGGGAAACGACGTGTTCAGACGGTCGAACGAGGCAGGGTCACAGAGTGTCCGCCAGCACGACCTCCGCGTCGTCCTCTGCCATGATGGTGACCGTGCGCCCGCCGGTGAGCGCCACGCCGTCACGGGCCTCCACCCGCTCGCCGTTCACCGTCAACCGGCCGGTGGCGGGCACCAGATAGGCGTGCCGGCCGGCCTCCACCCGGTGCTCCACCGACTGGCCGGCGGTCAGCCGCGCGGCGAACAGCCGGGCGTCGGCGCGGATCGGGAGCGCGCCGTCCTCGCCCTGATCCTCCTCGGCCCCACCGGCGAGCAGTTGGAACGCGCCCTCGCGCTCGGCGGCCGGAAAGGGCTTGGCCCCCCATATCGGCTCGCCGCCGCGCAGCGCCGGTTCGATCCAGATCTGGAACAGCGTCGTGTCGCCCGCCTCCCGGTTCTCCTCGGCGTGGGTGACGCCCGACCCGGCGCTCATCACCTGCACGTCGCCCGCGCCCGTGCGGCCGCTGTTGCCGAGCGAGTCCCGATGCGTGATCGCGCCGGAGCGGACGTAGGTGATGATCTCCATGTCGCAGTGGCCGTGCGGTGGAAAGCCCGAGCCGCCCGCGATCCGGTCGTCGTTCCACACCCTCAAGGCACCCCAGCCCATCCGGGTCGGGTCGTGATAGCCCCCGAAGGAGAAATGGTGGCGCGCGTCCAGCCAGCCGTGGTCGGCGTGACCCAACGTGTCGAAGCGGCGGATGTCCAAGGAATGCTCCTCTTGTGCCCGAGTGATGTGGGCGGCACGGGAGCCGGGCGAAAGGGCGGACCCCGCTCCGGGTGGACAAGGGCGACGCGATGCTGCCACTGCTTCACCGGCGGAGTGACGCGATGGGAAAGGGACGGCTCGTGGACCTGATGCCGGACTGGCCCGTGCCGCCGCCCGGGCGCTTGCACCCATGAGACGCCTGGCCCCGGACAAGGCGGACGCGCGCTTCACCCGCCGGCTGTTCATCCTGGCCGCAGTCGTCGGATTGTTCGTCGTCCTCTACAAGGCGACCGACCTGCTGATCTTGGCCTTTGGATCGGTGCTGGGCGCGGTCGTCATCCGCACAATCGACGACCTGCTGATCCGCCGGCTGAAGGTGCCGCCGCGCGCCGCCCTGGGGCTCTCCATCACGCTCGTGCTGGCGATCGTCAGCCTGCTCGTGTGGCTGTTCACCGTCCAGTTCTCCTCCCAGATCTCGGCCCTGATCGCGGCGCTGCCGCAGCTGGTCGCCGACGGAGAGGCGCGGCTGCGGGTCAGCCCGGTCGGCGACACGATCGCCAACGCGTTGCGCGACGCCTATCGCGGCAGCCGGGTGGCGCAGGACCTGGGCTCGCTGGCGGAGGGCGCGGTGACGCTCACCCTCAACGCGCTGTTGCTGCTGGTCGGCTCGATCTTCTTCGCGCTCGACCCGGGCGGCTATCGGCGCGGCATCCTGCTGCTGGTGCCCCATTCCAAGCGCGACGCGATCGGCGATGCCTTTGACGATCTGTCGGTGACGTTGCGGTTGTGGCTGAAGACCCAGCTGATCAGCATGACCGCGATCGGCCTGCTGACCGGGCTGGGGCTGTGGGCGGTCGGCGTTCCGTCGCCCGCCGCGCTGGGGCTGCTGGCGGGCATCGCGGAGTTCATCCCCTATGTCGGCCCGGTCGCCGCCATGCTGCCCGCGCTCGGGCTGGCGGCGACCGAGAGCAACAGCGCCTTCATCGGCGCGCTGGCGATCTACGCGCTGGTGCGCCTGATCCAGACGCCCTTCATCACGCCGCTGGTGCAGCAGCGGGTGATCGCCATTCCGCCGGCCGTCACCCTGTTCGCGATCATCGCCATCGGACTGGTGTTCGGCATCTTCGGCCTGTTCTTCTCGGCCGCGATCCTGGTGGCGATCTTCTCGCTCATCAACTCTCTGTATCTTCGCGAGGTCATCGGCGAGGACGTGCTGCGCGGCGATCCGGCGCATCTGGAGCGCGAGATCGGTACGCCACCGCGCACGGACGCCGAGGCGGCGGCCCCGCTAGGAAAGCGTTAACCTTTCTCGGTCACACCCCGTATGGTTAACGCGTCGCAAGCATCCGGTGGGGTGCGGCAAACAGGGGTTTGACACCATGCGGGTTCTGCTGATCGAAGACGAGCCGACGACCGCCAAGGCGATCGAGATGATGCTGGCGACCGAGGGCATCAATATCTACACCACCGACCTTGGCGAAGAGGGCGTCGATCTCGGCAAGCTCTACGACTACGACATCATCCTGCTCGACCTCAACCTGCCCGACATGCACGGGCTCGACGTCTTGAAAAAGCTGCGGGTGTCGAAGGTGACCACGCCGGTGCTGATCCTGTCGGGCGTGGGCGAGATGGACTCGAAGGTGCAGTCGTTCGGCTTCGGCGCCGACGACTACGTCACCAAGCCGTTCCACAAGGACGAGCTGATCGCGCGCATTTCCGCGGTCGTGCGCCGCAGCCAGGGGCACAGCCAGGCGGTCATCCGCACCGGCAAGCTGGCCGTCAATCTGGACGCCAAGACGGTGGAGGTCGACGGCAACCGCATCCACCTGACCGGCAAGGAATACGCGATGCTGGACCTGCTCAGCCGCCGCAAGGGCACGACGCTGACCAAGGAGATGTTCCTGAACCACCTCTATGGCGGCATGGACGAGCCCGAGCTGAAGATCATCGACGTGTTCATCTGCAAGCTGCGCAAGAAACTGGCGCTGGCGTGCGGGGGCGATCATTACATCGAGACGGTGTGGGGCCGCGGCTATGTGCTGCGCGATCCGGATGTGGAGGTTGTGGAGGAAACGAAGGCGGCTTGAGGGTTGGGGTGAGGTTCGTTTGGCCGCTGATATTGGCCGGATTGCTGACCGGGTGCGTGTTCGAGGACTCGGGACGGCTCCGCTACCGGATGACGGTGGAGGTCGACACGCCTGCGGGGGTCCGCAATGGGTCGTCCGTGATCGAATCCACCATTACGAAGGGGCCGGGATTCGGCGATGCGAGCGGCATCTCCTACGGGTTGCGCGCCGAGGCCGTGGCGGTCGACCTGCCCGGTAGCCGAAACCTGTATGCGCTGCTCCGGTCCCAGGGCGATGGCGACACGGCGGGCTATCACGCGCGGCTTGTTCAGGGCGCTGCCTGTGGCAACGGTGCGCCATCCGCACGGCCTGATCCTTCGTTCTGTAAGCCGGGCAGCTGGCGGGAGTTTCGCCGCTGGACGCAGTCCACCGAATTGAAGGTGACGCTCGCGCCCGAAGACTATCCTCTACTCGTCACCTTCCGCGACGTCCGCGACCCGAAGAGCGTCGTCAGGGTCGATCCGGGCGATCTCGCAGCGACGTTCGGGCCGGGCACCCGGCTGCGCGCGATCACCGTCGCGGTTACGGACGAGCCGGTGACGACGGACATCGAGAAGCAGTTCTCATGGTGGGCTCGCTACCAAAGCCGACAGTTCGACGACACCTCGACAGTTAGCGAAGACCTCACCACAAATTACTTGGCGGCACACTTATCATCAGGTTCGTTCAGCACGGCGCTCTACAATTGAGCAGTGGTCCCAAAGTTGGCGTGACTTAGCGACAGCCAGCCACGATCCGGCCAGAGTCATAGCCCTTAGAGTCGGTTTCGAAATTCATGAAAGCCGAGCCAATCTGCGGATCATGATCATGGATGCGGCGGCGTAGAGGAAAGCAGCTGCAGATTTGATGGATGCCTCGACGTCCCCCGCCTTCGCGAGGGCAG
>JAABUN010005481.1_pt1 | contig 15702 bp, 12 predicted proteins | sample 5559311 | NCBI WGS metagenome assembly JAABUN01 (sample SAMN10711877, study PRJNA513370) | rock metagenome | isolation source: Antarctica rocks | place: Antarctica: Victoria Land, Siegfried Peak sud
ACTCGGCGTCCTTCCCGAAGACGATGCCGGGGATGACGACGGCGGCCAGCCAGAGGGCGAGGCCGTTGACGACGGTCCGGACGAGGAAGTCCCTGAGCACACCCACCCCCGAATCCTGCCACGCCGAGACCGGAGTATGCCGGTCGGCCGAGGGTCCGAGCCGGCGCACCTCCGCCGGCTGAGCCACGTGCCGGCCTGCGCCGGCTGAGCCACGTGCCGGCCTGCGCCGGCTGAGCCACGTGCTGGCCTGCGGCGGCTGAGCCACGTGCTGGCTGCCGCCGTCCTACAGTGAGGCCATGACGCGCCAACCCGAGCCCGAGCAGGTCCGCCTGCGTGCCGCCCTCCGCGCGCTCCCGGCATACCTGCCGGGCAAGCCGGCCTCGACGAGCCCCGGGCACACGGCATACAAGGTCTCCAGCAACGAGAACCCCTACCCGCCGCTGGACGGCGTCCGGACCGTCATCGAGCAGGCGGCCGCCGGTGTCAACCGCTATCCCGACATGGCCGTCACCGAGCTCACCGCCGCCCTCGCCGCCAAGGTCGGGGTCGAGCCGGCGAACATCGCGACCGGCACCGGCAGCGTGGCCGTCCTCGCGCAGATCATCACGGCCACGTGCGATCCCGGCGATGAAGTGGTCTATGCCTGGCGGTCGTTCGAGGCCTACCCCATCGTCGTCGCGCTCGCGGGCGCTGAGTCCGTCCAGGTCGGCCTCGACGTCGACGCACGTCACCGCCTCGATGCCATGGCCGCCGCGGTGAGCGAGCGGACCAAGGTGGTCATCGTCTGCTCCCCCAACAACCCGACCGGCACGACCGTGCACCGGCGTGAGCTCGAGCTCTTCCTCGACGCGGTCCCGCCGACGGTCCTCGTCGTCCTCGACGAGGCATACACCGAGTTCGTCACCGACCCCGATGCCCCCGACGCGCTGTCCATCTGGCGCGAGCGGTCGAACGTGCTGGTCCTGCGGACGTTCTCCAAGGCCTACGGGCTGGCGGGGCTGCGGGTCGGGTATGCCGTGGCGCACGAACGCGTCGCGGCGGCACTGCGCGCGACGGCGACGCCGTTCGGGGTGAGCTCGATCGCCCAGGCTGCGGCGGTCGCGTCGCTCCAGGCGTTCGACGAGCTCCAGGAGCGCGTGGATGCGCTCGTCGGAGAGCGTGCCCGGGTGTCGCGGGCCCTGGAGGAGCTGGGCTGGAAGATCCCGGCCAGTGAGGCCAACTTCGTCTGGTTCCCGCTGGGGGTGCACTCCTCCGACTTCACCCAGGCGTGTCAGGAGGCCGGGTTGGTCGTCCGGCAGTACGGCGACGACGGCGTGCGGGTGACCATCGCCGAGCCCGAGGCCAACGACCGCCTCCTCGGGGTGGCTCGTGCCTTCGGGCCCAGATAGGGGTGGACGAGTTCATCGGCGCGTATCGCGCGCAGGGTGGTGACGGTGCGCTGATGGTGTGCGGTGCGCGCGGGGTGCCGTGGGTGGGCGCTGTGCTGCGGGCCCGGGCATCGCGCGCACGGTGGTGACGGTGCGCTGATGGTGTGCGGTGCGCGCGGCGTGCCGTGGGTGGGCGCTGTGCTGCGGGGCCGGGCATCGCGCGCAGGGTGGTGACGGTGCGCTGATGGTGTGCGGTGCGCGCGGCGTGCCGAGGGTGGGCGCTGTGCTGTGGGCCTGGGCATCGCGCGCAGGGTGGTGACGGTGCGCTGATGGTGTGCGGTGCGCGCGGGGTGCCGAGGGTGGACGCTGTGCTGCGGTGCGGGCCTGGCCCCGCGGGGCGGCGTCAGCCCGCGGGGCGTTCAGGCGGCGCGTCGTCCGCGGGCCCGCTGGATGGCGGTCTCGATGCGCCGGCGTAGTGCGGGCAGGTCGTCCAGCTCCGACCAAATGATCCGGACCACCTCGTAACCCAGCGTCCGTAGCCGGTCTTCGCGGACCTTCTCGGCGAAGACGATGTCACCGGGCGCCGACTCTCCCGGCCGGATGAACGTTCGCCCGTACTTCACGAATCCGTCGAACTCCACGACGACTGGTGCGACGTCGAGCAGCAGATCGACCATGGCGACGAAGTCCCCGTCGCGAACGGTGAACTGTGGAGACGACGTCAGCCCCATCATCGCGAGTGCGTGTCGAACCCGCGTCTCCCCGGGTGACTCGGATCTCGCATCCACGTGGACGAGGATTCTCCGCGCCTGCCCCACCCCGGGTCCATCGACCAGTGTCATCGCTCTGGCGAGGTCTGCCGGCGTGATGATCTGTCGATGAAGGGCAGCGTCCGCAGCGACGAGTCCGGCCAGCGGGCCGTTGAGGACACCCGTCTGCACGATGGCCACCGCAGGCTCGATGACGCCGGCCTCACTCTTCGCACCGCCGACCTGCTCGTGGATGCTCAGCCCACGACGCTTCCGGGACAGGTCGTCTCGCGCTCGGGTGACGTGGACCTGTCGAAGGTCGGCTGCGAAGATCGGCAGTGAGGCCAGCACGAGGGCGCTGTGGTGGCTGGCAACGGCCCGGCCAGCGAACTCCCGGATCATCGCGGACGTGACCAGGCCGTGGAGCTGACGTCGCCGCTCCGCGGGGCTGTCCTGGTCGGCCGGGAGCTGTCCCGGTGGAAGGGTGTACCAACCCCTGCAGAGGCGGACCACCTGCTCAGTCCTGGTGAGGTGGGCCAGGTCGCGCCCCACAAGTCCGGCCGCCCGCGCGTCCCTGGCGTGAAACAGCCCGTGCTCATCAGCGATGACCTGCCATCCGTCCATCCCGCCAGCATGTGCTCCTGGGCTGGACAGCTCGAGTCTCGCAACGCTCCTGTGGATGACGGGACGCACCGACGTGACCCTGTGGATCTTATGCCGGGGAAACGGCAGCTGCGCACGTCCCGGGTGGGTCGTGCGCAGCCTCCTCCTGGCCAGCGGAGTCGTCAGGCGCTGCGGCGCTTGAGCGCGATGGCGGCGCCGGCGAGCGGCACGAGGACCCAGGCGAGGAACACTGCCGTCCCCACTCCGGTGCTCAGCGTCCCGGCCACGTGGTGGACGCTCGTGAAGGACGTGCCGGCGTTGGAGGGCAGGTACTGCAGGAGGGTGTCCTTCCAGCTGCTGGCCGGCAGGAGCAGCCCGGCGAGACCTGGGAGGAGGAAGACCACCCCGAAGACGGTGGAGATGGCGACGGCGGTGCTGCGCAGCAGCGTCCCGGCCGCGAGGCCGAGGAGCGCGACGCCGGTGAGGTAACCGGCGGTGCCGACGACCGCTCCGAGGACGCCGGAGTCCCCGAGTGACGCGGTGACCTTGCCGGCGCTGCCGATGATCGCCTGACCGGCGAAGAAGGTGATCAGTGAGGTCACCAGCATGGTCGCGAAGGTCACCACTGTGGTGATGATGGCTTTGGCCCACAGCACCGGGAGGCGCTTCGGCACGACCGCGAGGGTGTTGCGGATCGTCCCGGTCGCGTACTCGCTCGTGATAAGCATGACGCCGAGCACTCCGATGACGAGCTGCGCGAAAAGGGTGCCCTGCAGCGTCGCCCCGGCGGGGTTGTTGGCGAACTCGCTGGGCCCGTTGCCGTCGCCGCCGCTGATCAGGCCGGCGGTGACCGCGGCGAAGGTGAGCCCGACGACGATCATGATCAGTCCGGCCGCGCCGAGGGTGGTGAGGGTGCTGCGCAGGGAGCGCAGCTTGACCCACTCCGAGCGAAGGACACCGCCGAGGCTCACGGTGGGTGGGTGCGCCGCTGGGGTGCTCAGTCGGCTGACAGCGGCACCGCCGCTGGTCCTCACGAGGTGATCGGTGCCGTTGGTGCCTGCGGTGTCGGTGGTCGGGGCGATGGTGCTCATCAGGCTGCCTTCCTGTCTTGGGTGGTGGTGGACGTGTGCATGGTGTTGCTGATGCCGTGGTATTCGAGGGAGTCTTCGGTGAGCTCCATGAAGGCCTCTTCGAGTGAGACCTGCTGGAGGGACAGCTCGTGCAGGACGAGCGATGCCGCCGCGGCGCGAGCGCCGATGTCCTCTGCGCTGAGTCCGGCCACGTCGAGAGCACCGTCGGCTTCCGTGGTCACGGTCACGCTGTTGCCGGCCAACAGCGACCGCAGCTGAGCCGCCTGCGGGCTGCGCACCCGGACGGTGCTCGGGACGCTGTCGACGAGCTCATGGACGGAGACGTCCGCCAGGAGGCGGCCACGGCCGACGACCACCAGGTGGTCGGCGGTCATCGCCATCTCGGTCATCAGGTGCGAGGAGACGAACACCGTGCGCCCCTCGTCGGCGAGCCCGCGGAGCAGCTCGCGGATCCAGCGGATCCCTTCGGGGTCGAGGCCGTTGACCGGCTCATCGAGCATCAGCGTCTCCGGGTCGCCCAGAAGTGCCGAGGCGATGCCGAGCCGCTGGCGCATGCCCAGAGAGAAGGCGCCGACGCGGTCGCGGGCCACGTCGGCGATCCCGACGAGCTCCAGCAGGGCATCGACCCGGGTTGCGCTCAGGCCGTTCGTATAGGCGATGCCCAGAAGGTGGTCGCGGGCGGAGCGGCCCGGGTGCACCTCTCCCGCGTCGAGCAGCACACCGATCTCGTGCATCGGAGCGCGTTGATCCACGTAGCGCTTGGCGTTGACGGTGGCACGGCCCGCGGTGGGCTGTTCCAGGCCGACGATCATCCGCATCGTGGTCGACTTGCCGGCGCCGTTGGGGCCGAGGAACCCGGTCACGATCCCGGGTCTGACCGTCACGCTCAGGTCGTCCACGACGGTCTTGTCGCCGTACTGCTTGGTCAGGTGTTGGAGCTCGATCATGATCCACATCCTCTGGGGCTTGTCCGCCGGCACGTCCGGCGTCGATCTCCAGACTCGCCCGTCGTGGGGGGTTGCCGCGTCGTCCGACCGCAGGCTGTTGCCGGTACCGCGACGGCGGTACGTCGGAGCGCTTCGCAGGCGCACGGCGGTCGCAGTAACAGCGGCAGACCCGCGGTCCCGTCGCGGCTACCGGCCATGGATGGGCAGCGCGCGACGGTAGGTGCGTGAGCGGCATACCGCGGCCGTGGTATGCCGGGCGTACCCCGCATGCACGACGTGCTCCGGAGCGCTGCTCGCTACGATCGCGACCATGAGGCTCGAGCCCCGGGTGCGCATCTGGTTGCGGGACCACACGAGCGTCGCCGACGCCGCTCTGGCGGCACTCCTGCTGCCGATGCTCCTGCTGGTCCGCGATCCCGATCAGCCCCTGGGGAGCGATCGCGCACCCGTGGTCACGGCAGTCCTCGTCATCCTGACCTGCGCGGCGCTGGTCGGGCGCCGGCGGTGGCCGGTGCCCGTGCTCGCTGTCACCACGGCCGGGGGCGTCGCAGTCGCGCTCATCGGGGGTCGGACCCTGGTGGTGACAGCGACGATGATCGCCCTCTACACGGTGGCGATCCGCAGCGACCGGCGCACGGCCGTTGTCGCCTGGGTCTCGACCGCGGCGGCACTGACCGCGGCCGACCTGATCCAGAGGCGAGGCGTAGGCCATGGCCTCGATGCCCTGGCCTTCGTGGGCTGGACCGGGATGGCGGCCGCCGTGGGCGACGCGTTGCGCAACCGGCGGGCCTATGTCGCCGCGGTCGAGGAACGGGCGGTGCGCGCGGAGCAGAGCCGCGAGGAGGAGGCCCACCGCAGGGTGGTCGAGGAACGGCTGCGCATCGCCCGGGAGCTGCATGACGTGGTGGCCCACCGGATCGCGGTCGTCAACGTCCAGGCGGGTGTCGCCAGCCATCTCCTGCGCAGCCAACCGGACGCCGCGGAAGAGGCGTTGCGGCACGTCCGCGAGGCGGGTCGGGCGGTCCTCGACGAGGTGGCGGACATCCTCAGCGTGCTGCGCGAATCGGACGACTCCACGGCACCGACCGCGCCGGCGCCGAGCCTGGCCCAGCTGGACGAGCTCATCGCCTCGTTCTCCTCGGCCGGCCTCGAGGTGGACTGGTCACTTCGCGGCCGACCGGTCGACGTCGGGTCAGCCGTCGGTCTGGTGGCCTACCGGCTGCTCCAGGAGGCGTTGACCAACGCCCACAAGCACGGGACGGGCACGGCGCACGTGTTGGTCGCCTACGGGCCGTCGACGGTCACGCTCTCGGTCGACAACCCCCTACGCCGCCCGGTGCACGTCACGGCCGGCGCGGTGTCGGACACCGACGGCACCGGCACCGACGGCACCGACGGCACCGACGGCACCGACGGCACCGACGGCGCCGGGCATGGCCTGCTCGGCATGCGTGAGCGTGCTGCGGCGGTCGGTGGGGTGCTGAAGGCTTCGCCCGAGGGGGACGGGCGGTTCCACGTGGAGGCATTGCTCCCCGTCCCGTCGTCCTTCGCGGCATGACCATCCGGGTCGTCCTCGCCGACGACCAGGCGCTCATCCGGGCCGGCTTCCGCGTGCTCATCGACTCGGCCCCCGACCTGGAGGTCGTCGCCGAGGCGACCAACGGTGCCGAGGCGGTCGAGCAGCTGCGCAGCACCCGGGCCGACGTCGCCGTGATGGACATCCGCATGCCCGAGGTCGACGGGCTGGAGGCGACCCGACGGATCACCGCCGACGAGGACCTCGCCGGCGTGCGGGTGCTGATCCTCACCACCTTCGAGCTCGACGAGTACGTCGTGGAGGCGCTCCGGGCCGGAGCCAGCGGCTTCCTCGGCAAGGGGGTCGACCCGGCGGAGCTGCTCGAGGCGATCCGCACGGTCGCCGCCGGTGAGGCGCTGCTCTCGCCACGAGCGACCCGGGCGCTGATCAGCCGCTACCTGGCGCAGCCCTCGGCCGGGCCGAATGCCACACCGGCGAGCCTGGCGCTGCTGACGGACCGGGAACGCGAGGTCGTCGCGCTGGTCGCCCAGGGCCTGAGCAACGACGACATCGCGCACCGGTTGTTCGTCTCCCCGCTGACCGCCAAGACCCATGTCAACCGCGCGATGATGAAGATCGGTGCCCGAGGACGCGCCCAGCTCGTCATCGCCGCCTTCCAGTCCGGCCTCGTGCGGCCGGGAGCGACCTGAGGACCCGACAGCCGGCTGGACGGCATACGGGCACCGGACACCACGCGAGGTCAGCGCCACAGGCGTCCGCATTGTGAGATCCATGGGGACGACGGATAGATTGACCCTGAACGGCTCGACCGTGAGCGCCACCACACCCGGTGGTGACCACACAACGACGACGCCGCGGCTCCGTACGGCGAATCCGTGCCCCGGCCTGCGGCCCGAGTGATGGCCCGGCCCTTACCTGCCAGGCCACGCGAAGAGGAGTGCCTGTGAGCGACAACGCAGTCGTGGATCTCACCGCACCGGTCCCCGCTGTCTGGGACGGCGGTCCCAGCATGGTGCAGCTGCTGACCCCCGAAGGTCAGCGTGTCGACAACCCCGCGGCAACCGAGTACGCCACGTACGTCGACGACCTGACCGACGAGGACCTGCGCGGCTTCTACCGCGACCTGGTCCTCATCCGCCGCGTCGACACGGAGGCCACCGCGCTGCAGCGCCAGGGTGAGCTGGGCATCTGGGCGTCGCTGCTCGGGCAGGAGGCCGCCCAGGTCGGGTCCGGGCGCGCGCTCAAGCCGCAGGACTATGCCTTCCCGACCTACCGCGAGCACGGCGTCGCCTGGTGCCGCGGGGTCGACCCGCTCAACCTGCTGGGCCTCTTCCGCGGGGTGAACCACGGCGGCTGGGACCCCAACGAGAAGAACTTCCACCTCTACACGATCGTCATCGGCGCCCAGACGCTCCACGCGACCGGCTACGCGATGGGCGTGCAGCACGACGGTGACGTCGGCACGGGTGACCCCGACCGCGACACCGCGGTCATCGCCTACTTCGGCGACGGCGCCACGGCCCAGGGTGACGTCAGCGAGTCCTTCACCTTCGCGGCCGTCAGCAACGCCCCGGTCGTCTTCTTCTGCCAGAACAACCAGTGGGCCATCTCGGAGCCCAACGACCGCCAGACCCGCATCCCCCTCTACCAGCGCGCCCGCGGCTTCGGCTTCCCCGGCGTGCGGGTCGACGGCAACGACGTGCTGGCGGTGTATGCCGTGACGAAGCACGCGCTCGAGGAGGCCCGCTCCGGTCAGGGTCCGTTCCTCGTCGAGGCGTGGACCTACCGGATGGGCGCCCACACCACGTCCGACGACCCGACGAAGTACCGCGTCTCGGCGGATGTCGAGGTGTGGAAGCTGCGCGACCCGATCGAACGGGTCAAGGCCTACCTCGCCCACGAGGGCAAGGCCGATGCCGCCTTCTTCGAGGAGGTGGAGGCCGAGGCCGAGGAGCTGGCCATCCGCGTGAGGGAGGGCTGCCTCTCCATGCCGGACCCGGCCCCGGAGTCGATGTTCGACCACATCTACGTCGAGGAGCACGCGCTGATCGAGGCGGAGCGCGAGCAGTTCGTGGCCTACCAGGCCAGCTTCGACGGGAGCCGCTGAGATGGGAGAGCCAACGACTCAGCTGACCATCGCCAAGGGCATCACCAACGGCCTGCGCCGGGCCATGGAGCGCGACCCCAAGGTGGTCCTCATGGGAGAGGACATCGGCAAGCTCGGTGGCGTGTTCCGGGTGACCGAGGGCCTCCAGAAGGACTTCGGCGAGGACCGCGTCATGGACACCCCGCTGGCCGAGGCGGGCATCGTCGGCACGGCGATCGGCATGGCCCTGCGTGGCTACCGCCCCGTCGTCGAGATCCAGTTCGACGGGTTCGTCTACCCCGCGTTCGACCACATCGTCAGCCAGGTCGCCAAGATGCGCTCGCGCAGCCTCGGCAAGGTCAAGCTGCCCATGGTCATCCGCATCCCCGTCGGCGGCGGCATCGGCGCGGTCGAGCACCACAGTGAGTCCAACGAGGCCTACTTCGCCCACACTGCGGGGTTGCGGGTCGTCTGCGTCGCCAACCCCGAGGATGCCTACTGGGGCATCCAGCAGGCCATCGAGACCGACGACCCGGTGCTCTTCTACGAGCCCAAGCGCCGCTACTGGGACAAGGGCCCCGTCGACGAGAGCGGCGCCTCACGCGGGCTGTTCGAGGCGGCCGTCGTGAGGGAGGGCGCCGACTGCACGCTCGTCGCCTACGGCCCCATGGTCAAGACCTGCCTGCAGGCCGCCCAGGCGGCGCAGGAGGAGGGCAAGAGCCTCGAGGTCATCGACCTGCGCTCGCTGAGCCCGCTCGACCTCGACGCGCTGACGGCCTCGGTCGAGAAGACCGGCCGGATGGTCGTCGTCCACGAGGCGTCGACGTTCCTCGGCCTCGGTGCCGAGATCGCCGCGAGGGTGTCCGAGATGTCCTTCTTCCATCTCGAGGCGCCCGTCCTGCGGGTCGGCGGCTACAACCTGCCCTACCCGCCGAGCCGGCTGGAGGAGGAGTTCCTCCCCGACCTCGACCGCGTTCTCGACGCCGTCGACCGCTCGCTCGCCTTCTGACCGGTCCACCGAGACAAGGGAACGACATGACTGTGAAGCAGTTCAGGCTGCCCGACCCCGGCGAGGGTCTCACCGAGGCCGAGGTCGTCACCTGGCACGTCAAGGTCGGGGACACCGTCAGGGTCAACGACATCGTCGTCGAGATCGAGACCGCCAAGTCCCTCGTCGAGCTGCCGGTGCCGTTCGCCGGGACCGTCACCGAGCTGCTCGTCTCGGAGGGCGACACGGTGGAGGTCGGCACGCCGATCATCTCGGTCGAGGACGGCCGCGGCGACGCGGTGGCCCCGAATGCTCCGGCGGCCCAGCCCGCCGCCGCTCCGGGTGCTCCGGCCTCCGGCGCTGACGAGCAGATCGAGCAGGGCAAGATCGGCGGCACGACCTCGACGGGGCGCACGGCCGTGCTCGTCGGCTACGGCGTCAAGCAGACGGAGGCCAAGCGTCGGCCCCGCAAGAGCGCCGAGCCTGCAGCAGGCGCGGGTATGCCGTCCGTGGCGGCCACGCTCGCGGCGACGGACGCCCTCCCGGTGCAGAACCCCGACGAGTTCGTCCCGTCAGCATCGGTGGGCGTGGACGACTACACCGAGCGCACGCCGCGCGTCGACGTCGAGGCCCCGGCCCGGCCCTCCGGCGCCGGACGCGCCCTGGCGAAGCCACCGGTCCGCAAGTACGCCAAGGATCTCGGGATCGACCTCGACGAGGTGACCGGATCCGGCCAGGGCGCCGTCATCACCCGCGCCGACGTCGACGCGCACGTTGCCAGGCCCGGGTCCAGCAACGGCCCGTCCGAGGATGCGGACCAGCAGGAGCAGGCCCCGGCCGCCGCAACCGGATGGCTGGGGCAGCAGGACGAGGACGGCTCGGAGACCCGGGTACCGGTCAAGGGCGTGCGCAAGATGACCGCGGCGGCCATGGTGAAGTCCGCGTTCACCGCGCCGCACGTCACCGAGTGGATCACCGTCGACGTCACCAGGACGATGGAGCTCGTCGCCCGGCTCAGGCCCGATCGCGAGTTCGCGGACGTCAAGGTCACGCCGTTGCTGATCCTCGCCAAAGCGCTGTGCATCGCCATCGGCCGCAACCCGGGCATGAACGCGACGTGGGACGAGCAGGCGCAGGAGATCATCGTCAAGCGCTACGTCAACCTCGGCATCGCCGCCGCGACTCCGCGCGGCCTGCTCGTGCCGAACATCAAGCACGCCGAGCGGCTCGACCTCCACCAGCTGGCCGAGGCGATCGGCGAGCTCACGGCCACGGCCCGCGAGGGGCGCACCCAGCCGGCCGACATGGCGGGCGGGACGATGACGATCACCAACGTCGGCGTCTTCGGCGTGGACAGCGGGACACCGATCATCAACCCGGGCGAGAGCGCCATCGTCTGCTTCGGCGCCATCCGCAAGCAGCCGTGGGTCGTCACCGACGCGGACGGCAACGACGAGCTCGCCATCCGTCACGTCACCCAGCTGTCGGTGTCGTTCGACCACCGCCTCATCGACGGCGAGCTCGGCAGCCGGTTCCTCTCCGACCTCGCCGCGATCCTCGAGGACCCGAGCCGCGGCCTGGTCTGGGCCTGACCCTGGTCTGGGCCTGACGCCCGGCGACCACGAGAGGTGCCCCTGCGCCCTTTGCCCGGGCTCCCGGCATACGAAGCCCGTTGGGGGTCTGCAGAACGACGACGAGGGTCCGGTCACCTGGGTGGTGACCGGACCCCGTCCGCGGCTCGGCAAGCCGGTATGCCAGGCGAGCCGCTGCGCGGTTGGCTCAGGTCAGCTGCTCGCCGGGCTGAGCGCGGTGCCGGCCGGGCTGGCGACCGGACCTCGGCCTGGGGGCCGGGTCGACGTCGAACGCATCGTGCTTCGCCGCGGCTGCTGCCTCGGCATCGCCGGTCGTGCCGGCGTTCACCAGGGCCGCCGCGGTCCCGTCCCTCTCGTCCTGGCCGCGCTCGTTGTAGGCCGAGTCGCTGCGCAGCTCGACGTGCGGGAGGAACCAGGAGAAGGCGAAGGCGAGGAGCAGGATGGCCGCCGCGACGATGAAGACCGTCGACATCGAGTCGGTGAAGGCGACGAGGTAGGGATGGGCGAGGCGCGGGTCGATCCTGGAGACGAAGGACGAGTCGCTCAGCAGGGCCTGGAAGCCGGCGGTGTCGCCGCTCTTTGCTGCCTGCAGGCGCTGGAGGAAGTCGGCGTTCGACGCCATGTCCCCCACCGGGTTCTTCACCGCGGCCTGGAAGGCCGGGTCGCTCGCGGCGGCGGCATAGCCGGGTCCGACTCCGGTGGCGAGCTTCGAGAAGAGGATCGACAAGAAGACCGCCGTTCCCAACGTGCCACCGATCTGGCGGGTGAACGTCGCCGACGAGGTGGCGACCCCGATGTCGCGCGGGTTCACGGCGTTCTGCACCGCGAGGGTGAGCGGCTGGAAGTTGAAGCCCAGCCCGATGCCGAAGAACACCATGACGATCATCGTGCGCCACAGCGGGGTCTCGGCGTCCACGTAGTGGAAGGCGAAGAGGGAGAGCACGAGCAGGGCAGCCCCGATGATGGGGTACTGCCGGTAGCGGCCGGTCCGGGAGATGAGCTGTCCGGAGAGGATGGAGCCGGTCATGATGCCCAGGGTCATCGGCAGCAGCAGGAGGCCGGCCTCGGTCGGCGAGGCACCCTTGACGATCTGGAGGTAGAGCGGCAGCGCGGCGAGGCCGCCGAACATCCCCATCCCGACGAAGACGGAGACGGTCGAGGAGACGGCGACCGTGCGGTTCCGGAAGAGCCGCATGGGGATGAGGGCCGACTCACCCATGGCCCGCTCGATGAGGAGGAAGGCGACGACCCCGATGACCCCGACGACGTAGCAGATCAGGGCGTACGTGGATGTCCAGCCCCACTCCCGGCCCTGCTCCGCCACGATGAGCAACGGCACGAGCGCGACGGTCAACGCCGCGGCGCCCCACCCGTCGATCCGCTGGTCGCGGCGTTGGTGCGTGAGGTGGAGCGTCCGGGTGACGACGACGAGCGCCGCGATGGCGATCGGCACGTTGACGAGGAACACCCAGCGCCAGCCGGTGATCCCGAGGATCGAGGGCTGACCGGCGAAGAAGCCGCCGATGACCGGGCCGAGGACGCTGGACGTGCCGAAGACGGCGAGGAAGTAGCCCTGGTACTTCGCCCGCTCACGGGGCGCGACGATGTCTCCGACGATGGCGAGCGCCAGGGAGAAGAGCCCACCGGCTCCGAGCCCCTGGATGGCCCGGTAGATGGCGAGCGTGCCGATCGAGGTGGCCAGCGTGCACAGCATCGAGCCGATGGTGAAGATCGTGATCGCCGCGATGAAGAACTGCTTGCGCCCGTAGATGTCGGAGAGCTTGCCGTAGAGCGGTGTGACGATCGTCGAGGTGATGAGGTAGGCCGTGGTGACCCAGGCCTGTGCCGAGAGCCCCTTGAGATCGTCGGCGATGGTGCGCATCGCCGACGCCACGATCGTCTGGTCGAGGGCGGCGAGGAACATCCCCATCATCAGGCCGACGAGGATCGTGAGGATCTGGCGGTGGGTCAGAGGCCCGCCGGGCTGGGCGTCGGCGGGAGCCGAAGCGGTGGCTGAAGCCATGGTCATTGCTCCTGGTGGGAAGGGGCGGCGGTCGCGGCGCTGAGGCCTGCCTTGACGGCCTCGACGTCATTGCCGAAGCGGGTGAGGTACTGCTCGAAGGCCCTGGCGTCCTCGTCGGACCAGTTGGCAAGAAGGACCCTGAACCACTCGCCGCGGCCCTGGGTGAGCTTCTCGATCAGCTCGGTGCCGGCAGGGCTGAGTGAGAGCAGCTGGGCCCGGCCGTCTTCCGGGTCGCCGATCTTCTCGACGATGCCGTGCTGGACGAGGTGGCTGACCTGACGGCTCACCGTCGAGACGTCGGAGTGGATCATGTCGGCCAGCGCCGACACCCGGCGCGGCTCGCTCGCCAGGGTGAAGAGGACGGGGTAGTGCGAGGGGTCCACGGCCGGGTGCTGTCGAGGTGCGTGGTGGCGCATCGAGGTCATGATCTTCATGACTCGCACCAGCGTGGTCGCGATCTCCTCGGCGGTCTCCGATCGGACGGACATCTGCGACGGTTCTCCTACGACTAGTTGCTTGGGACATGCAACTATCGCACAGGAAGTTGCGTGCGGCAAACAAGCATCCACCTGACCGCTGGTATGCCGCGCCGCCGGCCGTCAGGTCGAGCCCCGTCACCGGCCGCCCGGCCGAGCAGGTCAGTGGATGATGACGAGGTGCTCGAGCACCCTCCGGGCCAGGTCCTCGTCGCCGTGGACGCTGAAGATGGTCTCCTCGACGCTGCGTCGACCCGCCGCTCGCCGGGTCAAGGCGTCGGTTGACAGCGTGATCGACGTCGTCCCGCCCGGCTTGTCCTGGCTGGCCTCGCTCCGGTCGCCGGTGAACAGGGCCTCACCCCGCGGCCGACCGTCTTCGCCTTCCACCACGCGGGCTCCAGCGCGACCGATGACCGGGCCGGTGACGTCCAGGAGGACCGCCTCCCCTGGTGGAACGCCCGCGTCCCGCGCGACGATCCGCGGCAGCGCCCGGAAGATGGCGCTGACGAACGCGGCGGCTGCGGCGCCGTCGAGGTGGCCCGGGCGCCCGATGGCCGCTCGGATGTCCTGCTCGTGCACCCAGATGTCGATGACCCGCATGGTCAGGGCCTCCACGGCGTTGGCGGGGCCGAACACGCCCCGCAGGATCGAGCCCTCGGTGAGCGCAGAGTCGCGCAGGGCCGACATCCGGCTGACGAGGACGTCCTCCAGCTCGCCGACGACGTCCGCGCCCTCGAGGGGCCGGCGCTCCTCGACGAAGAGCTCCACGAACTCGGCGACCTCGTTCTGCAGGTGCGGCAGGTCGGGGAGGTCGACCGCCGGCGGCTGGGCGCCGTCGAGCCACGACTCGATGCCGACGATGTGGCTGATCTGGTCCTTGACGGTCCATCCCGGACACTCGGTCTGCAGCTCGAAGTCCACGGGTGAGCAGGTCTGGCCCAGGTCGATGACGGCCTGCGCCGTGCGCTCGAACGCGTCGACCAGACCCGCGAGGTCAGTGGGCGGTGCCGGGTGCATGGGCATGTGGTCACTGTACTTACGCTTGAGGCATGGCGACCCCCTCGGCGAGCAGCGCGGCTCCGTCGCGGGCCCCGGCTCTGGCTGTCGCCGCCGTCTCGCTGCTGGCCTGCGCCGTGGCCGTCGTCGTCGGGCGTGCGGCGGTGCCGGCGGTCGCCGGGATCCAGGACGTGGGCGCCGTCGTGCGGTGGGGGCTGCCGCTCGTGCGGGTCGTCCAGGACCTCTCGGCGTCCTTGACGATCGGCCTGCTCGTCGTGGGCGCGCTGCTGCTGCCGGGGAAGGGCCAGCCGGCCACCATGCTCCGCGCGGGGCGGATCGCCGTGTCGAGCGGGGTCGTGTGGGTGGCCTCGGGCATCCTCGGCGTGGTCCTCGGGTTCGCTGACGCGGCTGGCACCCCGCTCGGCAGCTCCCAGTTCTGGCCCCAGCTCGAGGCGTTCGTCTGGTCGCTCGAGACCCTGAGGGTCGGCATTCTCAGCGCCGCCGTCGCCGCGGTCGCGACGACGATCGCCGCGGTGTCGCTCAGCCGCAACGGCCTGGCGACGGCGGCCTTCGTCGCGGTGCTGGCGCTCCTCCCGCTCGCCCTCGCCGGGCACGCCGCCGGCAGCGCCGACCACGAGACGGCGGTCAACACCATCGCGGCCCACATCGTGGGCGCCGCACTCTGGGTCGGCGGGCTGCTCGCCCTTCTCGTCCTGCGTCCGCTCCTCGGAAAGCGCCTGCCCGTCGTCGTCGCGCGGTACTCGTCGATGGCCCTGTGGTGCTTCGTCGCCGTCGCCGTCTCCGGCGTCGTCAGCGCACTGGTGCGGCTCGGCGGCGTCGGCAACCTCTTCACGGCATACGGAAGCCTCATCGTCGTCAAGGCCGCCTGCCTCGTGGTGCTCGGAGGGTTCGGTCTGCTCCACCGCCGCCGGGTGGTCCACCGGCTGGCCACCGAGCCGGGCGCCCGTGGCCTGTTCACCCGCTTCGCCGTCGCGGAGAGCGCCGTCATGGGCGTCGCCGTCGGCTTCGCGACCGCGCTGGCCCGCAGCTCCGGCACCGCTCCCGAGGCGCCGGCCCCGGCCACGGCGGCCGAGGCGCTCACCGGCTTCGCCGAGCCGCTGGCGCCGACGGCGGCCTCCTGGCTGACCGTCTGGCGATGGGACTGGCTGTGGAGCGTGGTCCCGTTCGTCGCGGTCGGCCTCTACCTCGCCTGGGTGGTCCGGCTGCGACGCCGAGGTGACCGCTGG
>JAABUN010005483.1_pt1 | contig 15702 bp, 17 predicted proteins | sample 5559311 | NCBI WGS metagenome assembly JAABUN01 (sample SAMN10711877, study PRJNA513370) | rock metagenome | isolation source: Antarctica rocks | place: Antarctica: Victoria Land, Siegfried Peak sud
AGTGGCGGCGTGGGAGGCCGCCCGCAACGCCGCCGACAGCGCCATCGACTGGCGCTTCACCACCGCCGACGCCCGCATCAAGCTCAAGCACCTCTACCCCGTAATTGACGATTGACAACTCACTAGTTCCCTATTCTGTGTCCAATATTTGAAGAGTCTATCTGTGATGGTATTTGAAATCGCTTCCAGCTTCGCCCTAGCAGGCTCATATCCACCTTCAACGAGCATGGAATCGAGGTCTACTCCCGCAACGTTGAGGAGGCTAAGTACTGTTCGGTCAGATTCCGACAGATTTTCTGTGTCGACCCGGCGTTTCAGACTAGATAAATTTACCTTCCCTGGTAGGAGATAGTAATCGTCAAAATACAGGAACTTCGGGAGCTTAGGCGCAAGGTGGGTTCGCCAGATATGGTATTCGAGCAATTTCTTCCAACCAGGTGAAGCAAGAGGAGGGTAATCAGTTGTGAGCCTCTCGGCAAAAGCGGTTTCTTCACTATTAAGATCAAGTTTGGCGAACACTTCTTGCGCTTCGCGGATAGTCTGTGCCTTGCCAACCTCTTGCACTGTGTTTGGAGTCAGTGCTGCTCCTTCGAGTCTATAACTGAGATAAGGCTGTTCAGGGATGCTGAGCATGATCCGAAATTTGTTTGCGTAGTCATGGATTAAAGTAAATGTAAGGCTCGTAAGTACAGCAAAGCCAAGTTCCCGATTAATCTCAGCGATATCTGTAGCCTGAAGCGTGTAGGTAAGCTGTACAACGGTATCAGGGGATTCATCATGCTTCTTCTGATATGTATTCAGGCTTTTCCTTGGATAGTCCTGGACAACATCGAATGCAATACCCTTCTCGGCTGAGCGAGCCTTATGTAGTGCCTGCAAGAATGCCGTCTTGCCTGCCTCATTCTGTCCAACTAGAACAGTCGTGTCGGGATCGATAAGAACAGAACTACTGTTTTCGATTGACTTGAAGGACAGTACATGCGCAGAGGTAAGTAGCACAAGCTCCTCCAATCAACGAAGAGGCAACCGTTAATTATTGCCCCTATTTAGTCGTCATCTTCAACAACCCATGTTGCTTTTACTATCAGTTATTCCCACCATACAATTATGCATCCTATAGTCAAGTGAAGCAAGTAGACCATAGTTTGCTCAAGAAAGATCGAGCACAATAGTCAGGCTAGGTACGACGAGTTAGTGGTTCTGGCAGCTACAATTGTCACTTCTGCCAGCGTCGCTCGCGCAGATACGTCAGGCTGCCGACGATGCGCCCCTCGGGATCGCCGCCGCCCCGGAACTCGAAGCAATACAGCAGCCGTTGGGGCAGCCCCTCCAACTCCGCCATGATCGCGCCGAGCGGCAGGGTGCCGCCGCCGAGCGGGTGGCTGTCGAAGTCGGACGGGCCGTCCTGATCCTTCAGGTGGGCCGAGATCGCGCGCGGGGCGAGCGTGCGGATCGCGTTCGACACATCGTCGCCGTGCCGCGTGTAGTTGCCGATGTCGATATTCGTCGCCAGTGCCGGGGAGGGATAGCGGTCGAGGACCGCCACGATCTCGGCGAGTCGGCCACCGGGCGTCCAGGCGTAATTCTCCAGCGCCAGCACGATCCCCTGTGAGGCGGCGTAGTCCACCATCGCCCGCCCCGCCGCCCATCCCGCCGCGTCCTCCTCCTCGGGGAGTTGGCCGGGGAAAACGCGCAGCTGCGCCGCGCCCAGGGTGCGCGTGTCGTCGATGTCCTCGCGCAGCCGCGCCACGCCGTCGGGTGCGGCGCTGAAGAGGGTGTTGCGCGTGGCGTTGGTGACGAGCAGGCCGTGCGCCGCGATCAGATCGCGCGCCTCCGGCACCTCGCGCGCCCGGTCGCGCCAGAACTCCGGGCGAAGTTCCACGCCATCGACGCCCAGCCGTGCCGCAACCGCGATCACGTCGCGCGTGGCGAGCGCGCCCGCGCGCAACTCGTCCTCCCATTGCATCACCGAGATCAGTAGCGGACGTCGCCCTTCCACCTGCTCCCCCTCTCACACGCGCTACCGGCTGCCGCGTGACCACGCCGGTGCCTTGCCACGTACCATCGCGCTCCCACCTGTCAGGTGCTCTGTTTGAGCGTGCGCCAGCCACCGGCGCGGTTGTTGGCGATGATCCGGGCGAACATCGCGCCCAGGGCGCTGGTGTTGAGCGCCTTGCCTTCCCGGACGGCGACGGTTCGGGCGGTCTTGTTCTGGTGCCCGGCGGTGATGATCCTTTCCGGATCGGGGACAATCCCGCCATCATACAGAAAAACGTTGACGTGGTCTTTCGTCGCGAGCAGCGCGCAGATATTCCCGTCGAGGACGAAGTAGGGCTGGACGGTGCGCTTGATCGTTTCCGCGACCTCGGGGTCGGTCGCGTGGACGAGGTCGCGCACCTGCCGACAGATCTGTTGCTGCCATGCGGGTAGTGCGTCGATGTAGGCATCGACTCGGGGGTCCGCACGGTCACTCACGGTGGCCCTCCTCGATTGAATGATCACCGCAAGGCAGCTCGCCGAGGATAATGTACGCATCCTCGACCGAGCCCATCCCGGCCAGCGAGACTCTTCATGTCCCAACCAACGCCCACTCCCACCATCTTGCATCGAATAGCACCGTTGTCAAACCGGGCGCGCGGCACGGCGACCAGGGTGCCCCGCCCTCCTGCTATACTCCCCTCCACGCGACCACCAGCCGCCACGCCCGCCGGCCCACCCCGCCCGCCGATCGCTCTCTGCCGACCACCGACTCACGACCGAGGAACCATGCCGCGCGATCCCCGCTGGCAGATCGGCCTGGGCCGGGACAACGGCTTCTCCTTCTGGACGATGATCCTGATGGAGGGGTCCTTCTCGTCCTATGCCCTGCTCCTCCCCCTCTACATCGAGAACCTGGGGGCGAGCAAGGCGCAGATCGGCCTCTACCTCGGCCTGTGGGGCCTCTTCCGACTCCTCCTGCTGATCCCCAGCGGCCTGCTGATCGACCGCTTCTCCCCCAACGCGGTGATGTTCGGCGCGCGAGGGCTCAGCATCGGCGGGCTCGTCGTCCTCGCGGCGATCCCGAGTTCCGCGTGGCTCCCCCTGCCCTTCTTCCTCCTCGCTTGCGGCAACGTCGCCATCCCCGCCCTCTCCGCCGTGATCGCCGGGGCGGCGGGGCACGACCGCGCGCGCGCCTTCACCCTGATCTACACCGTCGCCCCCGCGCTCGCCACGATCGCCGCGCCGACCGTCAGCGGGCAGGTGGCGCAGACGCTCAGCCTGCGCGCGGTGATGCTCCTCGCGGCGGCCCTCTCGGCGCTGATCCTCGTGGTATTCAGCCGGATCGATCGACAGGCACCGACCGGCGGGTCGGGCGAGCGCTCCTCGTACCGCGCAGCGCTGGTGGATCGCCGCGTCCGGGATCTCTGCCTCTTGCAACTGGCGACCCTGCTGATCCTCACCCTCGGTGTCACGCTGCTGGCCAACTATCTGCGCGATGTCCACGGCCTCACCTACGCCGACATCGGGCGACTCGGCTCGATCGCCGCGCTGGGCAGCGTGGGGCTCGGCCTCCTCGTCACCCGCCTACGCCCCTTCCGCCAGCCGACCCTCGGCATCAGCGTCGCCGTCACCTGCACCGCCCTTTCGTTCGGCGTCTTCCTCGTGCTGGAGACTTTCCCCGGCTTCGCGCTCGGCTTCGCCCTGCGCGGCGGCTACACCGTCGCCTGGTCCCTCTTCGCCGCCGCGCTGGGTGCCGCCGCGCCCGCCCACCTGCGCGCGCGCACCTTCGCCCTCAGCGAGATCCTCGGCGTCATCGGCTATGCGGGCGCGCCGCTGCTGGCCGGGGCGCTCTTCACCCGGCACCCCGCCGCGCCGCTGGTCGTCGCGCTCGTCGCCAGCGTCCCGCTCGTCGTAACCCTCTGGTGGTTCGCCCTGCGCGAGCGCCGCGCGACCGCGCGCGAGCTCGCCCCGATCGCCCCGGCCCTCTGAGGCGGGAATGCGCGGGTGCCTCGCGCCGTTATCCCCCCCGGTGCCGCTACCCGTAACGGTCCGTACTGTGCCGTTCTCGAGCCGTAGCACTTTTGTGCTATCCGCAGCGGCGTACGGTCGGCATCTGTGTTAGAGTGGACGTGAAAGGCGCCGCGCGTGGCGCACGAACAGTCCGGTAGGCCGCCAGCCGCAGGGCGGAAGAGATGAGTACAGCGTGGACGAATTCGGCAAGGCGCTCAGCTATGCGCTCCAGGATCAGGCGCGCTTTCGCATGGCGCTCGGCACCCACCTCTTCCTGGTGGCGATCGCCATCGCGATCGGCATCGTCACCTGCGTCCCCCTCGGCATCCTCACCTCGCGCTCGCGCGCGGCGTCGATCGGGATCATCAACACGGTCAACACCTTCCGCGTGATCCCGAGTCTGGCGATCCTCTTCCTGATGATCCCCTACTTCGGGCTGAGCCGGACCTCGGCGCTGATCGCCCTCACCATCCTGGCCCTGCCGCCGATCCTGATCAACACCGACGCCGCCTTCCGCCGGATCGATCCGGCGATCCGCGAGGCCGCGCGCGGTATGGGGATGAGCGCCGCGCAAACCTTGCGACGCGTCGAGTTCCCGCTGGCCCTACCGGTGATGCTCGCGGGGATCCGCATCGCCCTCACGGAGGTGATCGCCTCCGCTACCCTGGCCGCGTTCATCGGCGCGGGCGGGCTCGGCCTCTACATCACCCTGGGCTTCGCCCAATTCGATACGCCGATCCTCCTGGTCGGCGCGATCCCGGTCGCCTTCCTCGCGCTCGTCGCCGAAGTCGGCATGAGCGCGCTCCAACGCGCGGTCCAACCGCCGCGGTAGCGGCGTCGCGATAGATGTCCGTCCAGCCGGGGCGACCGCCCGGCCCTTCGTTGTCCCGGTCACACTCCGGTCGGCGCATGGGGGTGTCCGATCGGCGCAGGTATCCGTGCGATTCCGTGGCGCGGTGCCCTGCGGTTCAGTCGTCGTGGTTATTATCGTGATTGTAGTGGAGGAAAGTATGTCGCCCAAGCGATTGCCCCGGTTCCTGTCCCTGACCCTGCTCTTCGCCCTCGTCGCGCCGATCCTCGCCGCCTGCGGCACGCAGAGCGGCAGCGGCAGCGCCGGGAGTAGCGGCAGCCCCGCGAGCGGCGGCAACGGTGCGACGATCAACGTCGGCACCAAAGACTTCGCCGAGGAGTACATCGTCGGCAATATGTACAAGCTGCTCCTCGAAGAGGCGGGCTTCAAGGTCAACCTGAAGACCGACCTCCCGACCCCCGCCGCGCAGGCCGCGATGGTCTCCAAGGATCTCGACCTCTACCCGGAGTACACCGGCACCGGCCTCGTGACCGTGCTGAAGCTCCCCGCGCAGAGCGACCCCGCCGCGACCTATAAGGCGGTGGCCGATGGCTATAAGCAGCAGTTCAACTTCGTCTGGCTCGATCCGGCCCCGATGAATAACACCCAGGCGTTCGCGATCACCCAGGACAAGTCGAACGCGCTCGGCGTCAAGACTCTCTCCGACCTCGCGGCCAAGGCGGCCCAGATCACGATGGTTGGCCCCGCCGAGTGCCCGGAGCGCGAGGACTGCCTCAAGGGGCTGATGACCGCCTACGGTAACTTCAAGCTGAAGGAGTACAAGGCCGCCGATTCCGGCCTGCGCTATCAGGCGATCACCAACGGGCAGGCCGATGTGGTCGTCGCCTACGGCACCGATGGTGAGCTGGCGCAGTACAAGCTCGTCACCCTGACCGATGACAAGAACTTCTTCCCGAACTATGCGCTCGCCCCGGTCGTCCGCCAGGAAGTGCTGGACAAGAACCCGCAGATCAAGGACGCCCTCAACAAGCTCGCGCCGAAGCTGACCAACCAGGTCATGCAGGGGCTGAACGCCCAGGTCACCGCCGACAAGAAGGAGCCCGCCGCCGTCGCCAAGCAGTTCCTCCAGGATCAGGGGCTGATCAAGAAATAAGTGACGAGTCGGCAGTTGGCAGAGAGGTTCGCGGAGGGCGTAAGCGCCTACAGGCACCGCGCTACTACTGCCGACTGCCGACTGCCGACTCGCCCGGAGGGCCGATGAAAGCGATCCGCTTCGACCACGTCTCCAAGCAGTTCCCCGGTGCCGCGCACCCGTCCGTGGACGAGTGCAGCTTCCAGGTGGAGGCGGGCTCCTTCATCACCCTCCTCGGCCCCTCCGGCTGCGGCAAGACGACCCTCCTGAAGATGGTCAACCGCCTCTACGAGCCGACCGGCGGCACGATCATCATCGACGACACCGACGTGCGGCAGCTGCCGGTGACGGAGTTGCGCCGCCAGATCGGCTACGTCATCCAGCAGACCGGCCTTTTCCCCCACCTGACGGTCGCGCAGAACATCGCCACCGTGCCGACGCTGCTGAAGTGGCCGAAGGAGCGGATCGCGGCGCGCGTGGACGAGCTGCTGGCGCTGATCGACCTCGCGCCGGACGAGTATCGCGGGCGCTACCCGGCGCAACTCTCCGGCGGGCAGCAGCAGCGGATCGGCCTCGCGCGCGCCCTCGCCGCCGATCCGGGCGTGATCCTGATGGACGAGCCGTTCAGCGCGATCGACGCGATCACGCGCGAGTCGTTGCAGGACGAGATGTTGCGCCTCCAGCGCAAGGTCCGCAAGACGATCCTCTTCGTCACGCACGACGTGGACGAGGCGCTGCGCCTCGCCGACAAGATCGTGGTGATGCGCGCGGGCAAGGTGGTGCAGTACGACACGCCGTTCAACATCCTGACCCGCCCGGCGGACGCCTTCGTGGCCGAACTCTTGGGCGCTGATGACATCGTGCGTCGCCTCGGGCTGCTGCGCGTGGAGGCGGCGATGACCCCGCTCGCGCGGGAGACGCGCCTCGATGGTGCGCCGGAGGTCGGTGCGGACGAGAATTTGCGCGAGGCGCTGTCGGCGTTGCTCCGCACCGACGCGCCCGAACTGATCGTGCGGCAGGGGGACCGGGCGGTCGGACGGCTGGCGCTCGACCAGATCCGCGCCGCCGCCCGCAGCAGGGTGTCGGCCTGATTCCAACGAGCGGCCACCCGACAGGAGGGCAGATGGAGCGGGAACAGGATCCGGCCACCTATCTCCAACTCGCCGATTGGCGGCGGCGGATCGCCGCGCTCTACGCGCAGGTGCGCGAACTCGCCGCCACCAATCCGGTCGCTGCCTGGAACCACTGGTGTGTGACGCGCGAGGGGTTGTATCGCACGCATCCGCAGTCGCCGGTGCCCGTCGGCGAGCGCGCGGACTTCCGGGCGCGCTCCTTCCCGTACGATCCGGCCCTGCGCTTCGAGACGACCGTCCTGCCCCTTTCCGGCGGATCCGGCGCGGCTGCGGGCGGGTCGCCCCTGGCGATCCCCACCAGCGGGGGCGGCACGATGGGCTTCCAGCGCCTCGGCTGGGTCGAGGCACCGTTCCCGGATGGCCCGCGCCGCCTCCTGCTCAGCTGGCTGACCGACTACGCCGGGGGGCTCTTCCTCTCCTTCCGGGACGGGACCAACGGAGCGGAAACCTATGGCGGGGGCCGCTATCTATTCGACGCCGCGAAGGGGGCCGATCTGGGCGGCGACCCCGCCCGCGCCACGGTCATCCTCGACTTCAACTTCGCCTACCACCCGTCCTGCGCGTTCGATCCCCGGTGGGTCTGCCCGCTCGTCCCGCCCGAGAATCGGCTCGATTTCCCGCTCCGGGCCGGGGAACGGCTCGCGTAGCGCGCCGACCACGCACCCCGGCCAGCGTGAGGGAACGACCGGGAACGTGGCGAGATGGTGGCCACCGGGATACGCGGGGCGGCAGCCCCAGGAAAGGAACTTCGATGGCGAAGATGCGCCCACCCCGCCCGATCCCGACCCGCGCCGCCCCCCGCTGCGGGGTGTCGGCATGATCCCTCTCGTCACGCCCGCCGCCATCGGCCCGCTCGAAGGCCTGGGCTACATCGCCGCGAACCCGGACATCGTCCTGGGGCTGCTCGGCGAGCACCTGCGGCTGACCGTGGTCGCGCTGCTGATCGCGCTGGCGATCGCGCTGCCGGTCGGGACGTTGCTGCACAGCCGCCCGCGCCTCGCGGGGCCGATCATGGGGGTGTTGGGGCTCCTCTACACGGTCCCCAGCCTCGCCCTGATCGTCCTGCTGATCCCGTTCACCGGGCTCAACGGCACCAGCGTGATCGTCGCGCTGATCATCTACTGCCAGGTGATCCTGGTCCGCAACATCATCGCCGGGCTCGGCGGCATCGACCGCACGATCGTCGAGGCGGCGCGCGGGATGGGGATGAGCGCGTGGCAGACCTGGGCGCGCGTGCAACTGCCGCTCGCCCTGCCGATCATCCTGGCGGGCGTCAGGCTCGCGGCGGTCGTCTCGATCGGCATCGCCACGATCGGCGCGAAGTTCAACGCGGGCGGGCTCGGCGTCCTCCTCTTCCAGGGGATCTCGCAGGGTGGGCGCGCCGACAAGATCTGGGCCGGGGCGATCGCGGTCAGCGTCCTGGCGCTGGTCGCCAATGGCCTGCTGCTCCTCCTCGAACGTGCCCTCTCCCCGGCTACCCGCGTACGCCGCGCTGAGAAACGGCTGAGTGTCCGCCAGACCGCACAACAGACGGTCGGCGCGGACTGAGCGCATGACAAATGGGGACGGAACGGAGGCACGGCGACACGGAGATACGAGGGGGGAAGCGAGAGTCGGGGTGTTCCAGCCCGCGCAGGCGGGTAGTATGCCCTTCATGAGTACAGTGTCCCCTTTATGGGGAATGGCTGCCCTCCGAGGCACTTCGCCAGTGCCGTCTATGGCTGCCCGCAGCCAGGGCATTGTGCCCTTCACGGGTAGCATTGTGCCCTTCATGGGTAACAGTGTCCCCTTTACGGGGAATGGCTGCCCTCGGGGCATTGCAGTCCCCGGAAACCGATCACACACAACGCCGCCGTGACTACCCTCACCCCGGTGCCGCGCGCCACCCGCCGCCCAGGGGGCGGTAGCGCCCACCCCTGAAGGGCGCACTGCACCCCTGAAGGGCGCACTGCCTCCGGGGGACCCGCCTAGCCGAGGAGCGGGGCCGGGACGGTGCATCTATCGTGAGACAACTTACCGAACGAGGAATGTCCGCTCTTGCGTCGCCCCCTCTTCACGCCACGTCACGCGCACGGTCAGGCCAGCGGCGAGCGCCGCACTCGCGTCGGCGTCGGTCATGCCGCTGATGTCGAAGGTGACGCTACCCCCGAGGCCAGAGAGCTGGCCCGGACCCTGGCGCGCGAAGAGATACGGCATGGGGAGGTCATGGGCGCGCGCCACTAACGCCTGCGGGGGCACGATTTCGACCCGCACGTCGTCCGCGACCCCATCACCGCGATTGCCGAGCGCGAGTTCGTACACCAGTTGCGGGCGATTCCACCACCCTGCCCGACGCACCGAGCCGGTGATCATGAGATCGGCCCCGCTCATCACCGTCGGCGCTGGCCCGCTTACGTTGGCAGTCAGTGCGGCTCCAGACGATGTTGCGCCCGCCCCTTCGCGCTCCGGCGCGATGACCACCTGTGCGGCCAGCGTGGCGACCGTCTCCGGCGGCAGATCGCTCGCGACGATGACGATGTAGCCCTCGCTCACCAGGGCGACGGTATTGGACTGCATCCAGTTCGGGCGGGCGGCGGCCCACGCCTCGCGCCCGTCCGCGAGGCGGATCGTCCGATCGCCGAGGACGAGGTCGCGCCGTTGCGCCAGCGCGGGCGAGGGTTCATCGAGGATCACCAGGACGGTATGCCCGCCGCCGTTGTAGCGCACCAGCGCATGGATACGCAGCGAGAGCGCGTCGGACGGCAAGGCAGGGCCGATCGGCAGCACCGCCACCTCCGTTGTCGCATCCGCCCCGGCTGGCGCGTCCGGCAGATAGGCGATCGCTCGCCCGCTCTCACGCGCTATGGTGGCCGGATCGGCACGCCGATAGCGCGTTGCCTCGGCGGGCGGGAGGAGCGGCGCGAGCAAGGGCGGCTCGTTCACCGGTGTTTCGGGCCGGAAGACGCGGACGCGCGACGAGGCGGCCACCGCTGTCCCGGCCACCACGGCGATCAGCAGGAGGATGACGATCCCACCAGTCGCCAATCGGGGAGCGGGGAAGCGGAGCAGCCCACCGGCGACAGCCGCGTAGCGCCGCCACCAGGGGCGGGGAGGCATCGGTAAATGCGCCAGTAAACGCGCTTCCAACGCCTCCCGATAGCCGGGTCTGGCCTCTTGCAGCGGGCGTACCTCCTCGCGCAGCAGTCGTTCGGCGACCGCGAGCAGTTCCCGGTAGCCGGGATCGTCGCGCGGCTCCGGCGCTTCCCCGCGTGCCAGCCGCGCGATATCGGCACCGAGCGCGCGGCCTGTGCGTACCTCCGGCGTGTCGCTCATGCCTCCCCCTCCGCGACGAAACGCCGCCGTAGCTTCACGACAGTACGATGGACGATCTGCGCGACATTCGCCTCGGAGAGGCCGAGAAGGCGCGCACTCTCGCGGTTGCTCAATCCAGCGAAGAACTTGAGGCCGACGATCTCCCGCTCGCGCTCGTCCAGGTCTTGCAGATACGCGCCCAGCCGCCGCCGGTCGTCGCGTCGCAACGCCTCCCCTTCGGGCGACTCGACCGCCAGATGTGCCAGCAAATCTACATCCGCGAGATCGCTGGTCGGACGCCGACTGCGGTGATGATCGACGAGGAGGTTCCGGGCGATGGTGAAGAGCCACGCGCGCAGCCGTTCCGGCGGTCGCACCTCCATGAAGCGCGGCAATGCCCGCTCGAAGACCTGTGCGGTGAGATCTTCGGCCAACTGCGGATCGCCAATACGAAAGCACAGATAGCCATAGAGTGACGGAAAAAGCTCGCGGTAGAGTTGCGTGAAGCGCGCATCGGTCGCCACGCGTTCTCCGCCCGCCGTCTCGCGCCCCCGACCGATCACGGATTTTTCCATCACTCCACCGTCACCCGTTCGCACGATCCCGCCGTAGCTACTTCCGTAAACGTTCCCGGCGCGGGAGTATGACAGTGTGACGGTAGATGCCTGGTTTTGTGCGGTCCTTCCAGTCCGCGCAGGCGGGCTTCGTGGCGACGACAGTCGCCTTCAGCCGGGGATTGTAATCCCGCAGCACCCCACGCGGGTGGATGACCCTTACTCAGGCCCGACACCCGTCGCCGAGGGGCCAGCCCGCCGATCCGGGAGAGGGCTTCGTTGCGAGCATAGAGGGACTATCGCTATTACGCATGCCGCTGGGGCGGTGCTCATTCGGGCTTGTCGCCCCCATCCATGCGCGACTTCTGCCCGAGGAAATAGGCCAGCGCGACGATGACCAGCGCGATGGCACCGCCGAAACGCAGCAGATCGCGCTCGCCGTCCCAGGTGAGCGCCTGGCCGAGGAAGAGCACCGCCAGGATGACGATCACCACCCCGAGCACCTTGGCCTTCAGGTCGTCCAGGTCGCGGATGGTCAGCCAGGGGGGCGAGGGGAGATACTGATCGAAGAAGAGCTCGTAGAGGCCGAGCGCGATGATGTAGAGGGTGGTCCCGACCAGGAAGAGATCGACCAGCTCGATGGCCCCGAGGATGAGCGATTTGGTGGTCGTCGGCCCCACCCCGCCGCGCCACGGCCCGGCCACGACCTGCACCGTCAGCACGGTCGCGTAGCCAACGGTGGCGGTGGCCGCGACGGCGATGCAGAGCGCCGCCAGTGCGATGAGATAGCGGCTGGCGATGATGAGGCGTCGAATCATGCTCGCATTCCTGCCATTCGCGCCTCCTGTTACCGGATGCGCCCTTTCGCACCGAGCGCCCGCACCGCTCCCCATCCGATCCGAGCGCGCCGCCCACGCTATCATACCGTGCCGACGGAGCGCCGAAGGGTCGGGGCGGCAAGACTATCTCGCGCCCCGACCCTTGTCATTCGTCCGCTCGTCGCACCGCTCACGGTCGCGTAACGCGCACAGCGGCGGGATCACTCCCTAAAAGTAGTGCTTGCGCAGCGCGCCGTCATGCCGACCGGTGCCGAGGCAGCAGCGTTTGAAAGCGGCGTCCCGAGCCGCAGGGACACGGATCGTTGCGCCCGAGCTTTTCCGTTAGCTCTTTCTCGCCGTGGACCACGCGCACACCGCGCCCCACGTGTGTCTCCGAGGGGAAGCCGCGCCGCCGCTTGCTCATCGGCTCCGGCGCGCTAAAAGCACTCCGTTTCATCGCGGCGCTCATGCGTCTTCATGGCACACCCCCTGTCGTGCGATCGTCGCCCGCGCATATACGGGCCGCGCCAATGATACGGGCGACCCACTCGCCCGCACCACCCCGTATAATCGCCCCGGGATGTGCCACCATGAAGCGTCCACCACGCCACTTCGTACTTCGTACCTCACCACTGGCCCACTTCGCCCACTCCGCCCACTACCAAGGAGGTCTTATGCGCCTGTACGCCCTCGAATACGGCCAGATCGACATGGACAAGCGCGTCATCATGCCCGCCGACACGTCGGGCGCGCGGATCACCGTTCCCGTGCCCGGCTACCTGATCCGGTCCGGCGACGCCACGATCCTCGTCGATACCGGGATGCCGCGCGACATCCTGCGCGACTCGGGGCCGCTCGCCCCCCGGATGCGCGCGCTCGGCGGCGAGGACGCCCACGCGGTCGAGACGATCGCCCGCCTCGGCTTCACACCGTCCGACCTCACCCACATCGTCGCCACGCACTTCCATTTCGACCACGCGGGCGGCCTCGCGGAGTTCCCCGGCGTCCCGGTCGTCGCGCAGCGCGCGGCGCTCGCGGAGGCCCGGATCACGAGCGCCTACGCGCCGCTGTTCGCCGCCGACTCGGGCTTCAGCTGGCAGGAGATCGAGGGGGACCACGACCTGGCACCCGGCGTCCGCCTCGTCGCCACCCCCGGCCACGCCGCCGGTCACATGGCGGTCCTGGTCGAGTTGCCAGGCGGCGAAGCGTTCCTGCTGGCGATCGACACGATCTACACCGCCGACCAGCTCGCCACCGACGATTGGGGCGTGTACCGGGACGCGGACGCCGCCCGCGCCAGCGCCGCCCGCGTGCAGGCGCTCGCCGCCGCGCACGGGGCGGTCCTCGTCTACGGCCACGACGCCGCGCAGTGGGCGACATTGCGGCACGCGCCGGGGTTCTACGGGGAATAGTCGGCAGTCGGCAGAGGGGTTCGTTGCGAGGCGGAGTTTGCCAACAACTACTGCGCCTGCGATAGTCCCTTCTGCCGACTGCCGACTGCTAACTCGCCCGGAGGCGTCCCATGCGTATCGGTGTCGCGGGCGCATGCGTCCCGCACGATCTCGGCGAAGTGGATCAGCGCAGCGTGGCACGGATCGCGGCGCTCGGGGTGACCGGGATCGGCACCCACTTCCGGGGCGACCCCGCGACGCTGCCGCGCGAGACGCTCCGCCGCGCGCACGACCTCTTCGCGGCGCAGGGGATCGCCATCGTCCAATCGTGGGGTTGGCACCAGCCGCTCGTCAGCGCCGACGAAGGGGAGCGCCGCGCGGCGGTGCGCACGCTCGGCCACGCGGTGCGCGTCGCCGCCGACCTCGGCGCGGGCTCGGTGATGACCGGCCCCGGCAGCCGCAATCCGCGCGACCCCTGGTTCCCCCACCCCGAGAATCACAGCCAGGGCGCGGAGGATGCGCTCGTCCGCAGCCTCCGCGAGGTCGTCGGCGCGTGCCAGCACTACGGCGTGCCGATCGCGCTCGAATGCCATGTCATCAGCACCCTGGACAGCGTCGCGCGCGTCCGGCGCGTCCTCGATCGCGTCAGCTCGCCGTGGATCAAGGTCAGCCTCGACCCGGTCAACTTCGTCGGCGACTTCCCGACCCTCTGGGACACCAAGAGCCTGCTCGATGACCTCTTCGATACCCTCGGCCCGGACATCGCCGCCGCCCACATCAAGGATGTCCGCGCCGATGATGGACTCGTCGTCCACATCGCGGAGACGGTCCCCGGCGACGGTGTCCTCGACTTCGCCACCTTCTTCCGCCGCTTCGACGCCCTCCTGCCCGACGGCTACGGCCTGATCGAGCACCTGCCCGACGAGGCCGTGCCGCGCGCCGTCGCCAACGTGCGGCGGATGCTGGCGAGTGGGAGGAGTGGGCAAGTGGGCGAAGTGGGCCAGTAAAGAGTGACGAGGGAAGCTCCCGACACCGGGGCTGTTCCCGCGTTCTCTACTCGCCCACTCGCCCACTCGCCCACTCCGCCCATTCCGTGAAAGGAACACCCATGCACCTCAACGCCCGCATCATCGTCATCACCGGGGCGGCGCAGGGGATCGGCGCGGCGACCGCCCGGCTCTGCGCGGCGCGCGGCGCGACCGTCGTCCTCGCGGACATGCAGGGTGACGGCGCGGCGCGCGAGGCGGCGGCGATCCGCGACGCTGGCGGCGTGGCCGAGGGCGTGGCGGTCGACGTGCGCGACGAGGCGGCGGTCGCGGCCCTCTTCGACGGCGTGCGCGAGCGCCACGGGCGGCTCGACGCGCTGATCTGCGCGGCGGGGATCCTGCGAGGCGCGTTTCAGCAGCCGGACGAGTTGCCGACCGCGACGTTCGAGCTCGTCCTCGACGTGAATGTGACCGGAAGCTTCCGCTGCGCCAGGTACGCCGCACCGCTCCTCGAAGCGGACGGGGGTGGCGTCATCGTCCTCCTCTCGTCGGGGGGCGGCGTGCGCGGCCCGAGTTCGTCCCTCGCCTACGGTGCGAGCAAGGCCGGCGTCCACGGCCTCGGCCTGACACTGGAGGCGCGGCTCGCCCCGCGCGGCATCCGCGTCAACACCGTCTGTCCCGGCGAGATCGCCACCCCGATGAAGCTGGGCGTGATCGCGACCGAGGCCGAGCGCGCGGGAGGCGACCCGGAGGCCGCCGTCGCGGCCGCCAGCGCCGGATCGCGCCTGGGTACCCCAGACGGCGTGGCGCGCATCCTCGCCTTCCTCGTCTCCCCCGAGGCCGACTACGTGCGCGGGACGGTCTTCACGCGCTGACCCAGACCACCGGACGCTATGCCAGCAAGCGTTGTGCGCCGATCAAGTGATGATCGTAGCGATCGACGCGATCTGGTATCACGATGCGATCTTCAATGGTTTTATGATCGCATCATCTGGCACGACTCTTGCTTTGGCGCACTCAGCAAGCCCGTGAAGGATCGTGACAACATCGAGAAAGGAGCGTGGCATGCCAGTGAAAAAGGGCGCGGCCTGGAAAGAGGAGCGCACCACCGGGCGGAAATACTCGGGCGCGGACAGCGATAAGGAGCCGGAGCCGGGCGAGCGGAAGCAATTCTGGGTCTCCGGCTACACCCGCGCGGACGGCAAGAAGGTCGAGGGCTACTACAAGAAGAATCCGGTGTATAAGGGCAAGACCTCGTAAGCGGCGGATAACCGACGCGAAAGTGCCGGTGTTCCGTGGCGTGATGTCGGCGGTGCCAGTGGCCAGCGACGCATAAGTCTGCACACGCGAGAAGGGTGGGGTTGGTTGACACCGCCCTTCTCTTCATCCGCCGCGCACCCGGAGAAAATCACCCGCTCTATCGCCGCCCCCTGGCCCCCGCACAATGCCGGTGGGACCGAAGGGCTAGAGGCAATACCGTTTAGACGAGGCGTGGTCATAAATCGGGAGGCCACGCAGCGGCTTGACCGCTGGTGGCCCCGCCCCGCATCATCCCCGTTGCTGAATCGTGGATGGTGTGGGGGTGTAACGAATGAT
>JAABUN010005484.1_pt1 | contig 15696 bp, 17 predicted proteins | sample 5559311 | NCBI WGS metagenome assembly JAABUN01 (sample SAMN10711877, study PRJNA513370) | rock metagenome | isolation source: Antarctica rocks | place: Antarctica: Victoria Land, Siegfried Peak sud
AGGCCTCGGGGACGGTTGCGAGGGTGATCGCCATGATTTCGGCCGAAAGGATGAAGTCGGTCTGGATCGCGGCGCGGACCTTCTTGTCCTCGAAGTTCTGAGGGTCCTGGCTCGCGGCTCCGATTGCGCCGCCTCATGATCATGGGCCTGATGCGGCCAGAGGGCTTCGTAGACCTTCTCCGCCCCTTCGTAACAGAGATAAGCACCGCCCAGCATAAGAAGTGGTGTGATAGCCCAGGGTGCCATCATGCTGAGTGCCAGGGCCGCTGGCAGGAGATACAGCAGCTTGTTCTTTAGCGATCCGACGGCAATCCTGCCGATAATGGGCAGTTCACGGCTGGCGGCGAAGCCGACGAGATAGCGTGGCGTGACGGCGGCGTCGTCGATCACCACGCCAGCGGCCTTGGTGCCGGCTCTCATGGCCTGAGCCGCCACATCGTCCAGGGAGGCCGCGGCGACCTTGGCGAGGCCCGCTACGTCATCGAGCAATGCGATCAGGCCTGTGCTCACGGATGCTCCTATCGAACTGTGTCCACATCGACCGATGAGACCCCGCCTGCGGGGCTGACGCCACTGCGGCCACGCGCAAGCCCTTGCGATCGCACGGCTTTCCTGAAGTAAGGCACCTCTGTGTACCTTGCGATAACCATACATTATGGCAAGGTAGCGGGAGGGCCCCCTGCCCCGGCGGCTCAGCCGGCGCCCGGGACCGTCACCCCCAGCCGGGCCGCCGCCGCCTCCAGTAGCGCCACGTCGCCGTCGCGCCATTGATGCCGGGCCAGCAGACCCGTTGCGGCCGCCGCCGGCAGCCCAAGCGCCTCGCCCACCGCGGCCGGGCTGGTGAGCCCCCGGTCGTCCAGCACCCGGTAGATTGCCAGCCGCAGCCGGATCGTCGTCAGCCGATCGGCCTGCCGGGCCTGACGCTCGGCCGCCGAGAGCTTGGCTTTTGCCGGCGGCGGTGACGGCGGATCGGGTTCGCTCATGCTGGCCTCCGGTTGCCTACTCCACCCGCGCGCCACTCGCGCGGATTAGCGGCGCCAGCCGGGCTTCCTCTTGGGCGCGGAAGGCAGCCAACTCCTCCGGTGTCGTCCACCAGGGCGTGGCGCCAAGTTCCTGAAATCTGCCGACCAGATCGGGGCTCTCGAGCGCCTGTTTCGCAAAAGCTGAGTGCCGCGCCACCACCGGCCCTGGTATTCCGGCGGGGCCGCAGACGGCACCCCACGAGGTGATCTCGAAGCCTGGCAGGAACTCCGACATGGCCGGCAGGTCCGGCGCCACCGGGCTGCGCTGCGGGCCGGTGACGGCCAGCGCCCGGATCCTGCCCTCGCGCGCGGTGGGCAAGAGGCCTGGGATGTTGTCCATGATGATGTGCACCCGCCCGGCCAGCAAGTCGAGCAGCGCTGGAGCGCCGCCACGGTAGGGCACGTGCAGGATGTCCGTCCCAACCATTTGTTTCAACAGCTCGCCCGAGAGATGCGGCGTGGTCCCAATGCCGGAGGAGCCGTAGGCATACTTGCCCGGATTCGCCTTTAGCAGCGCAATCAGTTCCGGCACGCTGCGCACTGGAAGATCGTTGTTGACCACGAGCAGGTTTGGCAGCTGCCAGAGGCCAGAGATGAAGGTGAAATCACGCGCTGCGTTGAAGGGCAGGCTGGCATAGAGCGTCGGCGCGATGGCGTGTGGGGCGATGCTGCACAAACCGATCGTATAGCCATCGGGCCGGGACTTCGCGATCGCCTCTACGCCAACATTGCCGCCCGACCCACTGCGGTTCTCGACCACGAATTGTTGCCCGGTGATCTCGCCCATTTTCGCGCAGTAGAGGCGCGAGAGCGTGTCGGTGGCGCCGCCCGGCGGGAAGATGTTGATGTAGCGCACCGACTGGTTGGGCCAATCGGTGCCCGGCTGGGCGCGACCCGTTGCCGGCGTGCCGACAACCGGAGCAGCGAGCGCGCCTGCAATCGCGCAGAGCGCGGTGCGGCGCGATGTGCACCCGGACGTGGGTGCGCGGGTGGAAGGCCCCTGCCATGCTGTCATTCTCTGTTCTTCCTCTCGCGCAGCTTGCTGCCGGTGTCGCCCCAACTCGGCCTAGGCAGTACGAACCAAGGACTGATGGGCACTGCGGACCGAGTCGCGGTGCCAGGGTGGGGAATCGAGTGAACCCCAGCCAGCGGAAAGCTCGATAAGCCCACAGGGTGAACGAGGAATCAAGTGAGCCTTCCGGGGAATCAAGTGAGCGGCCCCGCGGAGAATCAACGGGTTGCGCGGGTTATCCCGAGGAAAGGAGTGAGCAAGCTAATAAAGACTCTCTAGTACTTTCTAATAGCTTCGCTCACTCCTTTCCTCGGCGACAATGTGGACGGCTTCATGCACAGTCAGGGCCTATGGGAACAGTGCATCACCTGCTGGAGACGAAGGGCCGCCAGGGGGCACTGGATGCGGGCATTGATCGCGCCGTCGTCGAGGCCGCATCGGCCTATCAAGCCGATGAGGACGCCGGATTGGGGTTTGCCTACAGCGGATGGGCCCAATGCGCCCTGCCCCATAAGCGCCTCGCGGACGACGCCCCCTGGGGTATTGTGTCCGAGAAAGTGAATCTCATGGTGGAGCCGGGGCGGCGGCAGATTGTCGGCCCGGACGGCACCCAGTCGTTTGAGTTCATCGGCGTCCCGTTCGGCAGCCATGCCCGCCTGATCCTACTCTACCTACAAACGGAGGCTCTCCGGACCGGGTGCCGCGAGGTCGAATTGGGCAACTCCATGCGCGGATGGCTAAGCCGGGTCGGGATCCCTCCCGGGGGTATGACGGGCAGGCTCGTCCGGGACCAAGCCGAGCGCATCAGCCGCTGCAAGCTGACCTTCGACATCACTACAGGCGGGCGCAGCTCCGGCCTCGTACAGCAAACGATCGTGGACAAGGCCCTGTTCATCGAAGCTGACGGCGCCTTCCAGGGCCGCCTCTCGCTCGAAACAGCCAAGCTGTCGGAAGGCTTCTTCGAACAGCTCCAGAAGCACCCGGTGCCCCTAGAGGAAGCGTCCATAAAGGCTCTATCGAATAACGCCCCGGCGCTCGATGTCTATCTATGGCTGGCTTATCGGCTGCACGCCATCAAATCGGACCGCTTGGTCACCTGGACCGCCCTGAAGGCGCAATTCGGCGCCGGCTTCAGCAAGCTCTACCATTTCAAAAACAAGTTTCCGGGCACGCTCAACCTCGCATTGGCCGTCTACCCGGGCGCCAACGTCGAAGTCGCGGAGGAAGGAGTTCTTTTGAAGCACTCCCGGCCGCCTGTTGCCCCCCGGCTCCTAATGGCCCGGTAGGGCTCACTGGATTCCCCACCTAATCCTTCTGTTTCCCTCGGGCTCCAATCCGCTTTTGCTAGCGTCTATAGCCCCAGCCGTGCAGTTTTCGCTTACTCCTCCAGACGCGGCCGCCGTGGGTGGTCGATGTACCTTCTGAAACCCCACACCGCGCCGTGTGAGCGGTTTACAAAGCCAGCGGCTTACTTCGCCTTGCCACCGCGTCAGTTTCTGTAGGTGGTCAGCATGTCATATGGCACGGCGGCCGTGTGGCCAAACGGCCTCAACGCTGGCGCCGCGGCGGTCCGGCGGACGGTACCCGCCACGGACCCGCGATCCCCCGCTCCGCCGCCCATGCTTCAACTGCTTCGAGCAGGAGGTCGTGCACCTTGACCCCTCGCTCGACCGCGTAGAGCCGCAACGCCTTCTTGCCCGCCGGGTGGAGATAAAGCACGCTCGGGTCGGCAGAGTGCTCTAGCGGTCTCCGCCCCCTGCCCGCCTGGAGCGCCTCCGTCCCCTTCGGGACCCCAGATGAACTTGGCTGGACCGCAATCGGATGTTGCTCTACCGTCAGCGACGCCGCATACGAAAGCGGGGCTGGCTTCCTGCTCATGCCGCGGCCTCCTTGACACGGAACCGCTTAGCCCCCTGACCGCCGCGCCTCTTGGCCACAGTACCATGTGGCCTATCAGTCTCGTTGCCTTCAGGCGTGACGGGCACGTCGCCGTGCGGCGGGTTGGGCGCCTGATCATTCGGCGCATCGGCCGTTTCGTCCACCGGCACCATGGCCGCCTTGTCATATGGCACGGTGGCCACGAGACCAATGCGCTGTAGCCATCCCCACACTTCCGCGAGCTCGGCGCGGGCTCTCCCTTCGGGCTCCCGCTCCTGCGGCGTCAGCGCCTCGGCGTAGGCATACGGGTACGATATCGACGCGGAGATCGCCGTTGGGCAGACCTCCGCCCGCATCGCTTCGAGCGCTTCCCGGGCCATGGCGACAGCCCGCACGCGCTTGTCCGGCGGCGACTGCCAAAGGATCACGCCGACCCGGCGCTTCTGGGCCCCCGCGACGCGAAGGCTCTCCTGTACGGATTCGAGGTCTTCGGGATTTGGGCGGGTGATGACGATCACGCCGCTCGACGAATCTAGGGCCGCATTGACGGCCGGAGTGGCGGTCGGTGGCGTGTCGATGAGCACTAGGTCGACGCCCTGGGCGCGGAACCCCTCGATCTGAGAGGCGATGCCACCGGGGGAGGGGACGACCACCAAGGGAACGGAGGCGCCCATCGCCACGCGGCGCTGGCCCCATCGGTGACACGTTGGCTGCGGATCCGCGTCTAGGATGACGACGCGGCGACCCGCCTTCAGGGCCTCGACGGCGAGGCAGCGGACGGCTGTTGACTTCCCGGTGCCTCCTTTTCTGGCGAGAACACTAAGAACGAGCATGTGGCCCCCGGGTCAATATGCCGAATGGTCGTAGCGCGACCGGGTCATTCGGTCAATTCGCACGTTGGCCACCATGTCATATGACATAACGGCAAGAGATGCTCGGCCTGCCTCATTGGGATGCCGCTATCGCAGCACTAGTGGGTCACTTGCCTCATGATGTGCCATTCCTGGCGGCGGCTTCGGCGGGCTGGTCGCGGCTGTCGGGTATGGGGTTCCGGTAGCAGTGGAACTGAAAGTTCGTTTCGCTTCTCCGGGCTGACCCAGGCTGGATCTCGGTGTCGCTCTCGGACGGCGCCGCTGCAGGTGTCCTGGTACAGGCGCCCGCAGCCAGCGTCCTCCAGCGCGTCCGGCTGCAAGGCTAGGTTCTGCTCGGAGGTGGACACGCGCATGTAGCCGATCAGCACCGCACCATTCCCTCCGATGCAAAAACAGAGCGAAGCAGGGTTTACGGGCCGGAGATAGATGCACCAGTTTGTGCGCCCACGCAGGAGAGCATGCAAACCTGTGGGGGCTGGTTTCGCTCTGGTAGCATCCCGAGCTCACGGGGGAGCGGGCCGGTGCCGGAACTGGTATGGCGGGTGAAGCTGGTTGCGGAGCTGGAGCACGGGGTGGCTACGGAGACCGTGGTCGCACGGTTCGAACGCGACGAGGAGGCCGGCCTGGCTGATCTCGGGCTCCGCCTCGAGGAGGCGAAGCGGCTCACCGCGGCGCTCCAGGCCCAGATCGTGCCGGCGCAGGTGACCACGGCCGGCGAGCGCCGCCGGTGGTGCGCGGCCTGTGGGCAGATGCTGGCCAGCAAGGGCCACTACCGGGCGACGTTCCGCTCGCTGTTTGGGGACGTGCCGGTCCAGGTCCGGCGGTTGCTGGTCTGCCCCTGTCACGGTCCGGGCGAGCCGAAGAGCTTCGCCGCTCTGGACCTCGGAGGGGACGCGGTCGCGCCCGAGCTCGCCTACGTAACGGCGCGGTATGCCGCGCTGGTCCCCTTCGGCAAGGTCGCCGCGCTCCTGTCCGAGCTCCTCCCAGTGGGTGGGGCGCGGCATGCGGGCACGGTGCGGAACCGGACACTGCGCGTTGGCGAGGCGGTCGTGCAGCCATACTCGACCGAGATCGCGGAGCGGCCTGCTGCGCCGGCGGCCGGATCCGTCGTGGTCGGGCTTGATGGCGGCTACGTGCGCAGCCGGCACCGATGCGAGGAGCGCCACTTCGAGGTGATCGCGGGCAAGGTGATCGATGCCGACGGCGTCCAGCACCGCTTCGCTTTCACTCGGAACGGCCAGGCGGCGTCGGCCGAGGCGTTCCAGCAGGCGCTCGCCGCGGCGGGGATGGGTGCGAACACACCCGCGACCGTGCTATGCGACGGCGATGCCGGGCTGTGGCGGCTGCAGCGTGAGGTGCTGCCGGATGCCATGCCCGTGCTGGACTGGTGGCACGCCGCCGTGCGGTTCGAGCACGCGCTGCAAACCGCCCGCGGCCTCGGTGCGGGCACGGCCAACGCCCGCCTCGTCGGTGGGGTGGTCCGCAACCTCGAACGTGCGAAGTGGCGCCTGTGGCACGGCCGCTGGCCGGGATGCCGGCGCAAGCTCGTGGACCTGCTCCGCTGGAGGAGCGCAGGCAGGTGTGTGATCTGGCCGGCATCGGCCGCCTCCAGCGGCACGTCGCCGAGCTGCTGGGCTACCTCGAACGTAACCAGGGCGCGCTGGTGCACTACGCGGCCCGGCGCCGACGTGGAAAGCCGATCTCGACCGCATTCGTGGAGAGTGCGGTCAACGAGATCCTGGCTAAACGCATGAACAAGGCGCAGCAGATGCGCTGGAGCAAGGCGACCGTGCAGCTCTTCCTTGACGTGCGCACGGCCGTGCTGAACGACACGCTCGAGGACGCCTTCCGCCAACGCTATCCGGGCTTCCGGCCCGCGAACGATGATCAGGCACTGCCAAAGGCAGCCTGATCATTTCGGCCCCACGATTTTGCATGCTCTCTTAAGCGTTCGGCGCGCCGCACGTGCGGGCCCGTCGGCGCGTGAAGCTACCCATCGCGCGTGCGCCGCAGGATCCTGGCCCTGCCGCACCATCGCCCGCGCACGGCGTCGCGCTTCAGCGTCGACGGCGCTCCTGCGCCTCCTGCCGGCGCAGGTCGATGAAAAGCTGGAAGTCATCATGCCGGACTTCACGGTAGCCTGTGCCGCCGCCGCGCTCCACCTGCCGATAGATCTCCGGATGCGCAATCGGCAGCGCCAAATGGAACAGCTTCATGTCTTCCTTGAACGCGGCAGGCAGGTCGGTGCGTGTCGTCAGTGGACCGTTCAGAATCGGGCGCGATGTCCAGATGATCCGCATCTGCTTCATATCGACCATGCCCTTGTCGACCATGCTGCGCAGGTTGCCGCGCGTGTAGCCCTGGTTGACGTCGCCGAGCCCCGACGCCCAAGTGACCGCCGCGTCGTATTGCCGCTGAACAACGGCCACCACCGCCTGCTCGTGCCCGCCGCCGAAGCCGGTGCGGGAGAAGTAGCGGCCCGGCTCCGGGTCGATGCTGGTCTGGCGCAGTTCGAAACGTGGGATGAGGTAGCCGGAGGCGGAGTTCGGGTGAGAGCATGCAAAATCGTGGGGGGCGAGGTGATCAGGCTGCCTTTGGCAGTGCTTGGTCATCGTTCGCGGGCCGGAAGCCCGGATAGCGTTGACGGAAGGCGTCCTCGAGCTTGCTGTTCAGCACGGCCGTGCGCACGTCAAGGAAGGGCTGCACGGTCGCCTTGCTCCAGCGCATCTGCTGCGCCTTGTTCATGCGCTTAGCCACGATCTCGTTGACCGCACTCTCCACGAACGCGGTCGAGATCGGCTCTCCACGTCGGCGCCGGGCCGCGTAGTGCACCAGCGCATCCTGGTTGCGCTCGAGGTAGCCCAGCAGCTCGGCGATGTGCCGTTGGAAGCGGCCGACGCCGGCCAGACCACACACCTGCCTGCGCTCCGTCCAGCGGAGCAGGTCTACGAGCTTGCGCCGGCACCCCGGCCAGCGGCCGTGCCACAGGCGCCACTTCGCTCGTTCGATGTTGCGGACCGCTCCACCGGCGAGGCAAGCGTTGGCCGTGCCCGCACCGAGGCCGCGGGCGGTCTGCAGCGCGTGCTCGAACCGCACGGCGGCGTGCCACCAGTCCAGTACGGGTGTTGCACCCGGCAGCACCTCGCGCTGCAGCCGCCACAGCCCGGCATCGCCGTCGGCCAGCACGGTCGAAAATGTGTTCGCGCCCACTCCGGCCGCGGCGAGCGCCTGCTGGAACGCCTCGGCCGACGCTGCCTGGCCGTTCCGAGTGAAAGCGAAGCGGTGCTGGACGCCTCCGGCGGTCGATCACCTTGCCCGCGATCACCTCGAAATGGCGCTCCTCGCATCGGTGCCGGCTGCGCACATAGCCGCCATCAAGCCCGACCACGACGGATCCGGCCGCCGGCGCGGCAGGCTGCTCCGCGATCTCGGTCGAGTACGGCTGCACGACCGCCTCACCGATCCGCAGCGTCCGGTTCCGCACCGTGCCCGCATGCCGCGCCCCACTCACTGGGAGGAGCTCGGACAGGAGCGCGGCGACCTTGCCGAAGGGGACCAGCGCCGCATACCGCGCCGTCACGTAGGCGAGCTCGGGCGCGACCGCGTCCCCTCCAAGGTCCAGGGCGGCGAAGCTCTTCGGCTCGCCTGGGCCGTGACAGGGGCAGACCAGCAATCGCCGGACCCGGACCGGCACGTCGCCAAACAACGAGCGGAACGTCGCCCGGTAGTGACCCTTGCTGGCCAGCATCTGCCCGCAGGCCGCGCACCACCGGCGGCGCTCGCCGGCCGTGATCACCTGCGCCGGCACGATCTGGGCCTGGAGCGCCGCGGTGAGCCGCTTCGCCTCCTCGAGGCGGAGCCCGAGATCAGCCAGGCCGACCTCCTCGCCGCGTTCGAACCGTGCGACCTCGGTCTCCGTCGCCACGCCGGGCTCCAGCTCTGCAACCAGCTTCACCCGCCATACCAGTTTCGGCACCGGCCCCTGCTCCCCCGTGAGCCCGGGATGCTACCAGAGCGAAACCAGCCCCCCACAGGTTTGCATGCTCTCCGTTGGAATAGGACCCCGATGTTCTTCGACTCCTGGTCATCCCTGCTCCGCGTCATAGTCGTTGGCACGCTGGCTTATGTCTCGCTCGTGCTGCTGCTTCGCATCTCGGGAAAGCGAACGCTGGCCAAGTTGAATGCCTTCGATCTCGTGGTCACGGTGGCGCTCGGCTCCACCTTGGCGACCGTGCTCCTGAACCGCTCCGTTGCCCTCGCCGAGGGGATAGCCGCCTTCGCGTTGCTGGCCGGATTGCAATACTTCGTCGCCTGGCTCTCGGTGCGCTCCGCACGCTTCAGCGCGCTGGTGAAGTCGGAGCCCACGCTGCTGCTGCACCGCGGCCGCTTCCTCGACCACGCGATGCAAGGGCAGCGCGTGACGCGCGAGGAGGTGATCTCCGCTCTGCGCGCCTCGAACGTGGTGCGGCCCGAGGACGCCGCCGCGGTCGTGCTCGAGACCGACGGCAGCCTGAGCGTCATCTCGGCATCCGCCTCCGGCGATGGCGACATGCCGGTGCTGCGCGGCCGCGGCGGCGTGACACCCGATCCATGAGGCTGCGCGACCGCGATGCAGGCCCGGCGTCCTCAGCTGGTCGTGGGACCTGTTGCAGACGCGCTCATCGCGGTCAGCCGGCAACGCAGGAAGCGCGGCGGCGGTCCGGCATCACGCATGCCCCATCCTTTCCCGTCGTGCGGCACGGACTTCACGCACCGGTCTACAGGGCGCGCAAGAAAGCGGTATGCCGCGTCCGGAGGTCGGCGAGGTCCGCGGGGTCCTCCAAGCCGTCCTGCCCCGCCGCGAGCGCCAGGTCGGCATGGCGCCGCAGCGGCGCGCGGCGCGCCGGCGAGGTCTCGACCGCCAACACGTCCGTGAGCACCTCCAGCAGCCGGATGAGCACCGCCGCCGAGTCGGCCGCGTTCTGCCGGATCATGTGGAACATCGCATCGCACAGCCCGTCGTAGTCCGTCGTACGGCGGTGCAGCACCGCGCGCCCGCCCCGCAGCATGACGGCACCCATGAGGTGCCTGGGCGTCAGTTGGCACAGCGTCGCGCCCAGGCGCTCCAGCACGGCGATCGCGGTGAACGGGTCGTTGATGCCGGGGGACAAGGCCCGCACAGCCACCTCGACAAGCTGGCGGACGGCGAATTCCAGATCCTGGCCCGCTGCCTGCCGCCCCCCGAACGAGAACGCGGAGCGGACCGGTGCGTCTGCGTCGCCGGCCGCTGCGGCGGGGCTGATCTCCGCGACCGGGGCTCCGGGGAACACGTAGTCGCCGGGCCGGACCAGCAGGACTACGACGGCGCCCTGCTTCTCCGCCCAGTCCGCCAGCGCGGCCTCGTCGAGGGCACGGACGTATCCGCCCTCCCGCACCGTCACCGGGCGGCCACGGGGCGCGCCTCCGGGCGCGGCCGGGGCGGGGCTGTCTAGCGTGAGCCGGGTGACCGCGTCGCGCAGGTCGCCATGGACGAGGTCGATCACGGTCTCGACGTTGATGCCGGTGGCGACGTGGTGGACGAACCAGATCAGCGTACCGACGCAGAGCAGCGCAAGCAGCAGCGCTCCGGTGACGCCCAGGTGCGGCACGAAGACGCCCTCGTCCAGCGACCGGACGGTGCGCAGCACCACCAGCGCGTAGGCGAACGTGCCGAGGAAGACGCCCAGCGCGAGCTGGTTGCCGGCGTCGCGGGTGAAGTTGCGCAGCAGCCTCGGACCCATCTGTCCGGAGGCCAGCGAGAGGGCGGCCACCGTGATAGAGAAGGTTGTTCCGGCGACGCCGATGGTGGAGGAGGCGACCGCGCCTAGCAGCGACCGGGCGCCCGACTCGCCACCGGCATACACCCAGCTGGCCGGCAGCCAGGGTAGGTCGAAGTCTGCCCGCTCGGCCCAGACGGCCATCTCGCCGAGTACGATGCCCGCGGCCACGACGAGGGCCGGGTGCAGCCAGAACGCGTCGCCCAGCGCTTCCAGTTGGCTGCGGAGGAACCAAGTCAAATCCCGTCCTCTCGTGCAGGCGCAGGCCCGTCGCCGCGGGAAGCAGCCTTGCTCTGCTTGGCTTGCCAGCGGGACCGGGGCACCTTGCGCCCGGCGGCGGGCCAGCCCTCGCGCTGGCGGGCGCGGTCGCCGTCGGTCTCCTCCGTCTGGTCATGGAACAGCACCTGCGAGGTCGGGTAGGGCAGATCCACCCCGGCCTCCGTCAGCGCGACCTTCACCGCCTCCACCGCGCGGTCCAGCGCGTCCACCGCCTCCCGTCGCCGGGGCGGGTCTATCCAGAAGCGGGCGACGAGGTTCACCCCGGCGTCGCCGAGCCCCGTGACGAGGGCTTCGGGCGGTGGGTCGGGCAGCACGCCATCCACCCCGCGCAGCGCCGCGACGATTGTTTCCCGCGCTTCGGCGATGTCGTCGCCGTTGCCGATCGTCAGTGGGAAGGACAGGCGGCGGCGCTCGTAGGCCGTGATGACCTCGATCTGGTTCGTGAAGAGGGAGGCGTTGGGGATGAGGATCCGGCGGTTGTCGTAGGTCCTGAGCACCGTCGCACGCACCCAGATGTCCTCGACGGTGCCCTCAACCCCGCCCTGCTGGATCTGGTCGCCGATCCGGAACGGGCGCGTGAGGAGGATGAGGATGCCGGCCAGCAGGTTCTGGAGGACGTCGCGGAAGGCGAAGCCGATCGCAACGCCGCCGATGCCCAGGAGGTTGAACAGGTCCGCCGCCGAGACGGAGGGGAAGGCGACGGAGGCCGCGACGAGGAAGCCGAGGAAGGCGACGACGCCCCCGGCGATGCGCCCGAGCACGCCCGCGACGTCGGCCGAGGCCTCCCGCAGCGCGAGCGCCCGCCGCACGCCGGCCCGCGCCCCGCGCGAGATGAGGAAGCCAATCCCGAACACGACGAGGGCGATGAGGAACCGGGGCAGGACCGCGAGCGTCGCGGCGCCGAGGTCGGTGAGCCGGCCGGTCGCCTCAGCGAACATGCGGGAACCCCCCGAGCCGTGGCTGCTCCCGTACCGCGCGGGGCCGGCAGCGCAGCGCGAGGAGGGCCGCGAGGACCGCCCCGGCCGTGTCCATCATGACGTCCATGAGGGTGTCGTTCTTGCCCTTGATGATGTCGCCCGACGAGAACTGGTCGAAGGCCCACTCCGCCACCTCCCAAAGGGCGCCGATGGCGATCCCGACGCAGGCGAGGAGGATGACGAAGCGGGCGGCCCGCCCCTCCCGGATCGCGTCGTCGAACACGAACACCGCGAGCCAGAAGGTCATCGCGAAGAGGGTCGCCGCGTGCAGGACGCGGTCGAACCACCAGTACGCGCCGTAGAGGTCGAAGGCGTAGCCCGCCACGTTCGCGGCGAGGAGGACCGCGGCGAGCGCCCAGGCGATTGCCCGCCCGGATTGGGCATCGACGATGGCATCCTCCGATCACGACCAATCTCCCGGTGACGTTTCCGCAGCCGGTGGCCTTCGTAAACTGAAACGGCAGGAAGGCGCCTGGGTTGCCCGCGACGCCCTCCGCGCCGAGCGTGTGACGCGGGAGGAACTGCTTTACGTCCTGCGCTCCGGCGGGGTCGCCGATCCGGCGAACGTTGCCTCAGTCGTGCTGACGACGGACGGATCGTTCAGCGGGTTGGAAGCCGGTGCCGAAGCCGCGACCTTGCGAGACGTCGAAGGGGCCGAGTCCGTGGGAAGGCGGTGAGCGGCCAGCCCGCCAAGGGTCGGGTTTGAGCTCGGGGACCTTCGCCCACCCATCGGAGCCCGAAGCATCTGCCGGTCAGCGGCTCCGGCGAGGGCGCAGCCGACGGTCCTCAGCGGCTTGGCGGCGCCGGCACGTCGCGGGTGGCGAAGCGCAGGACGGTCCAGCCCAGAAGTCCGGAGACGAGCGAGCCGGCGAGGATGCCGATCTTCACCTCATCCTGGAGGCGCTGGTCATCCGCGAAGGCGAGCAGCCCGATGAAGAGGCTCATGGTGAAGCCGATGCCGCAGAGGAGCGACACCCCGAGCAACTGCAGCTGCCCCGCCCCCATCGGGACGTCGGCCCAGCCGAGCCGGATGGCGAGCCAGGCGCTCCCGAAGACGCCGACGAGCTTGCCGAGGACGAGGCCGAGGGCGACCCCGAGCGTGAGGTGATCGAGGAGCGCGTCGGCGGTCAGGCCGGAGAAGGAAACCCCCGCATTCGCGAAACCGAAGATCGGGATGACGACGAAGGTGATGGGGAGGTGCAGGCCGTGCTCCAGGCGGTGCAGCGGCGAGCCCGCCGCGTCAGGGGAGCCGGGGGAGGGCGTGAGCGGAATGGTCAGGGCCAGCACGACGCCCGCGATGGTCGCGTGCACGCCCGACCGGAGGACGAAGAACCAGAGGACGGCCCCGAGCAGGATGTAGGGGACGAGGCGGACGACGCCGAGCCGGTTCATCGTGACGAGGGCCGCCGTGACGCCCGCGGCGAGGGCGAGGTTCAGCGTCGAGAGTTCGCCCGTGTAGAAGAGGGCGATGATCACCACCGCGCCGAGGTCGTCGATGATGGCCAGCGCCGTGAGGAACACCTTCAGCGAGACGGGCACCCGCGGGCCGAGGAGGGCAAGGGCCCCGAGCGCGAAGGCGATGTCGGTCGCGGACGGGATGGCCCAGCCGCGGACCGTCGCCGGGTCGTTCCAGTTGAAGGCGAGGAAGATCAGCGCGGGCACGGCCATCCCGCCCGCGGCCGCGACCCCGGGGAGGATGCGGCGGCCCCAGGTCGAGAGCTGGCCGTCGAGGATCTCGCGTTTGATTTCGAGCCCGACGAGGAGGAAGAAGAGGGCCATCAGCGCGTCGTTGATCCAGTGCGAGACGGAAAGCGGCCCGAGGTAGGCGTGGAGCGCCGCGAAGTAGGCCGGGGCCAGGGGCGAGTTCGCGACGACGAGGGCGAGCGCCGCGGCACCCATGAGCACGAGGCCGCCCGACGCCGAGTTGTCGAGGAAGGCCCGGAGCATGGAGGGCGGGCGCCTCGGAGCCGTCACGGCTGGGCTGTCCATCGTCGGTGTCGTTCCTTGGTGGTCGGCGGGTTAAGGAGAGGATCGCGTCGTAGAGTCCCGTATCGTCGTAGAGGGAGGGTGTTGGGAACTCCTCCCTCACACTGGTCTCCGCGTCCACCAGTTGGCCTTGGTTCATACGCTCGGCGGATATCGTCCATCCCGTGCTCGCCCAAGAAAAAAATCCGGGAGGTTAGAAAGTGCGGAACACGGTGTGGAAGGTGTTGCGACTCTAAACCACGGCGGATCACCCCCCCTGGATCCGATTCGCGTTCGGCGGATCACCCCCCTAAAACCGGTAGTTAGATTCCCGGTAGCTTCTTCCGGTAGCTGGCCGACCCAAACCATGGATAGCGGGGACGGGTACCCCGGTGCTCGGGGCCGTCAAGGACGCTCGCCTGCGGCTCGCGCCGCTGCGCGGTGCCTTCGGGCATCCTTGACGACCCCTGCGCGCCGTGGCGGCCGGGAGGGGTCGGGACGGAAGGCGTCCCGACCTTCACCCGTCGCCTCCGGCGCGGGTCGAACAGAAGGCATTGAGAAGAAGCATTGAGGAAGTAAGGAGGACGCCTTACCTTGGCTGGGCACCGCGAGTCGCCAGGAGCCGCCCCATGCCCTCAGCCGTCGTCGAGGAGGTCTGCACCATTACCGCCAAGGGCCAGACCACCGTGCCCAAGGCCGTCCGGCAGGCGCTCGGCGTCGGCTACGGCGGACGTATCGCCTTCCGGGTGGAACGGGGCCGCGTCACCGTCCACGCCCTGCCCGAGGGGGAGGAAACCGCAGATCCGGCGCTGGCGCCCTTCCTGGCGCTGCTGGAGGCCGACCTCGCCGCCCGGCCGGGCGAGGCCGTGCGGCCACTCCCGGAGGCCCTGGCGGTCCGCCTGGACGCGCTGGCGGCCGAGGTAGGCAAGGTGGACCCGGATGCCCTCATTGAGGGCGAGGTGAGCCTGTAGCGGGTGGCGCAGGCGACACCGCCGGCCGGGCTGACGCGGCACGGCTGGCGGCTGCACGCGCACCCGCTGTTCCTGGACCAGCTCGAACGGCTCTTGGCAGCCGTGGAGCGGACGAAACGGACTGACCCGGAAGGGTGGCGTGGGAGGGCCGACGCCAAGCTCCTCGCCGCGATCCGCGCCCTCGTGCTGGACCGCATCCCGCGCGACCCGCTGGCGCCGGAGTTCCGGCAGGGCAACACCTTGGGGGCGGCGCATCGGCACTGGTTCCGGGCGAAGTTCGGGGGCAACCGCTTCCGGCTGTTCTTCCGGGCCGACTCGCGTGCCCGGGTGGTCGTGTACGCCTGGGTCAACGACCGCGACACGCTGCGCAAGGCCGGTGCCGGCACTGACCCCTACGCGGTGTTCGCGGGGATGCTGGCGGGCGGCAACCCGCCCGACGACTGGCCGGCGCTGCTGGCCGCGGCCGAGGCGCCGGAGTCCGTGCGGCGCTTCGGCGCGGTGGACGGCGAGCCGGGCTAGAACGCGATACGCAGGGACCTTCGCCTCCCGGGAGGCGCACGGCCTGCCCTACGCGATCCACGGCGAGACGCCGGCCAAGCCCGCTGCGCCCTGCGGCTGCGCCGGAGCTTGGGCGAAGCTTGGCCGGCACTCGGCACGCCGCTGCCGCCGCCGCCGAAGATGCTGGCCGCGCAGTTCCTGGCGATCGCCGCCGAGATCGTGCTGGCGGAGCGGGAAGCGGGCGGCCGGCAGGCGCGGAAACGGCACACCAGCGGCACACCATCGGGCAGAACTAACGAACTGGCCTTCTGGTACGCCTAAGCAGGCTTCGGCGGTATAGCCAACGGACCTGATGACTGATTCGATGCGATGCTTCGATTTGGGGAGCGGGTCATGGCGGGGCGGTCCTCTGTTGTTGCGGATACGG
>JAABUN010005485.1_pt1 | contig 15695 bp, 14 predicted proteins | sample 5559311 | NCBI WGS metagenome assembly JAABUN01 (sample SAMN10711877, study PRJNA513370) | rock metagenome | isolation source: Antarctica rocks | place: Antarctica: Victoria Land, Siegfried Peak sud
CATGTCGCCTCCTCAAAACCTAGCCTAGACCCGTATTAGGCTAGAATCAGTCCTGATATGTATCACCCCAGCACGCGACTTTTGACCATCCTCGAACTCTTGCAAGCGCGCGGGCGGATGAGCGGGCCGGAGCTGGCCAGGAGGCTCGAGGTCAGCCCCAGGAGCGTGCGGCGTTACGTCGCCATGTTGCAAGATATGGGTATTCCTATCGAGGGTGAGCGGGGACGTTACGGCCAGTACCGCCTGCGCCCCGGTTACAAACTGCCCCCACTGATGTTCGACAACGACGAGGCGTTAGCGGTCACAGCGGGGCTCCTGCTTATCCGGCGGAGTGGCGGGTTGGTCGAACCCAGCACGACCGAGCGTGCGCTCGCCAAGCTCAACCGGGTGCTTCCCGAGGGGCTACGCGAGCAGGTCACAGCGCTGCAAGAAACGCTGATACTCGATGAGCCGCCGGGTCAGACTTTGCCCGGCAGCGAGCAGCTAGCTGTGTTGAGCCAGGGTGTCAAGACGCGTCGCCGGGTATGGTTAAGCTACCGGGGCGAGCAGGGGAGTGCGACCGAGCGGGACTTCGATCCTTACGGCGTGGTGCAGCGCGGTGGTCGCTGGTACACAGCCGGGTACTGCCACTTGCGGCAAGCGTTAAGAGTTTTTCGTTTGGACCGGATAGCTGTGGTGAACCTGCTCGAGCCCTCCTTCACGCCACCCGAAGACTTCGACGCGCCCGCGTACGTCAGCCGGTCGGTGGCGATGGTGCCTTTGGCTTACTCGGCAGTGGTGCTGCTCAAAACCAGCTTGGCGGTTGCCCAGAATGAGCTTTATCCCAACTTTGTAACCTTGGACGATACTCCTAAAGGTGTCGTTTTGCGCTGTACGACAGATAATCTGAGGTGGCTGGCACGTCTTATCGCCGGGTTTAGTTTTGCCTGGGAGGTGCGCGAGCCGCCTGAGCTAAAGGGCGCGCTCAGAGAGCACGCGGCGGGGATTCTTGAGCAGCTTGGGAGCTAACAGAGGGTGATGCGGTAGTCGAGCTCGAGTACGGCATCAATCAGCCTCAACCCCTAATCCAGCCACCCCTGCACCACTGCGTAACGCCGGAGCGCGGCTTCGGCGTCGCCCTTACTCGTCACGTCGCCGACAGCTTCGGCTTCCTGTACAAAGCGCACAGCCTCGCCGACTTGCGGTCCCGGTTTCAGGTTGAGGAGGTTCATGACCTCGAGGCCGTCTAAAAGCGGTTTTTGCGGGGGGGGTTCGGCGAGTATCTCGAGAACTCTCGAGAGCGCCAACCGGTAGCTTTCACGGCTTTTTGGAGAAGACAGAGGCCCACGCGCCGCCGCGCGGTCGGCGACCATCAGTTTTAAGAGGTCGGGCAGTAGCGCGCGGCGACGGTGGACGAAGCGGCGCGCCTCTTTGTCGTTTTTAGGCAGCGGCAACATGTGATAGCGGATCAGCTGCGCCGTCCGCGCCCGCCGCTCGTTAGGGACGCGTAGCCGTCCCAGCAGAGTGTCGGCGAGGTCGGCCCCGAGTTTGTCGTGACCGTAAAAGTGATAGTAGCGTCCGCTGTCATCAAAGCTTTTGGTCACGGCTTTGCCGACGTCGTGCAGCAGCGTCGCCCAGCGCAACGTCAGGTCGGCGTCGGGAAAATCGTAGATAAGCTGATGGAGCGCCTCGAGCGAATGCCCCAGCACGTCGAGATGGTGAAAGCCGCCCTGCGTTACGCCGTCCGCAGCGGCGAGTTCGGGCAGGTAGACCCTCAGCAACCCGGCGCGGTGCAGGAGCTCAAATCCGGGTCCGGCTTGGTCACTCAGCAGGAGCTGCGTCAGCTCGTCGTTGACGCGCTCCGGGGCGGGGGAGGGCGTTTCAGCCTTTTCCAGCGCAGCGGCGTGGGCGCGTATCGCCGTCTCCGTCCCCGGCTCGAGACGAAATCCGAGGGTCGCTGCCAGCCGGACCCCGCGCAGACCGCGCACCGGGTCGGCTCGAAGGTTTTCCGCGCTGACCATCCGCAGGCGCTTTCCGGGCAGGTCGCGCAGACCGCCGGTGGGGTCGGTCAGGGTACCGTTCAGGTCGGCGGCGACCGCGTTGACGGTGTAGTCGCGGGCGCGCAGGTTGGGCTCCAACTCGCCCAGCGGGGCGTAATCTCGAGTCGTCTCGTCCGCCACTACCCGCCAGTGGTTTCTGGCGTCGTCGAGCACGAAGGCGCGGCCTCCGAGCCTTGCGGCGGCGCGTTCGGCCTCGAGCCTCGGTTCCGCCACCAGCCAGTCGAAATCCCGCGTGGGACGCCCCAGCAACGTGTCACGCACCGCCCCGCCGACCAGATACCCGGCGCTTGGGTGCGGCGCAAACCGGCTCATATCGAGGGTTTTCGGTAGGGGTCGAGTTATCTTTTGCCATAGTCGGCGCATTACAGTAAGTATATGACGCCCCTACAGGTCGGACTGACCGGCAACATCGGTTCGGGTAAGTCGAGCGTGGCGCGCCTTTTTGCTGAACGCGGCGCAGCCCTGATCGACGCCGACGCCCTCGCCCGCGAAGCGACCCAAGACCCGGCGGTGCTCCAGGAGATCACGGCGGTCTTTGGAGACGAGGTGTTGGAGGACGGCGCGCTGGACCGGGCCGCGCTAGCGGCGCGGGTGTTCGGAAACCCGGAAGCCAGAGCCGATCTGAACGCCATCATCCACCCGTGGGTCGGACGTGAACGCGCCGCCAGAACCGCCGCCTTCGCCGCTCGGGTCTCGCCGCCCGCTGTGGTGATCCACGACGTTCCGCTACTTTTCGAGGTCGGGCTGGACGCTGAGCTGGACAGGGTAGTGGTAGTCGACGCGCCCCTCGAGCTGCGCGTCGCCCGCGTCGTTGCCCGTAGTGGCTTGGCGGTGGACGACGTGCGCTCTCGAGACGCCGCGCAACTACCGCTCGCCGAAAAGGTTCGCCGGGCCGATTTCGTAGTCGACAACAGCGGCAGTTTGGGTGACCTCGAGACCCAAGTCGAAACCGTCTGGCAAGCTCTCACCACTTGACAATCGTATCGACATCTGTAAAACTAAATCTACACTCATCAAATTAAAGGTGAGCGTAGATAGGTAGATGATGACCGAAGACACACGCACGGCTACCCTGGTCGCCTTTTTCAAGGTTTTGGCTGATACCAACCGGCTTAAAATCGTCGGTTTGCTGGCTCAGGAGCCCTACACCGTCGAACAGCTGGCGGCACTTTTGGGCGTCGGCAGCCCGACGGTTTCGCACCACCTGCGTAAACTCGCGGGCGTCGGACTCGTCGAGGCGAAGGCCGAAGGGTACTACAGTGTCTATTCACTCCGCCCGGAGGTGTTGCAAGAACAGGCCAAGCTGCTCCTCAGTGACGAAGATTTCAGCGGGCTGGCCCATGACGTAGACCGTTCGGCGTTCGACCGCAAAGTGCTCGCCACCTTTACCGACGATACGGGCGCGATCACAGCGTTTCCGGCGCAGCAAAAAAAGTACGCGGTCTTGTTGCGGCATGTGCTGGGCACGTTTGAACCGGGTGTGCGGTATCCGGAGCGTGAGGTCAACGAGCGGCTCGTGCGTTTTAGCGCCGACACCGCCCGGTTGCGCCGCAGTCTGGTCGAGCACGGTTTGATGGCGCGCGAAGGTGGCGGTGGGGCGTACTGGCGGTTGTAGCCGGGTTTTGCCCGTGTACCTTACGCAGTATCGGTGTTCTGGACGCAGATACGAAAAAGGTAGAGAGTACGTCTCAAACGGGCGCTCGCCTTACGCACGCGTGTTTTTTGCTCGACGGACTGCCTTTCAAGCAATGAGGAACGAGCAATGAGCGATGAGGCTTTGGGACTCGTTGCTTGTTGCTTTCCACCCACTGCTCTGCGCTTCACGACTCAACCCTCGAGCCGAACCTGCGCCCGTTACTAAAAAGACCAAACCCAAAGAATACGGGCGCTCACCTTGGTGAGCGCCCGCTGTTTTCTTGTTTTCTTCGGCGTTACTTTTTCCAGTCGACCGCAGATTCTGCGTGGATATGGACGCCGCCGTCTGCGCTTTCGCTGTAGCCGGTCGCGTCACTTAGGCGGGTGGCGACAAAGCCCAGGAATTCTTCGGCAACGCTGCTCGCCGTTTCGACCGTCTCAAAGTCGAGACCCGACGCGCCGCCCATTCCGGCAGCCATCTGGAGCTGGCTGCTCAGCTGCTCCGCTAAACCTGCAAAGGTGGCCTGGTTATCGGTGTAGGTGTACATCGTTGCGCCACCCGGAAGGTCGGCAAAGAGCTCGCCGCGTCCACCCTCTTGCTGCGCGGTCAGCGCCTGCGTTATCGCGTCTTCGCTGGTAGCAATGAGCGCGTAACCGCCGTTGACGGCGTAAAAGATGGTCGCGCCGGGGGAGAAGTCGAAGCGGGAAACATCGGTTCCGGCAAGGGTCAGCTGTTCGGTCTGCGGCTCACCCGCGCTGCCCTGCGGGTCGGTGAGGCTCGAGACCGTCCGGCCCAGGTTTTGCAAAAGTGCGTTCAAACCGCGCTCCGCCGCCGCTTCGTTGGTGGCCTCGAGCAGATAGGCCATCTCACCCAGGAGGTTGTCGCTCGGTACGCCCGGTTCGACCGCTTCACTGAGGCCGGTCGTAAGCGTGACCAGCTGCTCGCCGGTCCAGCTAAAGATGCTTTCACGCAGGTTGAGCCCGGTCAGCGATAAAATCAAACTGTCTAAGTCGCCGCCGAGTTCGGGAACTGTGAGCGAGAGTTCGTTGAGGTAGTCGTACCAACCGCTCAGGTCGACGGCGCTGCTGCTGTAGCTGAGCGCCGCTTCGGGAACGGGTACGTCGGTCGCGGCGGGGGTGTCGGCGCTCAGTAGCGCGTACAAAGGCGCGTCGCCGCCGCCCTGGTTCAGCGCCTGAAAGCTGTCGCTGACGAGCGCGTCACCGGTAAGCCGTAAAACGCTGCCGACCGAACCGGCGGTGGTAAAAGCCTGACCGAGGCGTTCGACGAGCCGGTCGAAACCCAAACTTTGCGCGTAAGGAGAGGCGACTTCAGCGACGCGGGTGTAGTCGAAAAAGCTGTAAAAGGTGCCGCCGTCCAGCGTAGCGAGCGTGTCTTTATAACCTTGAGTCTCTGCGAAGTTCGGTTCGTCGGCTCCGGCGAGGCGGCGCAGCACCCCGCGCAGTTCGTCGGGATTGGTCGATAACGCGAGCAAGTCGTCGGTAAGCGTGTAGGCCAAGACCTGAAGCGGTTCCGCGCCCTCCAATGGAATCTGGAAAAAGGGCGTTCCGCTTTCCTCGAGTTCTTCGGCGTTCTGCGTACCGGCCTCAGCCAGCAGCGCCCGCACCTGCTCCGCGCCCTCGGGCGTGACGTGCGTTACCATCGTGAGGGCGGGTAGCGGGCTGAACGACGAGGCTGAGAGCGCGATCCACGCCTCTTGCCCCAAGACCTCGAGGGTGCCTAGAGCCTCGAGCACCCGCCGCGCGGGTTCGGGTAGGTCGTCCATACCCATAGCGCCCGTCGCGCTCAAGCCCGCGCCGCCTGAACCTGCACTACCTGAACTTGCACCACCTGAGCCGGTACCACCCGACATGCTGTCGTTTTGACCGGCGCTGAGCGCGCTCAACGCGCCCACTACGTCTAAACGGTTGAATTCAGCGCTGAAATCTTCCAGCTGAGCCGACGCCCCTGCCAAATCCTGCATTCCAAGAGCTAAAAATGTCTTTTCGGGTAAAAGTTCGACAAGGTCTTGGGCGGTGGCGAAACCACCTAGGGTCAGCGAGAGGGCAAGGGTCGGTACGAGAGGTAGTGCGAGTTTGGCTAACGTAAGGTTGCGTAACGCCATATAAAGCCTCCTGAAGGGTCTGCGCTCAGCAGCAAGTGCGCTTTAGAGTAGTGTACTCGAGCCCCAGCTGAGAAATCTCTTACATTTTCTTGGTTTGGGGTGGATGTGAAGAAGGGGAATTTTAGATGTCAGTAGTCAGCGTTCAGGGGTCAGTCCGATGTCGGACTGACCCCTGATGTGAGACCTGATATAAGTCTAGAGAAGTTTGCGAGCGGTGTCCGCGACGTTTTGGGCGTTAAAGCCGAGTTTGTCCATCACCACGTCACCGTCGGCGGATTCGCCGAAACGGTCCAGGCAGACCGTCGCGCCGTCTAGACCTACATACTTAAACCAGCCGAGTGACGCGCCCGCTTCGACCGCGACGCGTTTACGCACCTCACCCGGCAGCACCGACTCGCGGTAGGCGTCGTCTTGGGCGTCGAACAGGCTGGTTGAGGGCATACTGACGACCCGAACCTGGGTACCGTCTTGCGCCAGAAGGTTTTTGGCCTCGAGGCAGAGCGAGACCTCCGAGCCGGTCCCGATCAGGATCAGGTCGGGCGTCCCGTCCGAGTCTGAAATGATGTACGCTCCTTTTTTGACGCTGCCTTTGGGAACGTCGAGATGCGGCAGGTCCTGACGGGAGAGCGCAAAGGCAATCGGGTCTTTGCTGGTCATCGCGTACGCCCACGCCTGCGCGGTCTCGTTGGCGTCGGCGGGGCGAATGACCGTGACGTGTGGAAGCGCGCGCAGCGACGTAAGAACCGCTATCGGCTGGTGTGTCGGGCCGTCGCCGCCCAGACCAACGCTGTCGTGGGTAAAGATGTAGATAACCGGCTGATCCATAAGCGCGCTGAGGCGAAGCGCCGGACGCAAATAATCGGCAAAAATCAAGAATGTTGCGACGTAGGGTTTGAGGCCACCGTGCAGCGACAAGCCGTTAGCAACCGCCGCCATCCCATGCTCACGGACGCCGAAGTGGATGTTACGACCACTGTAGTCATCTTTTGTAATAAAGGGCACGTCTTTGAGTGTCGTCATGTTTGAGCCCGCTAGGTCCGCTGAGCCGCCGACTAGCTGCGGAAACTTTTCGGCCAACAGATTCAGAATTTTTCCTGAAGAGATGCGGGTCGCCTCTTTGCCGCCGACCTCAAACTTCGGCATCAGGTCTTCGATGTCCTCTTTGGTCTCACCTTTAAGCGCTGTTTCAAACTGCGCGGCCAGCTCCGGAAACTCGGCTTTGTAAGCGTCGAAGTGCTCTTGCCATTCCTGTTCGGCCTTTTTACCCCGTTCGGTAGCCTCGCGGTAATGCGTCAGTACGTCATCCGGTACCGTAAACTCAGGCCAGTCGATGCCCAAGTTTTCCTTGGTCGCCTTGGCCTCTTCAGCTCCCAAGATAGAGCCGTGCGCCTTCGAGGTGCCCTGTACCTTCAGTGAACCGAAACCGATGGTTGACCGCACTGCAATGATACTGGGTTTGCCGGTCTCGGCTTTGGCCGCTTCGATAGCCTGTGAAATAGCCTCAACGTCGTTACCGTCCTCGACGACCTGGGTATGCCAGTGATAGGCGTCGTAGCGTCCCAGCACATCTTCGGTAAAAGCGACTTCGGTGCCACCGTCGATGGTAATGCTGTTGTCGTCGTATAAGACGATGAGTTTGCCCAGCCCCCACACTCCGGCCAGCGACGAGGCTTCGCTCGAGACCCCTTCCATCAGGTCGCCGTCTCCGGCTATCACGTAGGTATAGTGGTCGATAATTTCATGATTGGGGCGGTTGTAGGTTGCCGCTAGGTGCGCCTCTGCGAGCGCGACGCCGACCGCCGTGCTGATACCTTGCCCGAGCGGGCCGGTGGTAATTTCGACGCCGGGCGTCATGAAGTGTTCGGGGTGCCCCGGCGTTTTGCTCTTCCACTGCCGGTAGCGTTTAAGCTCCGCCATCGGTAAGTCGTAGCCGACGAGATGCGCCAAGCTGTACTGGAGCATCGAGCCGTGACCGGCAGACTGAATATAGCGGTCGCGGTCGATCCAACGGTCGTTGGCCGGATTGAACTTCATAAACCGGGTGAAAAGCGTGTAGCCCATCGGGGCAGCGCCCATCGGCATTCCGGGGTGTCCGGAGCCAGCGGCCTGGGTCGCGTCGATAGTCAGGGCGCGAATCGTGTTGACTGCGCGTTCTTGCAGCGACTGACGGGTTTGTGTCTGGGTCATAGTTTCCTCCACTTGGGCGATCTCTAGACAATACCTGGATAGTCTTTATACAGCATAACAGAGCCCCGTAAAGACCATGCACTTCAGCCCTGACCTGATAAGGGACAGCTCGAGCCCAGATAAAACTTAGCTTATGAGTTAGCTGTAACCATTAACTTTTTGTATTCGATGTATTTTGAACCGAAAAAGTCGCGTGGTCTGCTGATGTTCTAAAGCCGGAACGGAAAGAGGTGGCGTCGTAGGGTTTGTGAAATAGTGGACTCGAGGCCGTCTCGTAAAAAGCAGGTCGCAGAAGTAGGAGGGTACACGTGCTGGCGTAGCCCAAACCAAGTGGGCTCACGCCGCCGAACCGTGCAGCCAAGAGCTTGATATACGTACGCGTTACTCGAGGTTGGCGTGAACAGCCCGCATCTCCTCCTCGGTCAGATTCTTAGCGTGGATAATCTTGGCTATAGTTGCCTCGAGGTAGATCAGCGTCGACAGCTCAAACGTCGTTCCCATCGGCATTTCTGGAATCTTTTCGTACGAGCTGTCCTGACCGATCTGCACCACTACGTCGGCAAGGTCTGCCATCGGCGACGCACTTTTCATCGACACCACCGCGACTTTCGCACCTTGTTTTTTGGCGGTGTCGATAAACGGTAGCAGCGATTTGGTCCCGCCCGAACCCGAAATGACGATAAGCAGGTCGCCTTTTTGGATGCTGGGTGTGGCGACCTCACCGACTACGCTGACCTGATACCCGCTGTGAATCAGGCGCATGGCAAAAAAACGCGAAACCAGCGCCGAGCGCCCCGCGCCAGCCAAAAACACACGACCTGCCTCACTGATAAGCTCGAGCAGTTTGTCATCGCTGCCTGGGGTCGTTTCCTCGATGGTGCTGGCGATCTTGTCTAAAATCAGCTGCTGATACATGTTTTTACCTCGTTGGGTTGAAGGTGTGATTTGGGCTGGCCTTGCGTGACCTTGTTGGGTAGGTGCGGGTAACAACCGCGTCAAAAGAAAGCCACCATCTCAGCGCGAGTAGACCGGCGAGATGGTGGACTTTGGTTTCCGCTAATGCTTAGGCAGCGCCCTTAGGCGCGCGCCAAGCCGGTAATTTCAGAGGCCGCAGCTGCCGGATCGTCCGCGCCATAGATGGCAGCGCCCGCCACTACAATGTCAGCGCCCGCGTCGGTCACCTGTTTAACGGTACCGGCTTTGATACCACCTGCAACTGAAATCTTAACACCGAGGTTGAGGTCGGCGATGGTCTTAAGGTCCTCGAAGGGGCTCTGACCGGCAGCCTGCGCGTCGAGGCCGGTGTGGACGCCGATGATGTGCGCGCCCGCCTCGGCGGCCTCGCGGGCCAGCGTGGCTTTGTCTTCCACAGCGATCAGGTCGACCTGGCACTCTTTGCCGTACTTGTTGGCGGCGGCGACGACCCCTTTGATGGTAGGAATACCGGCAGCGCCCAAGACGGTGCAGATATCGCCACCGGCTTTATAGAAGGGCTCGGCTTCGTATTCGCCCGCGTCCATCGTTTTGAGGTCGACCAAGATTTTGTTGTTCGGGAACTTCTTTTTCAAAGTTTCGACCATCTTGATACCGTTGTGTTTGATGCAAGGGGTGCCGATCTCGAGGATGTCGACGTGCTCGGCGACCTTTTCTGCCAACTCTACAGTTGCGTCGAAATCAAGGGAATCGAGTGCCATCTGGACTTCTGCCATAATATTAGCTCCAATCGGTTACAAACAGGTTATGGTTTGACTTAAAACCGGAAGTCTATCTTATCGGTCGGCGCGACGGACTGTCAACGCTGCAATCTGAAAGCAAAGTAATTGCTTATGCTTTAAGTTCATAAAGCTACATCGACCCGCTCTCAAGCACCGACTACCACCGACTCCGGATTGCCTTCACAAGTTGATCTCGGCCCACGCCATCCGGGTTCGTCGACACTTGCTGTTTGGAGACTACGCTCGAGTCCGTACCGAGCACGCAACCTCCCTGGTATTTGCTCCCTGCTCCCCCACGTTCCAGTCTCAAATAAGCGTCTGGGCGCGGCGGGCGGCTATACCCTCTTTGACCCGGCTGGCGATCTGGTGATGGTGGCGCTCGAGTTCTGTTTCTACCCGCAAAGCAGGTACCGGGGTAGGCCTTTTGTCACTGCCGAGCGCCACAAAATTCATGTGTCCAACGGTGCAAAGACGCCGTTCGCCGCTGCCGGGGTTCTCGCCGTAGACCTCACAGCGGACGATCATGCTGGTGCGCCCGGCGTAAGCGACGCGGCTCCGCAACTCGATAATCTCGCCCACATAGATCGGCGCGCGAAAGTCCACGGGTTCGGTCGAGGCCGTGACCGACGGCAGACGGCAAAAACGCCAGCAGGCGATAGCGGCGTTGACGTCCATGAGCTCGAGCACGCGCCCCCCGAACAGTGTGCCAAGCGGATTGACCTGATTGGGGAAAACGGTGTCGAAGGTGGTGATCCATTCGGAGACGCGCTCATTCATACGGGCATTATAAAAAAGAGCAGGTCTCGAGAGGTTTGTCCTATCGGCGCTTACAGCTGGGAAGCGTCCGAATGGTCGTGCCGGGGTTCGGTCGCGCTGATATACTCGTGCTGCTTGAGAGGGGAACTATGATCGACACAACGCGTCCACTTATCGACACGCTTCTGCCCGTGCGGAGCACCACACTGCGGCTGCCGCTACAACTCGTGCTGGGGGTGGTGCTGATGGCGCTGCTCGCGCAGCTGAGAATCGTTATCGGCCCCGTACCGATTACCGGTCAGACGCTCGGCGTGCTGCTGCTCGGCGCAGCCTACGGCTTACGTATGGGAGGCTTGACACTGCTCGCGTACCTGCTCGTCGGCGGTCTCGGCCTGGGGGTGTTTTCCGGTGGTGGTTCGGGTTGGGCGCACTTGAGCGGTACGACGGCGGGGTACCTGGTCTCGTATCCGTTTGTAGCTGCGCTCGTCGGTTGGCTTTCACAACGCGGTCTGACGATGACCTTTGCGGGTACGGCGCTGGTGATGGTGCTCGGCAACGTGCTTATCTATCTTTCGGGTCTGGCGTGGCTCTACACCTTTGCCGCCGAGTTCGCACCGGCAGGCGCGTCGCCGCTTTCGTGGACTTTTCAAGCTGGACTGCTTCCATTTATTCCCGGCGACGTTCTAAAGCTTTTGCTTGCGGCGGCGCTGTTGCCGCTGGCGTGGCGGCTGGTAGGCGAACGCCGCTGAGCGACTACTGACAGGTAAAAAAAGTGCCACACCCGGAATTCTTAGGATGTGGCACTTTCTGTTGACAATTGCGTGAAATACGCTCGAGTTTGTTTTGTACACCTACACGCCGACGCGTCGCAACCTCCCTGATATTTGCTCCCTACTCCTTTTCGTCCAGCACAAACTATCGCAGCACTCGACCTAGAACAGGACAGAACCTAAAAGGCTGCTCGAGCCTATTTCAGGGGTTCCTTGAAGCTGGCAACTGTATTTTCCTGCGCCGTATTGTTCGATCTTGTTCGGCCGCTTGACAAACCCGTAAGTCAAAATGTATTGCCGTCTTCTGACTACCAACCGCTGACTACTAAACAGCTCAGCAAAACTACCTAAAGCGCCAAAAGAACTCGGCAGCCACTACTCCCCGGCGATAGCGCGCAGTGTATCGGTGTTGGTTAAGGAAATCTTACCGTAACCCGCGTGGATGGCTCCCTGCCTCGACAATTCGCCGACGACCTTGGTGACGGTTTCGCGTACCGACCCGACGGCGGCCGCCAAATCGTCATGGGTGATGTGAACGACCGCCTCGCCGCTGCTACCGGCGGTCGCCAGGGCGCTGTCTTGTAAATCGAGCAGTTCGGCGGCGATCCGCGCCTTGAGGCGTTTCCCGGAGAGCCGGTAGAGCGAGCGGTAAAGCCGCTCCATCGCCTCGACCAGATGATTGGTGAGCTTGAGGTTTTCGTGAGGCTCGAGCGTCGCTGGACTCATTACTTCGATACTCGAGGGCGTGACTGCCTCGGCGAAGTAGCGCCGCTGCAACCCGACGAGCGACTCCTCACCGTAGTACCCGCCCGGTTTGACGTAACGTAGCGTGAGACCGTTGCCCTCGTCGTCTACGGTGTGAATCCGGATCAGACCCTGTTTGACGCGGTAGAGGTTGTCGGGGCTGCCCGGGAACAACGTTATTTCACCCGCGTCTATAGTGAGCAAATCCGTGTAGCTATTTATGGATTCGAGCGGAGGGTGCGCCGCGCTGTTCATCGGCGGCTCGCCTCGAACCCGAACGTGTTAAAAGCCCTTAACATACCCATACAAAAGTATACGTGCGCCGTCCGGAACGAATAAACGCCCACATTACGAAAAGACTCGAGGAAAAAAATCTGGCTAGAGAGCCGCCCCACGAGCAGCATTTCGTCAGCTGTTCGTAACCCCCCGCGCGCTAAACTGTCATGCTGAAACCCACCAAGTTGTAAGCTCGGTTATGCGCTTTGAACCTCTAGCTGTTCTTGGTATAGTCGTGGCTCCTCTGCTTCTGGCGGTTCTCGGCGTTACTCACCCCCGCGTTCTCACTCCCGACACGGCCCCTTACTGGCACACGCTTCACCTGATTTTGCTCGTGCTTTTTCCGCTTCTCGGTGTGAACTTGTGGTGGCTGCTGTCCGGTTTTTCCGGTTGGACGGCTTGGACTGCGCGCGCGTTGGGTCTGGTTTACATCTCATTTTACGGTGCGCTCGACGTTCTTGCCGGGATCGGCACCGGCTTGCTCGTACTGCGCGCGCCCGAGGCGAACACGCCCGAACTCAGCGGGACGGTGCGCTGGCTTTTTGCCCAGGGCAACGCGCTTTCACTCGTCGGCGTGTGGGCCTTTCTGCTCGCCTGTGTGCTGACGAGCGCCGTTCTCATTCGGCGTGTGGGCCGTTTTGCGCTGCCCGGCGCAGTGCTGCTCTGCGGCGCAGCCTTGCCGTTTCTCAGTTCGCACATCTACTGGCCCGTCGGGGTCGTGACGATGGTGCTGCTGGCGGGTGGTTTCGCACTTTTGCTGTGGGCGAAACGGATAAGGCTGCCGGTACAGCACGCGGAGATGGGTACGGCAGGCGCTGATATGTCAGAGTTTGCGGGACGCTGAAATCACGGATTCAAACACGCATACAGCACCGCACGCTAAGACATTGGGAGGCTCATATGCGTGTGCTCATTCTCGGTGGAACCCGTTTTATCGGCCCGACCGTAGTTCGGCGGTTAGTGGGGCTCGGTCATGAGGTAGCCATCTTTCATCGTGGTCAAACCGAAACGTCACTACCCCAGAATGTAAAGGCTTTTCACGGCAACCGGGAGCAGCTCGGCGATTACCTGACTGATTTTCGAGCCTACGAGCCGGAGGTAGTTTTAGATACACTCGCTATGACCGAGCGGGACGCAGAGGCGGTGATGGCGACTTTCTGCGGTCTCGCACGGCGGCTGGTCGTGTTGAGTAGTGGCGACGTGTACCGTGCTTACGGCAGACTTATTCAGCAGGACCCCGGCCCGCCTGACCCTACGCCGCTGACCGAAGCTTCACCCCTCAGAGATAAGCTCTACCCATACCGAGAGTACGCCGAAAGCCCTGACGACGACCAATACCATTACGACAAAATCTTAGTCGAGCGTGTGGTGATGGCCCGTCCCGACGAGCTTCCTGCAACGGTGTTGCGTCTGCCGATGGTCTTTGGCCCCGGCGACTATCAGCATCGGCTCTTCGGCTACCTAAAACGGATGGACGATAAGCGCCCCTTCATCCTGCTCGCTGAAGATTGGGCGAGAACTCGAGCTTTGCGCGGTTACGTCGAAGATATGGCGGAGGCCATTGCGCTCTGCGTAACCAAAGAAGAGGCCGCGAACCGCGTGTATCACGCAGCTTATCAGGAAAATTTTACCGAGGAAACGTGGCTGAATATGGTCGCCGAAACCGTCGGATGGAAAGGCAACGTCATCAAGGTTCCTAACCAAGAGCTTCCCGAGGGGTTGCAGCACCATATGGATATGCGGCAGGACTGGTCGGTCGACTCGAGCCGTATCCGTCAGGAACTGGGCTACCGGGAGGTGGTGCCGCTCAATGAGGCGGTGCGCCGCACGGTGGCCTGGGAACGGGCTAACCCACCCGAAATCGACTTGGCCCGTTTCGATTACGCCGCCGAGGACGCGCTGCTGGCCCGGATTGGGCGCTGACCCATCGAGCAAGTTTTTGCGTTGTTAGCTCGAGTCCCTTAATTTCTGGCTCTTCCACCCTTGCATCGACCGCTAGGCGCGTGTTACCCTCCCTTTCTGTCTTTTTGCGGCCTTCGTCCGTCCCTTTTCGCTTGACCAGCCGATCCAAAGCAATCTCTCGCTTATCAATATGGTTCAAGGAGTTTGTCGTGAGACTGTTCTGGGAGGTCGTCCGCCGTTCGTTTCGCCGTCACCTCACCTACCGCGCGGCGGCGCTCGCCGGACTTGTCACCAACATCTTTTTCGGTCTGGTATGCGCCGCCGTTATCGTGGCTCTCTACGGAGACCGTGAGGTCGTCGCGGGTCTGGACGTACAGGGCGTTATCACCTATACCGGACTCACGCAAGCACTTATCGTTTACCTGAGCATCTTCGGCTGGTACGACCTGATGAACGCCGTGCATCAGGGTGAGATCGCCGCCGACCTGCTTAAACCGATGCGGCTGTTTTCGTTCTGGCTGGCGCAAGACTTAGGAAGGGCCGTGGTCGGACTGCTGCTACGCGGCCTCACCATCATGGGTGTCTACGCGCTCGTGTTCGACATCGCTTACCCGACTACGGCGGTGCAGTGGGGCGCGCTGGGGGTTGCGCTGACCCTCGGCTGGCTGCTCTCGTTCGCTTACCGTTTTCTGGTCAACCTGGCTGCGTTTTGGTCGCCTGACGCTCGAGGTATCGGGCGCTTCGCCTTTGTCATCGTGATGTTTTTTTCAGGCTTTCTGATGCCGCTGCGCTTTTTTCCCGACTGGGTTCAGACTGCCGCGTACCTGACGCCTTTCCCGCACATGCTTAACACCGTCGTCGAGGTGTATCTGGGGGTGCTGACGGGACCAGAGCTTTTGCAGGCGCTGTTGGCCCAGGCGTTGTGGGCGTTCGGGCTGGTGGCGCTGGGTCAGGTCGTGTTGTCGCGGGCGACCCGGCGGCTCGTTATTTTGGGGGGCTAGATGCGGCATACTTTGGGCAGTTACCGCCGCCTTTTGGGCGCACAGCTGCGGAGTCAGCTCCAGTACCGCGTGTCGTTCGCCCTCGACGTGCTGGCGACGATGCTGATTACGGTCACGGAGTTCGGTGCGGTGGCGCTCGTGTTCGGGCGTTTCGGCGACCTTCAGGGCTGGACGCTCGGCGAGGTGGCGTTTTTGTACGGTTTGGTCGAGCTATCGTTCGGGGTGATGGATATGCTGTTCGCAGGTTTCGACCCGGCCCGTTTCGGGCAGGAGGTTCGCAAGGGGACGTTCGACCGGCTTTTGCTGTGTCCGCTCCCCGTGACCTGGCAGGTGCTCGGCTCCGACATTACGCTAAGACGTGTCGGGCGGGTCGCGCTGGGCGTCGGTATCTTTGTTCTGGCTCTGAAGCTGAACCCGGTGGTCTGGACTGCTGCCAAGCTCGCGTATCTGCCGCTCGTGGGACTCGGTATGGTGCTCTTTTTCGGCGGGTTGTTTATTATCGGTTCGACCGTGACCTTCTGGACGGTGGAGTCGTTTGAAGCCATGA
>JAABUN010005486.1_pt1 | contig 15689 bp, 14 predicted proteins | sample 5559311 | NCBI WGS metagenome assembly JAABUN01 (sample SAMN10711877, study PRJNA513370) | rock metagenome | isolation source: Antarctica rocks | place: Antarctica: Victoria Land, Siegfried Peak sud
AGTGCGAAACACTTGATAATTTCACGAAATTTCTTTTCTGAAATTCGAGAACGCCGATAATAACGGTTTAGTTGTTGCATTATAGTAGCTTAGCCTATGTCAAAATATGCTTAACTACTATAGAGCCTAAATTAATTTCTCGATGAACCGGAATCCCGAACAACTCGCCCGCGATAACATCGACGAGCAGCTCGCCGCCTGCGGTTGGGTTATTAAAAATAAAAAACAAATCAATCTCGCCGCCGCGCCTGGTGTCGCGGTGCGCGAATATCAGACTGACGTCGGTCCGGCGGATTATGTTTTGTTCGTCGACAAACGACCGGTCGGGGTCATCGAAGCAAAAAAAGAGGAAGAAGGTTTTCGATTGACGCAGGTCGAAGAGCAGTCGCTAGACTACGCACAGGCAAAACTGAAATACCTTAATAACGACCCTCTGCCCTTTGTCTATGAATCTACCGGCGAGGTGACGCGCTTTACCGACTACCGCGATGAGAAGCCCCATTACGCCATTTTTACACCATCTTTGTTTTCGCACGAATAAAGGGTTCCAGCAATTTGCTGAAACCCTTTATTTATAATGGTGCCGAGGACGAGACTCGAACTCGTACGGTTTACACCACACGCCCCTCAAACGTGCGCGGCTACCAATTACGCCACCTCGGCTTACCGGAGGGTAAAAGGATGTTAAATTAATAACTTCCTTTTATAAATTATCAATAAAATACAGACCGTTTCCTAAAATCACTTGTTATTAGCGTTGGCAGAACTTGTGTTTGCATTACCGACAGTTGTTGTCGATGTTTTCCCGTCGCTATCTACAACAACTTGAGTTGTTCGGTTACCATTGCCGCCGACATTAACTTTCGTCGGTGAATTTGTGTTTACAACAATCGCCGTATTTGAAGGCACACTTGCATCAACATTCGTATTTACATTTGTAGTCGCATCTGCATCAATATTTGCGTTCGTATCGACATTAGAATTGCTGTCAGTTGCCGGTGGTGCGGTTTCTGTCGGCGTGTCGGAGGAAGTAGTTTGTAGAACCGATACGTTTCCAGTCAAGGCAGGCATTGCTAAAAACAGGGCGGATAACATAAAAAGAGTTGCCGCGCCAATTGTTATTTTAGACAAAATCGTCTGCGCACCGCGCGGCTGAAACGCCGTGCTGGAAATATTACTGGTAAAAAGCGCGCCGGCGTCCGTCTTGCCCGGTTGCAGCAAAACGCTCGCTATCAGCAAAACGCAGGAAACAAAAAACAATGTGTATAAAATATAAACCAACTTTTTTTCCGCCTAAATTATTTATAATTAACGATTTCCGCAAAACTCGCGGCTTCCAAACTCGCGCCGCCGACTAATGCTCCGTCAATGTCCGCATTGTTCATCAAACCTTTTATATTGTCAGGCTTGACCGAACCGCCGTAAAGAATTCTGGTTGCTTCAGCAATTTCTTCACCCTGCATTTCCGCTAGTGTTTTGCGAATGAATCGGTGCATTTCTTGAGCCTGTTCGGGCGTCGCGGTTTGACCCGTGCCGATTGCCCAGACAGGCTCGTAAGCGATTATGATACGTTCCATATCAGTAACTGTCAAACTGTCCAATGCGCCTAACAATTGCGTTTTAACAATATCTTCGGCTTTCCCGGCTTCCCTTTCTGCGAGTTTTTCGCCGACGCAGACAATTGCCGTTAGACCGACAGCCAAACAAGCCCTTGTTTTCAAGTTAACGGTTTCGTCCGTTTCGCAATAAAATTGTCGCCTCTCCGAATGACCGACAATAATGTGCGAGCAGCCGACATCTTTTATCATATCGGCGGCGATTTCGCCCGTGTGCGCGCCGTATTTTTGTTCGGTCGAACAATCCTGCGCCGCGACTTTCAGGTTCGAGCCTTCGAGCCGGTCGCACACGGTCTTCAAAGCCGTAAATACCGGCGCGATGATTACTTCGCAATGCGTGGCATTCGCAATTAGAGGTTTTAACGAAAAAGCCGTTTCGACCGCTTCGCCTAGCAGTTTATACATTTTCCAATTACCCGCAATGACAGGTTTTCTCATAATTTTTCGGTATCAAAGCAATCAAAAATAAGGTAGTGGAGTAATTTTGTATTGCTAATAGTTTTTAGCTTTTGTAATCGAACAAATAATTAATTTCTTTTTACTTAAATTCGATAAAAACTTTACTAACTGGGTCTAAGGCTTGCTGGTCCTTCCCAACTAAATGAATCAATAATCCCTTGAATACATTGTTGAACTATTATCATAGTTAGGTCGCTTATTTCTATTTCTACAAACTGACCATTATTAATTGTTGTTCCGAGTTTGTTATCATTAAGGTGGTTTAGAATAAGAGAACCGGCACCCACTTGAAACCCTCCTTTTATTCCGGGCTGTAAATTTAAAGGTTGTCCATATCTATCAAGTCCTCTTCCCCGATGTTCGTGATGGTGAAGCGAGTCCCGAATGTCTTTTAATTGAGGAAATGCCTGAAAGAAATTATTTTTTTGATTGGTAACTGTTGCCGGCAGGGTATTATATTCTTTGCATAATTGAATTAATAGTTTCCCGATCATATCTAAAGCAACAACAAATGATTTAGCATAGATAAATGCTATTAGGTGTTGATAATTTCTTGGGAAAACACCAGAATTCCATTTTTCTCGTTTATGTTCTACTTCTGCTAACTCTTGTATAAGCGAGTGTTGTTCAAAAGAATTCGTGTCTTTTCCTTCAGAATGAAATTGTGCTTCGATTTTCTTTGTTAACTCAATACTTTTATCTCTATCTTCAAACCAGTTTTTCTTGCGAGTCTCAAAATCCGCTATTTCCGCTTCATCTCTTTGGAGTTGTAGTTCAAATAAATTGAATGATACAGCTGCTTCATTAAAAGAGTCCTCAATGTCATTAACGGATCTTAAAATTTTTGTATCTGTATCTGTGTCAATAAATTTAATTATTGATCCCGGATATTTAAATTCGTAAACGCGCATAATTTTCTAATTTCAGTTCAGATTTATTAAAAAGCATTGGTGAGTTACTTAGTCAAAAGACTCAAACAAGTCAGCCTTCGTTTATTTGGGCAAAAACTTTTCTTCAAACATATTGCCGCGCCCCAAAATACCTTTCGGGTCAAACGCGCGTTTGAGTTCCGCCATCTCGTTTAAGAATCGCTCGCCGAACATTATGTGCAGATAATTTTTTTTGAGTTTTCCGATGCCGTGTTCGGCTGAAACCGTGCCGCCAAGCATCACGGCTTGAGCGACGAAACGACCGTAGAGATGTTTTGCTCGTTCGGCTTCCGGTTCGTTTTTCGGCAAAATATTCGCATGCAGATGACAATCGCCGATATGCCCGAAAATAACGTAAGCGAGCGCGCTTTCGTCGAGTTTTTGTTTGTAAAACTTCAAAAACGAAGCAAAATTCTCGTCTGGCACAGCCATATCGGTTCCGATTTTTCGCTGTTTGTTGCGAACAATTTTTTCATTAACAGAAACCGGCAAAGCGTGGCGAAATTCACGCATTTTATGCAAATCATTTTCATTTGTCGTAAACCAGGAACTTTCTAAATCTGCGTTGTGTTTCTCAAGCAGTTCATTCCAAAGTTCAAAAAGTGCGTCTTCACTTTCAGCGTCTGTTTCCTGTTCAAAGAAAATCGCGCCTGCCATATTTTCAGGCGTTTCTGGAAATTTTTCTCTGATAAAATTTAACGAATTATTGTCAAAGTATTCTAATAAAGTCGCGTCGATTAAATTTTGGATTTGGCATTTCGGGTTTTGGATTTGATTTCGTCTGCTTTCAAACGAAAGAGTTTTTGCTTCATTTACAAAACTCAATAAATCTTTTTCACCCTTAAAAAAAACGATTCCGCTCAGAAAACCTTCGGGCTTCGGCAAAATTTTTAATTCGATTTCGGTTATCGCGCCCAAAGTTCCTTCGCTGCCGACGAATAAATCTATCGCGTCAGTGTTCGGGGACGTAAAATATCCGGAAGCGTTTTTTCGGGTTTTTGGCTGAAAGTAAGTTGGAATTTTGGCGCGAATTATTTTCCCCGCCCGAGTTTGTAATTCGATAAAACCATTTTCCGCAAAATTTTCGCCGCGTTTTAAGTCTAGGAATTCTCCGCTCGGCAAAACGATTTCGAGTCTTTGGACAAACGCTCTGGTCGCGCCGTATTTAAAACTTTTTGCGCCGGAAGCGTTTGTCGCAACAGTTCCGCCGATTTGACAACTCCATTCGGTCGGGTCGGGCGGATAAAACAAATTTTGCGCTTCGAGTTCCTTTTGCAAATCTGTTAAAAGAACACCGCCTTCGACAACGGCAAAAAGATTTTCCTTGTTTATTTTTTTTATTTTATTTAACTTTTCGAGAGAAATTAAAAATCCGCCGAACGGAATCGCACCGCCGACGGTTCCAGTTCGCGCGCCGCTGATTGTAACCGGAGTTTTTTTATCGTTTGCATCACGCAAAACCACTGCCAATTCTTCCGCCGTTTCTGGAACGAACAGTTTTTCAGCATGTCCGCCTTTTATATTGCTGGCGTCGGTCAAATAATTTTGCAGCTCATCCGTTTGAGTTTTTACTTGCATATTTTACCAATTCAATTACCTGACTTGCAGTTCCCTTTCGCGTAGATAATTTATTCGGTCGCGTATTTCGGCAGCTTGCTCGAATTTCATTTCCCTTGCCGATTGGCGCATTTCCAATTCAAGATTAGCAATCGTTTCGCGTAATTTTTGCGGCGAATACTCTTCAAATTTATCGAATTCGAGTGGCACTTTGAAATAATCGGCTTCATACGCCGTAACCAATGTCGCGTCGATTGATTTTACAATCGTCGTCGGCGTAATTCCGTTCTCCCGATTGTACTCTTCCTGTACTTTTCTGCGTCGCTCAGTTTCATCAATCGCCCTTTTCATCGAATCGGTAATGCGGTCGGCGTAAAGAATCGCCTTGCCTCCGGCATTTCTCGCGGCGCGTCCCATAGTCTGAATCAAGCTGCGTTCGCTTCGCAAAAATCCTTCTTTGTCGGCATCGAGAATGGCGACGAGCGACACTTCCGGTAAATCCAAACCTTCGCGTAAAAGGTTTATACCGACCAGCACGTCGAATTCTCCGCGCCGCAAATTTCGGAGGATTTTTATGCGTTCGAGCGTTACGATGTCCGAGTGAAGATATTGAACTTTTACGCCAACTTCCGAGAAATACTCGGTCAGAGATTCAGACATTTTTTTCGTCAGAGTAGTTACCAAAACGCGCTCGTTTCTCTCGGCTCTGAGGCGACATTCTTCCAGAAGATTATCAATTTGTCCTTTGACCGGACGGACTTCAACAACCGGGTCGAGAAGACCGGTTGGACGAATTATCTGTTCGACGACTTCGCCGCCGGTTCGTTCCAGTTCGTAATTTCCGGGCGTGGCTGAAACAAAAATCGTCTGACCAATGCGCCCGTTAAACTCGTCGAAATTGAGCGGTCGATTGTCCATCGCGCTTGGTAGACGAAAGCCGTATTCGACCAAATTCCCTTTACGCGAGCGGTCGCCTTTATACATCGCGCCAAGCTGCGGCACGGTTTGATGCGATTCGTCAATCACAATAATCGCGTCCTTTTGCAAATAATCGAGCAAAGTCGGCGGCGGCGCGCCCGGCGGTTTTCCAGTCAAATGGCGCGAGTAATTTTCGATGCCGCGACAAAATCCCATCTCTTTTATCATTTCCAGGTCATACATCGTGCGTTGATGCAGGCGCTGCGATTCGACGATTTTGCCTTGTTTGATAAGTTCTTCTTCCCACCAGACGAGTTCGTCTTTAATTGTTTTCAGAGCGCGTTTAATTGTCGGTTTCGCCATCACGTAATGAGTTTTCGGATAAATCGGAAGGCGCGAATCGTGTTTGTGAATTACCTCGCCTAAAAGCGGGTCAATCGTCGAAACCGAATCAATTTCGTCGCCCCAGAATTCTATGCGATAAGCCCGATCTTGATAACTTGGATAAACTTCGACGACATCGCCGCGCACGCGAAAAGTGCCGCGCTCGAATTCGATATGCGAGCGTTCATATTGCAATTCGACCAATCTTTTCAAGAAATCTTCGCGCTTGAGTTGTTGTTTTGGCTCGACAAACAAAATCATTCCGAAATATGCGTCCGGGTCGCCGAGACCGTAAATACACGAAACCGAAGCGACGACAATCACGTCGCGCCGCTCAAACAAAGCGCGCGTCGCGCTCAGGCGCAGACGGTCGATTTCCTCGTTTATCGTCGCTTCTTTTTCTATGTATAAATCGGAAGCCGGAACGTATGCTTCCGGCTGGTAATAATCGTAATAAGACACGAAATACTCGACGGCGTTTTCTGGAAAAAACGTTTTAAATTCCTGGTAAAGCTGCGCGGCGAGAGTTTTGTTGTGAGCTAAAACAAGCGTCGGACGCTGAACTTGCTGTATAACATTTGCGATTGTAAAAGTTTTTCCGCTCCCCGTAATGCCCAGTAAAACCTGGTCTTTCGTGCCGCCGTTTAATTCACTGACAATTTGTTCTATCGCCTGCGGTTGGTCGCCTTTCGGTTCGTTTTCGGATGTTAATTTAAATTGCATTGACAAAAAAAGATTTGAGAAGTTTTTATTATTTTACTTCGTATCTGCTTGGTCTGTCATTTGTGAAATTGATATTTCAGCAGTAGTTTACAGACCTAATTATCCCTTTTATTTTTGCTAAAAAAAATAATTGTTATCCTTTACCATTTTGAATTTTCATAATAAAGTTACTAATTCAGGATTTATCCAAACCAAAAACAATAAAAAGCAATGTCAACGGTTCAAACTGTCTCGAAAACAAGTGTCGCCGGTCTGCCACTCGTCCATCGCGGCAAAGTCCGCGACGTTTATCAGGTGAATGAAAAGGAACTTCTTTTGGTTGCGACCGATAGAATCTCTGCTTTTGATTGCATAATGCCGACGCCGATTCCCCAAAAAGGTGCGATTTTGACCGCGCTTTCCGCTTTCTGGTTTGAAAAGTTAAAAAGTATTACGGAAAACCATTTTATAAGCTGTGATTTTGATGAGTTTCCCGCAATTATTCGCCGTCACGAAGAGTTGCGCGTTCGTTCGACGCTTGTAAAAAAAACTACGGTTTTTCCGGTTGAATGCGTCGTACGCGGTTTTTTGGAAGGTTCGGGTTGGAAAGATTATCAAGCAACGGGAAAAGTTTGCGGACACAAACTGCCTGAAAATCTACAGCATTGTGAGAAACTTCCGCAACCAATTTTTACGCCGGCAACCAAAGCGCAAACCGGACACGACGAAAATATTAGCGAACCCGAATTCGCAAATATTGTCGGTGCGGAATCGGCTGAACGATTACGCTCGATTTCTCTGAAAATCTATAAACAAGCAAGCGATTACGCTTTGACACGCGGAATAATTATTGCCGATACGAAGTTTGAATTCGGTATTGACGAAAAAGGTAACATTTTGCTTATTGACGAAGTTCTAACGCCTGATTCTTCGCGTTTCTGGTCGCTTGAAAACTATACGCCCGGCGCTTCGCAGCCTTCTTTTGATAAACAATTCGTGCGCGATTATCTGGAGACTTTGGATTGGAACAAGCAGCCGCCTGCTCCTGAACTTCCGCCGCAAATCGTCGAAGCGACAACTGCCCGATACTCAGAGGCATATGGCACTTTGACCGGAAAAAATTTATTAACTAAGTAAATTGTAAGTTTTAACAAATTTTTGTTACTGACTGCTAATTATTGAAATATGCAACTACGAACTCAGATGGAAATTTTGATAGAGGAAATGCTCAACGGGCAGATTCTGCTGAATGAAGCCCTTTTGGAATTTGAAAAAATTTATATCCAAAAGGCTTTGCAACGATACGACGAGCATTTTTCAAACACTGCAAACGCTCTCGGTATTCATCGCAACACGCTCTCAAAAAAAGTAGCTGCTTACCAAACTGAAACCAGAACGCCAAAACGTCTTTTAGCTAGACGTTCACGCTAGTTTTTCTGTTCGAGTATTTCGATTTTATCGCCCACGTTTATTCTTTCTCCGGTATTTTCAGCAATCAGATTTTGCCCGAATAGAATCTTTTTCTTGCTGCTTCTTTTCGGTATTCGATATGTCGCCAGAGTTTTGAGCGGCTCTTTTCCATCGGAAATTCCGGTTTCTTGGTCTATTGTCGTCATCACACAGCGGGCGCATGGTTTGACCAGATGAAAAACGGTTTTGCCGATTTTAATTTTCCTCCAAGTGTCTTCTTCAAAAGGCTCGCTTTTCGAGACTACAAAATTTGGACGAAAGCGATTCATCGGAATTTTTTTTTCTAGTCTTTTATTTAAATCTTCAAGCGAACTTTCGCCGATTAGAAGAAACGGATAACCGTCGGCAAAACTTACCATATCTTCTTTATGAACGGCATAAAAATAATTCACCTTTCGTTTTGTTTCTTCCGGCATTGAAACGAGTTTACAATTTGTTTGCAAAACGTTCGAAAACCATTTGTTTATTTCATCTCCATAAATATCAGCGCGAAATTTGCTGCTCCAAACCTTTACTGTTACGGAGTCTCTGGTTAAAGGCAGAAGCGGAACTTCAATACTGTTATCGTTATCAAACACCTGCAAATTATTCTCAATAATTTTTACATTTAATGTCGACATTTTCGGAAATTCGCGTTGTGTTAAAAACTCGCTATTTTCGTTTACCAGCATCCAACGTCTATCAAATTGCAAACCTCTACTTTCGACAATCGAATTTCCCAGCGAAATCCTGCTTAAAGATTTAATTGGATAAATGTTTATTTCAATAATTTCCATACATTTTATAAGTAAAATTTGATAATGCTGGTGTCAGATTTTGTAATGTTAATATTATTAGACTTGACCAACATATAATCTGCATTGTATATTAGCACTCATAGAGTGTGAGTGCCAAAAAATAATTAAAAGGTATTTCACATCTGATGTATTTCATTTTTATAAATATTTACAGGAGTTAAAACATTATGGCAACAAATATTAAACCGTTACAAGACCGAGTGATCGTGCGTCGGATTGACGATAGCAGCGATAAAACCGCCGGGGGACTTTATATTCCGGATACGGCAAAAGAAAAACCGCAAGAAGGCGAAGTCGTCGCGGCAGGTGAAGGAAAATATAAAGAAGACGGTTCGCGTCAAACTTTAGATGTAAAACAGGGCGACCGAGTTCTTTTCGGTAAATACAGCGGCTCGGAAATCAAAATTGACAACGAAGAATTGTTGATAATGCGCGAAGACGAAATTTTAGGCGTTATCGAACGCGCAGGAGCAAACGCAAGTTAAAGTTCAAAGTTTCGAGTTCAAAGTTCAAAGTTACGAAAACAGACTTTGAACCTTGAACATTGAACATTGAACTAAAGATTTTAACAAAGGAGATTATAAAATATTATGGCAAAGCAAGTTATACACGGCGAAGAATCGCGCGCGGCAATTTTGCGCGGCGTTAATCAACTCGCAGACGCAGTAAAAGTTACACTCGGTCCGAAAGGACGCAATGTTGTTATTGACAAGAAATTCGGCTCGCCGACAATTACAAAAGACGGCGTAACGGTTGCGAAAGAAATCGAATTAAAAGATTCTTTAGAAAATATGGGCGCGCAAATGGTGCGTGAAGTTGCTTCGAAAACATCGGACGTTGCCGGCGACGGCACGACGACCGCGACGGTTCTCGCTCAAGCAATTTTCAAAGAAGGCGTTCGCACGGTTGCTGCCGGTGCAAATCCGATGGCGCTGAAACGCGGTATCGAAAAAGCAGTCGAGCAGGTTGTCAATGAAATTAAACGTATGGCTAAGCCTGTTTCTGGTAATGACATCAAACAAGTCGGAACGGTTTCGGCAAATGGCGACACAAATATTGGACAGAACATTGCCGATGCAATGGAAAAAGTCGGTAAAGACGGCGTAATCACGGTTGAAGAATCGAAAACGATGGATACTTCACTGGAAGTTGTCGAAGGTATGCAGTTTGACCGCGGCTATCTTTCGCCGTATTTCGTGACTGACCCGGAAAGAATGGAAGCGGTACTAGAAAATCCCTTTATTCTTATCAATGAAAAGAAGGTTTCTTCGATGAAGGATTTGCTCCCGATTCTCGAACAGGTTGCCAAACTCGGCAAGCCGCTTTTGATTATTGCCGAAGACGTTGAAGGCGAAGCGTTGGCAACACTTGTTGTCAATAAATTGCGCGGAACATTGAACGTTGCGGCAGTAAAAGCACCCGGTTTCGGCGACCGTCGCAAAGCGATGCTTGAAGATATTGCGGTAATGACTGGCGGTAAAGTTATCAGTGAAGATATGGGTGTTAAACTCGAATCAATCACTGTGGAAGATTTGGGACAAGCCGCAAAAATCACGATTGACAAAGACAACACGACCATTGTTGACGGAAACGGTTCGGACGCTGAGATGCAGGGTCGCGTTAAACTTATTCGCAATCAAGTCGAAGAAACTTCTTCGGATTACGACCGCGAAAAACTGCAGGAACGTCTCGCAAAATTAGTCGGCGGCGTGGCGATTATCAAAGTCGGCGCGGCGACCGAAACCGAGATGAAGGAAAAGAAAGCTCGCGTTGAAGATGCAATGAATGCGACGCGCGCGGCTGTCGAAGAAGGAATCGTTCCGGGCGGCGGCGTCGCACTGGTTCGCGCATCAAGAGTTCTCGATGATTTTCAAACGGATGCGGAAGACACCGACGAACAAATCGGCGTTAGTATTATCAAACGCGCGCTCGAAGAACCGCTTCGTCAAATTGCACAGAACGCCGGTAAAGAAGGCGCGGTTATAGTCGGCAAAATTCGCGAAGACGACAGCGAAAACTTCGGTTTTAATGCGTCCAGCGAAAAATTTGAAGACCTTGTCGCGGCGGGTGTCATTGACCCTGCAAAAGTCACGCGCACGGCTCTGCAAAACGCGGCTTCAATCGCGGGCTTAATGCTCACTACCGAAGCAATGATTTCCGAATTGCCGGAAGAGAAAGGCGGCGGTGATATGCACGGCGGAATGCCGGGCGGTATGGGCGGTATGGGAATGGGAATGTAATTCGATTTTAGATTTCCTATTTTTAAATTATAAGAAAGGCTTTGCTTGATTTCGGCAAAGCCTTTCTTATTTATATGATTTATAAATGGTGTGATTTGCGATTTGATATAATTAATCCAAACAAAACTTTGGAATAAAAGCTCTGTCTGTCAGCTAAGGGTGTCAAGCAATCCAGATAAAAAAGTTTTTTGCTTTTAGAAAAACGTTTAAGACTTTTTGTCTTTTTTCTTTGCCTGTTCTCGTCCTTGTGGCGTATCTACGATTTGACTACTGCCTAAAATATCGCGGCTTTCGGGATCCCCTTTGCTTTCATCACCGCGCAAAACCTGTCGAAAAATTTCATCAGGCATTTGGTTGGAAGATTCCTCGGAAAGTTGCTCGGCACTCCATTCATCTCGTTTGGCATCAGATGTTTGTGCGGTTCCGGCTTTTTTATTTGGGTGCATCGTTTTGTCGCTCATATCGAAACCTTCCTTAAATATAAAAATTTTTTGTTTGAAAAAAACTAACCGCTGTTCCTCAAAATCGTTACTATTTTATTCGTTCTAAAAAGCCTTATACCTGATAGATTTGTCTGATTTATACAGAAACATATTTGAAACAAAAACTGAAATTTCATTTTCTAGGGTCATTTCTTCAAAACAGTTTAACATAAATTGCGACTCCAACCCTTATTTAAACCTCCTACCAAAAATTTTAAACAGAGACGATTATTTCCTTGTAGATCTTAATGCTTAGTCATCAATCACCTGCATCGTTTCCAAACATACGATTGTATGAAAACGAAAAAAGGGGGCGAACAAATTCGCCCCCTTTCCTTTATTTGTAAATTGTATTTAGCGATTAGAGTTTAAGTTAGTCGGGGCTGATGCCGTAATCATGACTTCAGTGCCAGGGGCTAGTTCTACATCATCTCGTCCCTGTAGAACCACTGTTCCGGCTCCGGCTCCGGCGCCGATAGCTGCACCGATTGCCGCTCCCGAACCGCCACCGGCTATTGCACCGATTAAAGCACCGACGGCAGCGCCGATACCCGCGCGGGTGACGGTCTTTGTGGTTTGATTTTTATCACGAACGGTGCCTTCATTATTGACCGTTACCGTTTCACCGTTCGCTAGTCTAACCTGGTCGACTATACCGGCAAAGCGATAAGAACTACCGTTACGCAGTCTAATCGTATCAAATTCAAGCGAAAGATTAGCTCTGCCTGAAACTTGACCGGAACGCTGCGTGTTTGTAACTCGACCTTCGATAATAGCGCCGTTAAACTCGTTCGGCGACGTAACCTCCATCGTAAACTTTTCGCCGTTTTGACTGGTTTTAGTTGAAACCTGCGTTCTCAAAACCGTCGTCAAGCGGGTGTTGTTCGGAATGACAAAATCCGTGGTTGTCGTATTTTGTCCGTAATTTTGATCGTTGTTATTAACGTTTGAAAATTGAGCAGTGTTACTGACTTTATCGTAAACGCTCGCTACCGTTAACGTATCATTTCTGTTTTCGAGATAAACGCGGCGTATGACTTTCAATTGTCCATTGCTCATCGGGATAAAATTAACGTAAAAGTCATTAACTCTGTCGCCTTCGTAGTTCAACGCAACACCATCATATGTCGTGTTTGCCGTAATTTTAATCGTACGACCGTTTGCAGTCGTCTCGGTTTTGGCAACGCCGTCAGCGTTGAAAGTTACTGGCGACGAATTATTCGAAGCCACCGTAACTTGCCTGTCGCGTTTCTCGATAACTAAGGTCTCCGGCGAAGTAAGCCGTCTTTCGAGATTCGTACGATTTCTTCCGCCCTGCGCGCCAGGATAATACGCCGTACCTGCTCTGCCGACAACATCACTGACATTATCGCTTTGATTGATGTTTAAGCGGTAAGTTCCCGTCAACATTTGGTCAAAACGGCTGGTCGGAGCATACTGGCGATTCCAATTCCAGCTGACGCTATAGTAATTTGTCAAAGTGTCCAAATCCGTGCGAATAAGCCGCCACTGATTTTCCGCATTTGTCGTCAGACGGTAATCACGCATAAAGCTGTCAATGGCATAGGCGCGGTTTAAAACTTCTTCCACGTCTGCGGAAGTCGAACGACGAGCATCAAAGTTTTGTCTTAGCTTGTCAGTGGCATTTTCAAAATCGGTGATGTAAGCTACAACCGTTTCTTCACTTCGGGTATTGTTCAAAACACTTCGGTCGAGCGCAAAGTTAATTTCTCGTTTGTAAGCATCTGTGCGCGTCTCCAGTCTTCTGATAAGAGTTTGAACGTCCCTGTCATTGGCGCGGTATGCAGAGTTGTTTCCGCCTATCGCCGGTATTCCGCCCATTGACGGTGTGCCTCCAATATTATTGTCCGTCGGGCTGTTCAAATTCCAGCTGACGTTAAAATAATTCGCCAAGGTCGATAAATCCGTACGCAAAGACGCCCAATCTCTCTGTGCCGCCGGATTAAGGCGGTTACTTTGAACGTATGCATCAATTGCCGCAGCGTCGTCTAAAACTTCCTGAACGTCGCGGGTAACATTCCTGCGGGCGTCGAAATTTTGCTGTAATCTATTCGTATCATCTTGAAAACTGGTAATCGAAGCAGTGATATTGTCTGAATTGCCTGCCGAATTGCGTCTCTGTGAGCGTTCGACAGCAGTTCTGAAAGTATCGGTACGAGTTTGGATTCTGACTAAAAGTGTTCTTATACTATTGTCAGAAATGCTGGAAGAGCGATTTTGCGCGTTTATATTGTTTACCGAAGCAAAGCCAAACATAAATAACGCAAAGATAATTAATTTTACAGATTGCATTTTCATAATTTTCCTCCAAAGGATTTAAGAAGTTTTTGCAAGATTTGGGGGAAAGAACAATCTTGCAGTTTGGTTAGATGCAAACACAGCAAAAGGTATGCCTTAATTTTATCTTCACCTGAACACTTGATAAATAAACCATCCGCTCAGCCTGGAATGAGTCGTTTTCCAGACTTTTAAAAAATTACTTACAGTTACAAAATTTTTTGTGATTACAAAATTTTTGTTTCACGCACTATAGGTACTCGAACCGTAAAGATCGAGCCTTTGCCTTTCCCGTCGCTGTTGGCTTCTATTGTTCCGTTGTGCAGTTTAACTATATGATTCGAGATTGCTAAGCCCAAACCTAAACCGCCAAAGTTTCTGGTGATTGAGTTGTCGGCTTGTCTGAAACGTTCAAAAATGTGTGGCAAAAATTCCTGACTTATGCCTTTTCCGTTGTCCTTTATACTCATTAAAACGCTGCCCTCATCTTCCAAAACAACCGCCGAAATTCTCCCGCCCGCATCAGTGAATTTCACGGCGTTCGAAAATAAGTTGTGAATAACCAGTTTGATTTTCTCATCGCCTAAAATCATCTGTCCGTTTAAGCGATTATCCTTGATTAATTCAATACTTTTTTCCTCTGCCTTGGGTGCAAATTCCTGAAATACATTTTCAAACATTTCCGAAAAATTTATCTGATTCCCTACAAGATTCGTCGTTCTGGAAATAATCTGCGAATAATCCAACAGCTCTTCCACCAACTTTGTTTGAGAACGCAGATTTTTTTCTATTTTTTCGAGAGCTAAACTTTTCGTATTCGGCGAAAGATTTTCCATTTTCAAGATATTTGTCCAACCGGCAATTGCATTAAGCGGAGTGCGAAGTTCGTGCGAAATGATGGCGATGAATTCGTCCTTTGTTTTATTGGCTTGTTCGGCTGACAGACGGGCTTTTTGTTCCTTTTCCAGCAAAATTTGTTTTTGTCCCTGAAGCTCGTATAATTCGGCTGCTGTTTTTTGCAGAGTTGTGCGCGCTGAAACTTCCCAGTAAGTTATGGCGAATAGCAAAAGGCTAAAAATAAGCCCGCTCAGAAATATTAAAATTGTCCACCCGACGCTCGATTGTTGAGCAAAGGTCGGCAAAGTACCGTATTCAAGAATCCATTTTCTACCTGCAACTTCAAGTTCTTTGACGGAAGAATAATTTCCTTCCATATTATTGTCGGAATTTTGGTTGTCGCCTAAAACCGTCTGCGCCAGCAAATTTTCTTTTTTGTTCTCAACGTCGTAAATTCTTATTGCAATATCATAAGTAGTTGTATTTTTCTGTATTTCGCTCAAAAAGTCGTTAGCACGAAACGAACTGTAAATATAACCGGAAAGATTTTTTCTTCTTTCTTCAAGGTTTTCCAGCGCTCCGCCATTTTTATAAATCGGAAGAAAAATTAAAAAACCCGTGTTTGCATTTTCTTCGTCTTCTTCAACCAGTTTTACTCTTGCGCTTGCCATCGCCGTGCCCGTGTCTCTTGCCTGCTCCAATGCCTTGCGCCGGCTGGTTTCGGCGGACATGTCAAACCCGACTGCTTTTTTGTTAGCTTCATTCTGCGGTTCGAGGTAGATTACAGGTTGATAGAATTTCTTATTCGCTTCAGGGAATATTCTAAAATCGCTATAACCTTCCGCCAACATACGTTTCGTTAAATCAGCCTGTTCATTCAGCGATATAATTTTGGTATATCCGATGCCCTGCATGCCGCCGTAATTTCTTTCGACTTCGAGACTTTCAATATATTTGGAAAAACTTTCTCGATTCAAATCCGTCGCCGATTCGACAAAAC
>JAABUN010005487.1_pt1 | contig 15689 bp, 18 predicted proteins | sample 5559311 | NCBI WGS metagenome assembly JAABUN01 (sample SAMN10711877, study PRJNA513370) | rock metagenome | isolation source: Antarctica rocks | place: Antarctica: Victoria Land, Siegfried Peak sud
AACGGCGCGGACTTTTCAGTCCGCGCCGTTTTTCTTCGATTTCAATTCTTACCGCGCGCCCTGTTCCGGCGCGCTTTGCGACTGCTCACCGGGCGCAACCGTCGCGGTAATTGGCCCGCCGCTGGGTTCGGCTTGCGTTGGCAGGGCATTGGAGCCTTTGCCCTGCGCGCGCAGCATCTCCGGGGTGATTTCCGGGTCGGCGCTAAAGACCGAATCGAGCAGAATCGGCAGCACGCCCGCCGTGCGCGCGTGGTTGACGGCGGCGTTGGTGATGAGATCGCCGGTGTTGAGGATAATCGTGTCGTCGGGCGCCAAAATCACGCGCGTTGTCGGGCGTCCGAGCGCGTTGTTGATCTTGTTTTGCTCGGCGCGGTCGTCGTATTCGGCTTTTTTCTCTTGCGCCGAGCCGGTGAGTTCGGCGGCTTTTTCCTTGATGGTGTCCCAAATGTTGCCTGCGGTGTCTTTGGCGGTGCCCAAAGCGTGGTGCGCGCCTTCCGAAGCCGAACCCAGACCTGCCGCCGCGATGACCTGACCTTTTTTGCCGTCCATTTCGGCGCGATCCAGGATAGCGCGCGTCACGATCATGCCCGGCGCGATGAGGATTGAGCCGTCCGAGGCGGTGATTTCGCGCGCCGAAGGCTTGCCCAGCGCCGCGATTTCCATTTTGCTCTGGGCTTCTTCGCTATAATTGCCCACCGCGTCCTGACCTTGACCCATCAGGCCCGTCGCGCTGCTTTTGGCCGAATCGAAGGCGCCCGCTGCCGCCGTTGCGCCCGCCGCGAGCATGAGTTGATGCAAAATTCCGGCGCTGATGGCGCGTTCGGCGTGTTGCGCGGTGATAGTTTCGTCTTTACGCACCAAAACTTCGCCGTCCACGACTTCGCCGCTTGACGAAACATCGGTCGCGCTGGCAAAAGTCGAAGTGTGAACTTCGGGAACGGCGAGGGGATCGAGCGTGGTGGCGCTGCCGCTGCCCAGCGCGAAGGTGTCGGTCGCTTCGGGCGTGGCCATCGTCGCTTTGTCGGCGGGAATAATCACGTCGTGCGAGGCGACTTTGCCGATCACGTAGTCGCGCTGCTTCTCGACCGACGCGTTGGCGACGCTTTCATAGGTTTCGCCGACTTTGGTTTTGGCCGAGTCGAAAAGTTCGCCGGCTTTGGCGGTGATAGGCGCCGCCGTCGCGGTGAGTCCGCCCGGTTCGTTTTGGCGCTGCTGCTCCAATTCGGCGGCGATTTCCTGCGGCACCAGAATCACGTCTTCGCCGATGGTAATTTCGCTCGGCATGGCCATGTAGCGCTTGCCGCCCATCATAGTGGCAAAGAGTCCGCCGGACACTTCGAAGCCCTGAACCCGGCCCTGTTCGTCGAGATAAAGGTCGGAAACGCGGCCCAAATCTTCGCCGCCCTGCGTGGTGACGCGCTTGCCGTCGAGCTGGCTTTTCTGGTCGTAGGATTCGGCGATAATCGGGTCGGCGTGCGCTTTGAGGACGACTTCCTCGGACGGCACCATGATGGCGTTGGGGCCGATTTCGCGGACTTGTGTCCATGGAACGACGGTGGCGTCGATCATGCCGAAAAGTTCGCGGTCGGAAAGCAAAAGTGCGATGAGTTTGTGCGAACTGCCATCGAAAATGAGGTCGCGGACGCTGCCGAGTTGTTTGCCTTCGAGTTGAGAGATGAGGTTGAGTCCGAGTAGGGATTTCGCTTTACGCATGGGAATGGTTTCTCCTGGGTTGGCTTCTAAAAATTTAGAAAGAAAAAGGAATTAGTAGCTCACTGAAGGCGCCTCGCCGCCGCTTGAAGGCGCCAAAGGCGTGGGCCGCGCGGCAGGACGGGCCAAATTTGCGGCTGGCGGACGCGAAACCGCGCCGGGAGCCGAAGTTTGCGGCGCGTTGGGCATGGGGGCGACGGCAGAAGGTGTCGTCGCGGTTGTGGGCGCGGCATTGGTGGGAACGGAAGTTGGGACAACCGAAGCGCGCGGCGGCGGCGTTGGCGCCATCACAACCGGCGCTGGCGGCGCAGCTGTCGCCGTGGGAAGCGCGACGGGCTGATTGGGCGGCGCTCCCGGTGTGGCACCGGCACTCGCCGCGCGGTTGGAAGCGCCGGAAACCGCCGTAGGAGCGGCGCCTGCGCTGGAGGGTGAAGCGGACAGGGTGGCGACGGGCATCGGCGTGCTGGATCCGCTGCCGCTGCCCGGAGCCGAACTCGCCACATTTTGGGTCGCAGCCGAATTGGAAACGCGGTTTTGCGATGCCGAATTCGCGGCGACCTCGTTTTTGGCGGGCGAAAACGCGTAAAACAAGCCGGCGGCGACCGCCGAAACGACAACGGCGCCGATAACAATCGCAATTACGTTGGTTTTTTTGCCTTCGAGACGCGCCATAACGATTCCCAAAACACTTCACTCTCTAATTCGCGCGGGTCGCAAGGCAAACCGGGTGCCAATTGGTCACTTTAGCCTTAAAAATCACCCAACTCGTTCGGATTCGGAAAGAAACACGCGTAGAATTGCCGCAAGCCTTGACAGCCGCTGGGCCACGCCTCCATAATAGCTTAAGCATCGCTTCACTGATTCGAGTGAACCGAGATGTGGTTTGCAGCAAAAAGAGGGTAATGGAAATGTCTACGATGAAAACACAATCACTGGGGCAGTTCGGCCCTTATCTGGCGATGCGGCCTCTGGGCCGTCAGGTGCAGGACGCGCTCGACGCCGAACTGCGCGCTTTGCCGCCGGGCGGCGTTTTGGCGCTCGATTTCGACGGTGTGGAGATGATGGATTATTCGTTCGCCGACGAAGCGCTCGGCACCATCTATTCGCGCATGGGCGGCAAAGAATATCCCGACCGTTACATGGTTTTGCTGGTCAAAGACGACGCGACCAGCCAGTCTTTGCTCGAAAATGTCGAAGTCGCCTTGATTCAGCGCGACGCGGCGGCCATCGCGGTTCCCGCCGGGGAGTTGGAATCGCTCGTCAAAGCGCTCGCCGCCGAGCGCGAAACCTCGAAAACCCCGGCCAAAAGCGCCGAAAGCGTGGCGTGGCGCGTGATCGGCAAATTGCCCGACCATCTCATCGAAACGCTCGGCGCAGTGATGAACCAGAACCAATCGACGGTGCGCGACATCGTGGACGCGCTGCAACTCGATTCCGTCACCGCCTGCAATAACCGCATCGCGCGTTTGCACCAACTGCGCCTGGTGCGCCGCAAAGCCGCCATCGTGCCCGAAGGCGGACGCCTTTACTGCTATTCCGGCGTTTTTTGAAGCCCCAAAATCTATTCTCAGTGTCCTGAAGAATCCCGTTTGGATTCTCAAATCCTGTTTTTGCCGGAAACGTCGCCTTTTGCGTCGCCTCCGCTGTTCATCATGAAAAATTCCCTCTTCTCCGAGACCGAAGTCGAATCGCTGCGCGCCCAGGTGCGCCACTTGCGCGAGTCCGTCGCCGAACTGGAAAATCGCCTCGCCGATTTCGAAAATGACGCCCCAGACGACAACAACTGGGGCATCTGGCCCTACTGCTACTTCGTCGGCGCCTGGAATTTGGGCCGCGATCAAATTCATTCGTTTCACAGAAAACTGAATCGGTGGAATTTGGCGCGCCGCAATCGCCGTTATCGTTTGCAAAATGACAATCCCGTCGGCGAGATGCGTTTGACTTGAAATAGCTCCAGTTGGTTCGTAGCTGCGCCGCGAGGCGCGTTTGATTGGCTTTTCAGCAATGATTAAACGCGCCTCGCGGCGCACCTACGAACCGGCAATTAAAATCCGCCCACAAATGTGAGCGGCTTTCGCTGTTTTCGATTTTGTTGCGCGCCGCGCCGCAACTTCGCGCCTTGAAAGCGAGTCTGCATTTTTCGCGTGCAAACTTCCCTTTCTCCCGATGTGGCGCCCGATGCGCCTTCTCCCACCGAATCCACTGGCAAAAGCGTCGCCCGCGCCACGGCGGGCATCGGCGCGCTGCATCTGGTGCGTTTCCTCATCGGTTTCGTGGCGCAGCCGCTCATCGCGCACAATTTGGGCTTGCGCTGGCAGGCCGACGCCTACGCGGTTTCGACCGACATCGTGCAGCGTTTTTGGCTGATCTTTGAAAAGGTCATCAACCCGGCGTTTTTGCCCAATTTCATCGCCGCGATGAAAGACGAAGGCGAAGAACGCGCCTGGCGCCTGGCTTCCACGGCGATCTGGCTCGTCGTGGGCGCGCTTTTGATCGTGACACCGCTGGCGTGGCTTTTGATGCCAACTTTGGTGCATCTGCTGGCGCAAAAAGCGAGTCCCGCAGCCATCGACCTCACCATTCGCGCCGCGCGCACGCTTTTGCTGGGCCTGTTTTTTCTGGGTTTTTCCTCGCTGACCTATACGATTCTCAACGGCTACAAGCGCTTCGCGTATGCCGCGATGGGCGATGCGTTTTGGAAATTAGGCGTTTTCGCGGGCGCTCTGGCCGCTTTCAAACTTTATGGAAAGCCACTCGGCGCGCTTGCCCAGGGCGCCAAAGCGGGCACGCTCAACGCCGCGCAAAACACGCTGTTGCTCGAACTTGCCGAAAAATCGCTGTGGCTCATCGTGTGGGGTTTCGTCCTGGGTTCGCTCTTCAAATTGGTGCCGCACCTTTTCGCCATTGGCCCCAAATGGCGCTTCCTAAAGCCCAAAATCGACCTCCAAGACCCGCTGACCCGCAAAATGTTCGCGCTCGCCGTGCCTTTGCTGCTCGGCATCGCGGTTTCGGAAACGCGCGGTTTTTATCTGCAATATCTGGCCGACGATCCCACAGTTCAGGTCGAAGCGGGCCGCGCCGCGCTGAAATGGTCGCGCATCATCGGCGACAACCTGATCCAAGTTTTCCCTTACGCGCTTTCCATCGGGATTTTCCCGTTTCTGGCCGATTTAGCGCGCGACCGCGACCGCCAACCGCTCACCGACACGCTTCTCGGCGCGCTTCGCATCTGCGTTTTCACTTTCGTGCCACTCACCGCGATTCTGATCGCGCTGCGTTTTCCGCTGCTACGCGCGGTCTGGGAAAGCGGGCGTTTGACCCAGGCCGACACCCTCGCCATGAGCGCGCCCTTCGTCGCTTTCACGCTCGGACTGGTCGCTTTTGCCTGTGAAATGATGCTCTCGCAGACGTTTTACGCCATGACGCGCGCCTGGACGCCGACGCTGATTGGTCTGGCGACATCGGTTTTGTGGGTGATCGTGGCTAAATTCGGCGTAGAAAACCTCGGCTACGGCCTGGCGGCGATTGCGGGCGCCGAATCGCTTTCCAAAAGCGTGAAATGCGTGGTGATGTGGGTGATGCTGCGGCCTCATCTCGGCGATGTCAAACGCCAGGACAACGCGCTTTTCGCGCTCAAAGTCGTCTCCGCCGCTTTTCTGAGCGCACTTTTTGCCGCTTTTATCATCCGTTTCATCGCGCCCGATACGGACGCTTCGCATTTCAAATTGAAGATGCTTTTGGCGGTTTCGGTCGCGGGAATCGGCGGATTGGGCGCGTTTTTAGGCGTCGCGTCGCTGCTGAAAATCGAGGAAACACGCGCGTTTGGCAAAGTTTGGAAGCGCGTGCGCGGGCAGTTTGCGCGGTGAAATGAGTTACAGAGCCGTAGAGACGTGCGGAGCGCGTCTTTCTCAATTTCGCACTTGGCTGGATTCAATGCCGCATTGAAAGACGCTTCGCACGTCTCTACGGCTCTGTAACGCCACTTTTCAAACTGACTCTCAGCCCAAATCTTTGGCTAAATCCAAAACCCGCTCCGTCATCACGATTTCCGCGCCGCTCTGGTCGATGTAGCTCCACTGCTCGTCGTAAATCACGTTTTGCGATTGGTAACCCAGCTTTTCATACAAGCGCTGCGCGTGGGGGTTATCGAGGCCAACCGACAGCCCGGCACGCCTAAAACCGCGCTCTGCGACGAGTTTTTCCGCCGCTTGAATGAGCGTGCTGCCGATGCCCAGACCGCGAAACGCGGGATGAACGCGCAGCGATTGCAGGTCGGGAAAATGCGGGTGCGAAGGCTTGCCGCGCCACAAAACCACGATTTGACCGATGGGAAAACCGCCTAAATCGGCGACCAAAAGCGTCGCGTCGCCGCTTTGATGGGTCTGCCACGCGTTGTGATAAAAAGAGCGTAAATCCGGCCCGCCGTGCCACTCCAAAGGCAGCAAATCCGCTTCGATTGCCTCGCGCACCACGCCCTGAGCCGAAAAATGAAACTGGAAAAGCATAAAGCGCCTTCCATTTTAGCGCGCCTGAGCTTGGAGAGTGAGCGCGGGGCTTATCCCACGATGCTGGCGCGCAGGGCGCGCGTGACTTTATCGCGGACTTCGGCGCCGTCGATGGGCTTGAAAATGTATTGGGAAATCGGCACTTCGGGCGCGCCGATAAAGCGGTATTTGAGCAGCTTGTGGCGGTCGGCGACATAAAGCAGCCCGACGTGGCGAAAGCGGTGGGAATACTGAGGCGCGCCGCGCAAAATCGAGGAAAGCTCGTATCCCGGCATATCCGCGAGGTAAGTTCCCAGCAAAACCAGGTGCGGCTCGAACTCCATCAACCCGAAAAGCGCGCTTTTGGCGTCGGCGGAAAGCCGAACTTCGTGGCCCATCTCATTCATCAGGCGCGTCAGTTCGTTGGCGATCAAAACGTCGCTTTCCACCACCAAAATCCGGTGTCCAGCTAAATCCGGCAGAGGCGATTCGGTTGTGGCGAGAGCTTCAGGCATGAGCAAATTATAACTCAGCACGGCGCGATGTCAGAACCGCGTGATGAAATGCCAAAGCGCGTGGTTTTCCAAAATTTAAGGCGGCATCAAGCCGCAGCCAGCGAAGAGATCGGCCTTCGCCGACAGCGGCTTTATGCCGCCTTAAATTTCTGCCGCATTCTCGCTTGCGGCATGGGAAGTCGGGGCCGGGGCTTCGGCGCCGATTTGCGCGGCTTCGATGTCGCTGGAAACCTGAGTCACGATGCGATTGCGCCCACCCGCTTTAGCGGCATAAAGGCAGCGGTCGGCGATTTCGAAGATTCCGCTGGCCAAAGGCGCCATTTCAACGCCGCTTTCGGTGATGCGCGGCAAAACCACGCCGCCGCCCGAAACCGTGATGCGAAGATTTTGCGCGTTGCCGTTGCCCTCGCTGCTCGAAAGCGGGATTTGCAGGGCTTCGGTCGCGCTACGAACCTTTTCGCAGACGATTTGCACGCCGGCTTCGTCGGTCGAAGGCATCAAAAACGCGAACTCTTCGCCGCCAAAGCGCGCGACTTTATCGACGCGGCGCGACGAATGCGTCAAAACTTCGGCGAAAATTTGCAAAACGATGTCGCCCTGCGCGTGGCCCCAGGTGTCGTTGACGCTTTTAAATCTGTCCAAATCGAAAAGCACGAAGGCGATGCTGTGGCCGAAACGCCGCGCGCGCCACAATTCGTCGTCCATTTGCGACGCGAAGCCACGCCGGTTCAACAGCCCGGTGAGCGCGTCGGTGGTGGCGAGTTTGGAAAGCTCCTCGTTGCTGCTTTTGAGGTCTTCCTGCAACTTTCGCATCCGCATCGCGGCGCGCACTCTGGCAGCGAGTTCGGGGACGGCAAACGGCTTGGAAATGTAATCGACAGCGACTTCGAGGCCTTGCACGAGCGCGTCCACTTCGTGTTTGGCAGTGACGAAAATGATCGGGATGTCGGCGGTTTCGGCGTCTTTCTTGAGTTCCTGCGCGACTTCGAATCCGTTGAGGCCAGGCATCATCACATCGAGCAAAATCAGGTCGGGACGGTGTCTGCGGGCGAGTTCAAGCGCCTGCACGCCATCGTAAGCCTGGTAAATTTCATAGCCCTCGATGCGAAGCGTGAGTTCCATCAGCTTGGCGATCTCAGGGCTGTCTTCAGCGACAAGCACGCGTTCCATAACAAGAAAACCGGGAATTCCGGCAAAAAGGCAAAGGTTGACGCTTCCAAAACGCCAGAGGTGAACATCAGCAGTGAACTTCAGTATGGCAGCGTCCGGTTGCTTTCGAAAAACGGCCTTTTCTCGAATCAACGCAAAATCTGCGCCCCATCAACGGGAAGCGTCACGCCGGTGATAAAAGTCGGCCCGCCCAGCAAAAAAAGTGCGGCCTGCGCGATTTCAACCTCGCTTCCCAAACGCCCAAAAGGAATGCGTTTCGCCGCCAGTGTTTCGTCCTCGTTCTCCTCTGGAGCTTCGGATGCCGCTAAAATCGTGCCGGGAGCGATGCAATTGACGCGCACCCGCGGCGCGAGCGCTTTGGCCAGGCTTTGCGTGAGCATAATGAGTCCCGCTTTGGAAACGCAATAGGGAATGTAGTTGGCGAGCGGTCTTATACCATAAATATCCGCCATATTGAGAATCGAGCCGCCCTCGCGCGCCAAAAACTCATCTCCAAAACTGCGGCACAATAAATACGGGCCTTTGAGATTGGCCGCGATATGGATGTCGAAATCGGCTTCGGATAATGTGTCGAACGGCGTGCGCCGAAAAATTGCCGCATTGTTGACCAAACCCATTACATTCTCGAATCGCCCGAAAACTTCGTCGCTGAAGCGCGCAACCGCGTTCGCGTCGGAAACTTCGAGCGCGAACGCTTCAAAACGCGCATCCGGCGCGATTTTTTGCAGTTCGGCGACCGTTTCGCGCGCCTCGACCTCGGAAGAGCGATAAGTAATGGCGACCGAAGCGCCCGCGCGGGCGCATTCGAGCGCAATCGCGCGCCCCAATCGCTTCGCGCCGCCGGTGATGACGATGGTCTGGTTTTGCAGGGAAATCGTCATGACGTTGGGGTTTCTCTTTGGCTTAACTCCAGTTCATTTTCAATTTCCTTCAGTTGAGCGTAATCGGCTTTGCGACTTTGCCAACTGAAGTAAAAGCTGAATATCAAGCAAATCAGCATGAACCCGCTCAGAAACCAACCCCTTCCCTTCCCGTAATCTTCTGATAAAAAATGCAATACGGTCATGAATATCCAACCACTGAAGAAGCCCTCGCTGTAGTTGCGCCGAAGGTTTCCAAAAAGAATTTGCGTTTTCGATTTCTTTGCGGTCATTTCAAACCTCCAATTCCAACCCATCAAACGCGACCTTCACGCCGTCGGGCAACGCCGCTTCGGTTTCGGCGTGACCGAGTTCGTGGGTGATATGCGTGAAAAAAGTGCGTTTTGCGCCGATTTCGCGGCTCGCTTCAAGCGCCTGCGCGACGCTGAAATGGTTGGGATGCTCGGCCTGGCGTAGCGCGTCCACGATGAAAACATCGCAACCTTTCATGCGCTCCAGACTCGTTTGGGGAATACCGACGCAATCGGACGCATAAATCAGGCGCCGCTGGTTTTCTTCGAACTCAAATGCGAGGATTTCGCCCGCGCGACCGTGCGAAATTGGGATGGGCGTCACCGAAATCTCGCCAAAACGCAGGGTTTGGAAGGGTTCGATGAGGTTTAAAGTCACGCGCGGAAAACCCGGATGGTCGCGGCCCGGCACGAAGCAATAATCGAAGACTTTTTGCAAACGCTCGCCGGTTTTGGCGTCGGCGTAGCCCTGAATGTAACCGGCGCGGTCGGAAAAGGGACGGATATCGTCGAGTCCGATGATGTGGTCGTTGTGCGCGTGCGTCCACAACACCGCCGCAAGCGAAGAAATGCCCGCGCGCAGACATTGCTGGCGAAAATCGGGGCCGGTATCGACGAGAAGCCGCGTTTCGCCGCTTTCCACGACAACCGAGGCGCGCAATCGCTTGTCGCGCGGGTCGCTTGAGGTGCAAACCGCGCAGGTGCAGCCCAGATAAGGCACGCCGTAGCTGGTTCCCGTCCCCAAAAATCGAAGTCGCATCGCCAAAAGATTAACTCAAAACGAGGCGAATTAACGCGCCGCGATTCCCAATCGCAGCCCCAAAACCACCAAAATGGCACCCGAAACCCGCGTCATCCAGCGTCCGGCGCGCGGCCTGTGCGCGACGAAGGCGCCGATTTGACCGGCGAACGCGCCGACGATGCAAAACCAACCCGTGGCCAAAACGCACAAAGTCGCGCCTAAAATCACGATTTGCAAACTCGCGCTGCCGTTTTCGGGATGAACAAAAGGTAGCACGAATGCCGCAAAAGTGAGCGCGACTTTGGGATTAAGAATGTTAGTCAAAACGCCCTGCCGAAACACCTGAGCGGGCCGGTAAAGGCGCTTTTCGGTCGGCGCGGCGAGAAAATCGTCGCCAGCGCGCAGCATTTTCCAGCCGATCCAGATCAAATAAAGCGCGCCCAGCCATTTGACGGCGTTGAAAACCGCGCTGGAGGCCAAAAGCAGCAGCGTCAACCCCGACGCGGCGAGCGCGGTATGCACCAAAAGTCCGGCGCCGATGCCCAGCGCCGAAAAAACGCCCGCGCCGCGCCCGCCTGCGATGCCGCGCGTGATGACATAGAAAAAATCGGGGCCGGGCGACAAAATCAGCGCGAGGGCGCCCGCGCAGAAGAGGGCGTAAGTTGGAAAAGTGAAAATCATCGGCAAAAACCGCTCTAAAAGAGTCAGCGAAACGTTTGGGAGGCTTTTTTGGAGCGAAAAACAGCTTCCCAAAAGCTGACGAAAGTTTTTTGGAGCGTTTTTCGACTCCGCGAGCGTTCAATCTCGATGTTTGGCTTGTTCGAGTCCCAAAATCAGCAAATCTGCGCTGGCGATGTTGGTGGCGAGCGGCACGTCGTAGGTGTCGCAGACTTTGGTTAATGCGGAAATATCGGGTTCGTGCGGGTGCGGGGTGAGCGGGTCGCGCAGGAAAATCACCGCTTCGATTTGACCGGTGCAAACCAGGGCGCCGATCTGCAAATCGCCACCGAGCGGCCCGGAAAGCATTTTTTGCACGGTGAGTCCGATTTCGCGTTCGAGCAGCGCGCCGGTCGTGCCGGTGGCAACCAGATTTCGCGTCAAAAGAAAGTCTTTGTGCTGAATCGCCCAGGCGAGCAGCGCCGCTTTTTTGCCGTCGTGAGCGATGAGTGCGAGTGATTTCATGCTAAAATCCCCGTTTTAAATCGAAAACGTAGTGACCGAAATCACTCAGAGCCAGACCGACGACACCCCAGCCTAAAAGCATCCAGATTTCGGGCGTCGGCGCGCTGACGCGATAGCCAAAATAAGCCGGAATGCAGAGCCAGAGCGCGAGATAAATCAAGCGAAGCGCTGTGCCGAGAAGCGGAAAATGCGAGAGCGGCGAGCGGTGTTTGATGAGTTTGGCGTAGGGAAACCACAGCAAAAGCCAGAGATATCCGAGGCCGAAAGTGCCACGAATCAGCATCGATTCCGAGCGTGAGCGGGTTTCCTGGTCTAAATCGGGCGTGAGAAAAATGCCCGCCAGACAGCCCAGCGCGCACGCCGAAGCGATTTTGGTGTCGCCGAGCGTGCCCATGATGGCGCCAAACGAAACAGCGGCCAGAGCGATGGAGCATCCGGCGTGAATTTGTCCTGAGGCCATGAGGGAGATTCGTCGGAGCGCGGGCGTCCCGCCCGCTTAAAATAGAAAAATGCGGGCGGGACGCCCGCGCTCCGACGACAATTTAAAGTGGTAGCGGCGCCTCGAATTTCATCCAAAAATCTTCGATAAATAACGCGATTTGGCGCCCGCGAAAGCCGAATCGCGCGCGCGCACGGATTCGGCCCGGCACGCGCACATCGGCGCCGTTCAAGTTTTGAATCGTCCAAAACGAGAGCGCGAGCGGAAAACTCGGCCCGATCTTTCGCACCCGGAAAATCTGCCTTTGGCGCCAAAATTCGACTCGATTCTCGCACGTTTTCCAACCCAAGTTTTCCAGAGTTTTGGGAAAGCCCCAGATGGTGCGCCCGCCGATTTTGGAAGCGTTGAGATCGACGCTCATCTGGAAAACGTGCGGCCCGCGCCACGTCATTTGCGCCAAAGCGTGTTCGCAGTAGGGGCCGACCGGCGAATCGCGGTAGTTGACCAGCAAACGAACCGAAAATGGCGAGGCGAGCATTGCGATGGCCTCGCCGTGCAAAATCCAGGGCGCGTCGGGAATCAACATTTTTAATTAGCCACAAAATTCACAAAATTCACAAAATTTGGGCTAACGAAACTCCTCTTTTTTGTGAATTTTGCGCCTTTTGTGGCTATGAATTAAAGACCCCGCGCGGCTTCGACGACGTGATCTGCCGTGATGCCGAGTTCTTTGAAAGCGGTGCTTCCCGGCGCGCTGAGGCCGAAACGGTCGATGCCGACGACTTGGCCGCCGAGACCGACGTATTTCCACCAGAAACCGGTCACGCCCGCTTCAACCGCGACGCGTTTGGTGACGCTCGCGGGCAAAACTTCGGCTTTGTATTCGGCGCTTTGGCGGTCGAAAATCTCGGTGCAGGGCATCGAAACCACGCGCGTGCCGCCACCGAGGGTTTTGGCGGCTTCAACCGCGAGTTGGACTTCGCTTCCGGTTGCAATCAAAATCGTGTCGAGTTCGGCGCTTTCTTTCACCAAAATGTAGCCGCCTTTGCTCACGCCCTCGCGCCGCATTTGCGCGCTGGCAAAGCCGAGAAACGGCACGTCCTGGCGCGTCAAAGCCAGCAAAGTCGGGCCGTCTTTGCGATTCAGCGCCGCGACGAAGGCACCGGCGGTTTCTTCGGCGTCGGCGGGACGGATTACGTCCAAATTGGGAATCAAACGCAGCGCCGACACGGTTTCGACCGGTTGGTGCGTCGGGCCGTCTTCGCCGACGCCAATCGAGTCATGCGTGAAGATGTAAAGGACGGGCAGGTGCGAAAGCGCGGCGAGCCGAATCGCAGCGCGGCAATAGTCGGCGAAGACCAAAAACGTGGCGCCCGACCCGTGAAAGAGGCCGTCGTAGGCGATGCCGTTCAAAATCGCGCACATGGCGTGTTCGCGGATGCCGAACCAGATGTTGCGGCCCAAAACGTTGTTCTTCTGGAAATCGCCGCCGTTTTTGATGTAGTTCTTGGTCGAGCCATAAAGATCGGCGCTGCCGGTGATGATGCTCGGAACTTCGCCCGCGATGACATTGAAAATCTCGCCGCCGCAGTTGCGCGTTGCGCTTTTGCCTTCGAGCGGATATTCGGGGATTTTGCTCAATAAATCGGCGGGCATATCGCCGCTCAGACCCATTTCGAGTTCCTGGGCGAGATCGGGATTTTCGGTTTTCCAGCTATCGTATTTGAGTTCCCACTGCGCGAAAATCTCGGCGCGTTGCTGCTTCAATTGGCCGAAATACTCGCTGACTTCGGGCGAAACGTAGAAATTCTCGTCGGCGGGAAAGCCGAAGGCGAGTTTGGCGGCGTCGATGAATTTGGCTCCGCCTTCGCCGTGCGCTTTCTGAGTGCCCTTGATTTCGGCGATGCCGCGCCCGATTTCGGTTTTGGCGATGATGAATTTGGGCCGGTCGTCGTCGTTTCCCTTGGCTTTTTCGATGGTTTCCAAAATTTGGTTCAAATCGTGGCCGTTGATGGTGTAAACGTCCCAGCCGAGCGCTTCGAACTCTTTGGCTTTGTCCTCGCTCTGCGTGACTTCGGCCATCGCGTCGAGCGTGACGCCGTTGGCATCGAAGATCAAAATCAGGTTGTCCAAACCGACGTGTCCGGCGAAGGTGACCGATTCCAAACCGACGCCTTCCTGCAAACAGCCGTCGCCGCAGAGCGCGATGACGTGATTGTCGAAGATTTTGGCGTGCGCGGAGTTGAACCTGACCGCCGCGCGCTTTTGCGAGAGCGCAAAGCCGACCGCGTTGCCGATGCCCTGTCCAAGCGGCCCCGTCGTGGCTTCGACGCCGGGCGTTTCGTGAAATTCGGGATGGCCGGGCGTTTTCGAGCCGAATTGCCGGAAATTGGCGATGTCTTCAATCGAGAGGTCGAAACCGGCGAGGTGGAGCCACGAATAAAGAAACAGCGAGCCGTGACCGGCACTCAACACGAAGTGGTCGCGGTTGAGCCAGCGCGGGTGGGCGGGGTCGATTTGCAGCGCGTGGCCAAACAAAACCGCGCCGATTTCGGCGCAGCCCAGCGGAAGACCTAAGTGGCCAGAGTTCGATTTGTGGACGGCGTCCATGGCGAGGCCGCGCGCTTGGTTGGCGGCCCGTTCGAGAATTTGAGTGTTCATAAGAGAGGGAAGCAAAGGAATCGCGGAAGCGATGCGCCGCGTTTTCCCCCTATTTTTAACATATCTGCGCGGTTCTTTCTCCAACGATGAGTTGAAAAAACCACCGGAAATCGCGCGCCAATTTTTGGTTTGGGCGCTTCAACCGGGTGGCGAGGCGGTTAAAATGAAAGCGAGAAAATCGGAGAACTTTTCTATTTATGGCTTCAACCCCCTGCGATGTCGTCGTTATCGGCTCCTGCAACATGGATATGACCGTGCGCTGCAAAGACCTGCCCATTCCCGGCCAGACCATGATGGGCGAGAGTTTCGTCACCAATGCCGGCGGCAAAGGCGCTAACCAGGCGGTCGCGGCGGCCAAGCTCGGTGCCAAAACGCAAATCGTGGCGCGGGTTGGCAACGGGATGTTCGTGCCGCGCTTTTTCGAGTCGTATGACAAAGTTGGGTTGGGCCACGATTTCGTGATCCGCGACCCGCAAACGCCCAGCGGCACGGCGCTGATTTTCGTCGATGAAGAAGGCGAAAACATGATCGTGGTCGCGCCCGGCGCCAACATGAAACTCGCGCCCGCCGACATCGAGGCCGCGATTTCGGTGATCGAAGGCGCTAAAGTCATGATTTTGCAGCTCGAAGTGCCGCTCGAAACCGTGATTTACGCCGCCAAACTCGCCAAAAAGCACGGCACGACGGTGATTCTCAATCCCGCGCCGGTGCGCGCGCTGCCCCAGGAACTTTTGGAAAACGTCGATATCATCGTCGCCAACGAAGTCGAAATCATGATTTTGAGCGGCGCCAAAGATGTCGATACCTCGACGGCGGCGCTCGCCTGTCGCCCGATTCTGATGCAGGGCGTCGATCACGTCATCACTACGCTCGGCAAAGACGGCGCGGTCGTGGCGTCGCTCGATAGCGCCAGCAAAGTGCGCGGCTTCAAAGTCAACGCCATCGACACCACCAGCGCGGGCGACACCTTCGTCGGCGCCCTGGCGTGCGCTTTGACTGAAGGATTGGCTTTGGAAGAAGCAACTCATTTTGCTAACGCGGCAGCCGCGCTTTCGGCGACCAAAGTCGGCGCGCAACAGTCGATGCCAACGCGCGGCGAAGTCGATGAGATGCTGGGCCGGAAATTCCCGGTTTAAGGGGAGATGAAAAATGAGCGCCACACTGGAGCAATTGACGGGTTACACCACTTTGGTCAGGCCGGAACTCCCCGGAATTGTCTTGGCGCCGCGCCGCGTGGTTTTGCACCAAGATGCCGACAATGAAGACATTTGGTCGGTTGAATGCCCGGCGCTTTCGGGATGTCTCAGTCAGGGACAAAGCGTGGAAGAAGCGATGGAATTGTGGCTGGAAACGGCTCTTGAGTTCGGCGATTTCATTCCCGCCGCCGAGGGTTGGAAGAAGATCGAAATGAAAGGAATTGCACAGATTCCGTCATCCTGAGCCTGCGAAGGATCTTCAGTCACTGCCGCGTTTTCACCGCAGCAAGGTGAGATCCTTCGCAGGCTCAGAGGGTGTAAAGAAAGTCGGAGCGCGGGCGTCTCGCCCGCATAAACCACGATTCAAGGGCCGCAGAAAGAGCGTTTGGGCGCGCGATTGCGATGAACTTCCTGCGGGC
>JAABUN010005489.1_pt1 | contig 15686 bp, 17 predicted proteins | sample 5559311 | NCBI WGS metagenome assembly JAABUN01 (sample SAMN10711877, study PRJNA513370) | rock metagenome | isolation source: Antarctica rocks | place: Antarctica: Victoria Land, Siegfried Peak sud
CGACCAGCCACACCCAACGTCATCGCGCCATCCCCCGAGGAAAGAGAACCCTGTCAACCCAACCCTCTCGGAACAACCACGCGAAACGGTGAACCGCCACGCCCAAAAAACACCAGCCACCTAGGAGTCCACGACGTCGAGCAGGGCGGCTACCCGGGAGCTGATGAACACGTCCTCCAGCATCACCGGTGAGCCGTCCGGGCCGGTCAGCGGCACCCGCCAGTTGGGGTACTCGTCGATCGTGCCCGGTTGGTTCTGGGCCGCCCGGTCGCCCACCGCGTCCGTCAGCGCGACACTGAGCAATCGGGACGGGGTCCAGGTGAGGTAGCGGTGCAGGGCCTGCACGGTCTCCTCAAGGTCAGCGTGCCCGCTCAGCGCACCGCACCGCGCCAGGTTGTCCAGCCACGCCTGCCGCTCGGCCTCGTCGACGGCCAGCTCCTCACCCAGCGAGCGGGTCAGGATGCCCAGCTCGTCCCGCAACCGGACGTGGTCACCGGCGAGGTAGCCGGCGGTCGGGGGCAGGTCATGAGTGGTGACCGAGGCCAAGCACGCCTCCCGCCACCACTCCGGCCGCAGCGGCGCACCGGAGCCGTCGAACTCGTATTCGAACCACAGGATCGAAGTGCCGAGGATGCCGCGCTCGACGAGGTAGTCCCGCACCCAAGGCTCGACGGTTCCGAGGTCCTCCCCCACGACCAGGGCGCCGGCCCGACGGGCTTCGAGCGCAAGGATGCCGATCATTGCCTCGTGGTCGTAGCGGACGTACGCGCCCTCCTTCGGACCGGCGCCACCGGGGATCCACCACAGCCGGAACAGCCCGATCACGTGGTCGACCCGCACCCCGCCGGCGTGCCGCAAGATGGCAGCGACCATCTCCCGAAAGGGCGCGTACCCGGTCTCGGCCAACCGGTCCGGCCGCCACGGCCGCTGGCTCCAGTCCTGGCCGTGCTGGTTGTACGGGTCGGGTGGCGCGCCGACGGTCACCCCTTGGGCGTAAGTGTCCTGCAGACTCCAGGCGTCCGCCCCGCGCGGATGCACCCCGACGGCGAGGTCGTGCATCACCCCGAGGGACATGCCCGCCCGTAGACTCGCCTGCTGGGTCGTGGCCAGCTGCTCGTCGAGCAGCCACTGGAGCCAGCACTGGAAGTCGACCTCGGGGGCATGCGCGGCGGCGTACGCCCGGACCTGGTCCGAGTCCGGGTGGCGGAACTCCTCCGGCCACGCGTCGACGTGCGGACCGAGGTGTTCGGCGAGCACGGCCCAGACGGTGTAGTTCCGCAGACTCGAACCCTCCCGGGCCCGGTAGGCCCGCAGCGAGGCCTCCCGCCCGGGGGTCCGGGGCACCCCGAACACGATCTTCAGCGCTTTGCGCTTGGCCTTCCAGGACCGGTCCCGATCCACCTGGGTGGCGTTGGCCAGCTTGACCTTGAGCTTGACCCGCAGCTGGTCGATCTTCGCCCGCTGCTCCTCGGTGGCGACGGCGTACTCGGCAATGCGCTCGACCCGCAGATAGATCGGGTTGACGAACCGCCGGCTGGTCGGCAGGTAGGGCGACGGCTCCAGCGGTGACACCGGCTCCGCGGCGTGCAGCGGGTTGATCAGCACGAAGTCGGCGCGGTGCTCGCCGGCCGACCAGACGGCCAGGTCCTCCAGGTCGGTGAGGTCGCCCACCCCCCACGACTGCTGGGACCGGACGCTGTAGAGCTGGGCGGCCAGGCCCCAGGCGCGGCGGCTGCCCATCCGCTCGGGGAAGCCGAGATACTCCGGGGTGACGATCAACGTCATGCTGGCCGTGCGTTGCCCGGAGCGGGCGTGCAGGGTGTGGTAGCCCAGCGGCAGGTCGGCCGGGATCTCGAAGGACGCCTCCCCCACCCAGGCGCCGTCGACCTCGCGAGGCGGATTCCAGTTCTCGAGCTGGGTCAGGTCCTCCCGGGAGGTACCCGTCTCCAGGTCCAGCCGAACCGCCACCGGGTCGCCCTGCGGCAGATGGACCCAAACAGCCGCCGTACGCCCCTCCCGGAGGGTGAGGAAGGGCGGCAGCATCCGCTTCCAGGGGCCGTCTCGATGCTCGACCAGCGCAGCGGCCACCGCCTCGGGCGAAGACGCCTCCACCCCGAGACCGGCCAGCACCGCGACCACCGTCTCCGTCGGCACCGCGACGTGGCGGCCCTGCCAGTCCCAGTAGTCGACGGCGATCCCGTACGCGTCCGCGAGCTCGGCCAGGGAGGAATTCGGGGCAGCCACGCCGACATCCTTCCACTCGGGAACCAGGTCAGGAGAGAACAACGACCTAGAGACCGCGGCGCCGTCACCCGGCTCCTGCGCACGACGAGACCGGTATTAGCCTGCTGGGACGCTGACCAAAAGGGGTGACGCCATGGCTCCGGCCGTCAGCCGGGACGATCTCGGCGCCTGGCTGCTGAAGTGCAACCCAGCTCTGTGGGACCTGCGGGCGTTCCTGGACTCGGACGAGCAGCGCATCACCTCCTGGGCGGTGCAGCACAACTACCGCAGCGACCTGATGCGACCCGGTGACCGGGTGCTGTTCTGGGTCTCCGGGACCGGCCGGGGCGGACTGACCCGGGGCCTGTGGGGTGACGGGGAGATCGCGGCCGAGGCCGAGGACTGGGTGGACGCGGAACCCGGTCTGTGGCTGGCCGAGGAGCCCCGCCGGGCCGTCCGGGCCCGGGTCGAGGTGGACATCGGCCTGTGGGACTCACCGGTCGCGGTCGCCGAGCTGCGGGCCCACGGGGTCGACGATCTCGAGGTGCTCCGGATGCCGTTCGGCTCCAACCCGTCGTGGGTGTCACGGGCGCAGCTGCAGGCCGTCGAGGAGCTGATCCTGCGGTGAGGGTGGTCGTGCTGTCCGACACCCACAGCCCCCGGTTCTGGAAGGGCTGCCCACCGGCGGTGGCCCGCCACCTCTATGGCGCCGACCTCATCCTGCACGCGGGCGACGTCTGCACCGCCGACGTGCTGACCACCTTGGAGCAGTTCGCCCCCGTGCACGCAGTGCTGGGCAACAACGACCGGCCGGAGGTCACGGGCTGGGGTGCGCCCGCGACTCAGCTGCTCGATCTGGCGGGACTGGCGGTGGCGATGATCCACGACAGCGGGACAACGAAGGGCCGGACCGCGCGAATGCGGCGGCGTTTCCCCACCGCCGACCTGGTCGTCTTCGGCCACTCCCACATCCCGATGGACCTCACCGGGGACGGCATCCGCATCTTCAACCCCGGGTCACCCACCGACGAACGTCGCCAGCCGTACGGCACCCTCGGCCTGCTGGACATCACTGACGGCCGCCTCACCCAAGCCCAGATCGTCCCGCTGCCCAAGATCTGACACCACCGGATCTCGCGCCGCTGTCTGGACGACCAAGCGAGCAGAACACGCTTTTCGTTCTGCGAGCGCGGGAGGAAGACAACGGCTACGAGCGAAATCCGCGCCCGAGCGGAGGGAGGGCCATTTATCCAGCAGCGAGCTGCCCGCAGGCGCCGTCGATCTCCCGGCCACGGGTGTCGCGTACGGTCACCGGGACCCCCTTGGCCTCCAGCCGGCGGACGAACTCCGCCTCGTCGCGGCGCCGCGAAGCGGTCCAGACCGACCCGGGCGTCGGGTTGAGCGGGATCAGGTTCACGTGCACCCAGCCCCAGTTGCCGCGACGACGAAGCACCTTGGCCAACAGATCGGCCCGGTGCGCCTGGTCGTTCATGTCGCGGATCAGGATGTACTCGATCGAGACCCGGCGCTTGGTGATCCGGGCGTATTCCCAGGCTGCATCGACGACCTCGTCGACGTTCCATCGGGTGTTGATCGGCACCAGCTCGTCACGCAGCTCGTCATCCGGGGCGTGCAGGGACAGTGCCAGGGTGACCGGGATGCCCTCGGTCGCCAGCTGCTGCATCCGCGGGACCAGTCCAACGGTGGACACCGTGATCCCGCGGGCGCTCATCCCCAGACCGTCCGGGGCGGGGGTGACGAGCTGGCGTACGGCTCCGACCACGGCGTTGTAGTTGGCCAGTGGCTCGCCCATGCCCATGAACACCACGTTGGAGACCCGGTCTTGGCCCGTTGTGCCGCCAGAGTCGGCGGGGCCACCCGGGACCAGGCCGCGGTCCAGCTTGCGGGAGCCGTCCATCACCTGTTCGACGATCTCGGCGGTGCTCATGTTGCGTTGCAGCCCGCCCTGGCCGGTCGCACAGAACGGGCAGGCCATCCCGCAGCCGGCCTGGCTGGACACGCACAGCGTGACCCGGTCGGGATAGCGCATCAGCACGCTCTCCACCAGGGCACCGTCGTGCAGCCGCCACAGGGTCTTCACCGTGGTGTCGTCGTCGCAGCTCAGCTCGCGCACCGTGGTCAGCAGCGGTGGCATGAACTTCGCGGCCAACTCGTCCCGCACCCCGCCGGGCAGGTCGGTCCACTGCTGCGGGTCGTCACGCAGCCCCTCGAAGTAGTGCGCGGACAGCTGCCGGGCACGGTAGGCCCGATGACCGGCGGCTTCGACCTGCTCGCGGCGCTGGGTCGGGCTCAGGTCGGCCCAGTGTGTGGGGGGCTTGCCCCGGCGGGGGGCGTTGAAGACGAGAGGAAGAGGTGTGGCTGCGGCGGGGACGACGGAGGGGACCCGCTCAGGCTGGGGGTCGCTCATCCGCCGGGGACCAATACGTACATGATCAGCCAGGCTACCGGGGCGGCGAAGAGGAGCGAGTCCAACCGATCCATCACACCACCGTGCCCGGGCAGGAAGGAGCTCATGTCCTTGATCCCCAGGTCCCGCTTGATCATCGACTCGAGGAAGTCCCCGCAGGTGCCGACGGCGACGAGGCTGACCCCGAGCACGACTCCGACCCAGAAGGGGACGTGCAACCCGTAGACCGCCATCAGCACCCCCGCCGCGGTGCCGAAGACCAGCGAGCCGACGAATCCCTCCCAGGACTTCTTCGGGCTGATCCGGTGCGCCATCGGGTGCTTGCCGAACAGCACACCGGCCACGTAGCCGCCGGTGTCGCTCATCACCACCACCAGCATGAACGCGACCAGCCGGGCTGCCCCGCGGTCGCCCGCCAGCATCAAGGCAGTGAACGAGCCGAGCAGCGGTACGTAGGCGATGATGAACAGACTCGCCGCCGTGTCCTTCACGAAGCCGTCGGGCCCCCCCGGCATCCGCCAGACCAGCGACACGAGCACGGTCAGGGCCAGCGCCGCCAGCAGCACGCTCGTGGTCGAGAAGACCACCGGCTTCTGCAGGCCGGCCAGGTAGGACCCGATCGAGATGGCTACCGTCCCGATGACGATCGGCACGATGGCCGAGGTCATCCCGCGCTTGCGCATTGCCTGGTGCAGCTCCACCGAGCCGATGGCCAGCGCGATGGCCACCAGCACGACGAATGCCGGTTTCAGGAACACCAGACTCAAGACGATGTACGCCCCGAGGCCCAGCCCCACGGCCAGCGCCTTGGGTAGGTCCCGCCCGGCGCGGCCGTGATCCCGGACCGGAGCCGTTGGGTTCTCGGACACGTTCGTCAGCTCTGCACTCGACGCCCTCAGACGACGAGGAGCTCGGCTTCCTTGTGTTTGAGGACCTCGTCGATCGCATCGGTGTGCTTCTTGGTCGAGGCGTCGAGCTGCTTCTCAGCCCGGGCCACCTCGTCCTCACCGACCTCTTTGTCCTTGACCATCTTGTCCAGCGCGTCCTTGGCGCTACGGCGCGCACCACGAACCGAAACCCGGGCGTCCTCGGCCTTGTTCTTGGCCAGCTTGATGTACTCCTTGCGCCGCTCCTCGGTCAGCTGCGGCAAGGTCACCCGGATCGTCTTGCCGTCGTTGGAGGGGTTCACGCCCAGGTCAGAGTCCCGGATGGACCGCTCGATCGCCGTGACCGAGGACTGGTCGTACGGGGTGATCATCACCACCCGGGCATCGGGCACCTGGAAGGTGGCGAGCTGCTGCAGGGGCGTGGGCGAGCCGTAGTAGTCGGCCGTCAGCTTGGCGAACATGGCCGGGTGGGCACGACCCGTACGGATCGCCGCGAACTCCTCCTTGGCGTACTCGATCGCGGCGGCCATCTTCGTCTCGGCTTCGCGAATGATGTCGGAGATCACGTGATCCAGCTCCTTCAGGTGCGTGCGGCGTGTGTCGGATGTCGTGCCAGGGCGGATGGCTCAGGCGTGCACGGTGGTACCGATCTTCTCACCCGCGACCACCGCGACGATCGTGCCTTCGGTGTCGAGGCTGAAGAAGGTCATCGGCAGCTTGTAGTCCCTGGCCATGCTGATGGCGGTGGCGTCGGCGACCTTGAGGTCGCGGGCCAGGTAGTCGTCGTAGGTCAGGTCGTCGAACTTGATCGCGTCCGGGTGCTTGTTCGGGTCGGCGGAGTAGACGCCGTCCACACCCTGCTTGCCCATCAGCAGCACCTCGGCACTGATCTCCAGCGCCCGCTGAGCGGCGACCGTGTCGGTCGAGAAGTAGGGCATCCCCGAGCCGGCACCGAAGATGACGACCCGGCCCTTCTCCAGGTGCCGCTCCGCCCGGCGGGGGATGTACGGTTCGGCGATCTGACCCATGGTGATGGCGGTCTGCACCCGGGTCGAGACCCCGACCTTCTCCAGGAAGTCCTGCAGCGCCAGGCAGTTCATCACCGTGCCCAGCATCCCCATGTAGTCTGCGCGGTCGCGCTCCATCCCCGCCTGCTGAAGCTCTGCTCCGCGAAAGAAGTTGCCGCCGCCGACCACGACGGCGACCTGGACGCCGCTCTGGACGACCTGGGCGATCTGTTTGGCCAGCCCCAGCACGACGACGGGATCGACCCCTACCGTGCCCCCACCGAAGACCTCGCCGGACAGTTTCAACATCACACGCTTGTACGGACTGCTGCTCACAAAGGTCCTATCTGGTCTACCCCACGTCACGCGGTGTGGCTCGATCTGTTGGCGCTGATCTGTTGGAACTGGGGCGAGCACGAGAATGCGCTGCGAACCTCCGAGAAGGTTCGCAGCGCATTGTGTCACTCAAACGCCGGCGGCCTCGAACCGGACGAACCGGGTGACCTTGACACCGGCGGCGTCGAGCTGCTTGCCGACACTCGTCTTGTTGTCGGTCACCGAGGGCTGGTCGAGCAGCGCCACGTCCTTGAAGAACGAGTTCACCCGACCCTCGACGATCTTGGGCAACGCCTGGGCGGGCTTGCCCTCTTCCTTGGCCGTGGCCTCGGCGATCCGGCGCTCGTTCTCCACCAGGTCGGCCGGGACCTCGTCACGGGTCAGGTACTGCGGTCTCATGGCCGCGATCTGCATGGCCGCCGCGCGGGCCGCGGTCTCGTCGGCCCCCTCGTACTCGACCAGGACCCCCACCTGCGGAGGCAGATCGGAAGCGCGCCGGTGCAGGTACACGACGGTCTGGCCGTCGAAATAGGCCGCCGCACTCACCTCGAGCTTCTCGCCGATCTTGACGGCCAGCGACTCCACGGCCTCCGCCACGGTCTGCCCAGACTCCATCGCCGCGGCGTTGGCCGCCTCGATGCTGTCGGCCTTGCTGCTCGCCACGGCCTTGACCGCGTCGGCCGCCAAGGCCTGGAACTCCTCGTTCTTGGCCACGAAATCGGTCTCGGCGCCCAGCTGGAGCAGTGCACCGTTCTCACTGACCACCAGACCATTGGTGGCCGAACGCTCGGCACCTCGCTTGGCCGCCTTGGCCTGGCCGTTCACCCGGAGGATCTCCACGGCGAGGTCGTAGTCGCCGTCCGCCTCGGTGAGCGCTCGCTTGCAGTCCATCATGCCCGCGGCGGTGGCGTCGCGGAGCTTCTTCACATCAGCAGCAGAAATCGTTGCCACGTCTCAGATCCTCGTACTTTCGTATCCGTTTTCGGGTCAGGTGGGTGTTACTGGACCGGCTCGACCTGCGCCTCGACGTCGACCGGGGCCTCAGGCTCGACCTGGGCCTCAGGCTCGACCGGGGCCTCAGGCTCGACCGGGGCCCCAGGCTCGACCTGGGCCTCGAACTCGACCCGCGCGTCGGCGCTGGCCTCGGCCTCGACGGCGGCCTCGTCGGGCTGCTCCGCAGCGGGAACCGTGGCCGCGTCAGCAGCCGGGGTCTCGTCCGGGACGGCTGCGGCCGGCTCCTGCGAGGCGCCCAGCAGCTCGCGCTCCCAGTCGGGCATGGGCTCGGGCTCGGCCTCGGCCCCGGTCTGCGCACCGGAGCGCGACACCAGTCCTTCGGCAACAGCGTCGGCCAGCACTCTGGTGAGCAGCGAGACGGAGCGGATCGCGTCGTCGTTGCCCGGGATGGCGAAGTCAACCTCGTCGGGGTCACAGTTGGTGTCCAGGATGCCGATCACCGGGATCTTCAGCTTGCGTGCCTCGTCGACGGCGAGGTGCTCCTTCTTGGTGTCGACGATCCAGACGGCCTGCGGGGTGCGGGTCATCTCACGGATGCCGCCCAGGGTCTTGGCCAGCTTGTCCTTCTCCCGGCGCAACCCCAGCAGCTCCTTCTTGGTCAAGCCGGAGGCCGCGACGTCGTCGAAGTCCATCCCCTCGAGCTCCTTGAGCTTCTGGATCCGCTTCGTCATGGTGCCGAAGTTGGTGAGCATGCCGCCCAGCCAACGCTGGTTGACGTAGGGCATCCCGACGCGGGTGGCCTGCTCGGCGATGGTCTCCTGGGCCTGCTTCTTGGTGCCGATGAACAGCACCTGACCGCCGCGGGCGACGGTGTCTTTGACGAAGGCGTAGGCGCGATCGATGTAGGTCAGCGACTGCTGCAGATCGATGATGTAGATGCCGTTGCGCTCGGTGAAGATGAATCGCTTCATCTTGGGGTTCCAGCGACGGGTCTGGTGCCCGAAGTGGACGCCGCTCTCGAGCAGCTGGCGGGTGGTGACGACGGCCATGGCCGCATTCCTCTCTTTGTCGGTGCACGCGGACACCGACGTACGGTTTGCTCGAGGCCGAACGATTCGGCCTCGCCTGATGCCCGCACGACTTCCGCTCGACGAGTCGAGACCTGGGAAGTCGTCCGTCGACGGCTAGCCGTTCGGCGGATAGTGAGCATGCGAAGTCAGACCTGTGGTCAGGTCTGCTGCGCCGACTCTACACCGAGCCTGGCGCGGGCCGCCTGTTGTCCACAGCTGGCGGAAGGGTCCGGAGCGCTGTCCACAGCCGACCGCAGCGGCCGAACGATTGACCAGTGCGGTACGCAGACTCCAAGCATGTCCTCCCCTCCTCGGACCGCCGGACGCGGGATGTTGCTGCTCTGCCTGGTCCTGGCGATCGTGGCCCTGCTCACGGTGAGTTCGCCGGCCCAGGCCGCTCCGGTCTTGCCCGCCACCGGCGGCTGGCCGCTGTCCGGTGCCCCCCGGATCCTGAAGGCCTTCGACCCGCCCGTGGAGACGTGGGGGGCCGGTCACCGCGGCGTGGACCTCGCCGCCAAGCCGGGAGACCGGGTGCTGGCCGCCGCGGCGGGCCGGGTGAGCTTCGCCGGTTCGGTGGCGGGTCGGGGCGTGCTGACGATCGAGCACGGTGGCGGGCTGAGCACCACGTACGAGCCGGTGACCGCCCGGGTGGTCACCGGCACGACAGTCGCGGTCGGGGACGTGGTGGGGGTGGTCGCCACCGGCTCGCACTGCGGTGGCTGGTGCCTGCACTGGGGGCTGCGAGACGGTGAGACCTACCTGAACCCGGTGCTGTTGATCACCGAGGGCGACGGGTCGCTGAGGCTGGTGGCGGCCGCTCGCCGGGACGCCGTCGAACGGGCGGCGGCGGCGCGGGCGATCGCCAGGGCCGCTGCTGAGGCTGCGGTCGGGATCGCTGACGTGGCTGTTGGCCCAGCCGGGCGCCACGGCTTCAGCCGACCCGTCGCCGGAGCCGTCACGTCGCCGTTCGGCCACCGGTTCCACCCTGTCCGGCACGTGTGGAAGCTGCACGACGGGACCGACTTCGGGGTCGCCTGCGGCACCCCGATCCGCGCCCCGTACGCCGGACGGGTGACCCGGGCCTACTACGACCCCGCGTACGGCCGCCGGCTGCTGCTCGACCACGGCCGGGTCGACGGCCTCCAGGTGGTGACCGCGATGAACCACGCGACCCGGTACGTGGTCGGGGTCGGTGACCAGGTCAGCCATGGGCAGATCCTGGGCTACGTCGGCAGCACCGGCTTGTCCACCGGCTGTCACCTGCACCTCATGGTGTGGCTGGACGGGCGGCTCGTCAACCCGGAGAGCTGGCTGTGAGCCGACCAGTCTCAGGCCCGGGGGTGGGCCTGCTGGAAGGCAGCGCGCAGCCGGTCGTTGCTGACGTGGGTGTAGATCTGCGTGGTGGCCAGCGAGGCGTGGCCCAGCATCTCCTGCACGCTTCGCAGATCGGCCCCGCCCTCCAGAAGATGGGTGGCCATCGCGTGCCGTAGCCCGTGCGGGCCGAGATCTGGAGCCCCCTCCACCGTCCGCAGCGCCCGGTGCACGATCCGGCGTACGACACGGGGGTCGATCCGTTGACCCCGCTCACCCAGGAAGACGGCCGGGTCGGACTCGAGGCGGACGAGGTGTGGTCGGCCCTGGCCGAGCCACGCGTCCAGCGCCCGCAGCGCCGGGGCGCCCAACGGCACCGTCCGCTCCTTGCGGCCCTTGCCCAGCACCCGGACGGCCTGCCGGTCCCGGTCGACGTCGGCCACGTCCAGTCCGCACAGCTCAGAGACCCGGATACCGCTGGCGTAGAGGACCTCGAGCAACGCGACGTCGCGCAGCGCGACTGGGCCTGGTTCGACCTGGGCCCGGGCGATCGCCTCGGCCAGCATCGCAGCGGCGTCGGCCTGGTCCAAGGTGGGCGGCAGGGCCCGGACGACCTTGGGCGAGCGCAGGCTCGCCCCCGGGTTGCCGGGGGTCAACCCGGCCCGGTGGGCCCAGTCGAAGAAGACGCGCACCGCGGCCGCCCGGCGCTGCAGCGTGCTGCGGGACTGACCCAGTGTCTGCTGGCGGGCCAGCCAGCTGCGCAGCGCCCGCAGGTCGACCTCGGCCACCGAGGTGGTGCCCAGTCGCTGCAGGTGGACGAACAGGGTGGTGATGTCGCCGAGGTAGGCCCGGACGGTGTGCTCGGACAGGCCGCGCTCCAGCCGCAGGTGACGCTCCCAGTCCTGCCCGAGCGCCGCATAGACGGGGCTGAGCTCGTCCCGGGTCAGGCTGGGCTCCGGGTCGTTCTAGGCTCGGGGTCGGTGGACACGTCCCCTACCATCCGGCCCCGACCGGCTGCAGGCAAGACGCCACTCCGGGCCCGGGGGAGCGCGTGATATCCAGGATCAATGTCCCCCAGCCCAGAACGCGTGCTCGTCGGCGGATACACCGTGGAGATGGGCGGTCAGGCTCCCGGCATCACCAGCTGGACCCGGGGCCCCGACGGCGCCCTGGCCGAGTCGTCAGCGCTCGCTCTGGCCTCCCCCAGCTATCTGGTCCTGCACCCCGGCCAGCCCTGGGTCCTAGCGGTCACCGAGGGCAGCCCGTCGTGGTTGTCCAACGCCCGGATCGAGGCCGACGGCTCCCTCACCGAGCTGTGCACGGTGCAGACCGGCGGCGAGCTCGGCTGCCACCTGACCCTGGCTCCGGGCGGCCGGCACGTCGTGGTGGCGCACTACGGGTCCGGTTCGGTGGCCAGCTTCGAGATCGGCGCGGACGGCGCGTTGAGCGAGCGACGGGACCTGCGCCAGTTCGTCGGCAGCGGCGCGGACCCGGAGCGACAGGGGGGTCCGCACGCCCATCAGGTCGTCTTCGACTCCGACGTGCTGCTGGTGACCGACCTGGGCACCGACCGACTGCACCGGTTGAAGCTGGCCGCCGACGGCACGTTCTGCGAGGCGGGTCCTCCGGTCGAGCTGCCCGGCGGTTCGGGCCCGCGGCATCTGGTCGTGGTGGGCGGGGATCACCTGGTCGTAGCCTGCGAGCTCAGTGCGGAGCTGTGGCTGGGGGTCCGGACCGAGACGGGTTGGGCCCAGGCCCAGACGGTCGCGACCTCCATTGCCGAGCTGAGCGATCGCGTCGCCCCCTCGGCGATCCGCGCCGACGGGGACACGATCTTCGTGGCCAACCGGGGGGCCGGCACGATCGCCGTCTTCACCCTGGACCGGGCGAGGCACACCCTGACCCGAGTCCGAGAGTTTCCCTGCGGCGGTCCGGTCCCTCGGGATCTGGTGCTGCACGACGATCAGCTCTGGGTGGCCAACCAGACCAACGATCTGGTCAGCGTCTTCGACCGCAGCGCCTTCGGTGCCCCGCGATCCGCCTTCGAGATCAGCGCCCCGAGTCCGACCTGCGTCGTGCTGCTGGATCCGGATCTGGCGCGCTAACGTGACAGCCGTGACCACCGACCAGCTCAGGACCGGCGGAACCGTACGGCCGATCAGGCGGTGGGGAACCCCCGTCATGCATGCCCGCACCCGCCCCGTGACCTCGTTCGACGAGAGCCTGCAGACGCTGCTGCAGGACATGTTCGCGACCATGTACGCCGCCGAAGGGGTCGGGCTGGCGGCGACCCAGGTCGGGGTGGACCTTGCCGTGTTCGTCTACGACTGTCCCGACGACGACCAGGTCCGCCACATCGGGGTGGTCTGCAATCCCGAGGTGACCCTGCCCGAGGGCAAGGACCGCAAGCTGGACGCCGCCGACGAGGGGTGCCTGTCCCTTCCCGGGGCGTACAGCGAGCTCGCGCGGCCCGACCACGCCACCTGTTCTGGTCAGGACGAGCACGGCGCGGCGGTTCAGATCACCGGTACCGGTCTGCTCGCCCGCTGCCTCCAGCACGAAACCGACCACCTCAACGGCACCGTGTTCGGCGACCGGCTCTCGGGTCGGGCCCGCAAGAAGCTCCACTCGCGTCACAACGACCGGGCCCACACGTACCCCGACGACTGGCCGGTCTCCCCGCGTTCCTACGACGAGGACGACGAGTTCGAGGACGACGAGGCGAACGGCGATCGGGACAATGTGTAGCAGGCGATAGCGGTCGCCGCGGCGACGTTGAGGGAGTCGATGCCGGCGGACATGGCGATGGTGGCCCGTACGGAGGCCCCGGCACTCCAGCGCTCGGACAGCCCGGCGCCCTCGGTGCCCACCAGGACCGCCACCCGGTCGTCGGGCCCGAGACCAGCCGCCACCTCGCCCAGGTCGACGGCATCAGGGGCCAGGGTCAGCGCAACGGTCCGGAAGCCGGCCGAGCTCAGCAGTTCCGGTGCGTCGTGCCAGCGGTCCAGCCGGGCCCAGGGCAGGGAGAAGACCGCGCCCATGCTGACCTTGACGGCTCGGCGGTAGAGCGGGTCGGCGGCCCGCGGGGCCAGCAGCACCCCGTCCCAGCCGAGACCCGCGGCGTTACGTACGATCGCGCCGACGTTGGTGTGGTCGACCACGTCCTCGACGACCACGAGCCGCTGCAGGCGCAGCAGGTCGGCCACCTCATGACGCTGCTCCCGGTGCAACGAGGCCAGCGCGCCCCGGTGCACGTGGAATCCGGTGACCTCCTCGGCCAGCTCCGCACTGACCAGATAGACGGGCACACCGGGCCAGCCTCGGGTCACGTCTTCGAGCCCGGCCAGCCACCGCTCGGCGAGCAGGAACGAACGCGGCCGGTGACCGGCCTGGACGGCGCGGCGGATGACCTTCTCACCCTCGGCGATGAACAGCCCCCGCTCGGCTTCCAGGTGCCGACGCAGGGAGCCTTCGCGCAGCCGTACGTAGTCGGCCAGCCGCTCGTCGTCGGCCACGGTGATCCTGGTCGTCGTCATCCGCGCCCCGGGGTCAGGCGGCACGGCGCGACAGCTGGGCCAGCAGCGCGACCAGTCGGTTGCGGACCCGTACGGCTCGCCGTGGGTCGCCGCCGGCGAGGACCCCGATCGTCACCCCGTCCAGCTCGGCCGTGGCCGGGGTCCAGGCGGAGGAGGCATTGGCGTCATCGGCTCGGACGCAGAACACCCGGCCAGCCTCCGCCTCGCCGGCGGCGGCGGCATTGACCCGCGGGTCGTTGGTGGCCACCAGGGCGTACCAGGCGTCGGCCAGGTCCCCGGCGCGGTAACCGCGGCGTTCCCAGACGATCCGTCCGTGCTCGGCCAGCCGAGCCGGGCCGAGCGCGAGATCAGGTGCGATGACGGTCACCTCGGCACCCGCCTCGAGCAGCAGCGGCAGTCGCCGCTGGACCACCGCACCGCCGCCCACCACGACGACCCGACGCCCGGCCAACCGTAGGCCGGCCAGGTAGGGCTGTCGATCCGTCCGGTGGATGCGGGTCACCACGGGCTCATCCTCACCCGCCGGGACACCTGGCAAGCAGAGTGTCCAACCAGTGATCCGCAAGAGCATAACCTTGCATAGGGCTAAGGAAAGGCCTTAGCCTTGACAAATGCCCTTTGTGCTCACGGTCGACCAGATCGACTCCCGGACCTCCGGCGACCTCGTGCACGACACCCTCGCCCGCCTGGGCGACGTGCCCACCGTACTGCCGTTCACCCGGACGGTGGGTGACGAGTTCCAGGGCCTGCTCGACACTGCGGTGTCAGTGGTCGATGTCATCCTCATGCTCATGCGATCAGCTCAGTGGCACATCGGACTGGGGATCGGTTCCGTGCAGCGACCGTTCACGGCTCCGGACCCGCGAGCCGCTCGGGGCGACGCCTTCTTGGCCGCCCGGACAGCGGTGGAACGGGCCAAGGTCGAGCCCAGCCATCTGGTCGTGAACGCCGTACGCTCCGCCGACGAGGCCACCGACGTCGAGACCGTCTTCCGCCTGGTCGGGGCTTTACGCAGCAGACGGACGGACCAGGGCTGGCAGGTGGTGGACCTGCTGAGCGCGGGACACACCCAGCAGCAGGCGGCCACCCAGCTCGACATCACCCGCCAAGCCGTCAGCCAGCGCGCTCACACGGCCGCGTGGACCCTCGAGCTGTCCACCATCCCCACCCTGGTCCGGCTGCTCGACCGCGCCGACGAGGCGCTGTCGTGACCGGCTGGGCGGGCGCCGCGCTGCTGCTCTGGCTGCTGCTCAGCGTCGCCGGGATCTGGGTCTGGCTCCCCCGCCTGGAGAGATGGCTGGACCGCACCTGGGTGCTGCTCAGCACCCTGATCGGGTCTGTCGCGCTGACCGGGTTGGTCGCCCTGCTCGGCGCCCTCGCCCCGCCGCTGCCCGCCCCGTGGTCCTGGGTCGGGGTGGGCCTGGCCGCGGCCGGAGCGGTGCTGAGCGGCGGCGCCGTCGTGGTGAGCCTGCTGACCCTGGCCAGCACCCCGACGCGTTCCTCGGTCCGGGCACAGCGCACGGTGCTGCGGGGCGGCAGCTGGATCGGCGCGCTGGAGCGGCTGGGTCTGCTGGCCACCGTCCTGGCCGGGTGGCCGGAGGGGATCGCCGCGGTGGTCGCGATCAAGGCCTTCGCCCGCTATCCCGAGCTGAAGTCCGCACAGGAGAGCGGCGCCATCGAGCGGTTCATCATCGGGACGTTTGCCAGCCTCGGCTGGGCGGCGGCCTGCGCGGGCGTGGCCCTCGTCCTCCTGGACTGACCACGGCGGCATGGACTGGGTCGTGGTCGGCCCCGGCCGAGACGCTCGCCCTGCGGGTCACCGCAGCAGGTTGATGATCGCGGCCACCCCGATGGTGACGATGACGACCCGGTAGACCGTCGGCGGGATCTTGCGTCCGACCCGCGCTCCCACCTGGGCCCCGAGGACCGAGCCG
>JAABUN010005492.1_pt1 | contig 15682 bp, 14 predicted proteins | sample 5559311 | NCBI WGS metagenome assembly JAABUN01 (sample SAMN10711877, study PRJNA513370) | rock metagenome | isolation source: Antarctica rocks | place: Antarctica: Victoria Land, Siegfried Peak sud
GAAGTGCCCTGAGATACGGCTATGGAGGTTATCGAGTTCTGCTAACCAAGCTTTGACAGCAGGAAGCTTACCGCTGGAGAAAGTCATAGCTCAACTTACTCCTGCTAACTGCGGCTGTAATACTAGCAAAAGTGAAGGGTAGCGGCTCACCATTGACCGATGACGACAAAGATTACATACAACACGCTATATCAGAATTTGCAAGAATTGAGCAGCGTATCGAAACCTTACTTGGGCAGCAGGCCGGATTAAATGATATGCCAGAAATGAATCAGCTCATCACGAGACATGCTGAAGAATTTACTAGAATGGAAATAGAGTTGAGGAGAGGACGGCAGTGAGCATGAGCCAAGACACAGAAGCTAGGCTGCTAAAAATAATAGCTTTACTCAAAACGCAGACTATAGACGGCACACTCGAATGGAGAGAAAGCTTCGCTAGGAGCTACCAAGCAACGTTGGCAGGACAAACTTTAGTTTTAAGCAAGGAAGATGTAGGACTTGGTTCTGTTCTTGAGATTAGAGGAAAGAAAGGAGAAGTGATAGAGAGGATCGAAAAGCTTGATATCAGGGCCGTGACAAACCCAGGTCCAGCACTTAACCCAGTTAGATTTAGCTCGGCAGTAACTGATGCTGTAGATGAACTTCATAGTCTTGTAGAGCGAAGAAAAGAAACCATGTTAGAAACTACACTGAATAATCTACTAAACGTTTTGGAAAGCCGTTCCAGGTAGAAAATTATTCGTTAGAAAGAAAGGTTCAGAAGCGGTTCCGGCCTTTCACACCGGCTCTCAATCGTCACCGTCTGCCCGGTTTCAGCAGCTTTGAGAGTGGCCAGCATGACCTCGAGCGCGTGCAGTGCAAAACGCCCATCGGCCCGGTGCGCTCTCCCCTGCTCTATCGCTGAAACCAAATCTGCCAGCGCTAAACCCCAACCGGACTCGAGCGTGTCGAACCCATGCACGAGCGGTTCTTCGCGCCATTCTTTCTCTCCCGCCCCGCGCACCCGCACCGGCCCGTCCATCGCGTTGGGCGCAGCCAGACTGAGGGTACCGTCCGCACCGTAGACTTCAAACTTGGGCTGCTCAGAAGCCCAGACATCGAACGAAGTGGTGAGCGTGCCGATGACGCCGCTTTCAAATTCCAACGTGCTGACGATATGCGTCGGCGTCGTCACTTTGAACGTTGTACCGGCAAGCGGTTCAGACGTAATGGTGCGCTCTGGAAAGCTGATACGGCTCATTCCGGCAACGCGCACGACCGGCCCTAAGAGCGCGACGAGCGCCGCGACGTAGTACGGCCCGATGTCGAACATCGGTCCCGCACCGGGTTCGTAAAAAAAGGCCGGGTTCGGGTGCCAGGTTTCCATGCCGTGACTGAGCATTGCCGCGTGAAAGGCGACGGGCGTCCCGGTAGCGGAGTCGTCCAGGAGTTTACGGCACGTTTGTACCGCTGCGCCTAAAAAGGTCGAGGGCGCACACGCGACGCGCAAGCCTTTAGAGTCGGCGAACTCGAGCAGCGCGTGAGCATCCTCAAGCGACGTAGCCAGCGGTTTTTCGCTGTAGACGTGTTTGCCAGCTTCGAGGATTGACCGCGAGACCTCCGCATGAACCTGCGGTACCGTCAGGTTGACGATGACCGCGAGGTCGGGGTGAGAAAGCAACTCGGCAACCGGGAGCGCCTCGAGACCGAATTCTTCAGCCCTCGAGCGCGCCGCGTCCATATCGAGGTCGCTGCAAAAGGCGAACTCGAGCCCTGGAAAATATTCTCTTGCTCGTAAGTAAAGCGGACTGATGTTGCCACAACCGATGACGCCGATTTTCATCCCAAGCTCCTCTAAATGATTAAGCTTCTGCTGGCGCAGAAACCGAAACGTGCGCTTCGTGTCGAACGAGCGCCTCGTGCGCGATAAATTGCAGCAACGCGAAGACGACCAAACCCGGCGCAATCAGCGTAGCGCCGCCCCAATCCGCAACGCCGCTTAAGATTCCCGGTAACGCTGCTGACCCCAACGACCCCGCCGCGACCTGCACCCCGATGGCGTGGGCGCTCAAGTTTGGGCCGACCAGCGCTGGAGTCCGCGACACCGACGTAGGATAGACGGGCGCGAGCGTCAAACCCATGAGGGCGACGCCGAGAAAACTTACGAGCGGTATAGGAGCAAACCATAGTACGGCGGCTCCCAAGACGGTTCCAGCGGTGCAGAAGCGCAGGAGCCTCGAGCTGCCCACCCGGTCTACCACCGCGCCCATTAAGAGCCGTCCGGCGGTGATACACGCCCAGTAGAGCGCCGCCGCGTTCCCCGCAACTTCGGCCGGAACACCCCGGCCCAAATTGAGCAGGCTGCTGCTGAGCTGCCCGGCGCTGACCGAGGTGCCGGTGTGCATAAAAAGGAGCGCCATCCCGAGCCACGTGACGCCGAGGCCGAGCGCGACGCGCAAGCTGGCCCTGACTGGGTTCTCAGTGTCGCCTTTCGTAGATTTGAAACGAAGCGGGGGCCACAGCTGCCGGTAGCGGAGCATCAGCACGATAAGCACGAGGTAAACCCCGGCGACGCCCGCGTAAACCCAGCGCCACGGCAGCCCTAGAGACAACGCCCAAAGCGTAAATAAAAAGGGACCGAGACTCGAGCCAAGGCCGTAAAACGCGTGCAGCCAGTTCATCCGGCTCGCAGGGTAGTGCGCGGCGACGAAGGTGTTGAGACCAGCGTTGAGCATCCCGCCGCCGATACCCAAAATAAGCGTCGAAGTGACCACGAGCGTCCAAGACGCCCCCAGATAGCCGAGCAACCCGACCAAAGCAAAAAGAGCACCGACGGCGCAGTACGACGAGGTTCGTAAGCGGGCGAGTGCCCAGCCGCTCGTCAGACTCGAGGCCAACCCCCCAAGCATCAAAGCTGCAATCAGTACCCCAACCGACCCTAAAGATTGCCCGAACGCCGGGCGCAGCACGAGCCACGACGCGCCCAAGACGTTGTTTGAGAGTCCCACCGCGATAAACCCCAGATACGCTGTCCAGAGCGGAACTGAAATCTTTTGACCCACCCGTTATCGCCCGCCCCCGCCACGGACAAGAAACGCCAGCGTCACCAGCACCAGGCCGATTAAAAGCGACAGCGCCGAGACGACGAATTCGGCGCTGTCGCGCGGTACCCAGAAGAGCAGGAGCAGCGATAAAACGACGATGAACATCCCGGCGCGGGCGAAGAGTTTAAGACCGTCACCGGACATACGTGGTACCTTTTAGCTCAACCTTCATAAGGCTCGAGGCTACCGCCCTCAGTTAGAGGAATACACGCAACCTGTGCCCGACTCCCCGCTACGTCGCCCAACTCGGGCTCTTGAGCGTCGCAACGTCCCGGTTCAAAAAATGGGCAGCGCGGGTGGAAGGTGCAGCCTGCCGGGAGCGCCGTCAGGCTCGGTACGTCCTCACTGCGGAGCGTCAAGATTTCCTTGTGCCGCGTTCGGTCGGGGTCGGGTTCGGGAATGGCGGCGAGGAGCGTTTTGGTATATGGGTGCTGTGGTTTTTCGGTGACCTCGCGCGTCGGCCCGACCTCGACGACGCGGCCCAGATACATCACCGCAATCCGCCCCTCCCAGGCAAAATATTTTGCCAGCGCCAAGTCGTGGGTGATAAAAACAATCGTCAGATTGAGCGTTTCGCGCATCTTCATCAGCGTGTTTAAGATCGAGATGCGGATCGACACGTCCACCATGCTGACCGCTTCGTCGGCGACGATGACTTTAGGTTCGGTCGTGAGGGCGCGGGCAATCGACACACGCTGACGCTGCCCGCCCGAAAGCTGATGCGGATATTTACCGATGATGTCGGCGGTGGGCGTCAGACCGACCAACTCTAAAAGTTCTTCGGCGCGGATACGGGCCGCTTTGCGGTTTTTCGCAAACCCGTGACGGAGCAGCGGATAGCTCATGATGTCGAAGACGCTTTGCGTCGGGTTCAGCGACGCGTAGGGGTCTTGGTGAATAATTTGCACGGCGCGGCGGTAACGTTTATACGCGTCGCCCTGGAGTGTGACGACGTCTTGCCCTTCAAAAAGAACACGTCCACCTGTAGGCGAAAGCAGCCCGGAAAGGATTTTGCCGGTCGTCGTTTTGCCGCAGCCCGACTCCCCGACCAAACAGAGGAACTCGAGCCCGTTGACGCTCAAGTCCACGTCCCGGAGGACGGGCACGACGGTGCGCCCTTTGCGGAAGTCCCGACCGACGCGCTCGAACTCGAGTAGCGGCGTACTTTGCTCGGCTGTCATCCGCTCACCTGCTTAGGTGTTGGGGACACGTCTTTGTCCCACAGTCCGGCCCTCGCCTCAATGACCTCGTCTGTGTGCCAGCACGCCGCCGTGTGGCCGCCGCCGAAATCTGTAAGCGGTGGGGCTTCTTTATGACACTGTTCGCTGGCAAAGGGGCAGCGCGGGTGAAATTTGCAGCCCGGTGGCGGGTCGATCAGGTCGGGCGGCGACCCGGAGATGCTGGTCAGCTCGAGCGACCCACTCAGACGCGGTACCGAACGTAACAGTCCGAGCGTGTAGGGGTGCAGCGGTTTGTAAAAGATGTCGTCAACTGCGCCCATTTCAACGATTTCGCCCGCGTACATCGTCGCCACACGGTCGGCCATCTCTGCGGCGAGCGCCAAGTCGTGACTGATAAAGATGATGCTAAAACCCAACCGCTCCTGCATCTCACTCAGCACGTCGATAATCGCGCGTTGGGTGAGGATGTCGAGCGCCGTGGTCGGTTCGTCTAAGATGACGACCTTCGGGTCTAAGAGCACGCCCAGAGCCAAAAGCGCCCGCTGCTTCATCCCGCCCGAGAGTTCGTGGGGGTAGCTGTCCCAGACGCGTTCGGGGTCGAGCCGGACGAGTTTGAACAACTCCAACGTCCGCTTTTTGACCTTTGCCGTGCCGCGTTCGCCGTGCGCGTAGGCCGTGTCTAAAAACTGTTCGTGAACGCGCAACACCGGGTTAAAGGCGTTTTGTGCGCCCTGAAAGACCATCGCGCACTCGTTCCAGCGAAAGCGGCGCAACTCGCGTTCGCTCATCGCCAGCACGTCTTGCGCCTTGCCCCCTTTGAAGTAGCGTACGCCGCCCTGGGTGACTTTGGCGGAGCGCACGAGCATCCGGATGAGCGCGAGCGACAAGGTTGTCTTCCCGCTGCCCGACTCGCCGATCAGGGCGAGTGCTTCGCCCCGGTGGAGGGTAAACGACACGTCGTTGACGGCCCGGACTGCGCCGCGCGGCGCGGCGTAGGTGACGGACAAGTTAGTGACCTCGAGCACCTTCTCAGCTTCGGCGAAGACTTTAACACCCATCAGGCTGCCCTCAAGCGGGGGTCGAAGACCTCCTCCAAAGCGCGCGCAAACATCACCATGCTCACCTGAAAGAGCGCAATCGCTACGACCGGCGCAAGCACCATCGCCGCGCTGTCGGGGCTGAAGAGCGCCCCTCGCGTCCGGCCGAAGTAGAGCATCACACCCCACGAGTAGTCGTTGATGGGAGCCATTCCGAGGAAAATCAAACCAATCTGGTCGTACATGGCAAAGGTTACAGCTAAAATCAGGTTGATCAGCACAAAGCTCATCATATTCGGCAGGATTTCACGGACGATGATGTGGCGGCGGCCCAAGTCGAGCGCCCGCGCCGCCTCGACGTAGTCGCGTTCACGCAAACTCAACACCTGTGCCCGTACCGCCCGCATCAGCGCAGGCCAGACGAGCAGACCGATCAGCGTCGCTAGCAGCAAGATGTTATCGAGGGTAAACAGCGCGGCCAAAACAATCAGCAGCGGAAAACGCGGGAGCACCAGAATAAAGTTCGCCAGCGCCGTCAGCACCCGGTCTACAGGGCCACCTAGAAGCGCGGCGAGCGACCCGAGGAGCACGGCAATCGTCGTAGAGATGAGCCCTGCCAAAAGCGCTGTTGCGATAAGTGTACGACCCCCGTTGACGATGTGGCTGAAGATGTCGCGGCCCTGCGTATCGGTCCCGAGCAGATGCCGGGGGCCGAGCGCCGCGTTTGACACGGCCAGGTCGGGAAAGTCGGTTTCGGGACCGATGGGATACGTTTTGAGCGATTCGGAAAAGAGCACGAGCGCGCCTAGCTTGTTGTCCATCAGGTCTTGCAAGCCGTCCTCGACGCCCGAGCCGCGGCGATAGTCTTCCGTGTTGCTAAAGGTAGCTTCTAAAGGATCGACCAAATCCTCCCCGGCTGAACTCCGGACATACCCGACAACTTGACCTGTAAGCGACGCCAGCGACGTATAACGCTCGGCGTCGGCGGCGCGGGTGACGAGTTCCAAACGTGAGCCCGGCGGCGCGTTGACCTGATCAGTTTTAACCTCGTTGTCGAAGGGAACGAAAAGCGGCCCGATAAAGACGAGCACGGCGTAAAAGACCAACCCGACAAACCCGATCAGCCCGGCCCACGTCCGCCCGAGCGCCCTAAAGAACCGCCCCACACCGCCCACTAGCGGTCTCCTTCGACCCTGACGCGCGGGTCGAGGCGGCTGTATAACAGGTCAGCTAAAATGTTGGCCGCCACGACCGAAATAGCGATGACCAAAAACACCCCTTGCATCGAGGTGTAATCACGCTGTGAAATGGAAAAGAATAAAAAGCTGCCGATGCCCTTATAGACAAACAGTTCTTCAATAATGACGCTGCCGCCGATGACTAAGCCGATATTGACCGCGAGCAGCGTAAACAGCGGGAGTGCCGCGTTACGACCGACATAGGTTCCCGCAATACGCCCCGGCGAGAGCCCACGCGCCCGCGCTACGTTGACATAATCTTCACCCAACACGCTGATGGTGCTGCTCCGCATGTTGAGCGTCCAGCTGCCGAGCGTCCCGATAATGTAGACGAGCACCGGCAGAAACGCGTGCGTCAAGACGCTCCAGATAAACGCCGGGGTAAAGTCGGGGGTCAGGCCGGGGTCGTAGGTGCCGCGCAGCGCGCCGATATTAAACCACTGCAGCTGCACCCCGAAAATCACTAAAATAAGTAAACCCCAAATATAGTCCGGGACGGCCCCTAAAATCGCCGCAAAAAACGAGATAAAGGTGTCAAGCACCGAGTTGCGGTAGTAGGCAATGAGCATTCCGAACAGCATCCCGATTACAAAGCTGAGCAAGAGCCCGAGCCCTACGCAAAAGAGTGTCCACGGCAAGTAACGGGCAATCTGGTCGATCACGTGTGTCCCGGTCGAGGTGATGGACTGACCCAGGTCGCCGCGTACGAGGTCCCTTAAATACCCGAGATACTGCTGAAACACGCTAGCGTTCGGGTCGAACGAGAACTGCGACGCGGCCTGTTGCATCGCCTCGGCGTAGGTTAAATTCGACTGGTTCATCAAAAAACCGACGTAAACGTCAACGGGGTTACCGGGCATCAGCCGGATCAAAAAAAAGGTGAAGGTCACGACCGCCCAGATGGTCAGCAGCGCCTGCAAGAGCGTGCGAACGGCGTAGCTCGAGACGAGGCGCTGCAGCCAGCTACTCTCTAGCGGGGGCGGGCCGGATAACGATTTAGTCGTCTGCATAAAAGGTAAAGGTCAAGCTGCCGCATCAGTATAGTGAATACGGCAGGGCAGCTTGACCTCAAACCTCCTAGTTCTTGGCGGGGCCGATGCCGCCGGTGAGGAGCAAATAGGTCATAAACGGATCGGGTACCGAGGTACCGTTTTGATAGATTGGGTCGTCGTCGGACGGCGCGTCGACGAACTTACGGTTCAAGGGGTTGTTGCCGTAACGCTCCCACAGCGGAATCGCCGGTAAAAGTTCGTTATACGACTTTGCCAGTTGAGCTGCTTGCTCGCGCTGCTTAGCCTCGTCGAGACCGCGAGCAGACGCCAGCGCCAACTCGAGCAGATTTACGTCGCCGCCCGAGTAGGTAACGTCGAGGTCGAAGTTCATGCCACCCCCGGTACTTTCACCGGCCAACGTTCCTTGGCCGTCATACCGCTGATACGGCTCTAAGTAGCTGACATAAGGCAGCGGGCTCGCCGCGCCCCAGTTACGAATCGCCAGCTGGAAGTTGCTGTCGTAAACGTCTTGTAACTGCTGCTGCGACTGCTCGCCGCGCGCGGTGATCTCAAAGCCGAAATCGTTCAGCGCCTGCGTGACGTTTTCAGCGGCGGCGGCCCAATCAGAGTAGTCCGACGGAAAGATCAGCGTAAACGCCATCCGCTTGCCCGCTTCATCTTGCCATACGCCGTCTGCGCCTTTGGTAAAGCCAGCGTCGGTCATGATTTGTGCGGCCGTGTCGGGATCGTAATCGTACTGGTCTAGCCCCTCTAAGACCGATTCGTCCACGGTATTTTCAGCGATCAGGTCGCTCATCCCGGCCATATACTCGACTGCGACACCCGAGTCCCCGAGCGCGACAAAGCCGTTTTCATCACGGTCGATGGCGTGGGCAATGGCCTGACGCACTTCGACGCGGTCAAAAGGGGCGACGCTGTAGTTAAAGTACAAAGCCGGACCCGAGTAGAGCGGGCCGCGGATAATGTCGATCCCTTGGTCAACAAACGCCGCTTCGGTTGCAGGCGGAAAACCGTAGGTGCCGTACCACAGCTCACCGGCGGTGACGAGCGGGGTCACCGTCTCGGTCTCGCCGTTCCACAAGACAACGTTATCGAACTTCACCACGTCGGCGTTAAAACCGTCCGGGTTTTTGGTCAGCATGGCGCGGGCGTCGCTGATGTTGGCCTTAGTCAAGTTGTAGGGGCCGGAGGTCACGTATTTTGCCGGACGGAACTCGGTCAGCTCGGTTAAAAGGTCGGAAAACGCCTTGTCGTCCGAAGTGACCCCTTCTTCGATCAGCTTCCCGGCGCGGTCGCCAAAGTCGCCGTAAACGCTGTTCGCGCGGATCGCTTCGACCATGATCTGCCGCTCGGCGGCGTACGACGGCTCATCAAAGACGAACCGGACTGTTTTGTCGTCAACCGCTTCGACACGTTTTAGACCGTCCCAAACGGACGAGTTGAGCAAGTAGTTGATGTTAAAAGTGGTCACCACGTCCGCTGAAGAAAACGGCGTGCCGTCACTCCAGGTGACGCCGTCTTTAAGCTTCACGACGTAATCGTTACCGTCAAAGCCAAACGAGTCGGCGAGCATCCCTTCGTATTTACCGTCGGCCCACTTATAGATGCCCAGAGGGGGCTCGAGCAGATCCGAATAAAAGCCGTAAAAGTTGATCGCGTTGGTTGCAAAGGTGTTGAAGTGACCGTCCGGGGGGACGGGGTACGGATAACCGCCGTAAAACGTCGGGCCTTCTTGCGCCGCCGCCGTACCCAACAGGGCAAGAACGAAAGCAGCCTTGAACGTGAGTCCCTTAAACCTACGCCACATAACCGACCTCCTTGAATTTTACCTAAAGCACCTACGCGCTGAGTGTACCACTAGGCTACCAATCGTGTCATGAAAAGCCAATTGTGGTAGCGAATGGCGTTTCCAAAAGGGCATTGACACAAATATCACTTCAGAATGCGCGCGTCGGTCGGTAAAACTCGTATTGAGCGCGTTGCTTCGCAGAACTTCGTACCTTCCGACCAGACGCTACCTGCTAAGAAGTAAGTTTCATGAAGTAGGGAGCAAGATCGCAGTCTTTCGCACTCTAAGTATTTGCTCTAAGTATTTAGGGTGTCCAGCTGAGGCCCAGCTCGAGCGGAAACCTCGGCCCTTGCCGTTTATAGTTCAGCGTACTTAGCTCTTGACCGACCGTTCCGGGCGTCAGCGCGAGCAGTGTATGGGCCGCTTTACCCTTGAGTTCAGCCGTCAGGTACCCCGATTTGACGACGAGTAAGCTCGTCTCGGAGAGATTGACCCCTAAATTTTCAATATCTGCCGGGTAGTGGTACGGGCGACGGGACGCGCTGAGGATGACCTTGACCGCGCCGATCTGAACGACGGCTTGACGTTCGCGGTCGGTCTCGGTGGGCTCGAGATAAACAACGTGGGCGTGAACATGGACAGGCCGACTCGTTTCTGAGTCGAGAGTTGCGCCGAGGGTCAGCTCGAGCTCTGCTCCTACTCCCGCCTCGTAGCAAGCGCTCACCGCAGGCGCGTCGGCGAGTCCGGCAACCACGGCACCTTCTGGGTCGCGCTCGAGCAATTCTGCCAAAACAAAGGTCGTGTCGCCCACGCCGCCACCCGTCGGGTTGTCACCGGAATCGCTCAAGATAACCGGAAAGCTGTCTAAAACAGCAAATTGCTCCAAACACCACTCGAGGCTTCCTTCCGGGACGCCGAAGTGAAATTTACGGCGCGCGTGCCAGTAGCGTTCGGCAAGGTGCGCAGCTTCACGCCTCAGCACGTCCTCGTCCGTGCCGGTCAGCACCACGCTCGCGCCCGCTCTCGGTTCGTCGGCCCAGACGTACCCCACCAGCAGCGAAGCGTCGAGTACCCCGTCTACAGCGTCTATTTTCGTCAAACTATCGTAGAGACTCCGGGCCGGTTCGTCGTCGGTGCTGGTCATTTCACCGGGTAGGACGACCGGGATAGAGACCCACTCGAGCCGGGGCCGAATGCCGCCGTGAAGCGCGTCTACCAGCACCTTGCAGGCCCGTTGTTTGGTCTCGGTTACGTCGATATGCGGCGCGGTGCGAAACGCACTGAATATATCGAGCGCGCCGATAATGCGTTTTGAAAGGTTGCCGTGCAGGTCGTAGCTTGCGGCGATCAAACACTCCGGCCCGACGACAGCCCTCGCCGCCGTGATCCAGTCCCCTTCGGCGTCGTCCATACCTGAGACGTTCATCGCGCCGTGCATGTCCAAAAAAAGACCGTCTACGGGGCCGAGCGCCTCGAGCCGCGTTAAAAACTCGTCTTTGAACGCCCTGTAAGCCTGAAGCGTGACCGGCCCACCCGGAAGCGCCGCAGCGTGCAGCGTCGGTAAAAACTCGGCTTCATATGCGTCTAAAAAGCGGTAGCGTTCGCTCTGCCGTAAAGCCTCGCCGCACAGCACGTGGAAGTTCTCGGTCGTTGTCGGTACCGGGTTAAAGGTGCTCGATTCGGTATGGATACCGCCGAAAGCGATACGGTAACTCACACGCGCCTCGCCAACGCCTCGACAGCGGCCGCGTCGGTAAAGGCCGGTGAACCGAAAGCAAACGGCAAAAAAGACAGCTGCGCAGGTTGCTGCGCCGAAAAGTGCAACTCGGACACACCGGTTTCTCTGACGATCTGCGCGGCGTTCGACACCCGAACGCCGCCCCCCGCGATGATGACGATACGTTCAGCCGCTTGTTCGTTGAGCGCCGCCAGGCGCGACAAACCGGCCAGCGCGTCCGGTTGTTGCCCGGAGGTCAACAGGCGCGTGACGCCCAAAGCGACAAGTTGCTCTAACACCTTAAACGGTTCTCGGCACACGTCGAACGCGCGGTGAAAGGTCACCGGGAGTGGGTCGGCTGCCGCCATAAGACGCTTCATCGCCAGTAGGTCGAGCGCGCCGTCAGGGGTAAGGGTACCGAAAACCAGCCCCGCCGCGCCCGCTTCGCGAAATTGCGTGGCGTCTTCTAGCATGACCGCCAGCTCGAGGTCGCTGTAGCAAAAATCCCCGGCGCGGGGCCGAACAAGGACGTGAATCGGAAGGCGTGAACGCGCCTTGGCCTGCTGAAACAGTCCCCAGCTCGGTGTCACGCCCCCCTCGGCGAGCGCGCTGCAAAGCTCAATCCGGTGCGCACCCGCCGCCCCCGCTGCCAGAACTCCGGCGACGTTTTCGGTACAAAGCTCGAGCGTCACCCTAGTCTGCGTTTCAGCCTGCTTAGGCAATGTCGGCGAGCGCCCCTTCCAACAGTTCACAACCCACCGCCATATCGTCCGCTGAGACGTTCAGATGCGGCGCGATCCGGTTGACGTTGCTGTAACGCCCACCTTTACCGATTAAGAGACCCTGTTTACGCGCCGCCACCACCAGCGCGTTTGCCCGGGCCGCATCGGGATTTTTCGTTCCCGGCTGGACCATCTCAAAGGCTTGCATCAGCCCCATGCCGCGTACATCGCCGATAAAGTCGTAACGTTCGCCCTGCTCGTCCATAAAGCTGCGAAGCGCACTGCCCTGCGCTTCGGCGTTCTCCCAGAGCCGGTGCTTTTCGATATAAGAGATCGTCGCATACGCCTGCGCCATCGACACCGGATTACCGCCATAGGTTGAGAGCGTTAGCCCGCTCAGCGCTTCGGCAATCTCCGGCGTCATCACCGTGCAACCGACCGGCGCACCGTTGGCGATCCCTTTGGCAAAGGTCATGATGTCGGGTTCAACGCCCCAGTGTTCGATACCACACCAATACCTACCCGTCCGGCCCCAAGCGGTTTGCACCTCGTCGATAATCAGCACGCCCCCGGCGGCTTTAACGAGCGGCAAGATACGTTTGAAATAATCTTTCGGTACCACCTGAAACCCGCCGACACCTTGAATTGGCTCCGCCATAAACGCTGCGATTTTGCCGTCTGTGGAAGTCGCCAAAAAGTCTTCAAAATCTTCGACCAAAAAGTCCAGGTACGCAGCTTCGCTCATTCCGTCCGGGCGGCGGTACAGGTTCGGGCTCCGGACGTGTTTGATGGTGCCGTCGTAAACGCCGCCGAGCTTCCAGTTGGCGTGCGCAGTCATCCCCATCATGGCGCTGCTCCGGCCCGAATAGGCGTGCCGCAGGGCGATGATATCGGTGTTACCGGTATAGACGCGGGCCGCCATAATCGCCGTTTCATCGGCTTCGGTGCCTGAATTGGTAAAAAACGAGTGTTGCAGACGTCCGGGGGTAAGTTCGGCGATCTTTTCAGCGACTTTGAGCGTCATTTCGTTGATATATAAGGTGCTGGTGTGGCCCGTCCGCTTCATCTGCTCATAGGTCGCCTCGACCACCTCGTCGTTGCAGTGCCCGATAGAAACCGTTAGGATACCGCCGAAAAAGTCCAGGTAGCGCGTGCCCTCGACGTCCCAGAGGTACTGGTCTTTGGCGTGGTCTACGGCGATGGGGTCGTCGCCATAGTAGAGCATGTTGGTAAGGCTCGGCGCGAGGTATTTTTGCTGGCGCGCTCTCAAATCTTGGGTTTTGCTGGCGGTCGAAGTCATCGGAGCCTCCTGAATAAAGTGGTGAGGCTACTCTAGCACTTGGATTGGGCAGGGGTTCTTAAAAGTTAAGGGCTCGAGGCGTCACCTTAAAGTCGGGATAGCGTTACTCAAGGTAAAATAGTAACGATGCACACGCTAGACCATCTGCTGTGGGAAGAGTTGACATTTGGGGCAGGCGAAACGCGCTTCGCTGAAGTAACAGGGATAAAACCCGCCTTCGGTGGAAAACACTCCCGTTCAGGGACACATAACAGTTTGCTGTCACTCGGTCATGAGGTGTACCTCGAGATCATCTCCCTCGACCCCGATCATCCGGGAACCGCCGAAACCCTCCAGTCGGTGCCACTCGGCTTTGTACCTAAGCTCATCGCATTTGGGGTCAAGGCAACTGATTTAGACCGCGTTGAAAAGCTTGTAGCAAAAAGTGGCCTAGAAGTTGCACAGCGTCATAACGTTTCGCGGCAATTACCTTCTGGAGAAGTGTGGACGTGGCAGACGCTCGTCGTTGGTAGGCATGCGTTCGAAGATGCGTACCCTTCTTTACCCAGAGTAGCAACGCACTTCATACCTCCCAAACGTCGCCAAAAGGGTGCGGATTGCTCGAGTTCTCAGTTGGTCATCCCGACTACGAAACACTCTCGAGGCTATATGAGGAGATGGAGATAGACGTACCCGTCATTCAGACCGAGCGTCCTCACTTGCGAGCTGTTTTGCAAACTCCTAAAGGCTTAGTAGAACTAAATAACGAGGACGGTCTCCGACGCCTGTCCAGCTAGGAAACCGGTGAAGAGCGCACGCTGCCTAGTTTGAACTCTCATACATCTCGTTTCGAACGATCTAGTAGGCCGTCTCCTCGAGCCAGCTTAGCGACGGAGACCATCTCACACTTGACAAGAGAAACTCACAGCGTTTAACTTGATGATGTAACAAACTGTCAAAGACAAGTTTAAGCCTTGGGGAAACCTTAGACCGTTTTACCCCTACGCCCCACGCCTTCATTTTAGCTGCTGAACAAAACGAGCGTTTTAACCCTATTGGAGGTGGTTGCCAATCTGCACCCCGAACGATTGAGCTCTCTGTTCGTCATCAACCTCTACCCGAAAGGATTTCACCATGCGTAAATTCATCCTGCTGCTTATCGCTACCTTTAGCACCGGCTTCGCACAAGATGCTAACCCGAAAGACCTTAAGATCACCCTGATTCCGGGTCTGACCACCGACGCCTTTTACATCACCATGAACCGGGGCGCACAAGCGGCTGCCGAAGCGCTCGGTATCACCGTAAACTTTCAAGGAGCCGAAGAATTTAACCCGACCTTGCAGGTGCCGGTTTTGGATTCAGTGATTTCACGTAAACCCGACGCAATTTTAATCGCGCCGACCGACAGCACGCAGCTGATTGCGCCGCTGCAAAATGCGAACGATCAGGGCGTTCCGGTCATCACAGTAGATACCTTTATCGGCGACGGACAGTACCAGACCGGGAGCGGTGACGGCGACTTTCCGCTTTCATACATCGCCTCGGACAACATCGAAGGGGGCCGTATCGCCGCGCGCGCAATGGCAGAAGCGCTCGGCGGTTCGGGTTCGGTGTATGTGTCGAACGTTCGGCCCGGTATCTCGACGACCGACCAGCGCGAGCAGGGTTTCAAAGACGAGTTAGCGGCAAACTATCCGGACATCACCGTACTAGAAACGCAGTACAACGAGAATGACTCGAGCACCGCCGCCTCTCAATTTCAGGCCGTCCTCGCTCGCACGCCCGACCTCAAAGGCGTATTCGGTGCAAACCTCTTCTCCGCGCTCGGAGCGGCCAACGGGGTGCAGTCTTCAAACATGCAAGACAGCGTGACGGTCATCGCCTTCGACGCACCGCCGTCAATTGTAGATAACATTTCCACCGGGCTTGTCGATATGGCGATTGCCCAGCACCCGGCGGAGATCGGCTACTACGGTGTGATGACCGCCTACGCTGCGCTGACCGGGCAATCGGTACCGCCGCTGATCGGCACCGGCTTTACCCTGATTACGGCTGATAACGTAGACGACCCTGAAGTGCAGAAGTTTGTCTATTCCGAGTAGGGCGTAGCGGGGTTTAGCCTTTGCCGGGTTTAGAGCAGGTTAGCTGCCGACTTGTGCGAAGTAGTGCAGCTCACGTAAATAAGCGCTACTCAGCAGTTGAGGGTACAGAAAAGAGTGGCAGGGAGAACTCGAGCAGCCAACCTGCTTTCTCCCTACCACTCTTTTGCCGACTGCTTTCTGGTTGTTTTCGCCGGGTGCCTGCCAAACTAATTTGTAACCCGGTGTTCACAGCCACGTACTATTCAAACCTCAAACCGAGGCGTTTTGAACTGGCGAAACAGTAGGAGGTTCGAGGACAGTTCCTCCCTCGAGCCCGACTTTGGGCCGCCTAGAACTTCCGCATATAGCTGAACTGTAAGCGTATCCGGCGTCTCAGCGCGTGCTATGTGGTCTTAAGTATCTCCCAGCTAAGAGTTAGATATTGACAACCTTGAGGGCTTTGAGCCCGAGCTCGAGGGCAGCTCTAAGTTGCCCAAGGGTGTCATAGCAACGCCGGGGCATCAAGAAGCCTTTGAGCT